>Cobain_p2__coassemble_474_pt1 | contig 367743 bp, 309 predicted proteins | sample Cobain_p2__metabat2_high_PE_012 | metagenome-assembled genome bin Cobain_p2 | reverse complement strand
CCGCCATGCCAGCTCGAATCCGGCGCTTTGCGCCTGCTTCTCGCTGCGGCTAGTCGCCGTATAGGGACTTTTGTACCTTCGCCCCTTTGTGAGCAAGCTCCCACGGGGCGCATGCACAAAAGTCCCTGCATGGCTCATTTAGGTTACATAATGTCGGCAAAGTGGGGTTTTAGTTTTTTGAATATGAGGGCGCCGATGCCGAAGAGGACTACTGTGACTATCCAGAAGTAAACGGTAGAATAGAAGTCCTCCCAAAACCATTGTTTGCCATAGATGGCGCTGCGGTAGCCTTCCACGATATATACGAGAGGATTTATCTTTACAATCATCTGTATCTTCAGGTCAAAGTCATTGATATTCCAGAGTACAGGTGTGGCCCACATTCCGACTTGTAAAAAAATATTTACAATGGACTGAAGATCCCTGAAAAATATCACGACAGCGCAGGTTGTATAGCTGATAGCCAACACAAAAATGAACATACACGCGCTGTAGTAAAATATCTGGAGCGTATACAGGCTCGGATAATAGCCGTAAAGTGCCGCTATCGCCAGCAGAACCAGCACAAAAAAGCCATGTATGAACGTTGCCGCGATAATCTTGATAATCGGCAGAACGCTTATCTTGAACACGACTTTTTTAACAAGATAATTATACTCCAAAAGCGCCATCATCGCGCTTGTGAGCGCCTCGGAAAAATAAAACCACGGTACGAGTCCTGCCGTCAGAAAAAGGATATACGGTATATCCTGTGCTCCTCCGGATGCATAGCCTGTCCGGTTCGGAAAAATCTTGACGAATACAACCCAGTACATCGCCACCGTGACGACCGGCTGTACCATCGCCCAGAACGCGCCCATATAAGAGCCCGCATAGCGCTTTTTAAAATCGCTCTTTGCCAGCTTCCATATCAGCCGCCTGTTTTGATAGAGCTCCTTCGGAAGCACCGTAATCTTATCATAAAGAACGATAAATGCAATGACCGCCGCTGCGATGAGCGCAAGGGCGATGCTCTTTTTTAACAGCTCGTCCTGACGGTCCGCCAGCGGATTATTGTATACAACGATAATAACGGCAAGAATCGCCATCACCGCAGTGAATATGGCGATTCCCGCTTTTTTACTCAGTTTTTTCATTCGTGCTTTCCTGAAAACTCTGCAAAAGAGCCCCATTTCTGGTCCTTATCGGACAAAATCAGTTCCATTCCCTCCGGGATAGGCCATTCCACGCCAATATCCGGATCGTTCCATGCAAGACCGCCCTCATCATTCGGATGATAAAAATCCGTACACTTATATGCAAATTCCGCATAATCGGACAGTACTACAAAACCGTGCGCAAAATTTTTCGGAATGAAAAACTGCTTTTTATTCTCCTCGGACAACAGCACCCCGTACCACTGACCGTATGTAGGCGAATCCGGACGCAGGTCTACCGCCACATCGAATACCTCGCCTCTTATCGCACGCACCAGCTTGTCCTGCGGATAATTTATCTGAAAATGCAAGCCGCGCAGCACGCCTTTTTTGGAAGCGGACTGATTATCCTGCACGAAAACCTGGTCGATGCCCGCCTCTTTATAATCATTATAATTATAAGTTTCCATGAAATATCCGCGGGCATCCCCGAACACCTGCGGGGTAATCACCTTTAAGCCCTCGATATGACATGTTTCCACTGTAATCTTACCCATTTTAAAAAATGCTCCTTTCCGTATCCAAGAATCATAACCGCCTGTCCGCTTATAATCCGTTGGCAACCTCCACCAGATATTTTCCGTAATTGGTCTTCATCAGCGGCTCTGCAAGCTTCAAAAGCTGCTCTCTGCTGATAAAGCCTCTGCGGAAGGCAATCTCCTCGATACAGGAAATATACATACCCTGACGTTTCTGCACTGCCGCCACAAAATCCGCCGCATCTAAAAGTGCGTCGTGATTGCCCGTATCCAGCCATGCAAAGCCGCGTCCCAAAGTCTCTACCATGAGTGTGCCCCTGCGCAGATATTCATTGTTGATTGAAGTAATCTCAATCTCCCCTCTTGCCGACGGCTTTACATTACGTGCGATTTCCACCACGTCATTATCATAAAAATACAGTCCCGGAACTGCGTAATTGCTTTTCGGATGCTCGGGCTTTTCCTCGATGGAAAGCGCCTTGCCGTTCTCGTCAAATTCCACTACGCCGTATTCCCTGGGATCGCGTACAAAATAGCCGAAAATAGTCGCTCCCTTCTCCCGTTCCGCAGCCTGGCGCAGCACTCTGGAGAAGCTCTGTCCGTAAAAGATATTATCGCCCAGAACAAGCGCAACGCTGTCGTTCCCGATAAAATCCGCACCTATCAAAAATGCGTCCGCAAGCCCTCTCGGTGTTTCCTGGACCGCATAGCTCATCGACAGTCCCAGCTGCTCTCCCGTTCCGAAAAGCTCCTGAAACGCCGGAAGATCTCTCGGCGTGGAAATGATGAGTATTTCACGGATGCCCGCAAGCATCAGTGTCGATAACGGATAATATATCATCGGCTTATCATATACCGGCATTATCTGCTTTGAAACCGCCTTTGTCAGCGGATAAAGGCGGGTTCCCGAACCGCCTGCAAGAATGATTCCCTTCATCCTGAATCGCTCCTTTCCGTATCCTATGCGTACCAAACGCCGCCGCGCCCCGCGCGCCGGCTTATTGGCTCAAATGGGAACGGTTATTCTGCCGTCCCCATCCGGTTTTTACGCTTTATACATTTCCTCGTAATATTTCTGATAGTCGCCGCTTGTCACGCGCTCCATCCAGTCCTCGTGCTCAAAATACCATGCTATCGTCTTTTTGATACCATCCTTGAACATCGTTTCCGGATACCAGCCGATCTCCGCCTTTATCTTATCCGGAGCAATCGCGTATCTTCTGTCATGCCCCTTTCTGTCTTCCACATATGTGATAAGGTCGCGGCTGACAAGTGCCTTTCTCGGATCGTCATCAGAAAGCATCTCCTGAAGCGTATCAAGGATTATCTCGATTATCTCGATGTTCTGCTTTTCATTGTGTCCGCCCACATTATATGTTTCAAACAGGCGTCCCTGTTCCTGTACCATATCTATCGCCTTCGCATGGTCTTCCACATACAGCCAGTCGCGCACATTTTTGCCGTCACCGTATACCGGAAGCTTTTTGCCGTGCAGAGCGTTATTGATGATAAGCGGTATCAGCTTTTCCGGGAACTGATACGGGCCGTAGTTGTTGGAACAGTTTGTAATATTTGCCGGAAAATGATAAGTGTCCATATAAGCCTTCACGAGCATATCGGAGCTTGCCTTGCTCGCAGAATACGGGCTGTGGGGCGCATAGGGCGTCGTCTCATAAAAATATCCGCCATCCTCGTCCAAAGACCCGTACACTTCATCCGTTGAAACATGCAGAAACTTCTTGTCCGCCTTAAAGGTTCCGTCCGGAAGCTCCCACGCCGTTTTTGCACAGTTCAGCATCACCGCCGTTCCCAGCACATTTGTCTGGACGAATACTTCAGGGTTTCTGATGCTTCTGTCCACATGGCTCTCCGCCGCAAAATGCACCACCCTGTCAATATCGTTTTCTGCAAAAATCTTCTCTATCGCTTCTTTATCGCAGATATCCGCCTTTACAAATGTGTAGTTCGGCAGCTCTTCCACCTCTTTTAAATTCTCAAGATTACCTGCATAGGTGAGAGCATCCACGTTGATGATGCGTATCTGGTCGCCGTACTTTTTGAACATATAGTGAATATAGTTAGAACCGATGAATCCGGCTCCGCCTGTAACAAGATAGGTTCTCATCTTCTCTTCTCCTCTTTTTCTTCTGAACTGCATTTTCTTTAGTGTACCACAATCCCGACCTTTTTCCAACTATAAATTCGTTCCTGCCTGAGGCCGGTGCAAACAGCAACAAGGGAATTACTGATAGCAGATGTTCAGATCCACATCGCCCTTGATGCCCGGTATCGTCCCCCGACTGGAATACTGCCACATTTCATAACGTCCGGTATAGGTCGGGCTTTCCGTATACTGTGCCAGCCATATCCGGTAATTTCCGAACGCCCCCGTATCCATTTTTTCCGCAAACCAGTTTTTGTTGGAATATACGCCCGCCGTATAGCCGCTGTCCCGGACCGTCTCACAAAACGCCTTGACCACCTTCGTCCGTTCCGCTGCGCTCAATCCGTCCGCCCTTCCGCTGGCGGCCTCCACATCAATATAAACGGGATATGAAATTTTATGGCCTTTTATGAGGGAAAGCGTGAGGGATGCCTCCTCTACCGCCTCCATTTCATTGACCGCCTGACTGAAAAAGTAGATTCCGACCTTCAGTCCCGCCGCCGTCGCCCCTTTGATATTCGTCCTGAACTTTTCATCCTCTACGAGCACGCCGCTGGCAGAACCTCTATAGCCGCAGCGCAGTATCACAAACTCCACACCGGCATTTTTTACCGCGTTCCAGTCGACCGTGCCGTTATGCTTGGAAATATCGATCCCCATCACATTTCCGCCGTCCAGACTCCCGTCCTCCCGAAAGCTGTATTTGACTCCCTGAATAATCTGGTCTCCCGTCACGGGATTCCCGTTTTTATCATAAAAGTACCTTTTCCCGCCGATTGTCTGCCAACCTGTATAGCGATAAGAAACACTCTCTTTTTTCCGATAAAAGACATCGTGTCCCTCATAGTCCGCCGCCGTCGCCTCTCTGTAGGAGTCTCCCTCTTTGCAATAAAGCCTTGCTCCGTTCCTGTCCTTTAACGGGGCGCTTCCCGAAGCGCTCTGGCTTTCATCCGGCTGCTCTGATGACTCCGAACCACCCTCCGTTTCCTGACCGCCGTTTTCATTTTCCACGACCATCACAACGCACAGATTGCTCTCTATGCCGCTCCCGTCACGTGCGACTGCCTTTACCATTGCATTCCCCGGCTTCAGCGCCGTTATCACGCCTTTTTCGTCCACGCTTACGATATCGCTTCCTTCCGTCACCTTCCAGTCTACAGAAATATCCGCCGCATCCTCCGGCTTTGCCGTCACGCTCAGCGTCGTCGTGCTCCCGCTTTTCAGCATAGAGCTTGACGGAATCTGGAGTTCCTCTACTTTTTTAGCATCCTGCCCATCTCCGTCATTTCCTGATACCCCCTCTTTTGAAAACCAGACCGCATCTTCTGTTCTTTCCCCAAACGGTGCGTTCCCGTATGCCGCTGCCTGAGCGGACGGCGCCGGGATATCCGATTTCTTTACCTCCTCATAGGCGTCCCCGCCGTTTTCAGCGATCTCCGTCCGCGTTGATTCCACCCATTCAACCGTATCTGCAGGCGCCGCAGGTGCCTGTTCGTGTACTGCTGTATCCTCCTTCGAGGCATTTATCTCCGATTCCTTTTTTACTTCATCCGCAACATCAATCTGCTCGTAGACAATCTTATCCTTTACGGTCACATTTCCTGAAACGCCTGCCGCCCTGCCGCCGTCTACTGTGTCCGGCCCCGTGACGGTTACTGTGTAATCTCCCGGCGTCATATCCGCCAGATAAAGGATTCCGTCCTTATCGTCGTCCGACGCCGTCTTTGATACCGGCCCCGAAATTGAAACCGTAAACGCCTGATTTCCCACAAGCTTTCCCGTTTCCCTGTTCGTAAATTTTATTTTCAGATCCTTTTCCACTGAGGTCATCTTAAGCGCCAGATCCATATCTGTTTCCAGCTCTTTTTCCTCATATTCCATCGGCGCCGCCTCCGAAACGTCCCGCGCGTCCTCTGCTTCCTCCCGCTGCCTTGCCACTGCGGACAAAATCTCCTCCCCGGCAGTCCCTACCTGCTCCAGCTTTTTCCCGACTGCCGCTATGGCCTCCTTCTGCTTCGCCACTTCCGCAGAACTCAGGTATATCCCCGTCGTGAGCACTGCCACGACAAGGACGAGCAGTCCGGTAAATGCCACTACTGCGTCCATCGCGGCAAATTCCCGCGCCGGCCTGACAGGCGCGCTCTTTTTTGAGCCACCGTTCTGATATCCCTTTTTCTTTTTATTATGTACCTGTGCCTTGGGAGGTGTCTGTTTCTTAGGCTGAAAATCCAGAAAATCTTCCCTTTTGCCCGCCGGATTCGACTTTTTACTTTTTGCAGCTCCCCCGTTTCCCTTTTTGGGGGCTGCTCCTCCTACAGTGCGTTTTTTAACGTTTTTTGTACTTTCCTGCCTCTTCTGCACAGGTGTTCCTCCTCATCTTCTCCTGTCCCGACTCCCCTGACGCGCGCTTTTTGTCGAACGCTTTTCATTGCAGATTTCCCCTTTTCATGACACAATCGTAACGGATAGATACAAAAAGCAACACTCAGAAAGGAGATTTTTCTCATGATGTACATTCATTACTGCAAATACTGCCGACGCATCCATATGCTCAACGGGCACAAAAAATACTGTCCCGGCTGCAAAGGTCATCTTGCCGAGTTAAAAATTTCTTATCTCAAATATGTCAATCTGCCGCCGGACGACCGCAAAGAGCTGCGTCTGCGCCTTTCCGATCCCGCCCAGCTGGAAGCCTTTACAGCCGCCCCGAAAAAATCCTGCGACTATGCAAAATGGCTCCAGCTTTCACTCTCAGCCAATGTAAAACACGACCATTCCAAGCACTATGCAGCCTATTCCCACTAATTTACGCACAGTCAGCTTTTCTTTAAAGAAAACCGCGCCGAATACCGGGACAAGCACATAGCCCAGCGATTCCATCAGGGGAGCGTTGAAAAAATCCAGCCCCCTGAGTCCCATGATGCTCAAAAAAACAGAACCGAACATCAGAAGATATCCTCCGATCACCCACGGATTCAGATACTGTCTGAGCCATCCCGGATATTCCTTCATGGCTCCTTTTTTCAGCAGCACCTGAGAAACGGAAGCGACGAGCACCGACCCTGCCAGAAAAAGATAGTGATGATCGATATTCATTTTTCCGCCTCCTTTCCGCCGTTGATGACAGCTGTTCCGATCATAACGAGCGCGATTCCCCAAAGCTGCGCCGGGGTTATTTTTTCACCGAACAGAAATACCGACCACAAAAGCGACCACAAAAGCGCCACCGCGCGGTTGGCATACGCCACCGAAAGCTCCACTCTCCTTATCACCTGCTGCCATAAGACCGCATATATGCCGAGTACGCCTATCTCCGCCCCGTAAAGGAGCAGAAAGCCCCAGCCATTCTCCCCTTCCGCAGAAACCGCCGCCAGCTTTCCCAGCACACTCGATGCCGTATAAACTATCACAACTGCCTGAAGGATAAGAAAATCCCTGAAATTCAATTTCCTTTTCATAAAAATCTCCATTCCGGTAAGCTTTATCATTCCGAATGATGTCAGTATAGCATTTTTCCGAACGGATAGGAATACCGGAAATTATGTACATTTTCTTAAATAATCTGAAATTTTTTTCATGCTTCTGGACAGTACCGGCAGCGGATGTTAAGATAATCCCGTAAAGCGATATTTGAAACAGGAGGAACTTCATGAGACCTGAAGAAGAACATTTGAATACTGCGCCCCCTAAAAAAAAGGCCGGAGCGGCAAAGAAACCGAATCCTTCCCGGAAAAAGAAGCGCCGTTCCCGGCAGTCATCCGGCAGATTTTTTGATAAAAGACCGAGCGGGCATGTGATATTTCTGATCGTTTTTACAGCAGTTTTGCTGTTTACCATCCTTCGTCTGTTCATATGGAACATCGGCAAGCATACCGGCTACGACCCATCGGAAACAACGACAGAATTCGATGTGGAGCTGATGGACTATCTCCAGCCGCTCGAGCCTGAGATGCGCGAGGCGTGGGAGGATGACGGCGTCACTACCATCCTCGCCCTCGGAAATGATCCGCTCTCCGATGACAGGAGCGGCAGCGGGCTTGCGGCGCTCATGGCCAAAGCCACGAATTCCACCATCTACAACGGCGCTTTTCCGGGCAGCTCCATCGCCATGAAAAATACGGAATATAAAAACAACTATCCGCTGGACGGCGTAAGCCTCTACTGGGTTGCCGCAGCGCTCGTCAATCAGAATTTCGACCTGATGAACGCCATCGTTCCCGGCATGGGTTCCGAAGCTGCCACTGCCGCCCTCGAAACCTTAAAAAGCGTTGACCTTTCCAAGGTAGATGACCTCGTTATTTTCTATGACCTTCAGGATTACAAGGGCGGGCGCATCGTTTATGATGAAAACAACCTCAAAAACTTAAATACCGTCTATGGCGCGCTGACTGCCGCTGCAGAGCTGTTTCAGGAGCATTTTCCTCATATCCGTATCTATGTCGTATCGCAGCCCTACGGTACGTTCACCACGCCGGACGGCAAAACCGCCGATGCCGATAAGGATGATTTCGGCAACGGTACTCTCGTTGACTACCTCAACTGGGAAGTAGATGCCTGCCGTTCCAGCGGCATCTCCTTTATCGACACCTACTACGGTGCGATCACGGTAGAGGACTCCGACTGTCTGGAGAACGGATATCACCTCAATGAGAAGGGAAGAAAAAAGGTAGCGGAACGGTTTGCAAGTGTATTTAAAGAATAAATAGCGGACGAATAAAAAGGCAGCATGCGCTGCCTTTTTATTATTTCTTCACAATCTCCACCGCTTCGTTCCGATATACCTCATACGCCTCGATATCCGCCACCTTTGTCAATCCATTCTGCTCCGGCCCGCCGGTCAGCGGAATGCTTTTATTGAATATCACATACTGACAATGATACTCCGTCAAAAGCGGCGCAAGCGCCTCGATGTCTATCGTGTCCTCCCGCATCACTTCATAAATCGGATGGGTATCCCAGTTCCATTCCCATGACGGTTCGAGCATTTCCCGCCCGTAAGGCATCTGTACCTCAGACGTGTACTGACGCACATAATAGATGAGCTCCTCCGGAAATACCGCCCACACCCGCTCCTCATCCTCTTTGGGCATGATTTCATTACAGATGGCTATCACCGAATTCGGGATGTGATACCGGTTCTGTGCCTTTGAAAGAAACGGCCCTTTATAAACATAGCTTCCGGTCAATATCACCACGGCTGCCAGCGCTGCAAAGCCTATCCGGTAATGCCTGCCGACCATCTTTACTCCCGCATAGGCAATAACGACTGCCATCGGCAAAAGCCATAGTAGACGATAATAGGTTTCGCCTTCCCCCAAAAGCTCCATCGTCCATCGGGTAAACGGAAGAAAAAACAATACTGTGATGACAAGAGCCGATTCTGCCAGAACGATCCTCACACCGCGCCTTTTTTCCGTCACGAGCAGATAAATAAGCGCTGTCAAAAACAGCACGGGATACAGCCCCGATCCGCAGTAATCCCGAAAAACCGTTAAAATATCCTGCATATCTTCCTCTCATTCCGCCGTAGAAACGGCACTTTGTGTACAAGCCTTTTCAGCGAAAAAACAAAAGCAGCGCCAGATAAATCACATTAGGGATACAGCACAGCGCCAGCTTCCAGAGCACGGAAAGACTTTTGAAACGTATCGCTGCCACAATCCCCGTGATACCGATCACAAGCGCCGTCAAAAACGCCCCCATGCTCGTCATCATCGCCGCCGTCACATTTGCGACCGCAAGAAGCGCCCAATACCCTTTCCTTTTTGCATGAAACCCGTCAAAAATCTCCAGCAAAAGCCAGAAATCCACCAACAGGATGAGATTTGCCAGCACTGATTTTCCCTGCCAGGTACGCGTCAGAAAAAATGTCGCATTCGTGTATATCGAGCTGTTCCCCCAAATCTGCATCAGGGACACGAGCGTCATAAAAATCGGCAGCTTCACGGAATACGCTCCCAAAAGCTTTCTTCCTATCAGGAAAAACACATAATAAGTAAGCGGAATAAGCACGAGCGGCAGCACCGTATGTGCCACGATTGCCGCATGGATTCCCGTCATGCGAGCCACATAGGCTATCCAGAGCGGGAATGCCGCCAGGGCGTGACGCATATCCGGATTCGTGGACAGTCCCGTATACGGACGGATACGGTTCAATACGCCGGTCTGGTCCGCCAGCACCGATTCCACCACATAATAAGCATCGTCCCCGTCAAAATAAGCATAGCTGTACGCCATATAAAGCTGAAACAGGAGCGTTGCCGCAAATAGTATCCAAAAAAGGACGCATTCTTTTGATATCCTCCGCTCCCTTTTTTTTAAAGCTTCTCTGATACACACTCCTTTTTTGAAAAACGCCTTTTCCCGTACCGCTGTCCACACAAGCCCCGCGGCAGAAAGCAGCGCCAGCACCGCCGTCGCCAGCTTTACCAGAAATTCCATACCATAAGGCTGCGTCAGCATTACCGGAACCGCAATGACCTGAAAAATCGCCAGCTCGCTCAAAAATCCCGCCAGATAAATATGGGCAAGCTTGTCCTTTTTCTGCTTCATTCCTTTTGTCCATACCGTTCCCAGTCCCAGCGGCACCAGACCGAATACAAACAGCCCCCCTAAAATTTTATGCAGCATTGTTATTCTTCCTCCGTCCCGTATCTGGGAGGCGCATCATACCAGTCGTCCCATATCGACTCATAATCGTGCTCCTGCGCCATCCTTTTTAAATCGGCAAATTTTTTCCGATAATCATGCTCTGTCAGCTCACAGTCCCCGTCCGCAAAGCATTCCGTAATGTAGCGGCATACATTTTTATGGTAATGGATATAGTCCGCATAATTGTTCAGATTATGGATGATATCCTCTTCTCCCAGAAAACTGAATATATGCACATTTTCATAGGGCAAAAGCCGTTCCGTCATATACTCCAGCCGCCCTATTACCGCATCCAGCTCCTTCTGACGCACCGCATCGTTCCAGAACAAAATGCTGTAAGGCGGGTAAAAAATGTAAAATTCCGTTTCCGGATGCGCCTCTATATAAGGAATGATATTGACCTCAAGGTTCTTCTCGACCGCCTCGTTAAAATAGTCCGCCGCAAGGGCCTCTTCTTTTTCCTCCGCCTGCTCATAATACATGAGCACATTTGCCTTTGTATAATACTCATCCGTCCACCATGGCTTATACAGCTCCGACCAGTCGGAGGCGTCCTTCGGGTCTGCCAGCGGACGCAGGATATAATTCAGTATCACATCCTTGTTAAACAGGTACTGGACATCATTCAAAACATTGTCGTCATACAGATATTTTGTCACAGGAAACTTTACTTCCTCCGTCCCTGCCGAAAAAGTTCCCTGATCCGCCGCCATAAACACCGCTTTTATCCCGTCTCCTTTTGCGCGAAATGCCAGCTCCATAATATTGGAAAGATCCTTCGGATAAGAGCCGTTATAGGAAAGCTTCTGTGTTTTCATACCCAAAAGCTCCTCAAACCAGTCTGTATTAAAACTGGCAGTCATCGATGAACCTATCAGGATTCCTTCATAATCCATATTTTTGGCAAGCCCCGGATTCTGATTGACCTGATTGTCGACCAGATATGGAAAATCCTCCAACGGTCTGTGATACTGAAAAAAAGGATCGACCCAGATGACCAGCGCCCCGGCGCCCAAAAATCCCGCCAGCACGATCCCGCAAAATCCTGCCAGCCATCTTTTATATTTTTTCATTTTCTCTCCAACCTTTAAAACTGGAAATATACAAAGCTGCTCACACTTCCAAGAGACAATACGCACCACAAAAACAGTCCTGCCGTCAATATCATATTCCATGTCCCCGGCTTAAACTTTTTCTCCATCTCTCCGGCATTTTTATGGAAAAAAACGAGCCCGAGCGCAGTCAGCGTAATACCGGCGCACAGATACATCCCGCTCCCCGCAAGCCGGTCCAAATGAAATATCTTCATTACATACCAGAATTCTTCCAGATTAAAAGGCGCGGTCACACCGGCAGACGGCATTCCAAAACCGCCCTTTAAAATCCGTCCGAGCATCTCTCCCGCCTCAGACAGATTTGCCGCCCTGAAAAATATCCAGCAGATGTTCACAAATAAAAAGGTGCCAAACACGCCCGTCGCATGTCCTGTCCTGCTCAAAATCCTGCCACATCCTGCCAGCGTATTTTCTGCCGCTCCCTTTTTATGCCCTTCCCGATATTTCAGCCACGCCTTCGTAAGCACATAGACCGCCCCGTGAAGCGCGCCCCAGACGATAAAATTCCAGCCAGCGCCATGCCAGATGCCGCTGATGAGAAATATCAGAAACAGATTTGCATATGTGCGCGCACTTCCCCGTCTGCTTCCTCCCAACGGTATATAAATATATTTCAGGAAAAAACGGTTCAGTGTGATATGCCACCTTCTCCAGAACTCTACCAGATTCGACGACCTGTAAGGGGAATCAAAATTTACCGGCAGCTCAAAGCCGAGCATATGCGCGATACCGCGCCCCATATCGCAATAACCGCTGAAATCAAAATAAAGCTGCAGCGTATAAAACAGCATGACAAGCAGCGCATCCGTTCCGGAAAGCGCCGCCACATTGGCATATCCAAAATCCACCGACTTCCCGAACGTATCCGCAAGAAGCACTTTTTTGGCAAGACCCAGCGTAAACAGATACAGACCGCCCGTGAACTTTTCTGCATCGAATCTCTCTTTCCCTATCGCACGATACCCGGGAAGCATCTCGCCCGCTGTCACGATAGGTCCCGAGGAAACATAGGCAAAGCAGGACACAAACAAGGCATATTCCCGCAGGCTGCAGCAGGTTTCCTCCTCCCTGTATACGTCCACCAGATAAGCGATCTGCTGAAACGTAAAAAAGCTGATGCCCAATGGCCAGAGCAGCGCTGAAAAAGTCCAGTCCGTCCGAAACACTGCATTCAGATTGTCCACAAAAAAATCAAAATATTTAAAATAAAATAAAAGCGCTGCGTTAAATCCGATTCCAGCCCACAAAAGGAGCTTTCTTCTGTCCGCCGGAATTTTTTCCCCGGTTTCTGCGCCTGTATCCGCTTTTTTTCCTGCATTTCCCAGCTTCCGGCACAGTCCGTAGTTGACGGCGATACTTCCCGCCAACACAGCCAGGCTTACCGGATTCGCCCACGCATAAAACCATATGGAAAAACCGATCAGCCAAAGCTGCGCCAAAGCCGTTTTCCCTCTTTGCGAAAGCATCCAAAAACCTGCCAGACAAATCGGGAAAAACAGCAGAATAAATACATAAGATTGAAACAGCATGTTAATTCTCCACTTCGATCACATGATTTTTGTTTTCATATCCCGTAAGAGAAAATTTCCAGCCCGTATTGCCCGCTTCATCCTCCGAAATCCTTTCAAAGCCGAGCTGTCCGTAAAATTCCCGGACCATATTATTTTTGGCCGTCGGATAATAATAGCCGTACAACGTACTGATGCCTTCCGCCAGGCAGCGTTCCGCCAGCCCGTCCAGCATCGCAAGCTCCATGTCACGCTTTAACACCCGGCAGCTCATCAGCCACAGACGGATATGGGCGCAGTTGCCATTCTTTTCTGCTATCACCACCGAAACGACGCCATTGTCCCCAAATTTATCCGCCAGCTTACCGTACAGGGTAATGTATTTTTCGTCCGCCGCCATCTGCTCTATCTGCGCCTGTGTAAAACGCTGTGTCGTCAGATTAAACTGATTACTCTTATTGGTAAGCTGCGCGATACGCCCCATATATACCGGTTCAAACGGCCTGACTACGCCCGTCATCTCCAAAGAACGCAGATAGTCCGCATAATCCGCAAAGGAAGCCTGCTGCTGTTCCCGCTTTAAATTCGCCTGATACATCTCATTTCGCTTACGGTCATCGTCCGAAAGAGACGTTACCTCAAAATATCCGCCACGATCCAATACGCGGATGTAATCCTCCGGACGTCCTATCTCAGGAGCCGTCACGCCCGCTGTCTGCTGCCGGACTATCTCCCTCTCCGCCGGATTGTCATCCGCAAATACAAGACTGTCCGGCAGGATATTCAGCTGCTGCGCTATCTGTTCGATATTCAGGCTCTTCGGCTCCCAGTTCGCCTTTATCAAAAGGAAATCATCCGGACGCAGAACGCCCGCAGGATGATTTAATCCCGCCAGCGCATTTTCCTCCTCATTTTTGGACGCTACGTTTAACATCACGCCATAATCCTTCAACAGCTTCACATAGGACTGAAATTCGGCAAATACCTGCCCCATGTTCGTCTCCTGCCCTATCTCCAGATTTTCAGGACCGTCGTCGCCCACGATGCCGCCCCACAGCGTGTTGTCCAAATCAAGCACGAGGGATTTTTTATTTTTACCGAAAACAGACTTCACGATATTCGCAACATTATGCGCCAGCCACGGGATTGCCTTCAGACAGAGGCTGTATTTATACATGTGCCAGTATTCCGGCGCAGACCACTCATCCAGTCCGTAAACTGCCGACTGATAGTTGATATCATTGATAAAAAAGTTCTGATGCTCCTGCGCATATGCCGCAAACCGGCGGTTCATCTCATTCACATAATACGTCCGTCCGTGTATATCCGCTCCATCCTGATTGCCCATCAGCCGGAAATACGGATATTCAAAATTATTCTGTATCACCGGACACTGACGTTCCTGCGCCAGCTTTTCCCACATCGTCTCAAAACGCCCGTATTCTGCCGCAAGCTTCTCCTCCACCGCTTCTCTGGAATCGGACGGCTCCGGAAAGCTCCTCAGATTGCGGAGACTCGTATGGATATATATCATGTCCGGTGCGAACGCATTCAGCTCCTCGTTGCCAAACATCGCGTCTTCCCAGTACATCCCGTACTCGGACTCATAAAATTCCGGTTCTATGCCCTGATTCAATAAAAACAGCTCCAGAATTCTGACCACGTCGTGCGTTGTCGAGCCGCCCAGAACCGCTATCTTTTTTTTGATGCGCGCTGTGTTCTCCTCTAAGAGGCGGCGCTTTAAGCTCTTTGATTTTTTTAAAATGAATTCACTGTCAAAAGGGTATTGAAGTTCTAAAAGCATATCTGAATGATCCTTTCCTGAATCTGATAGTAGGTGTCGGTCGTGTTGGATGCTTCTATGATACTACATTTCGGAGGGGGGATACAAGGCTGGATTTAGGGATTGGGGGATTTTTAATATTTTGTTGCTTTTTCAGACAGGCTTCTGCTATCATAGATTTTAATTAAGTACCTGTTTTTTAATTCTGAGTCCTGTTTTAAATGTAAGGAGATTTACCATGAAACTTTCCAAATCCCGCCGGGATACTTTCTTTTTATCCGCAATGCTCATCTTTTCTGCGATATTTTACCTGTTCTTCGCTTTTCTGGACGGACCTTATCTCTCCCCCGACAGCGAGACCTATATCGCCATGAGCCTGCACCGGGAACCGCTCTACTCCCTCTTTCTGGCTCTTATGCGCGCGCTTTTCGGACCCGACCGCGAAAAATATCTGATGGGCGCCATCATCATCCAGAGCCTTCTTACTGCAGTTGCCGCCTGGTCGATTCCCGCATTTTTATACAAAAAGCTCTCCCTCCCCAAACCGGTCGCCTTTCTTCTGCTCATGATGCCTTTTGGGGTGTCCTTATTGTGCCGCTTCGGTGCGGGAAGACGCGCTATGTACTCCACCAGCATTGAATCCGAGGCTCTGGCGCTTCCGCTGTTCTTATTATTTTTCCGTTTTCTGGCAGCCTATGTCATGGAAGCGCGCTCCCGCCTGAAAAATCTTTGCAGCGCTGCTATTTTCTGCATCCTGCTCATTTCTATCCGCAAGCAGATGTACGCAGCTCTGCTCATCCTGCTGACTGTCATTTTCGTGGAAATGCTCCGCTCAAAATGCTGGAAAAAGGGGCTGCTGTCCCTCGCTGTATCTGCCCTTACCATCCTTCTTGCCGTTACCGGACTGGACCTTTCTTATAACACCGTCCTGCGCGGAGAAACCGTCCGCCACAGCGGAGACAGCCGCTTTCTGCTCACCATGATATTTTATACTGCCGAGCGTGACTACGGGGAGAAAATCGACGATGCCAATATTCGCAAACTGTTTTACGATATTTATGATACCTGCGACGAAGCGGGTTATTTAAAACACAGCGCACCGAATGGCTGGCTTCCCCGCGTCAACCATTTTGGCGACCATTATGACCATATCCAGATAGATACTCTCCGCCCCGGTGTTACCGACTATGTTGCCGTCAATGAACCCGGCACAGAAACAGAAATGGCAGCCCGGGTCGATGATATCATGCAGACCATGACCGGAAGCCTTCTTTTGTCCTGCCTGCCCTCCATGATAGGATGCTTTTTTGACAATGTGCTCTCCGGCCTTGTGACAACCGTTTCCATGCGGACTTTCCTGCTTTCAATTGCTGCGCTCATCCTGTACGCAGGCTATCTCGCCCTTTGTGCGCTCTGCATCGTGCGTTCCAAACGCCGCTGCGCTTCGGAAAACGGCGTTTGTACAAAAAAGAAGGCCCGCCCGGAGGTCGTACACTTCTCCTTGCTGGTCCTTCTTTGTATCATCGTCAATGTGGCGGTCGTATCCGCAGTAATCTTCTGTCAGAGCAGATATACCATTTATAATATGCCGCTGTTTTATATGGGAGGGATTTTGATGGGGTGGGAGGCTGTATCTACCACCGTCAAACATGTCAAAAACGGCACCGACAGATAAATCGCATAGGCATACCGCAAGTCCGCAAATACCGGAGTTGCAATCAATAACGTTCCCCATATCCCCAATGCCGGAAGATACGCAATAAGATGAGCACTCTTCTTGTGAATCCCACACATCAAACACACAAAGAACAAATAGATAAACAGTCCCACACTCAGATATTCATCAAAATGCTTTTTATATGCATCCAGATATCCCCGTATCCCCTGAACCATCCCTTCCGGCAATTGGCTTGCACGGTCGATTCCCATGCCATTCTCCTGAATATAGGTCGCCCATATAAACGGGAATTTCGTATTATGATACCAGTAGCCTTTTGTCTCATCAATAAAAGCTTCTACATAAATCCTCGGATTATCAAAAAACAACGATATCCATGTCTTCAGAAATTCTCCAGCGTGCTCCCCGATATATTCCTGCCTGTCTGTCTCTCTGACAAGATTTTTAATCGCATCAGAGCAGGTCGTAGATTCCAAATATGCCTCAGGAACCTTTTCCAACTCTATCACCTCTGCCAGCAATTTCTTTTGCTCTTCTGAAATTTTTCCGTCGTAAGAAATCACCGCCGTAATCTGCTGAGCCGGGATGGACAGAGATTCTATCATATCCGGTTCTGATACATGAAAATAAGAAAATACCGGTCCTTTATAAATAATCCCTAATATCAGTACCATTGCAACTGCGCCAACCGCAGCCTTCCACTGTTTCCAACATGCCCATATTAAAAATGAAATCATCCCCAGAAAAACATACAGCCCATTGCTCCTGAAAAAACACAGTCCGAAGCTTACCGGCACAAATAAAATCCAGCATCCCCAGTTTGAACGTCCTTCCTTTAAACGATCCCGCATCACACAGAGCAGCAGAGCAAATAAAACGACTGTAACCCCAAATGGGATATCCTTCCACATCGTGATAGAATACATTTGATTGATCGGTGATAAAAGGTAAACCGCCCCAAGCAAAACCAGATACGCTGACTTTACTCCCTTTTGAGCCAGATAGCCAACCACACATGCGAAAGCAAAAGCCAAAATCAAAATCTGAAATATACAGTAAAGTGCAAATGCCCTGTTATAGCTCCCCAGCAATACATAACCCGTATCATAAATAAGCTTGATCAGCATTGTGTGAAGCCAAGGATGATGGTTGCTGTAATCCGCTCCATATACCTGACACATCTGCACAAATGAATCATATTCCATAACCCCCGGGAAAAACGCCAACAGAAATACTGCATCCACAAGACAGGTCATCACAAAAATTACCGTTCCCCATTGAAACGGCCTGCTGTGACGGAGCTTTTTAATACCGCCGTATTCTTTTTCAGTCCCTTCTCTGACTTGTCCCATTATCTGTATATTCTCAAAAATCTCCAGACAACAATTCAACGTCAGATAGAGCAATATATACTCCCCGATCAGTACACGAAACCAGCCGCTCCATCCCTGCATCGCAAAAATATCTTTCTTCCCGGTCGCAGTAAACACTGCTAACAATAATGCCAACAAATAAACCGCATAGTTCTCCTTAAAACGGTATCTCCCTGAATCCACCTGATATTTAAATTAAACCAGATATATAAATATAAGACCAGTATCAATATAATTGCCGAAATAAGTGCTGCTGAACTTTCGCTCTTAATCGCCCCTTCTGCAAATACTCCCTGAACCGCTGCCGCAGCCGCTACAGCAGCAACAAGCTTTAAGCTCTTTTCCTCTGAATGCATCCATTTTTTACAGATACCGATCACCCAGTATTTATGCAAAAAACCATACATAAAAAAGATTAAAACGAGATAGGGAAATAAAAATTCAAAGCTTATCACTCCCGCTGCTTTAAAAAGCTGTACGCAGATAAGAGCCGCCACAAATGCTGTTACTACAGGAAATCCCTTATTTTTTTCCCAGTACCATAGCCAGATATTTTCTTTCCTCTTGACTTCTTTTTCTTTCAGTAATCTCATCTCTTTTCCATTTTTTCCACAATCTGAAGCCGGAATTCAAAATCCCTTCTGTCTTTCATTCCCAGATTATGCAAAATCAACCCTGCAAACAGTGATTGAATCGCCGCCAATGCTGCAAATCCACATACTATCAATGTGGGGAATTTCGGGACAAGTCCCGTTTTCACAAATTCAATCCCTACCGGAACAAAAAATACAACTGCAATCAAAAACAATAAAAGCGCCATAAGACCAAAAAACGCAAAAGGGCGATACTGTCGGAACATCCTGAAAATCGTCCCCAGCACTTTAAAGCCATCAGAATAAGTATTCAGCTTTGATTCACTTCCTTCCGGCCTGTCACGATAAGCGATTACCACATTATCCACCTGCATATTGTTGTAAACTGCATGAATCGTCATTTCTGTTTCAATCTCAAACCCTCTTGACAACACTGGAAATGTCTTGACAAAACGATAGGAAAACGCTCTATATCCTGTCATAATATCCCTGATATTTGATTTAAAGAGCGCATTTATCGAAGCACGCACCAGACTGTTTCCCATATTGTGAAAGGGACGTTTATTCTCTTCAAAATAGGTGGAAGAGAGCCTGTCGCCTACCACCATATCCGAATTTTTCTCCAACACCAGTCTTGCCATCTCATCGGCATTTTCCATGGGATAGGTGTCATCACCATCTACCATAATGTAACATTCGGCATCTATCTCCTGAAACATCCTCCGGATTACGTTTCCTTTTCCCTGCTTGTACTCGTTACGCACAACAGCTCCTGCTTTTTGAGCAAGCTCCGCTGTCCGGTCGGTAGAATTGTTGTTATATACATAAATTACTGCCTCGGGAAGTGCTTCCTTTGCATCATGGATAACTTTTTCAATCGTTTTCTCCTCATTATAGCAAGGAATCAGTACTGCTATTTTATCCATCACATTTTTCTCCTTCATGATTTTTCTTTCTTACATCCCCATAACTGCCTGCTTTTCCACTTTTCTGTCATCCGACACATGAAAAGCTATCGCTTCTTCCTGACTGAATTCCGGCGTAATTTCTGTCTTTAACACCTGTCCCGGATGAAACAGGATTTCTAATGTCCTTCCCCGTCTCTCAGCCATTTTTTTCAATATCGGCATCAATGCCGCCACTCTTTCCCTATCCATATATCCGCTCATAATCAAGCCCCACAAATACATGGGTTCAAGTCCCATCTTCCGGAATTTTCCTTCTAACAGAAATGAACAAAAATGTAAAATCATATTTTTTACAAAATTCACCGGACGGTATGTTTTATAGAAAGAACCTTTTTTCAAAAACGGGAACATCGGTTCTCTGGAATTACGCACGTATTCCACTTCTAATCCGTTCTTTTGAATCACTTCCAGCAAAGCATCTGCTACCACCGGAATCATATGCGTATGCTGATGACTGTCAAACCGCAGCTTCTTCAGCTCAGGAAATGCCTTTTGCACCGCTGAAGTCTGAAGCTCTATCTCTGTCTGCAGCTGCTCCTTCATTTTTTTTCTTCCAGGAAGGAATGATTGGAGAAATAGTTTTCCCCATGAAATACAAAAATGCCCTTCTTCATCTACCAGTCCGGGTAAGGTTTCAGGAGCAGACAGGCAACTCCCTTCCATAAAGTTCAAATGAACAGATATCCTTGGCTTCTTCGGGAAATCCTTCTCTTCCTCCCGATACCTTTTTACGCAGGTTTGAAAACAGCTCATATTCGCAAGAACACTGATACTGTCCAGCTTTCCCGCTTTCAGACAGTCCAAAATATCTTCACTCGCATGCACGGATTCTCCAAAATCATCCGCATGAATATCTATTTTTACACCCATTTTTTTCTCCCAGATTTCCATTTTATAACTGTTCGGACTTTTCCTGTGCCACAGTTTTATCAGGTATCCATAATTTCAAAACCATAGCGCTCCCTGCCAACACCGTTACTGCCAATTCCCGATATGTATATCTGGAATGCACCCACGAATGGTTTGCCAGAATCATCAGCCATACCACCGGCAGTAGAATCATTACAATATACGGCAGCGAATAAAGAACCTTATCTTTTACCTGACAGCCTCCACGGTTTTTATACCATAAAAGAATACATCCTCCCAAAAACAACAGCAGCATAAATATATACGGCCACTTCACGATCACACCGATATTTTTAGCAAGAACCATGATTCCGCTCAGCGCCTCCTGCGCCTCTCCTGTAGAGGATAACCGAATCCCAATCTCTCCAAAGGCATCTGCAAACATGCTGTTTACTCCTAATATCCACGCCAAAAACCATTTTCCAAACCACATCACACCATATCCGATTCCCCAGGTCAGTATAATCTCTACAGAACGAAGAAATCTTGTCTGCCATTTTGTCTCCCGCTCCATCAGGAACAGCAAAACGGCTGGAAGTCCCAGGGTAATCAGTGGGTATGTCAACAGGTCCATATAACTTGTCATAGCTCCCGTCACCAGAAATAAATAGAGATACTTTTTATTCTGAAACGGTTCTCTCATGAACAATAAAATATCCGCGCTGACCAACGCAATATAATATACCCATGAATACTGCAAAGACAACGGAAGGACGATTGGATTCAGCACCGCCATCATCATCCCAATAGGAACAATAGAACGTCCCCCCAGCTTTTTATCTGCCTGATAAAACAGAAAAAGAAGCAAAGCTCCCTGAATAACCATGTTAAACATCCTGATCTCTCCGATATCAAAAAACAGCAGCAGGGGCTTTAAAATCACAAGATATCCATGCCAATATCTGGGATATTCCATCTCATAACGGGCATCCTCTTTCCCCGTCACATCATTTGCATAGTCATTCAGTGACTGCGCCAGATTAGAACCGGAATCTTCATATCTCCTGTTCCTCATAGCATCCGAAACCGGATTCCCAGTTCCCGGATGAATCGCTGTCGCATACATCAATGCATCCGTGTAATTATCCAGAATACTGTTTCTGTATCCCTGAACAATTTCCGGATATTCTCCCTCGTAATTAAATGTATCTGCCGAATTTGCCACATGTCCTTTCATCCGCCCTGTTGGAAGCAGATATACACCTATTATCAATAACAAGCCTGCGATCAGCATCCCTGCCATAGTAAGCGTCAGCTTACCTACTGTCTTTTTATTTCTCTTCCACGCTTCCCTGATTTTTTCCAACACTATCTTCCTCATCTTCCCGTAAAATCATAGACTCTACGATATATCTCGGTCTGCCTTTGCTTTCCATATAAATTTTTCCAATATATTCTCCGATGATTCCCTGGGAAAGAAGCATCATGCCACCGATCAGGCAGGTAGAAGCAACCGTTGTAGTCCACCCCGCCACAACCTGCCCATGTGCCCAGTCCCATATGCAGGAAATAAATATCCCGACACTTACCAGACAGGTTAAAAATCCAAGAACAATGATCAATTCCAACGGCCTTGTACTCATGGATGTAATTCCATCCATTGCAAGCGTCAGCATTTTCTTAAATGTATATTTTGACTGGCCGGCTTCTCTCTCCTTCACATCAAAATACACAATATCAGACTGAAAGCCCATCGTTGGGATAAGGCCACGCAAAAACAGATTCGTTTCTTTAAACTCAGCCAGAGCATCCAAAGCTCTTTTTGACATCAGACGATAGTCCGCATGATTGGTGATCGTCCGACAGCCCAACAGATGCATCAGCTTATAAAAAATACCCGCTGTCATTTTTTTGAAAAATCCATCTGTATTCCTGTCGTTTCTGACACCATAGACGATATCGCAGCCCTCCTCATAACATTTCAGGAAATCATCCAGAGCTTCAATATCCTGCTGAAGGTCCGCATCAATAGTCACAACTGCATCCGCTTTTTCCCGCGCCGCCATCATTCCTGCCAGAATCGCACTCTGATGTCCATAATTACGTGAGAAACAAAGTCCTGCAAATATTTTGTCCTTTTTCGCCCACTCACATATCATCTTCCAGGTACAATCTTTACTGCCATCATTTACAAACAGAATCTTGCTCTTCTTCGAGATTTTTCCTGCATCCTGCAGCCGGTGCAGTTTTTCCCGCAAAATAGATGCTGTTTTATCCAAGACCTCTTCCTCATTATAACATGGTACAACCAAATACAAAATTATCTTTTCCTGTTTCATTTTCCTTTCACCATTCCCTTTGTATACCTGCATTTCTTATTCTACACCAATTTCGTCTATTCTGTTCAAGCGAACCGTATTTTTCCTATAATAACTGCTCATCCGAAGATTCTTCCAGTTTCCCGTATCTTCTTCGATATCCTCATAAAATAAAAGATAAGGCTTTTCTGAAAATTCCTGTAAAACAGCATCTGAAAGTTGTGGATTCTCTAAAATGAGCAGCCGTTCCTCCTGCTGCTTTTGATATTCAGCCGCTTCTCCGCTTAAAATCGATGCCACTGCCGATACAGAAGTATATGTATCAATATTAACTGCTGCCGTAATTCCAAATATGAAACCCGCAGATCCAAAAGCCGCTAAACGAAACGTGAGCAAATGACGCTCTTCCATTTTTTTTCCACCATATCTGACCCAATACCATCCATACAAATAAATCATATTTACCACGAGCAAAAGCAAATGTGTTAAATAAATGATATTATAAATCCGTCCCGCACCGGGAATCCCACTTGCAAACACACTCGGCGTAAACATTGACGACAAAATACAGAAGCTATATCCAACAACCAAAAGCGGATACCGAAACTGAAACTTTCCCGAATAATCCTGAATTCCTTTACACACAAACGGGGCTATAAGAAATAAAAGCACAACAATTTCGCACCCCATCCATTGTTGAAATACAAAGTCCAGACAATAATAAAAAGACTGCAAAATGGAACGTATCACTCCCGGACGGTATGCAAACTCCGACTCTCTCACAAAATTTCCCGGTGCGGCCGCATTGATTCCAAATGAAAGTGCCCATACGCCAAGAAACACTGCTGTCTTCTTCCATTCCCCGCGTTTTGATAACACCAGAAGAAGCACTGCCGTTGCAAGCCATATTCCACATTCAAGCCCCGTTACATAATTTCCTCCACCAATCAATGCAGTCAACAAAGTCCCCGCTGCAAAAAGCATCTGCTTTTTCCGGGCTTTATGCTCAGAAAGCATCACGAGCGACAGAACGATTCCCATTAAAACAAACAGACTGGACTGCGGCAAAATATAATGTACAGCCCCATTATACCAAAAAAATGCCTGTGTCTTATCTACCATACACTGAATAGCAACCAAAAGGACAATGCTTGCCGCTGCGATCGAGATAGCCTTCCTCCCTCCAAGCCAACGTACAAAGATACAGTGAAACAGATAAAAAACTGAAACGCTCATCACTCCTGTCATCAAAAGAACTGTCACACCATACCACTTTTCTCCAAATATCCCCGGCTGGAGCGCCATCAGAAAAATAGAAGACCACGTTCCCTGCCATGTATGATAACTTTCTGCAACTTTTTGGCAGGCAGCTTTCAAAACTGAAAAAATACTGTGCGTATCTAACCATGCATGTCTTGTATAAATACTGTAGCCCAAATCATCTGCACAAGGGAAATTATAAAAACCGAGAATAACAATCGGAACCAGACTGATTAAATAAATCAAAAACCATATCCATGCCGCTATTTTCCAATCTGTCCATTTCTTCCTTGTCATACGAGCCTGTCCTCTTTTCTCTCAAAAAATCCTATCATTTTTTTCCCGACCTTCCGCATACGCTCTGCCCCGAGCCGGTCACACACATTTATTCCTGTATTAACAATCTTATCCTCAACTTTTCCCAAAAGCAGCTTTCTAACTATATCAACTGCCAGACCGATCAAAAATGCTGCCATTGTTTCCAACGCCATCCAGACCGGAAACCAATTTGTTTCCAATTTTCCGTCTCCCATCCTGAACACAAATGCATGAAGAAGCTGAAGCACCGGAACATTTAAAATATAAATTCCAAAAATATGTACCGCTATCCTGTTTACTGCCTTTGAATGCCATTTCATATCCTTAAATAAATATAAAAGCACCACTGACATTCCTACATTCACAATGCTGTTATCTTTTGTAAAAGAATGTCTGATTCCTCCTATACTTATCTGATGAGTAATCGAGAAATAGCAAATTGCAGCCAGCACTGCAAATACGGCGCACCCTTTCCAGCGCTCCATCATGAAATCAGCATACTTCCTAATATAACGTCCCATCACATACATCAGAACCATATTCATCAGACCTTTTCCGCCATCCTGCATTATCTCAAAATAAAAGAAAGACGGGCAAACACTAAACAGAATGAACATCGTCAAAAGAAGCCCTTCATGCTGGCGCTTTGTCATTCGGTCCAACGCATCATTTAACCACGGTGAAAATAAAAGCAAACAGATATAACAGGTATAAAACCAGTGCTTCCTTGAGATCACAGGGATACAGGATTTAATGAGAAGTTCAAACAATTCTCCTCCCCGATAAGTTTCCGGGAAAGCAGCCGCAAGTACTGCCGTCGTACACAGTGAAAAGAAAATCACCATCAGCTCCAAACGTAAAATTTTACGGAAATCCCGTTTTACTCCAAAATATCCGGAAATCAGGACAAAACAGCTTACACCGATATTGCATACACTGTTAATAAAAAATGTTGTCTTCATCCCGATTGGGCTGATCTTCACATCTAAAAGCAGACCAAAGGCATGAATGCAAATAATCATCAAAATAGAAATAATCCGCAAAAGTTCCAGCCCTGATTTTCTTTCCCTCACTTCTTCCTCCTCCAATACCTCTTATTGCTGCCGTTGCACCTGTACGATTTTATCCTTCTGAAAAAACTGCTCTGCTACAGTATTAGTCCATGCATCCGGATTTTCCATAACCTCCATATGCATTAACGGTCCCTGCTCCGGATTCATTGCCGGAAGCTCTACTTCCTTTAAATCCGGATTCAAAAGTAGCTCCAACCGTTCCTCCATCTGCATTTTATAATCATTCGCCTGCCCGGAGGAAATATACTCATAACACTCGTATACTGTAGAATCCTTTAATGTTCCTTTATTAAAAAGCAAAAATATAAGGCAAGCCATTATAAGAGGCATAAACCAACATCGAATTTTCCATACTTCATTTCGTTCAAGCGTTTCTTTCCATCTGGAGCAAAACCAGCCTACATCATAAACCAGAACTGCCAGAAAAGTCAGAAGAAAAACCTGAAAAATCGTATTTGGTACGCCTCCTGACACCTCTACCCCGGCATAAATGCCAGGTGCATACATTGCACAGTATAAACAGTACATCAACACTGTAAATAACAGCGGCAACGGAAACTTCTTTTTCTCCTTCTTCTGCAGCAAGGCTTCTGTCACAAACATTGCTATCACAGCAAACACAACCAGAATCAACGGAGCATTTTGGATATACTCTGCAACTGCCAATGTTCCCTGTCGAAAGCATTCCGCAATCGTTTCAATTACCAGCATCCAGTGAAACCCAAAATCTTCTCCTCCCCTTCTTGTATTTCCCGGAGCAATAAAGCTGATAAAAAGCCCTGCAAGTTCAATTCCCGCCGGAATCAGCAGCCAGTAAATATGCTTTTTATTTCTTATAAAAACAAGCAAATATCCCAAAACAACAAGTGCCAGCAACGGTGCAAGATAGCTGGAGCCGCCCAGACAAAACATGCTAAGGCAGACATACACAAAATACCTTTTTTTAGCCGTATCCACAAACCGGAACATACCGTAAACCGCAATCATTGCCAGACCATATGGAACAATATAATGCACCGTTCCGTTCCACCAGAAAATCGCGGATTTAGTCCTTGGAAAATACTGGACCATCATAAGCAGAAACAGAATATTGATGCATGCCCATGTTCCCTTTTTTAGTTCCAATTTGTTTACCAGAAAATAGTATGTGACAAGAGATGTTGCCGCAATCGTAATCGCCAGCATGATCCACGGAACAATCCAATAGCCATTCGGCGAAAAGACTTCCGGCTGTAGCGCCATAAGAAAAATCGTAAACCATGTCCCCTGCCAGCCATGCCAATAATCCACTGATGTCTTTGCCGCACGAGCTAACGTCTGAAATACAGAATGGGTCTCCAGCCAGATTGCATGGGTTCCCGCCCCATACCCATAATCATCTCCGGATGCATGAACATAACCTGACAGATATAACAGTGGAATCAATCCAACTATGAATACTATTCCTAACAGCCATGATAATTTCCCTGTATCTATATTGGCAATCTTCTTTATCGTATTTTTCATCTTACTTTCTGTCCCCTATAATACCCCGCATACCAATCAGCAAACTTCTGCAGTCCCTCTTCTAACGGCGTGTCCGGCTTAAATCCAAAATCCTTTTCCAGTTCTGATACATCAGCATAGGTCTGATATACATCTCCCGGCTGCATCGGCAAAAACTCTTTCTCGGCCGGTTTATCTATTACTCCCGCCCGCATCAGACATTTTTCCAATGTTTCAACAAAATACATTAAACTCTCCGGCTGATTGTTCCCGATATTGTAAATTTTATATTTTGCACCGCATTCTGTTTCCTCCGGCACTTTTTTCATCACATCCACAATTCCTGTAACAATGTCATCAATATATGTAAAATCGCGGTACATATCTCCATTGTTAAAAATCTGTATACTTTTCCCCTCTACAATCTTATTGGTAAACCCAAAATACGCCATATCCGGTCTACCCATCGGACCATACACCGTAAAAAATCTTAATCCAGTACACGGAATCCCATACAGTTTACTGTATGCATGCGCCATCAGTTCATTTGATTTTTTAGTTGCCGCATATAAGGATACCGGATTATCCACCTTATCCTCTGTACTATACGGTACTTTTGCATTTGCCCCATACACAGATGAACTCGATGCAAAGACCAGATGTGATATTCCTTTTTTTCCATCATCATAGGAATGCCTGCATGCTTCCAGAATATTGTAAAACCCGATCACATTGCTCTGGATATATTCATCCGGATTTGTAATGGAGTAGCGCACGCCTGCCTGAGCTGCGAGATTTACTACAATATCCGGGCATTTCTCTTCAAAGATTTTTCTAACCAGAGCAGCATCCGAAATATCTGCTCTGCAAAAATCAAATTTTTTATATTGGTTCAGCATTTCCAGACGTGACTTCTTTAATTCTACGTCATAATAATCATTCAGATTATCAATTCCGATAACCACCGCTTGTTCATCCAACAGCCTTTTTGCCAGATAAGAGCCGATAAACCCTGCCGCTCCCGTAATCAATACTTTCATATATTTATCTCCCGATGCTGTAATACTCCACTCCTGCCTCTTCCATTTCTTCCGGTCTGAATACATTGCGTCCGTCATACACAAGAGGTGTTCTCATATACCGCCTAAAAATCTGAGGATCCAATTCTCTGATCTGCTTCCATTCTGTAAAAATGAAGCAGATATTTGCATCCTTTAATGCCTCTATCGGGTTCTCCACATAATAAATACTGCCCCTATCATACTGTCCCTCAGGATATTTTCTGCGGAAATTACTCTCTGCCACAGGATCATAAGCATAAATCTCCCCACCACCCTGTAAAAGCAGCTCCACATTATCCAATGATGGAGCTTCTCGAAGATCGTCTGTTCCCGGTTTAAATGCAAGTCCCAGCACTGCCACCTTCAAATGATCAAATGTGATCAAACGATTGCTCGCCTTATAAAACAAACGAACCTTCTGTTCTGTATTCACGTCTACTGCCGCTTCAACTGTACGCAAACGATACCCTGCTTTTTCTGCCTGAAAACGAAGTGCTTTCGTATCTTTCGGAAAACAGCTTCCACCATATCCGATTCCAGCCTTCAGGAAGTTTCCGCCAATCCTCTCGTCATAGCTCATTCCCTCTGCCACTTTTTCAATATTCGCTCCCATTCGTTCGCATAAATTCGCAATATCATTCATATAAGAAATTTTCAACGCCAAAAAATCATTACAAGCATACTTTGTCATTTCAGCAGAACGACGGTTCATTGCCACAATCGGAAGGTTAAACGGCTCATAAATCTCCCTGAGCTTTTCCTCAGCCTCTGTACTCTCTGTCCCAATGATGATTCTTGCCGCATGTAAAGTATCATGTACCGCCGATCCCTGTGCTAAAAATTCTGGATTCGATGCCACTTCGATATGCAGTTCCTTTCTGACCAGAAAATCCTGAATAAACTGTTCTACCCGATCATTCGTACCAACCGGAACAGTAGACTTTACCACAACAAGACAGTCCTTTTCTACATTTTCTGCAATCTGTCTGCACACTGACGCAATATAAGTCAGATTTGCTGATCCATCCGGTTGTTCCGGTGTCCCCACTCCGATAAAAATTGCATCCGGATCTTTGTATGCTGCTGCATAATCTGTCGTATAATGCAGCCTACCCGCTGCATAATTTTTCCGCATTAATTCTTCCAGTCCGGTTTCATAAATTGGACAAACGCCTGCCTCCATCTGTTTTACTTTGTTTTCATCCACATCTACACATGTAACATCATGTCCTTTTTCTGCAAAGCAGACTCCTGCCACTAATCCTACATAACCCGTTCCTGCAACTACAAGCCTCATTCTTTTCCTCCTTGTGTCTCCTGCGCACCTTATATATGAACCGACCATCCTCGATTTTAAAGCTACTGTTTATTATATCCTATCATTTCAGAATCTACAAGCAGCATGGTCCTCTCATTCCTTCCGTTCCTTATTATCTGTATTTTTTTCTCCATCTGTTATATAAAATTTTCCCCGGAAGCGTACATAGCACAGTCAAAAAATGACTCCGATTCTTTTCCTCTTCTGTCATGAAATGCTGATCAGCTGCATTTTTATATATGTCATACAAAACAGCCATTTTTATCTTTGTTTTTATATTCACGTAAGGGTCTTCCAGATAAACCCAGGCTCTCGCCATCATTCCTCTGGGAGAATGAAGTTTCATGCGCCTCCCCGATCTTGTCAGTCCATCTGCAAGATAATCTCCTATATAAACACATTCATTCACATGCAGCATTTTATATGGTCCTGACATCCTAACCCAAACCAAATCTTCCGGCAGAAACTTTTCTTTTCCGAATACAGGAAACGGATATCTTTTTAAAATATCCGTAAAAAACACTTCTGCTTTATCCCCTCCAATATGCCCATTAATTCTTGCATTCACATATGTATCAATACATTCATTAACTGGAAAAAAAGCTTCATTTACATTCCCATCCGGATAAAATCTTAAAAAACTGTATCCGCACAGCCCATCTGTATCTTTCCATTTTTCGTGATACCTTAAAATAATTTCCACCGCATTTTCAGGTAGCCAGTCATCACTGTCCACAATAAAGGTAAGCTCCGAATTTATTTTTGAAATTCCTGTATTCAGCGCTGTATGCTTACCTCCGTTTTCTTTTTTGATACAATGGATACAGACACTACCTTCTTTCTCCCATTTTCTGACTGTCGCAGCAGTCTTATCTGTGCTTCCATCATCAACAACTAACCATTCAAATTTTTTACAGGTCTGTTTTTTTAAACTGTCATAAAGTCTTGACAATTCCTTCTCCCTATTGTATGACGGTGTCAAAATTGTTAATAAAGGGGCAAGCTTTTCATTTTTATCGCCAATATTCATTTTCATCTTTATTTATAACTCCCTGCTTCCACCATTTCATAATAAATATCACTATCTTTTTCTAAATATGCTATATTTTCTCCAAACATCAATATTTCCGTTAACAATATAATGGACAATACTGATATCTTCAACACAAAATTTCTCTTTTTTTTGTTCCTCTCAATATTACGCTTCCTTAGTTTTCTCTCTTCTATTGCTAAATTTATTGTTGTAATCATTTCTGCATATCCCTGTATTGCGCAAGGAAACAATAATACAAAATAGGAAATTGTATATTGTCCCTTTGCTTCCCAAAACAAATGAAATATAAATCCACCTATAAATGTTAAAATCCAAATCGATGAAAGAGGAGCTCTATCTTTATTCCAATATAAAACACAATAAACAACACTTCCAAATAACACTATTATTTGAAAAAATTTCAAAAAAACAACTGCTCTATCCTCTCCTCTAATACTTATAAGCTTATTTATCCATTCTGGTTTGTTATGCAAAGAAGGACGCCACTGAATTATATTATAAGATTGAAAAGTTGGATTATTCCATTGCGAAGCTGTCTTCTCCATAAAAAATTTAATTGCATCATCATCATTTTCCGCATAATATTCTAACTGCTTTCGTATATTTTCTTTCGCCATCTCAGCCTGTTTATTTTTATCAAAATTATTTTCTATATATGAATCTTGTATATACCCATTGTACCATCCAGGGGCCCTTTCATCAGAGTCTTGTAACCCCATTGCAATATATCCCCAATAACTTGCCCCTTGCAGTTCTGTACCACTTATTTTCTCTGAAATCAATATAATCCCTTTTGAACAACTTAAACATATAATTAGCACAATAACTGGAAACAGGACTAGCTTTTTTCTTCTTTTGTATATTGCCTGAAGAATACTCACAATCATAAGTGCAATCATGAAAATCTGATAATTACTTTTAACTACTGTAGCCAGTGCCATAAAAAAAGCTGAATATACCAAATTAATTTTTTTATCATTTTTCCAAAAAAGAAATGCCTGATAAATAGATTCTAAAGCAAATGACAGACCTAATATATTTCCGTAAATAAATGAGCTATACATGATCAACGGAAAAAACAAAATTCCGCACAAGATTACTGCCAGTTGTCCCCCCCTGCTCATTCCCATCCTCTCCGAAATAGCAGAGATTCTATTATAAATCCAGGTAATTCCCAACACATTTAATAACTGGAGTCCAATAATATTCTGACTACCAATGAGAACAGAAATTCCATAATAAATCCATACTAGTCCCAATTGATGCGGATTTCTTGCTAAATATTCTTCCTTTCCGTACATAGAATAATTGCCATTTCGCATCAATGATACTGCATTTTGAAGTGCCTCCTGATCCGATCCCGGGATAAATTGTGTTGAAATTATCCATACAAATCCACTAAAAATAATTATCCAAAGTAAAAACTTCCTGCATTGATAGAAATATCTGTCATCCCTTTCTAATTTATTATTCCACACTATAATCTTTTTCCGAAATAGTACACAAACTAATATAAATATAATAACAGATAATATATTTTCACATAGCGAATCCTTCACGAAATATGTTTTTTCCGATACATCAATAAAAGAAGTACTAACCATAGACATAATTATTAACATGCAAATAACTAGCGCAAACAATACCTGCATAAATAAATTGTAGAGTTTTAATAAATTATGCTCCATGAAAAGTACTTTATCCTTCATTGTATCACTCCTCCCATTCCATCAAATAGACGCTGCTATATTCTGTATCAAACAGTTTTGTCACATATTCTGTTCCTAATTCCGCTTTTATTTCATCTAAAATATCGTTAAAATTTTCAATCTCTACATCCATGTAAACAACATATTTTTCTAAATCTAAAACTATATTTTTTTCTTTTTTCAATTGCTCTATAGCCTCTTGTATATTCGATATCTCTTTCGGATTTATAGGATATACATATTCTGCTCGTGCCAAAAATGCACTATCTCCAGCCACTCTATAACGCCTGTTTTCCGAAACATAAAAAACAGGATATGATGATAGATTCCCTACAATTTCAAGCTTTTCTCCCGTTCCTCTATACAAATAATTCACTCCTGGAAATATATATCCAGACAAACACAACACTCCCATTAAAATAAGTACAGCCTTTTTCCAAAACAGGGTATTCCCTAAGTTTTCTGCTGCCGCCTTCGCCATAAAAACAAACACTAAAACTGCTGCTGGATATACATTGAAAATATAACGATCTTCACGATAAGGAGCTATTTTAGCGATTAAAAATACATACAGAGCCACTGCTCCTGCTATTTGCAGCATATACATTCCTTCCACATCCAGAGAAAATGAAATTTCCGTTGGAAAAGCTTCCCTTTTTAAATATAAACATATCTTTTTATCCGTCTTTTCCTTTTTAATATTCCAAAACATCCCAACAATTCTTCTTAAAACACTCAAAATCACAAATACTAAAAATACAATTCCAATCCCCCCAAGCAGCTCTCCAAGAAAAATATTTAAATACTCCTGTAATGCCCCTGCATAATCTGTACTTGCCGAAAGGCTTGAGAAAGCCTCTTTTCCTCTGTATCCCGAAAAAATATTATCATACATCTGAGGCCATAAAAGAAAACTCGTTCCAATTCCACATGCCATTACAGCAGCATACTTTGCAGCAAATCCAAATTTCCGCTGAATCATCGCATAGCCCCAGATAAACAAACAAACAAAAAATGCAAAAATCAAAAAATAGTAATGATTTAAAACGCCAAATACTGTACTGCAAAATAAACCTGCCAAAAGCGGCGCCCCCATGCGCTGTCCATTTTTCCAGCAACGTTCCCATATCATATAATTAAGCCAACTAAACAAAATTGATGCAAAAGCAAATACCATATACATTCGGATAAACATAACTGTGCTTACCGCCCCTGCACATGCCCCATACAAAATGCAAACCGCTGCTGCCCAGTACCTTGATTTCAACATCTTTTCGGACAGCAAATACAAAACAGCCAACGTCAGGATATAAAAAATGATATTTAACCCAATTCCACACCACTTTGTAAATGTTGCCGGAATTAACATTCCGGCAACAGAACATACCATTTCCAGCAAAAGGTAATATAAAGGTGGATGTACATCTTGGCGAATACTTTCATAAGTTCCTGCTAAATCAAAAGCCTCATTCTCATCAATCGTGAAATAATTCATATAATAATCCGAATCATGCCACTGATTCAAATAAGATTCTGTTCCCCTATCACTGTTAATGCTCGGATAATCCGTCTGACATACAAAATGATAAGAATATAATTCATCACAATAAAATCCTGTCTTTTTTGTTCCCCAAAATAACAGATTCAGCACCAGCAATATCAAAATCATTCCTGCCGCTGCATATCTTCCTCCTGCTTTTATCCTGTCTTTCATACCTTCTCCCTCTTCCATGCGCAGAGCACTGTTGCTGCATAATAAGGAACTGCAAATACAACCGGCAATTCATACCTGAAATATGCATTTACCGGAGATGCTATACACACAAGAAATACAAGTGCCGCCGGGACAAATATGCACAACACTTTTTTTCTATTGCTGATACCAATCAAAAATGCACATATAAATGCGCACCATGTATAAAATCCAATTGATGATGTATAGCCAATCAACGGTATCTGGCGAAACGCTTCCAACAATCCCTCCAAGCGCTTTACTGCCTCTGGAAATCTTGCATAAAGGTCAAATCCCTTTTCATCCAATGAGGATACATCCGCTCCCACCACAAACCACGCTTTTGTCCTTCCCGGATCATCCGGCCAAAAATATCCATAACATTTATTCAAAAATGCATCTATATACGTTACCGGATGTTTAAAAAACTGCTTCACATATACCTGAAAATACGCCTTGATTTCCTCCTCTGTAGCATCATTATTATATCGTTCTTTTACTCTATCAGAAAATTCCGGTAAATACCGTTCTGCAAGTGTGTCATATTCCAATACCGAATCAATTGCCTCTCTTTCCTTCGGAGATACTTCATCCCCATAGTATGCAACTACACGCGCCGTCTGCAAAAACGGAATGGAAAGACTTTCTGCAATACTTCCATCTGCAACTCCTATTGCCGGAAGAACTGCTTTAAACCATATGCCCGCAAAAACCAAAATACCTGCAAAAATACTGCCAAATATCTTCCAATGTTTTTTCCCAGCCCATAAAAAGACTGGCATACATCCAATCACAATCCAGATGCCTTCGTTTCTAAAAATACACAATAAAATAAGCAATGCCGGGAGCAGAACCAATTTCCATTTTTTTGTTGAGAATTCCTCTTCTTTTTCCACAAGCTCATACAAAAAAATAGTAAGCAGAAGCAATACTATAGCAAAATTCATATTCTTTCCGACTGAAATCGCATACACCGGAAATACGGGAAGCAGGGCATATATTGCGAGTAAAATCCTTCTTACATTTCTGCTGATCCCTGCATTTTTCAGCTTTATAAACAGATATGTAAGCACGGCAATAAAGGCTGTCTCTTGTATCAGGACATAAACAAACATTCCTGCTGCCCCAGAGCCAAACATATTTCCGATTTCAACAAAAACTCCGATTAAAACAGTCTGAAAATATGGGTGATGGTTTGTCATTGGAGACAATCCAAAATACTGCTCCAGCATCGTCCTCGCATCATATAATGTTGTGCCCGGATAACAAATAATTAAGTATGGAAGCCAGCATATAAACAGGAGAATACTGATTTTTAAACCGTATCTCCATCCAACCTTTTGATCCGGCAAACCAATCTTTTTCTCCTGCTCAAACGCTAACCTTATTACAGCCTCTTTCAGGCATACTATAAGACAATAAAATAAAACTCCGTACCCGATAATCACGATCACGGTCTTTATCATCTGTCCTCCGTTTAAGAAAATAAGAGCAATGCCGGTTGCATTCACATAACACAAACCAATCAGTATCAAAAATGCCAAAAAGGTAGCAAAAACAGCGCACGCTTTCTGGAATTTAAACCGTTTAAAAATACGCTCATAAAAATACCATAGCCCCACTGTAAACAAAAAGACTTCCATTCCCCAGCCCTGAAATGACAGCAGTACGCTTTCCAAAAGTCCAATTCCCTCTCCTGCGGTATTTTCAAAATTTATTCCAAGAGCAGCAGTCGATAAAACTGCCGCGATGAAATACCATGCTCTTTCTAAAAATTTATTTTTTTTCATGATGCTTTCTGCTCTCCTGATATTTATTTCTCTGATAAACAGCCACCGGCACACATACAGCCAAACTCAATATTGTAAGTATAAAAAATTCATTCATGTGAGAAATTTCAACTTCCAACCACGATGTAAAGTATCTCATACATGTTAAAATCGGCCGATGAACAAAGTAAATATCCATCGATAGTTTTCTAAATATTACCATACTTTCTGTATTTACCGCACTCCAGCTTATATTCAATAATAAAATCAAAACAGCCGATACAATGATCGGATACGACACCAGCATCGCTGTTTCATATCCTGCATTGCGTGCTGATACCACTGCAATCTCTCCAAACATAAGCATTATTGAAATCAATAATACGAGCACCACAGAAAGATTTACTTTCTTTTCCGAAAATCTCTGCCTATATTTTGCCAGCATCATTCCAAGCAATATCAACGGGAAACCAACAAACAGCCCATTCCTGGTTGAAACTGCAACTTTCAGATATAAGTCGACCATCCGCTGTATCCCAAGACCATTTAAAAGGAAACAATAGCTGTTTCCTAAAAGTCCTGCACAGTAGCATATCAAGCCAATCGCACAGGTTCTCCTAATACCTGCCTTCTTTACTAATATATAAAGAATCAATATACCTGTAAGGCTTGCCCACACATACCACAACGCTCCCGGAGGGTAAAAAATAGCTGCCCTGACCAGCCGAAGTATGGTCCAGTTAAATGACTCTCCGGACATATATAAATCATACGCCGAAAAGCAGCTATTTAATATCAAAAATGCAATATAGGGAAATAAAAGACGTTTTTCATACCGGAATACTATTTTCCCCAATTCTTCCATTCCCGATGTCCAGATACGAACTCCTAAAAAATATCCTGACGTCACAAAGAAAAAAGGGACTGCAAGACTTAGAAGCGTTTTTTGAAGATAATCTCCATACGCCACATCATGATAAGCGCCTGCATGCAAAAATAAAATACAGATACAAAAAAATAATTTTGCAAAATCAACAGACGCATTTTCCTGATTTTTTACTCCACTCATCTCCCTTATCCCTTCGTGCTTAAATATATTTCTCTTTATCGTCAATAGTTCTCACTCATCTTAACTACCAGTATCCCGTCTATCATTTTCATACATCCCTTATCCGGAAATATAGGCATTTCTTTTACCTCCTGCATTTCCCATAATGCGCTCCTCTGCTCTTCCGTACATAAATCAATCGGTATATCGAGAACATATTGAAAATATTCTTCATAATCCCTATAATTCTTAATCTGGTCATTTGCAGTCAACCCCTGAACTCCGCTGGTTCTCCCATCTCCTTCAAACGCCTCAAAGCCTGGCATCTCAGGCATATCCATTTTCCCTGTAAATGCAACTGTCGTTTCGCCGCGAATATATCCTTCCTGCTGCTCCATTCTTTCTGCAACTCTTGTCATCAGCGAATGTGTTTGCTGCCGTTCCAAATCCTTTTTCAAATATGCAGCATTCGCCACTGGAAATCCATTCCATATCGTAAAAATCACACCTCCCAAAATTGCTATTCTGATATACCGCGCCAGTTTTTGACATTTTACAGAACTGTTCTCTACATTCCACTCTCCAATCAAAAGTGCCAATATATAGGTCATACAGAATCCATACATCATAAGTCCATGCAGCATTCCCTTACTTAACACTGCCGAAATATTCATTCCGAGCGGAAGCAGCCCCCCCAACATAAGCAACAATATTTTTTCTGCTGTTTTTATTTTTTTAGATAAAACAAATATCAGTATAATTCCTGCAAGACATAGCAACACAATTATATTTGCAGCAGATGCTGCCCAAGTCTGCCCAATACTTGCCGGGTTCAGGAAGTACATCAGCCAATAATAATAAGCTTTCACAATATACCAGAACATATCTGCCACAGAAGCTCCTGTTGCTCCAAGTCTGGAAATACTATTGTAACTATCACTGACTGCAATCCCCATTCCTGCACAAATAATACGCATTGCAATTAAATACAATGCCCCTCCGGCAAGCAGCATTGCCATCCCGGACAGCCCCTTTTTTAAAACAACTCCTGCACTCTTGCCATCCAGAAGCCACATAATGCAAACAATCATAATGAGAGCAATTGCAACAGATAAATAGCTCTGATAAAGCCCTAGTCCCACTGTAATCATCGGTACACCAACTAATAATCCCCATCGAAACTTTTTCCATAAATATACTGCTGCAACCATCAAAAACAATGCAAACATATCTACATCCAAGTCATGAAGAAATGTAGCCGTCAATGCTGTTACAATAGGATTTACTGTCATAATACCGGTAATTAAAACCGTAAAACATACATCATTTTTTTCAAAAAGACGTAATAATAAATACACTGACAGAGCAATCCATATCATGGACAAAAGCCCTATCATCCACGGAGAAGTCAAAAAACCTCTGGTCAGCTCTCTGTATACGGGGACAAACACCCTACCAATCGAAATTTTCCATTCGGTTTCAGCTGCTCCGGAGTAAAGTGCCTCTAAGGAATCATGTGAAATCGTAAAATTAAAAAAACCATATGCATGCGCCGCAATTCCAAATAAAAATGTATATATAAAACAATTTTTTAACAGCGTCTTCTCTTTCATAATTCCTTAATTTTTCTCCTGCAAATTTCTAATCTCTTCTACTACGCCAAAATATCTGTCAAATTGAAAATGATTTTTTACATGGGCATATGCCGCTTTTCCCATCTCTTTTAGCTTTTCCTTATCCTGCAAAATCAGGCTCATTTTTTCTTCCAAATCTTTTTGATCGCAGTCCTCAAATACATATCCTGTTTCGCCCTCTACAATATAATTTGCACTTCCGTTATCGCTTCCACTGATTACAGGAATTGAAAATGCCATTCCCTCTATTACAGTAATAGAAGCCGGTTCTCCCGTACTCGGAATCACATACAAATCCGCTTTTGCATATTCCTCCAGTACCCGATTTTTATTCAGATTGCAATAAAATGTCACCTGTTCTTCCAATCCTTTTTCTTTTACATACGCCGTAATTTTATCATAATATTCCTGATGAAAATGGTTAGATAATTCCCCTGCTATCGTAAGGTGAAGAGGGTATTGTTTACCCAGATTCTCAACTGCATGAACCATCATCCAAAGATTCTTTCGATCCTGATATTTTCCGATACAAAATATATTTATCCTGTCATTCTGAAAATATTTTTTTTCTTCCGGAGACATCTGCGGCTCCATCAAAAAGGGAGCCCAAAAACTATCCTTATCTTTTTTCTTTCCCTCATAGCTTGTTCCGATCACATCTACCGGAGTCATTCTGAAATGAGGAGTCAATTTCCAAACAATCCTATGAGCCAGATCATCCTTAAATTTATAATCCCATACCGGACTTAAATTATATAAGATTGTTGGAATTTTATAATGTTTGCAAATCGCATTCAAACAAATACAATATACTGAACGCTCACGTAAAATTGCCACATCCGGCTGAAATTCTTTAATTACTTTCGCTGCTTTAAAAATTGGCGGCCACCCGCATTTCAGACGCATATCCATTGCAAACGGGCGTTTCCGAAAAAGCACATTCACATAAAACTTATCAATGAGCCGAAAAAGCTTTCCATATCCCATAATAACCGGTTTTACCCATGTATGATCTTCTATCTTTCCTTCATACTGACTGATAAAACACACCTCATGTCCATTTTCTTTCCACCCCTTCATAATGGTGTTTTGGTTTGTATGATATCTATGGGACATATACAATACTTTCATTCTCTCAAGCTCCTCTTTCCGCTGCTTTTAAAAACTGATCTGCTACTTTTTCCACTGTACATTCCTGACGTATTTTACGGGCATTCAAAGATATTTTTTCTGCAAGTTCCCGATTTCCTGCCACTCGCTTCATAGCGTCTGCCAATGCTTCTGCATCCCTCATCGGAACTAAAAGTCCATTGACTCCGTCTTTTATATTCGTCCTGCTTCCGCCAATCGGGCAGTCTGTTGAAATTACCGGAATTCCCATGGCTAGCGCTTCCAGCATAGAATTGGAAATCCCCTCATAATCTGAAGAAAGCACAAACATCGCACTGTCCCTGATTTCTTCCCGGGCATTACTGCAAAAGCCGTGAAAAACCACCTTTTTTTCCAATCCTTTTTCTTTTGTAAATTCCTTTAGCTGTTTTTCTAAAATGCCCTTACCGTAAATATCCAATGTATATTCCGGAAATTTCTCTGAAAAAATTGAAAATGCCTCTATTAACAGATGATGATTTTTCTGTTCTTCCAGCCTTCCTACTGTCGAAATACTTTTGCGCCTTTCTCCTTCAAACGGCATCGGTACAGAAGCATCCAGCGGATTCCCGATTACGCATGCTTTCTTTTGAATTTTTTTAGGAAAACAGGTAACAGCTTCTTCTGTCTGACACACCAAGCAATAGGCAAAACGATAGAAAAAATCACGATATGCTTTATGATCGCAGGATCTCGGATCGATACGCTCAGAAACAAGCATTCTGCGCTTCATGAATAAAGTTGATAAAACAACAAATCCTGTCCCATATGTGCTGAAAGAAAAAATATAACAATCTTTATTTTTCTTAAAATACTGTCTCATCACACAGAGCCGCTTTATCCGAACCCGCACGCTTCCCCCTGAAGCCTCTCCTGCACTTATTGTTTCCACTCTGGAATCCAAAGGATATGCCTGCTGACTTCCTGCAAAAGACAAAATAGCAGTATCAATCCCCCGCTTTACAAACTCATTTGCCAAAAGAGAAATAACTCTCTCAGATCCTCCTCCCGCCATATCCGGCACTACAAAAACAATTTTCATTCTTCAACCTGTCCTTCTTTTTTTATATCCGGAAATACATCCTCTTTTTCTTTCAGCGTCACTTTTCCACCGGAAACTTCATAAATCATATCCACATTTCTAATCGTCGTCAGCCTGTGTGCAATAATCAGTATCGTCTTTGTCCCCTGTAAGTGGTCAATTGCCTCCATTACTGCTGCCTCTGTTTCATTATCTAATGCAGACGTAGCTTCATCCAGGACGAGTACCTCTGGATCATGATACAATGCTCTGGCAATTCCGATTCTTTGACGCTGCCCGCCTGACAAACGCACTCCCCTGTCTCCAACCACCGTATCAAGTCCTTCTGGAAGATTCTCTACAAATTCATAAAGCTGTGCTCTGCGCAGCGCATTCTCAATTGCCCGCTCATCAATCTGATCCTTATCAACACCGAATGCAATATTATTTCGAATTGTGTCGTCTGATAAATAAATAACCTGTGGAATATATCCGATTTCCTTCTGCCACACATAAGAATGCTTATGTATGTCGAGATCATCCGCATAGACTTTACCATACTGAGGCTTCAAAAGCCCCAGTATAATATCTACCATTGTGGTCTTTCCTGCTCCGGAAGGGCCGATAAACGCAACTGTTTTTCCTTTAGGAATATCAAAGGAGGCATTATTAATCACCATGTTCTCGCTATCCGGGTAATGATAACAAACCTTCTTTACAGAAATCTCTTTTTCAAACTGCCACTCCAATTCTTCTTTTTTCTTAATTTCCGGTTCCTCTTCAATCGCTTTTAAATCATGGTAAATCAGGTCCAATGAAGGCAACGAATAAAGAATATCTGCCACATGTTCATTAATCTTTCCTACAGAAGGAAGTAAACGGAAAGCTGCTACTGCAAATACGGAAAGCTGTGGAATAAAGGTTGCAAAATCGTCTTTCTGTCCCCAGAACATTTTCAATAATATTGCTAATAACAATCCAGTCATACATACAGCTTCTACAAAATATTTAGGTAATGTGGCAATCAGACGATTAATCCTTAACCCATGAACATACCTAGCATAATTATCTTCATACGCCTGAATAAAATACTCTTCCCGATTTAAAATCTTTAATTCCTTAATTCCTCCCAGAGACTGGTTTACCCATTGATACAAATTTGACTTGTATTGCTGACATTGCCTTCCTAAATTTTTAGAATACCTTCTTGAAAGAGATGTAAATATAAACAAACTAATGAGTAGTAAAATAACAACTGTAATCGCTATGGATTTGCTCACTATAAATAAATATATTCCCAATGTACCACAAACTGCAATTTCTGCAACAAGTTCCATCGCATGGATAATCCCCTTGGTAAATAAATCTGTATCCTCCTGAAGACTCCTCTGAAGTACCGCAATATTATGACTCAAATGAAATGTATAGGGTTCCCTAACGTATGTTTTTAATAATTTTGTTGAAATTTTCAGTTGTATACCATATGAAAATTTATAAATCCAATTTTTCTGTAAAGCAAGAAAAACATTTTTAAAAACATATATGAATATAATCACACCTGTTAATGCAGCTAAAAAAGCATTCGATGCAGTAAACTGAAATATATCATAAATCCATTTTAAATACCATTTTTCCTGAATCATATCCGGATTCATTAAAATATTCACAAATGGAGAAAAAATGGCAACTCCTATTAGTTCTAAAAAGCTTCCTGCTATTACTGTTAATAGTAATAACAACATTTTCAATTTATCCCTTTTAGTAAATATATATTTTAACTTTGCAATCACAATTTATCCTCCATGTCGGAAAATTTTTCTAACAAATACGGGCTTTAATCTGACTCAAATACTCGTCATATCCTGCTTTATGATTTTCCTCTATTCCAATAATTTTTTGTTTTGGAATCGGTAGCTTTTCTAATGTTCCTGCCAAAAACCATTCGTATTCCATATCTAGATTTCCAACATCAATTACTCGATAACCATTTTCAAACAAAAACTCTGCCAACGGCTTTGCTGCAGCTCCAAGTGCCACCAAAAACAATCTGTCTTTTGGATATCTTATACATATTTTTTCTATTTCTTCAATTTTATCATATGCATTTTTTGAAGGACCAATAATTCTTTCTATACTTGCTACAGTATCAAAAAGATCATTTCCAACTCCAAAATGTGAGGTTTCTCCTTCTATCATAACAACGTCTTTATCTTTCCAAAGCTGCTGAAACTTTTGAAAATATTTATCAACATAATCTTTATTTTTATATAAGTAATAACATCTTGTTACAAAGGCATTACCATAAACCTTGTTCTTATGACATTTTTTTTCATAAATCCTTCTCGTTACTAAAAGCTGTTCTTTCCAAAACCTTCTTCCTTTCTGATGATACTGTTCAACACCATCAAAAATATCTGGAATAGCTACCATAAGATCATCATATTCATATTTCAAAATGCGTTCCAAATCATTTGCAAGATTTTGATCTGACTTTTGCCTTACCTCTGATTTTCCACGCAATAGCGCAATGTCAGAATCTCCAAAACGAACCAGACTTTTATTTGTCCTTAATAATTCATCTATTGTTTCATCCCTAGAATATACCCTTATGCTATTTCTTAATATTTTATATTTATAAAAAAAATATATAATTTCACTTAATATATCTTTTATTATCTGCTTTAATGCCATCCCTAACTTTCCTCCCAGTTTAACATCAATATTTACCTATAGGTTTTACTAAATCTTTTTTCATACTTTCAAATCCTATCTATATAAAATATCAGTACTCTTTTTTATGATTTATCTTCTTGCTATTATCACAGTTGCTTTTTCAATATTTCATTTTTAATTGCAATCGAATATTCTTTATACAATTTGATAATTTATAGGCAACAACGAGTAACGCAGGAGGCACATACGTCATATATCCTCATTTTTTATACCAACAGTTTATTGTCCCAAATCCCATAAAAATAAGCATCCTATTTTTGTTTTTATTATTCTAAATAATATGTGCTGAATATACTGGCGATTATCACCGCAAAAACAATTACTGCAAATAAACTCCAAATAGCTTTCTGTAACCACTCAGTTATTTCAGCACATCCATTCTTTATTTTCTTTTCTTAAACTCCCTCAATAAACTTATTTTCTTTCAAACTGTACTTTCCGCCCTTGAAAAACTTATGCTTTACAACCCACCATGCCGGCACCCAGATATAACGATGCATCGCCGGAGAAGCAGAACCGATCATCCAACAGTTTCTGTCGCAGTTCTTCGCGCAGACACGCACCTCCTGCGCCTGCTTGGAGTTCCAAAGCTCTTCCCAACTCTGCTCTCTTAAATTTCCCATTACTGCTTTTTTCGCCATACCATTGCACGGAATCACATCGCAGAATGGATCGATAAAAAAGGCGTTGCGCGACATATCGCAAGGAAGGAGACGCTTATTTCCGTAAATATAATTGATGAGGCCATGATTGAAATATGCCCGGAACCACTTCTTCGGGGATTTGCTCTTTAACAGCTCATTAATCAGCTTTTCAAAATTCTGCGATACCTTCAGCTTATTATCAATCTTGTTGTCCGTTTTACGGAAATAGAAAGAATTGTGCAATGTTGCCGTTGCAAATTCCATTCCCATATCGTTTGCAATGTTGTAAAGAGGCACTAAATCCTCACAGTTCATATCCTGAACCGTCATTCCGAATCCTACGTCCGGATGTCCCATTTCCACAAGAGTTTTTAAGGTTGTATATCCTCTATTAAAGCCATCCGGAATTCCTCTGATCTTATCGTTTGTTTCCTGAAGTCCTTCAATGCTGATACGAATTCCTATTTTGGGGAACTCCTTGCACAGCGCGATAATTCTGTCTGTAAAATATCCGTTTGTGGAAATCACGATACGGTCAGATTTTTTATACAATTCCCGCACAATATCCGCAATGTCCTGACGGATAAACGGTTCTCCGCCTGTAATGTTTGTAAATGCCATTTCCGGCAGCTTTTTGATCACATCCAGCGTGATCTCCTCTTCGGGACGTGTTGGATCCCGGAAGCAATCGCACATATTACAGTGTGCATTGCAACGATATGTGATAATTACGGTTCCATATAAAGTTCTTTTTGCCATAAATATTTCTCCTCCTGTTTGTTGAAATGGCAGCTATCATCAAACTGCCTCTCCGCGATAAATTTTGACCAGACTGACGCAATATTCCTTCGCAGTCTCAAACTTTGCCTTACGGCAATTTACTGTATATTGTTCTAAAAGGCTGCGATCATTCCACAACCTTTGAATTTTCTCCAACAGCTCGTCCGCATTCCCACCTGTAAAGATTTCTCCGGTTATACGATTCTGCACCAGCTCCGGCGTTCCTCCCAGATTGGAAGCAAGTACCGGCGTACCGTATGCCTGAGCTTCCAGCACCGCAAATGGACAATTTTCATACCATTCTGATGGAAACACAAAAAAACGTGCAGAGCCAATGGTTTCCGCAAGCTCTCTTCCCTTTAAAAATCCCTTGTCCGTTATATTTTTGACCTGAGCGACCTCCTCTTTTAACGGTCCTCCTCCGGCAAATACAAACGGAATCTCCGGAAGTTTCCTGCATACCTCCAATAGGGTTGGCGTTCCTTTTTCTTCGCAATAACGTCCGAAATACAACACATAGTTCTGCTTTTCAAATACGTCTTCCGAAAACAACTCTACAAAATTATGCATTACAACTGTCTTCCCTCTCAAATCCGGATGTACAGACAGTTTTTGTTCCATAAATCTGCTGGGACAGATTACCGTGTCAATCATCCGGTAGGCACGGAGTCTGCGGTATAGCCACCCTTCCAGACTTCCAACTGCACTTTTAACACGAGAGCCATGAATGCAGCCATATTTCATACAATGTCCTGGATGACCATCCAGACATTCGAAGCACAGACTTTTATCCGGTTTCATCAAAAGATGGTTCGGACAGACAAGCTGATAATCATGTGCTGTAAATACAATCTGTATCTTATGTCCGAATTTCTTTTCAAAAGCCCGGATTTCATACAGAATTGACGGTGTCAATTGAAAATTAAAATTATTCAAATGTACCACATCCGGCAGAAAATCTTCCAGTACTCTGCGGATTTTTTTCCTTGCCTCAGTAGAATAGACAATTTTAAACGGATACAACAGCTTTGAAAGCTTCCCCGTGTGAAAATCCATATCTGATGTGTAACTTTCTGCATGATTGCCTACGATACGCCCTTCATGCTCCATTCCAAAATACTGAACCTCATGTCCCAGCTTCTCTAACTGTTTTCCAATTTCAAAAATATAAGTTTCCGATCCGCCATTCGGATACAGGAATTTATTTACAATTAAAACTTTCATTTTCCCTGCCTCTTTTTCTGTGTTTCTGCAGCAAACCAGACCTTTCCGCCCCGTCTTTTCCACTCACAAATCCCAATAAAGGCTCCTGATGCTCCGCTGACTCCCCAAACCGCCCCCATGCCAAGCGCATAGGCACCTGCAACATTTCGTATCCATTCAAGCTTTAGGATATTCCCTTCAAAGCAATACATTCCAACATCCGGTCCTTCATATCCGATCACCATGCTATTAAAATCATCCGGTACTTTTTCCAGATCAAGAAAACCTTCCTCGTCTTTATTCCGATATTCCGTCAGACCTCTGTTCACATATACATTCTCTGGCATCTGAATTCCAAACGCACAGATGAACGCTGCAATGATCCCCGCCGCAAAAGCAACTGCCATCACTTTCCGCTGTTTCCATAACCTGAAAGTGCCACTTACCAAATACTTCGCCGGATTGGAATGACAGCCTATCGTTCCATTAAAAGGCAACAACGCACGCTCCTGCGTCCAGATACTGTCTTTTACCTTTTTTGAGGCGAGAAGCTCGAATAAAAACTCTCCTAAAAAGAAAAAAGTCAAATTTTTAAAAGAGAGATTAAACAAAAACTGTTCGGTAATTCCAGCCATGCAGATTGCAAGAACGATTGCCAGCTCCTTTTTCTGCTCACGCCGGATAAACCGATGGATTATGAAAAGGTAAGCTGCCATAAACAACACAAATGCCACGAATCCATATAACATCAGCATGTACGCAAAAGAGCTGTCCAGCGTCAGATGCGCCACTGTATTTTCATACCTTGCGGCCGTTCCGAATAAAGACAGCTTAAAATCCGTAAAAAACATTTTCACAAGTGCAAAGCGGGTCGAAAGAAGATCATTGAAAAAATCAAACACTTTCCCATGCGTTAAAAATGGTCCCGCAATTGGAAAAATAACGCAAAAAGGCAATATACATTCAAGCACACCCTTTTCCACAAAACTCAGTCTCTTTCGTGCATCCAAATATAAATTCAAAACCAGATACCCGGTCACGATCAAAATCCCCGTGTAACTGATGGAATATAAAAACACAAATATATTTCCCAAAAATAACATTGCGGAAGCTTTCCACAAATGCCTTCCACTCAGATTACACACATAGATAAACAGCATAACCCATATCAGATAAGATACATGAAGTACATTTGGATGTGTAAGGCCCCAGGACCAGCGGATTACCGGACCAAGTCCAAGCTTCTGATGTACTACAACCACTCCGTCATGAATGTGCAGAATTCCCAGAACCGCGCTGAAAAAAAACGCCGCACTCCACACTGCAAAACAAAACTTCATCAGTCTTTTGACCGGAATATTTTTCATTCCGATAATGACCAAAAATGCGAACAGCGCCGCCTGTTCCCCTGATTGGTTCCAGATTACAATTCCCAGACCAATCAGACATAGCATCACAATCCATTCCCGCAACGAATATTTTGTCAAAAGCATCTTTACTGCAAAACAAAGAAGTGCAGCCGACATACAAAGCATAAATGGCTTTTCTCCCCAGCTCATTCCGACGCCCTTCGCTGCAAATAAAATGCCGAAAAACATATAATATAGTATTTCATCAAGGCGCATCTTTTCCAGCTGCGCATTTGTTCTGATTTCCACTACTCACTTTTTCCTTTTTTCGTTTTTACGATAAATACTCATTGTTTCTTCCACAACGCTGTCCCAATGATACTTTCCACAAATAAAATCTGCGCTCTCAGATTTTATTTTAGCAACTTGCTCCGCATCTGACAATAACTCTTTCAGTTTTTCACGTAAATCCGAAACGTCGCCCTTTCGGAACGTTACCGCATGTGTTTCCACCACTTCCGTATTCTCTTTAATATCACTCACAAGACAACAGTTTCCATAACTCATAGCTTCCAGAAGACTGACTGCCATTCCTTCTACATCGCTGGGTAATACGAAAAGATAGGCATTAGAGCAAAGCTCCTCCAAAACCTGTCCCTGCACAAAGTCTGTCATAAGAATCCGACTGTCCTTTGCTGCCATAGCGTGAATCTGCTCCATATATTCTCTTGAATGGCTGACTCCTCCGGCAATTACCAGCCGCTTATCCGTTTCAACCTGTTGATATGCTTCAATCAGATAATGCAGTCCCTTTTCCGGAACGATTCTCGCAAGAAAAAGGATATAACTATCTTTTTCCAACCCATACTGCGATCGAATCATATCCGCCTTACGCAAGGTGGGACGATTCACTCCATTTGGAATAAATACAGTTTCCCGTCCATAGTTTTCCCGAAAATACTCCTGAACATTTTTCGATAAAACAATCACATCATCCGCATATTTCGCTGCCATCTTCTCCCCGAACTTCAATACTCTTACAGCCAGTCCTTCCCATTTGGAGCGCTGCCAGTCAAGCCCATGAATCGTGGCAACCACATGTTTGCCAAATAATTTTGGAAGCCACAGCATCATACATGGTCCTTCTGCATGATAATGTATTACATCGTAACGACCAAACAATGCCCGGAAAGTGGCAAGAACAGAATAGACCGGTGCATTCAACGTACTATTTTTAAAAGTCGGAATCTGAATCAGCCGGACACCCTTGTAGCTCTTACCGCGTGCCTCGTCAAATTTCTTTCCGGATACATGTGTCCCGCAGCGATTATAAGCATCTACCCGATGTCCTAACTTTACATACCTTGTAGAAAGCTCATCTACAACAATTTCGACGCCGCCTTCCCGCGACGGAATCCTCTTATGACCGATCATCGCAATTTTCAACGATTTTTTATGTTCTCTTTTACCATTCCGACATTTTTCTTTCCAAAGATACCATAAAAAAGAAAAGTTCGTATCCAGATATCTCCATAGAAGCCTCTTGGGATCCTGTGATATCCGATACAACCATTCCATACACAATTCCTGCATCCACTTCGGAGCGCGTTTAATCGTCCCCGCATGAAAATCAAACCCTGCACCTACTCCAAGCATAACGCCATGCACCCGATTCTCATGCTCCGCCATCCAGATTTCCTGCTTTGGTGCTCCCAGACCAACCCAGATAAAATCCGGTTTTACAGCATTGATGCGCTCCACAGCTTCCTGATCCTCTTCTTCTGTCAAAGGACGAAACGGCGGAGAATACATTCCCACAATATTGAGCTTCGGATATTTTTCCAACAGTCTTTCTTTTAATGCATCCAACGTGGACTGCTTGCTTCCATAAAAATAGTGCCTGTACCCTTTCTTCTCTGAAAGTGCAAAAATCTCCGGCATCAGATCCGGCCCCGGCACTCTTCCTGCATTCTCATATCCCCGATGTCGCTGCACAATTGATAATGGCTTACCGTCGGGCAGACTCAGCGCGCTTCCGTTCTGCACAGCCCGATATTTTTCATCCCGATAAGCTGTAACGGTCGTATGGACATTGGAAATACAGACATATTTTCCTGACAGTTCTGCCAGATGCTCATCAATCCATGAGACAGCCTCATCCATTGTCGTAATATTTATTTTCGTTTTTAATATTTCAATATATGGTAAAGAATTCATTCCATTGCTTTCCTAAAAAGAGTATTTTGCTTAGTATACCACAAACTGCAATGACTTACAATTTTAATAGCTGAACCCTCAGAAAGATTTCTAAATCTCTTTCTCTAATCCGATTTTCATTTTATTCTGCTCTCATCTTCCCTTCCCCGTCAATCAACTTCCATCCTTCCCACAACTCCTGCATCCTCTCCATCCCCACATTCTGCCCGTTCTTATGCTTCGCCGGCCGGATCATGATCTTATCCTTTGACGGATTCAGTCGAGCGCCCCAGAAGCTGAATGTGGAGTTGGCGCAGATATTGTGCTTACAGCAGCTCATAAGCTGCATGTCAAACAAACTGCTCTTTCCGGTATTCCAGTCCACGACGGTAAAATCAGGCTCCCGATAGCGCTCCTTTGCATAGGCCGGGTCGTCCGAAAACACATAAAAATGAGCCTCCGGGAAGCGCTCCCGGATAAAGCTTACCGCCGCTTCATAGTAAGCATCCGTGCAAATCCCCCCGAACATCGCCGCGTTTTCCGGATCGAGATAATCGCCCCGCCGGATATGCAGGCTGACCGAAATATCCTGCCCCATCCGCTCCATCAGCTCCCGATTGCGCTGTGCAGCATCCCCGAAGTCCGCCCCGGTCTCCTGCTTCGGAAATACAATGAGCTCCCGCAGCTTTGGCAGAATGTCTGCATAATATTTTTCACACGCCCAAAATCCTGACAGATAAGCGTTGTCCAATTCAAAAATCTCCGGATGATACATACCCGTTTCCTGAAAATGCCGGTCTGTTCCCGGAAGAAGCTTTTTCTTTACTTTTCCGAAAAATCCGCCCTTTCCCAAAAGCGCACGCTTTTCCTGCTCTGTGCAGCACTCCATAGGAAGATGGTCGAACCACTCCAGTTCCAGACTGCGCGCCGCCAGCACGCTCTTCTGTCTGTTTTCATCAAAAAACCAAGAAACATCCAGCTTTGCCTCTTTTCCAAGACTTTTCATTTTCTGATACAGAGCGTACTGCTGCATCTGGTTGCCAAGTCCGCCCATCACCTCTATGATTATCATCGCTATCCGCCTTTCTGTCACTTTTGTATCGTTCCGGCGCTTTCACAACCTGACCGGACAAACCGAACCATCTTCCCGGTAATTCAGCCGCGTCATTTCACAAAACGCCCCTTTACCATCCCATACAGATACTTAAATTCTTCCGACCGCCCGAATACGAGCAGGAAAATCCCGTTAAATACGAGCGTTATCACAAAGATCATCACGATAAATCCCACCGCCGTCACCGTCGGCATCAGCAGCTTCTGCAGCGGGATCAAAACCGCCAGAGCAGCGCCTATCACCGCCAGATATTTGACAGATTCCTTAAAATACGAAGCCGCGCTTTTGTGAAAGCAGACTCTGTATATGATAACGGGCTTCGTGATATTCGCAATGAGTCCCGATACGACTGTCCCGATGAAAACTCCCGCCAGACCTATCTGATAAACGAGTGCTATGGATACGACCAGATTTACGATTCCCTGAATGAGCGACAGGTATTTGTCCTCCTCAAAAACTCCCGCCGCTGTCTTAAAGTTGGAGAGCACCACCCGCTCTCCCTTGAAAAAGTAATCGATCAGATACCAGGCGATGATTGCCGGAGCGAGCACCCGGTTCGCGCCCACATACAGCTCCACCAGAGGCGACAGCAGCATAAAGAAGCCTACCGCCGAAAAGCCATATATCCATATGGCGAAAAAGCGGTATACCAGAAAGAGGCGATACTGTCTCTCCCTGCTTTCTGTCGCGATCAGGTTTCCAAAACTGGAAATGACCGAGTTGAAAATAATATTCACATACCCTGACACGGAATTGACTATCATTTTGTATGTTCCGATAAGACCGACCCATACGACGCCAAGGCAGGTGGAGATAATGATGGCGTCCGTCTGCAGCCGCGCCATATCGCCTATCCGGTGCATCATAAGCGCCTTTGTCTTGCCGATGACCTCTCCCTTCTCCTCCGGCGACAGCTCTGTGACATCCTTTTCCCGCAGAAGCGGATATTTCCGGTCCAGATATATGCTCATAAAAATCTTTTGTCCGGCGGACACTCCTACCTGAATGAGCAGATACAGCATATAATTCGGTAAAACGAGCAGTCCCAACAGCTGCAGTACCACAGAGACCGCCTTTGTCACCGCATCCGCATTCGTCTGGATATAATTTCTCTGCTCCGCATTTGCAAGACTGTATTTATATGCCACAAAATAGGTGATGACCGTATTGAACAAAAAAAGCAGATAATACACGCGCAGCTGCCGCAGCGTCAGATAATCCGCCCCCTTTACGATCCATGGCAAAAAAGGCACCAGCGCCAGCCCGATCACAGCGATCACGATGGCGATAAACCGGTACGCTTTTTTGTACATCAGCATATATGACTTTATCTTTTCACGCTCGCCTCTCGCCACAGGACCATACAGGCTGTAATTCAATGCCGTTCCGACGCCGAGCTCCGCCAGCGAAAGCATTGTCAGTATCTCGCTGTAAAGGTCCTGAACGCCGATAAGCGTATCGCCCAGCCGCATAATAAAAACCTGACGCAGCACAAAGTTCAGGATTGTCGTCGCCGCACTCCCGACCAGACCGAACATAATGTTTCTTGTCGCGTATCTTACTCTTCCCATTCTTTACTCCATAATGACAGAAATCCCAGTATGCTCCCGTTTCCCCACGGATAACTTCCATACACCTGCGGATATTCCGCAAAACCGAGGCATTCCCCCGAGCAGCTTCCAACTTTCCCGTTAATTATGCACCCTTTTGCCACCTCGTATAAACGAGTCATTTTCTCATTTACACACATTTCCGCTTCAAACGTACAGATTGACTCACTATCAAAGGCTGCCTTCCGCAGATTTTTTTTGGCAAGCGCATATGCCAGTCCTATCATTCCCTCCGCCGAGCTATCAGCATGTCCCTCCTGTGCAGACAGCTGCCACGAAAATCCGCCGTCCTCCCGCTGCCATTGAAACACCTGAGTCAAAAGCTCTCCGTATGCTTTTTCAAGCGCCGTAAACGTCCCTTCATTCTCCACATAAGGCAGGCTCTCTGCCAGCCCCAGAAGCATCCAGCCGCACGCCCGTCCCCAGCCGATGATACCGTATTTCATTCCGTTTTTTTCGTCATAACCGTGATAGGGCAGCCCGGATTTTATGTCCATCCCTTTTTCCATAAAAGCAGTCAGCTGACGTATTCCAAGCTCCGACAACGCCTTATCCCCATACTCTTTTCCGTAACGGCAGGCAAAAGGGCTGACCATTGCCAGCGCGTCCGCAAACAGCCAGTCCGGATGCTGCTTCCGATAGGGCAGCAGCCCGTTCTCCGTGCGGGGCGCAGCCTTCAGCCATGCGGCGCAGGCGTCTGCAGCCTCCCGGCACAGCGCCAGATACTCGGAAACCTCTGCCGCGCCAAATATCCCGGATGCCGGTACCGACGCTGTCGCGCTGGATGTCCCGGATGCCGATACCGCCCCTGCACCGCTGTCTGCTCCACCGCGCAGCAACTCCTCCAGCTCCATCGCCAGCGTCCCGTTCATCAGGTTATCCACATAACGTATCGGAAATCCTTTTGTTTTCCACCGTTTTAAATAACCAGCCACAGCGCGCAGAGCCGATTCATCTCCTACAGCCTCCCAGGCACAGAGCAGCCCTTTTCCCAAAAGTGCGTTCGGCCATGAAAATGCATCCAGAGGCGCAGGACGCTTTCCGGGTATACAGCTTTTTATGAGACGCTTTACCTTTTCCTTTGATGTCAGAGACGGATATGTTTCAATCTGCAATACAGCCGTGTCCGTCAGCGCTTTTATCGTTTCCATGGCTTTTCCTTTCTTATACTTTCCCGTTTCAGTCCTGATCTGCCAGCTTTTTCAAAAGCTCCTTCGCCTGCGCAGCCTTTTCGCGATAGGACGGCATCATGCTTTCCAGCTTATCCTTCTGTTCCTTTTCGTTGGAAAGAAGCCACTCAAAGCCCTCTATCAAGTCCTCCCTGTTCTGCAATGCCTGTACCGGAAGAACATATTTTTCTTCCGTGCCGAACAGATCCTTTGCGATTCCCTTTGCTTTTACAGAATATCCGACAACCAGCGTCGGTACGCAGGAGGAATACGCCGCTATTGTCGCGTGAGTGCGCGCTCCGATAAACAGACGGCAGCGGCTGATATAACCTTTTAATTCCGATGCGGAAGCATCCCCAATCTCAATCACGCGGCCTGTTTTGGAAAACTCCTCATACAACGTATGGATCGGCTTTCTGTCATCGTTGCTGTCCCATACCACATGCGGTATCAGCGCCACGTTCAAATCCGTTGTCTCAAGGATATGAGCTATCAGCGCCTTGTAATTTTCCATCGTGATACCCGCCTGGCGCTCATTGTCCACTATCATCGGGCTGATGTTTAAGCCCAGCATCTTTCCTTCCGCCCATCCCTGCGGCAGAGGGAGTTCCTTTGTTTCCAGAAGAAACGCCGGATCCGGATATAAAAATACATTATCCTGCACGCCGGCATCCTGCAGCGCACGATAGGTCAGGCTCTCCCGCGCTACGATCGCATCATAGAGCTTCATATCCTCTACGATTTCCGGACGTTTTAACAGCTCCGGTTCGATAGAACAGCCAAAGAGCACCGTTTTTGCCCCCTGACGGTGAAACATCCGGTTTGCCAGCATCAGGCGGTCCAGCATATTTTCATAGCAGTAATTATCCCCGCCGATGGAAATATTCAGGCGGCGCAGATTTTTGCCGCACACCGCCCCGTAACGATAGCGCATAAAGCACTCCGGGTCGCGTAAGAGCAGCCGCTTCGCATAATAAAACGCGTGAACCAGAACATTTTTTTCAATGCTCTTTTCCCCGATTATCTCGCTGCACAATTCCTTTAAAGAATAGGCTTCATCCTCACCGGGACGATTTGTCACAAGCACTGCGGGCTTTGGAAGCATTTTGCAAAGGCTGTTTACGATTGCTTCACAGCCGTGATTTCCGCTGCCGGCATGGGTATATAATACAATTTTGTCATCTTTCATCGCTGTTTACTCCTTTTTCCAGATATGATACAACCGCAGGTACATCGCCGGGCACAGCGTATACAGTGCCGTTTTTACCCGATATCCTTCCGGCAGTTCTTCCTTTGCTCCCGGAACCCGGAGCGCCTGCCGCACCGCCTCCCGGCATTCTGCCGCCTGTTCCCTGTATTTTGCCCGCTCCTTTGCAGAAAGTCTGGAAAGCTTTCCTGCTGCGAGCATCGCGGATACCGCAAGGATACTGTTAACCCGCGCCTTCTGCTCAGGCCATCCTGCACTTATTTTTTCACACGCGAGCTTCCACCCCTTTATCTCATCCATATACGACAGCGTAAAAGGGCGGAGCATCGCGCCGCTTTCGTTGATACGGTAAAAATATCCCCGGTAATCCGTCAGCGTGATCCGCTTCAGCCCAGGCATCAGATCCACGAGGAACATCATATCCTCCCCTATCGTTAAATCCTCCCTGAAACGGACGTTTGCGACTGCACTTCTCCGATACAAAACGCTCCAGCAGCGGGTATTGCCGTGCAGCAGATATTGTCCGACATAGGCGTCGCGGTCCACCGTGAACCGCCCGGGTAGAGCATCTGCTTTCACCGCATAACTCTCCTCTATCTTCCTTCCGCTCCGGTCGCATAGCCCGTTCTCCGTCCCGTCCCATCTGTAATAATCGCACACAGCGATTTCGCTGTTTTCCTTCTCCAGACAGTCTGCCAGCACTTCAAACATCCGCGCGTCCAGCCTATCGTCCGCATCCACAAAGGTCAGAAATTCCCCGTCCGTTTCCTCTATCCCCTGATTGCGCGCGGAAGAAACGCCCTTTTTGCGGCGTTCCACAAAACGGATACGGGAATCCTCCTCCGCCATTTTCTGCGCGATACGGTCCGTTCCGTCCGAGGATCTGTCATCCAGTATCAGCATCTCCCAGTTTGTCCATGTCTGCGCCTGTACGCTTTTTACACATTCCTCTATCCACTTCGCCCCGTTATATACCGGAACGACCACGCTGATTTTCCCCTGTTCCATCTGCGTCCTTCCTTTCCCCGTAAATACGCCGGCAGGCTCAGCGTTTTCTGCGCGCGTTGATATTCATCAAAATCCTTACTGTTTCCAGGATCATATTGCCCGGAGCTTTTACCGCCCGATACAAAAGCCTGTTTTCTATCGATTTTACGGATACGGCAGTCTCTGAAAGCGCCCTTTGGAGCTCTTCGTCCCTGCATTCCTGTCTCAGGCGCTCTTTCCAGCCCTTCCGGCTTCCTCTCGCCTGATTTTTCACCTCTAAAAACATGAGCAGGATAAGCTCTCTCTGCGCCTGTAAAACTGCGTCCGGCGCTTTTTTCTCCTGCATAATCTTCTCCATGACGGTATAAAGCCTGCGGATATTTTCAAATAGACCATCATCATAGGCATGAGCCATAGAATCCGTCAGGTAGCGATAATGATACCACGCCGCGTCCTTCATGATAACGATACGTTCCGCATCCAAAAGCGCCGGAAGCGTGATATTGACATCCTCGCCCATCCGTATCGACGGGTCGCAGTATTTCATATTATCCACAATGAGCTGTCTTGAAAAAAGCTTCATACACCGCGACATCGTTACCGGACGCCGCTCCTGTCCCAAAATCCTTCCGTAAAGCTCCTCAAAAAGCTCCGGCCTCGAATAAACGCCCGGCTCCATCGTCTGATATACTTCAAAGCTCCCGTTTTTCTCCTCCTGCACATAGTTGCCGCAGATAACTTCTTTTCCACAGTCTGAGGAAAATTCCAGAAACTTTTCCACCATGCAGACGTCTATCCAGTCGTCGCTATCCACAAAACACACATAATCTCCCGTACTCGCCTTCACGCCGTCCATCCACGCCGCCATCAGACCGCCGTTCTCTTTATGGAGCACACGGATACGGCTGTCCTTTTTCGCCCACTCATCACAAATCATAGGGCAATCGTCCGGCGAGCCGTCGTCCACCAGAATAATTTCCAGATTTTTATAGGTCTGCCCCGTGATGCTCTGCACACAGCATGCCAGCCACTGCAGAGCGCGGTATACCGGAACGATAACGCTCACTTTTTTATCCATACCCTTATCCTTCTTTCATCAGTTCGTCATAAAATCCGGTCAATCGTTTTATATATCCCGGCATTCCATACTTTTCTTCCGCCCTCTGCCTGGCTTTTTTCCCGATAGATTCCCGAAGTTCCTCGTCTGTAAGCACGCGGATCAAGACATCTGACAGCATTTCCGAATCCTTTGCACCCGTCATCACGCCGCACCCATCAAATCCGCACGGGAGCGTTTCGTTTTCAGCTTCTCCAAGAACCTGCGGAATTCCCCCCACTGCGGATGAAACGGTACACATCCCCGCTGCCATCGCCTCCAAAAGCGAGACCGGCTGTCCTTCAAACCAGGTCGGCAGCACGAAAACGCTACTTTGGGCAAACAGCCTTTCCCGCTCCTTTGCCGACACCCAGCCCGGACAGCGGACAAAATCCGACAGCTCCCGTGCCTTTGCTTCCAGCTCTTCATTTCCCTTTTCCCAGAAACCGCCAAGTACCAGCTCAAAATCCGGAACCGCTTTCCGTACCCTTTTGGCGCTCTCCAAAAGCTCTCCGATTCCTTTTTCTTTACACAGCCTTCCCAGAAAAACAGCCTGATGTCCGCTATAGTCCTGCTTTGCTTTCTCCGGGATCGGAACGCAGTTTTCCAACACGAAGATTTTATCCGGGGGCACGATATTTTCAAAGAACAGCTTCCAGTTTTCAGAAAGCACAAGGAAAAGATCCGCCTTATTCAGGCTTCTGCGAACCTTTTCCCGCATTTTTGCACTGCACCGCTCTTCATAAAATCCCTCAAAATCGCCGCCGTGATGATGCACCACAATTTTTTTGCCGAATGCGGAAGCGATATTTAAAAAAATCAGCTTCCGGAAACAGCTTGCATCCGCAGCCATATTCAGATGTACGATATCTGCCCCCGGGAGCACGGTCAAAAACTTCAGGAGCGCTTCCCCAGCCTTGAAAAGCTTTCCTATGCTGCTGCCGTCCACCATCGTCCCGATATAGACCAGATTTACTTTTTGGGAAATGCCTGCCTCATACAGGTTATTTACCATCGCGGAAACGCCGCCCTTTACGCTGCGGTCCGCCCCCAGCATCACGACCTTCATTTTGCTTCCTTCCTGCTCAAAGAAAACAACCGCCAGAAACGCCACCAATACTCTTCCTTCACGGCTTTTTTCCCGAGCACACCGCACCAATATGCGCCCATCAAAAACAGCACATAGTTACGACCGATATAAACGGAGACTGCATGCGCCTCCACCACTGTAAAAATGCAAAAAGAAATCGCCAGTACAAACCCCATCGCGTCCTTTTTTCTGCGAAGCTGCTCTATCAGTAGGCACAATGCCACAATACAGCAGATACCGGGAATGATTCCGTACCAGAAAAACAACCGTACATATCCCATATCAAAATACTGTACATACGCCGGATCACCAAACAGCTTCCAGTTTTCCAAAACTCCGCCCCCGTTCGTGAACGGATAAATACTTGCAATGCGTCCCGTCAGAATAGAATTGAGCTTCTGAATCCATTCCGGCATATACGGAGGCCATGTGGAAACATGCGCGGCAAACACTGAAAATCCCACGCATAAAAACAGAACTGCAATACCGGACCAATAAACCCATGCCCTCTCCCGAAGCTTCGGCGCATACTGCAGGACTGCCGCTGCCACCAGCGTAAACAGCATCATCAGAAGGGTTGTTCGGGTAAAGGTCAGCTTGTATACTATGCCGGATAATACGATCAAAAGACAGTAATACTGCCATTTCATTTTTTCCTGATACACATACAGCCCCAGCGTCATCAGCGCCCACACCATGATTGCCAGCGCGTTGCTGTTTCCGACGCCCAGACAGAGCCGCCGCGAGCCTTCCTTTATCCCATAGCCCTCGCCGGCATCCCATACCTCGCCCAATACACCTGCCCCCGCAAGTCCTGCAAGGACGAGCATTCCGAAAACGGTACACCAGAACGTAAGCTTCATCGCCTTTTTGTAATCCACACCCTTCATCGCAGCCACAAAAACGACCACACGGACCGCCTCATCTCTGTCTGAACACAGATAACATATTCCGGCTATCAGTCCCGCTGCCAAAATCGCCGTCCACTCTTTAAAGGAGTATCTGGTCATTGTTATCTTCAGGGCAAAAAACAAAAAGCTCACCCGAAACATCTGTCCCTCAAACGGGTTGATCCACGAGCTTTTGTCCAGTATCACGATCAAAAGCTCCAAAAGCAGCCCGATATAAAAACAGAGCAGCCCTGCTTTTTCTATTTTTTCATTTGTTGTCAAAACCGCCTGTTTTTCCATACCATTCTCCATATTCTTCTTCCGTCAAAACCTGGGATATCCCGCATTCGTTCCCGCCCACTTATGGAACGCAAATGGCGTTATCCCCTCTATCTCCGGAATCATCGTTTCATGCGCAAAATATTTTGCCACCTCAAGCGGCGCTATCTTCATGCCCGCCGCCTCTACTAAATGGCGATTTTTCACACACAAAAATCCATCCTCGTTAAAAGAACCATGGTCAGGCTCAAAGGGCAGATCCGCCTCCTTCGGGAAATTCACGAGCCGCCTGCTGCGGATGCCCACGCTGTTTCCGACCCGACAGAGATTTCCGTTGATATCCCGGTAAACGTAATCATTATCCGGCACCGGCCAGGGCGAACCGATATAGTCATAATCAAGAAACTCATCCCGCCACATCTCGGGATGCACAATAAACCCGTCCGCGTGGACTATCATCACAAAATCCGTATGGATATGATCTCCCAGCTCATAGAGCATTTTATAATTAAAACAGTTGATGTCCGTCAGCTTCGACGTATGGGAATAGCGGATACTCTTCGGCAGAAAAAGCGGCTTTCTGTGCGTAATAAGCACACAGTCCCCGAAATCAATCTGCCTCATACTGTATTCCATCGCCTTGATCGTCTGTTTTACGTTTACACTCGTCATCGCCATCAGCGTCACGTTCGGAAGCTGAAGCCGTCCATCTTTCCATTCCATTTCAAAATCCTCACTTTCGCAATCCTATTTCGGTACGAATCCATCTTCTATAGAAGTTCCCCGCATCCTGCATCCCTCTGCCATCGACCTGTAGGCGCTCCCCGGAAATGCATGATAGCTCAGATTATCTCCCTCCAGAGGATAATATACTGTCAGACCGCCTTCTATCTGAAGTTCTCCTGTTTCAACGATATCATAATCCTGCTGAATAATCCATGCCGGATCTGTCAAATGCTGCTTTCCCCATACCAGATCAAACAATACATAATAATCCCAATACATGCTCATTGAAAAGAAAATTGCCGCACATCCAAATCCACTGATGATCCTTGCCGATCCCATTCTGACAGGACGAATCCATTCCCCTGCCGCCATACACGGCAGAATCAGCAGAAATGCCAATCCATAGCGTATAAATGGCGCTGTAAAAAACCATCCCGCTATCCCGGCAAAAACTGCCGCATACAGGACTACACAATCCCACGAGATTTTTTCCTTCCGAATGAAACGGTACAGCGCAGTAAATCCGGTCAGGGCAGCCGCTATGATATTTCCTGTCAACAGCATTATCTCATACCGGTCTTTTGCATTCCACCAAATCGGGAGCCATACGCTGACCGGGTCTTGTATTCTCCCCACATCAAACAGGCAGCGCCCCCATACCTTAATCTGATCTGAATCATGCTGCATCAGCTCCAGCGGTACTTTCCAGTCCAACCGAAACAGATCGATTGCCTCAAACGGATAAATCAGCCATCCTGTCAAAATGACGTTGCGGATCAGCCACGGGGCAAGCACTATCACCCCGCTCAGAAAATACAAGGCAATCTTTTTCCACTCCTTTCCCCGTATCAGGAAAACCGCCGGGTACAAGGTTAAGAGAACGAGCATCCCCGCAGACAGCTTATAGGTTGTCACACAGACCACTGCCACGCATAACAGCGCATAAAAATCTGTTTTTTCCTCTGCCCTTTCTTCTCTTTCGCAGGCTGTTTTCGCCCATAATGTCAGGATCCAGAATGCCAGATACATTGCACCGAAATCTGTAGCCGGAGACATGACTCTTTCCGCAATTACAATCGCATATAACAGAATTGCCGCTCTGCATCCGTCGGCCAGATGACGTTTGTGGTATTTGAAACTTTTTAATCCGTATAATGCCCAAATGACAAGAAACGCCTGCAGAAATCCTGTTGTTCCGTGAAGGGACTGTCCCAGAAGCCATTTCATGGAAAAAATCGCCGCATATGCCAGATAAGCGCTGTTATACCCAAAATGCTGCTGCAGATTTGCAAGTCCCGGCACAATACCGTATTCTTCGTACCAGCGGATCATCTGCGCATGATAAATCCCGGTATCCGTATGCTGTAATCCCCTCGATGCAAAATATGCCGTCATAACCGCAAAGACCAGATACAATATGCCTTCCCATGAGAAAACCGTTTTCCGGTATCTGTTCCAAAATGCAAGAAGCTCTGCCCTGCACCAATATGCCGCTGCGACAGCAAAGGCAAGCAGCAGCAAATGGGCCAATACAGAAACCTTTCCAAAAAGACTGAATACCTGTGCGTATACCGTAATCGCCACAACACCGGCAAGCTCAGTCGCCGCAAGCCCAAACGGAAATTTTGATGCCTTTGACTTTTTCTCATTCAGAATCGCAGCCTTATCGCCTTCTTTTAAGCCGCCTCCTCCGGAAAGCATCCAAAACACTTTTAATGTTCCGATCCCGATACAACCATTGATCAGAAGCATATATCCCCATAAAATAATCAACTCAGCCATTCCTCTGCCTCCATATCGTATGTATAACTTTATGCAAATAAAGTCCCAGCTGATTATAGAAATATTCTATGGATTTTATGTGTTTTTTTTCTATAGTTTTTCTATAGATTCAGAATATTTTCTTTACATTTTCTTATTTTTTCTGTTTATTACTTTCTCCCATTCAAAGAAGTCTCCTCTATCTTTCCATCTGCCACCTTATAAATGATGTCACAGTTCTCTATCGTCCTCAGACGGTGCGCGATGATGATAAGCGTCTTTTTGCCGTGGAAGTTCTCGATAGCCTCCATGATCGCTGTCTCCGTATCGGTATCCAGCGCGCTGGTCGCCTCGTCAAACACCAGGATATCCGGGTTATGATACAGCGCGCGCGCGATGCCAAGACGCTGTCTCTGACCGCCGGAAAGCCGCACTCCCCGTTCTCCTATTTCCATATGTATCTGTCCGGGCAGCTCCTCTACAAACTCCTTTAGCTGGGCTTCCTTCAAAACCTGCCACACTCGTTTATCATCAATATCCTCTTTTGCCACGCCAAAGGCGATGTTTTCCCGGATAGAATCATCCGTCAGATAAATGGTCTGCGGAATATAGCCGATATGAGAAAGCCATGAGGGGTAATTTTCAAAAATATCCCTGCCGTCGCACAAAATCTTTCCGCCCTGCACCTGCAGCAGTCCCATCAGAATATCTATCGCCGTGCTCTTACCCGCTCCGGAAGGTCCCATTACGCCAACCGATTTTCCGACCGGAACGATCATTTCCGCATGATCCAGTATCATCTTATCGCTCTCCGGGTACACATAGCTGACATCCGACATACGGATTTCCTTTTTCAGCTCCATCGGAGGAGTATGAGGATCGTAATCCTTTTCGTATCTGCCGTGCAGACGGTATGATGTAAAGTCTACATTTTCATAAACATAATTGACGCTCGGCTCGTAAAACGCGATATTGCTCATATGCGTATTGATGCGGTTGACAGACGGAAGAAGCCTCATCGCCGCCACCGCGAATGCCGAAATCTGCGGAACAAGGGCGCTCATATCCGCGCTGTTTAAAATGCATACTGCCAGATAACCCAGAATGCCGCAAATACTCAGCGTTTCCAGAAGCGTTCTCGGGACATTATTGAGCACCGTATATTCGGTCGTCAGCTTTGCGTTCCTCTGGGAATACTTTCCGAAGCTGGAAGCAAAGTAATGCTCTTTATTCAGTATTTTAACGTCCTTAATGCCGTATATTGACTGCAGACGCCATTTTCCCATCTGGCTCTGCAGCTTCTGAGATGTTTTTCCCAGACGGTTTAACGTAGGCCGCAATATCTTCAAAATAACGAGCGTACCGCCTCCCATGATGAGCACTATCATGATAGTCATGGAGGGATTCGTTACCAGAAGCGTCACGCATAAAACCGCCGATACCATCAGCTCTGTCGCCAGCTGGATATACTCCATCAGCGTCGTAAATACCTTCGGCACATCTCCGTCTATCGTCCTGAATATCGTGGGAATGTCCGCATTCAGATAAAACTCATACGGGCGGTTCAGATATTCCTCCAGCATATAGCTGATCGTATTGGACTGGTTTTTATTGACAAATCTCGACTGCACATAGGTCTGCAGCAAAAGATAGCCATTTTTGATGATGTAAACGCCGATGATGGCAGCGATCAGAAACAGCAGCCATTCATTCGCCGTATCAAAAGGCAGAAATCGCTGCATAAAACGGATGTAAGGCTTATCCAGCAGCTGGCCGGGATTGATAACACCCTCCACAACCGGCATGATAAGCCCCACCCCTATCATTTCCATGAGCGCGCCGACAAATATCATCACGCCTAAGCCCGCTACCTTCTTTTTCTGATTCTTATTTAAAATGTGCAGCAGTTTTTGTAAATTTGCAAGCATCTCCTGCTCCTTTCTTCCTCCCCTTCGGCTCAAAGGCTGCGCAGTCTGTCAGCCTTTTCCGGACAGCTTCCGCTTTGCCACCTTCAGATAAAAAACAAAATCCTCCCGCCGCTTTTTTGCCGCAGCCTTCCGGTATTCCGCTTTCGGGATACCGCCCGGCGCGATCGACGCATAGGGCATTTTGTATTTTAACGCTATCTGAATGATCTTTTCCCGAAACTGCGGCTCTTTTGAAAGTCCATATCGTTCCATAACGAACAGATATTCAAAAATATTGAGCTTTCCGTCCGTCCGGCAGCTTTCCGTGAGCTGGTTCTCACTGACGCCAATGCTGATGAGCGGCTCATCCGTCTGGACAAGGTTCGGGTTGTTTGACAGCAGATGCATATAAAATTCCACATCTACTATCCAGGTCAGCTTTTCCTCATATTCAGGCGCATTTTTTCTATAAATCGTCGCGCTGGGTGCGCCGATATAATCCCCGATATAAAGATTTCTCCAATCGTCCGATATCATTTTCATATGCTCCGGCGTAATCGTCCGGTCATACTGTTCGCCTGTCTTTTTTCCGTCCTTTGTCAGCATTACCTGACGGGTCCCGCAAAATGCCAGGTCCGCCTCAGGATGCTCCTCCAGCATCGACACAAACCTGCCCAGACAGTTTTCATCCGTAAACCAGTCGTCGTGGTGCATGATCTTAATATACTCGCCCGATGCGCGGCGCACCGCTTCGTTCCAGTTTCCGGTTGCGCCTTTTCTTGTTTCATTGCGGAAATAGGCGATATCGAACACCCCGGCATCCATCGCTGCCCTTACCGCCTTTTCCACACTGTCGTCCGGGGAATCATCCGTAACGATAACTTCAAAATCCCGGTATTTTTGTATCCTGACCGACTCCAGCAAACGGCATATCCCTACAGGATTGCCGTACGCCGGAATACAAATCGAAACCTTTGCCATTTTAACTCCATTCCTGCTTACTTTTTAAACAGACGCTCCAACACCGACTTTTTCTCCGGATACATCAGATACTTGTATTCCTCCAGATGCTCACGCAGATAGACCGGATAGCTTTCATCTACCGGGACTATCCGGAAATCCGTGCTTCGTCCCAGAATATCCTCATGGTTGCGTATCTTCTTTTTTACCCTGGAGAGTGTCGCCCGGTTATTGTATTCCTGATGCGCCGCGCTCTTTATCTTATACTTTACACGATCCTCCACAGACTCGTCCTTGCCGCCGCCCATATAGGAAAAATGCCATCCGCCATCGGGCACGCGCACCATCAGCTCCTTCTGCTTGCTGTCGCGCAGCTGCTCCGTCGTAAAACGCTTCAGCATCGCATAGCTGCAGATTTTTGTGCCCAGCCATTTTCTGTCGGCTCCTTCAAAGCCCTCAAACTCACCTGTGATGGAAAGCAGGCTGCCGGACTTCTCCTCCATATCCAGATAGCAGTAAAAATTGCGCTGCGCCAACGCGTATATTTTATCTGGGTCAAAATCTGCCAGCACTTTTTTAACAGCCTCGGGATTGGGAATCTCATCCACGTCGGAAAAGATTACGATATCATCATCCTCCGCTCCCTCAAGTCCTCTTGCCACCGCACATTTCTGATGGCTGTCGCGCAAAAACGCGCTCACATCCATCGGCGTATCGTCCACTACCTTATGGATTATCTTATCCTCAAATTCCGCGAACATTTCGCGGTTCTCCTGAAAATACAGCGGCTTTTTATCGCCGGAAAAAGTCACCGTTGCCTCGCTGACCACGAACTTATCCACAATATCGTTGAGGACGTGCATCCGCAGTTTCAAAATATCCAGCTCGTTAAAAAACTGAAAACAATCGTATACCATAGCTATCTCCTCCTATTCAGACACCGTTATGCTGTCTTTTTCATAATAATCCATCAGAGCCAGATTGAGCCAGTAGCCCCTGCCTCCTTCATTTGTCACATCATCGATATGCAGAAGATACGGCGTCGCAGTCAGCGGCCGGATGACGATATCCTTTTCATCACTTACATAAAGCGTCAGCCGTTCCTCATTTTCCTTTGCATACTGCGCAGCCTCTCCGCTTGCAATGGAACGGAGCGCAGAAATCGTCGTATATGTATTTTTGTCAGCAGGCAGCACGAGCACCGCCCCAAGCATTACTGTCAGAACCGCCGTCCAGACAGCCGTCTTTTTTTCCACTTCGGTCAAAAGCCGCACAGCCAATCCATCCTTCCTGTGCTGCATACACCAACCAAAGCCATTGAACAGATTAAAAAATACAAGCAGATACAAAACAATGCGCATCACATTTTTGCAGCGGTCCGGTCCTTCGCTGGACGTGGCAAACAGGGTCGGCGTAAACATTGCGGAGAACACGCAGAAGCTTAATCCTGCCGCCCACAACGGCTTAAAAAACGATATTTCCGACCTTTTTGCAAGCTTCCATATCAGAGGGAGCATCAGCGTAAATCCAATGAGCACAACCGGAGTCAGCCATTCGGTCACATAAACCGCTCCCCAGTAAAAAGACATGGCAACAGACATGACAACGCCCATGCCCTCCGCCGTATTTTCCCGGATACTGTTGCCCGGCGCAAGCACGTTAAAGGCAAAGCCCGCCAGATTAGCGATGACCGGAAGAAGCGCCCAAAAACGGGATTCCTTTTTCTTCCAGAACAGATACAGCACAAGCAGACACCCCAGAATCGCCGCCTGTAACCCGGTCAGCAGATTTGCGCCGCCAAGCACTGCGCCGAATATGACTGTAAAAACGGTCCACCCTGCTCTGGCTGCCTTCTTTTTTGCCGTAAGAAGCTTTAACATCGCCGCTGCCTCAAAAAACAGCAGCGACTCCATAAATACATAATGAAGTGCTCCGTTATACCAGTACAGCCCCAGTACAGGGGAAACCATCGTCTGAAATGTCAGCAGCAAAAGCACCAGAAGGCAGCTTCCGCGCGCATATTTCATCTCTTTTCCTGCTACACCGAACTGTTTTAACACCGTCAGTACGAGTGCGGAAATCCCGCCGCCCAGCATAAACGTCATCAAAAAGGTCGTCAGGAAATACCACTGCTCCCCGAATACCCCCGGCTGCAGAGTCATCAGAAATACAGATGACCATGTGCCCTGCCACTGTCTCCATGTCTCCGCGGTCATATCCGCCGCAGCCTGAATCACCGCTGTAACAGAATGCGTCGACTGCCATGCCTGATACGTCGTTACACCATAGGTAAAATCGTCACAGGCAGGCACCGCATAACGGGACAAATACCAGATTGGCAGCATACTTGCCAGAACCCCTGTCAGGAGCAGCCTGTATATCCATTTTTCCGGTTGTTTTTTTATCGTTTCAAACATCCCCATTTGTGTTTTGTTCCTCGCTTTAAACTCATACTGATAATTTTCAGCCCGGTCACTGTTTTCCGGAAATCCTTCTCTGCAGGCTCCGCGCCGCCCTCACGCCGTAATACGAAGCCATGTGCCCTTTTGCCTCTGCCTCATAAAGCTTTTGCCGGAACCCCTCCGGCTTTTCATGCTTCTTTGCAAAATCCATGCTGTTTCTCCGGTATGCCGCAAGCTCTTCACGACAAGCCTCCGCACAAAACAGCTCACCGTTTCTGTCCAGATACTCGAAGCCACTATAAATATTCTGTTCAGAAGCCCAATATCCGTCCGACACGTTATGTCTTGCCCAGTATTTCGGGGCAATTATCTTCTGTGCCGTCTCCGAAGTAAATGCCGGGAAACAGGCGAAAGACGAATTGGAAATGATAAGATATTTCGCATTTTTAACAGTCACATAATCCCCGTGCACCGGGAAGTGGAACGCCGGGATTCCCGGCAAAAGCTTATGTGCCGCCTCCACATCATCCGTCACGATCATAAATTCCATATCTTTACGGATCTTTTTCATACACGCCATTGCGTCCGTCCAGTATTTTTTCCGCAGAAACAGCGCCGGCTCCGTCGTATATTCCCCTCCGCGCATATTCAGCACGCACAGATTGTCCCTCGTATATTCGTAGGAATCATAACGCGGCTTTACCTTCAGCCAGTCTTTGAGCTGACCTCTGTACTTTGCAAAATAGCTCTCATCCTGCAGATTCCCCATCAGGAGCGTTCCATCCGGCGCGTCCGTGACACCCCTGTCTGCGCCCGCCACATAGCAGCCATGTACGATATCATGGCGGCATGCCCCGGTATATATCCGCTCCTCCTTTTCCTCATATACCCTGTCAAAATCCTCCGGCGAAGCGTCCTTTCCCATCCACAGATCCAGAAAAGGCTCTTCATTCATTCCCGTCAGCCCCGACAGCAATATCTCTTTTCCGGGTACTCCAAATTCTGCCCCCCTGTCTGCCGCAACCGCTCTGGCCGTCACATAGCAGAACAGCCGGTTTCCCATGCCCTGTCCTTTCATGATCTGTGTTCCTATCATAACGCTCCTCCTTACAGCCGTATCATCCCATCCGTATAGATATCCCGGCACTCCCTGTCGTTAAACCATTTCTTTGGCGCGATCACAATCTTATCCGGATTGTCGTCCAGCCACGCGCCCCACCAGGAAAAGGAACTGTTCGCCATGATGTGATGTCTGCACCGGCTCATCAGAAACATATCCCGAAAGCCTGCGTCTTCACCGTTTCCCTCCACGACTACGCAGTCCTGCCCGCGATAACGCTCTTTCACCCACTCCGGATCATTGGAAAAAAAGAAAAATACCGCCTCCGGCAGACGTCTTTTCATCTCTGCAACAGCCCGCTCATAATAGGCTTCATCACATATCCCGCCAAACATTGCCTGATTCTGCGCGGAAAGATAATCGCCCCGGCGGATGTGTACGCTCACCGCCTCGCAGCCGCGGATTCGGGAAAGCAGCCTGCTCTGCTCTTTTGGAAGAACGATGCCTGCCGTTTTGTCTGATGCTCCGTTTATGGCTGCTTCGGTCGTTCCCGCCTCTTTTATCCGGAACCGGAACGCCTCCCGTACCTGCTCTCTGATATCCGAAAAATATTTTTCCGACTGAAAATATCCCAACAGAAGCGCCGGTTCACGCTCCAGCACCTCCGGGTCAAAATTGCAGGATGCCTCTCTATACGACAGGTCCCTGCGTCCCAAAAGCTTCCTCCGCACCCGGTCCGCCGGACGCATGGAGGAATCGGTCAGCCCGATATATTCCTGTTCGGAAAGCCGCTCATAGGAAACGCCGAATACAGAAAGCTGGTTTGTACGCTGCAGCTCCTGCTCCCCATAGCAGGTAAAATCGTCTATCTTCACTTCTTTTCCCATGGATTTCAGTTTCAGATACAGGGCATATTCAAACATCTGATTGCCCAGTCCTCCGGATAACTGCACCGCTACCATGCTGTCCTCACCTCGTTTCCATTTATTCTGCGCAAAATAGTGTGCGCCTTTTTACAGCTTACCGTCTTAATCGCTGCTTCAGCGGGACGATGACCGAATCATTCAATATCATTGCCGGCACATACAGCGCCGGACATTTCAAAAACAGCTTCATTTTCTGATATTCCTTAGGGTTGGCCTGCGGAATGGAAAATATCGCCGGATAAGACGGTTTCCCCTCCCTAAGCTTCTGCGCCAGAAACGCCTTGTGCTCCTTTTTGCGCGCATCCCTGCTCCTCTGCACCGCCGTGTAGAACAGCAGCAGCCTCTTGTACAGATAATAGTCCTGCAAAAGCGCCAGATCCTCCCTGCCGATTTCCCGCAGGAAGGCGCTCCTGTCATAAAAATTGGGGATCAGGTCATCAAACGTTTTCTGGCTTAATCCGATATTTGTTGTACTCTCAGCCCTGCTGCAGTAATAATTATAAAACGCCGTATCCAGATAAACGCTCTTTTGGGATCTTGCCAGCAGGCGTATCGTAAAATACATGTCTTCATACAGGCTCTGTGGGAATTTCAGTCCCTCGCTCAAACTTCTGCGCCACAGCTTATTCCAGACCGCCGTCTGGATGAGCCATTTTTCATCCTCTTCCAGATATTTTGCAAGAAGCTCCTGCCCCTCAAACACCGCGGCAAGCGGCGTTGAACGGTCATCCGTGTGGTCGTCGAACACCTTCCGGTAACGGCATACCGCCATATCCGTCCCCTGTTCCTCCATCGCCGAAACGAGCGTTTCATACATCTCTGCGTCTATCCAGTCATCGCCGTCCACAAACGTCACAAGCTCCCCCGATGCTGCGGAAAGTCCCGCATTCCTCGCACTGTATGCGCCGCCGTTTTCCTTGTGTACAGCCTTTACCCTGCTGTCCTTTCGGGTATAGCTGTCGCAAAGCTCCCCGCTTTTATCCGTCGAGCCGTCGTCTACGAGGATGACTTCCAGATTCCGGTATGTCTGGGAAAGAATTGAATCCACAGCCCTTTCCAGATAACGTTCGATATTATATACCGTCACGATGACGGAGATTTTTTGTTCCTGCCGCTCCTGCGAAATACGCGCCGGAGCATATCCGTTCATGATGTCCATATCAGCTTATCTTCGCCTCGTTTTCCAGCCAGCTCTCAAAGCGCAGAAGATGCCATATCTGCTTGCGCCAGATGCCCCGCTGTTCAAAATCGTCCCACAGCCTTTTTACCATTTCAGGGTCAAAATATCCCTCCCGGCGTATTTTATCCTCCGCCAGAAGCTCCTTTGCCCACGCAAACAGCTCCGGCTCCTTCAGCCACTTCCGTATCGGGATGGAAAACCCTTTTTTCGGGCGCTCCATCAGCTCCTTCGGCACATGGCGGTACAGCACATCGCGCAGTATCAGCTTGCCCCTGCCGTCCTGCCATTTCATGGAAACGGGCAGTGTCCACGCAAATTCCACCACATCCCGGTCGAGCATCGGCACACGGCTTTCCAGAGACACCGACATTGCCGTCCGGTCTACCTTCGTCAGGATATCGTCCGGATGGTACATCAGCAGATCCATCAGCATCAGATTATTGTGTACTCCCGGCAAAAAACCGCTCTCATACGTATCAAACACGCTTTTGGCCGTTCCTGTCCGCACTGTCAGCTTTCCTAAAAACGGCTCGGACAGGTTTGATTTTTGATAAAGCTCCTCCGGCGTCCTTGCAGACAGAAGCATTCCCCGTATCTGACTGCTCTCTTTTCCCGAAAAAATTCCGTCTGTCAGCAGCTTTGCCGCCTGCCTGCGCAGAGGATACGGAATTTTCCGCAGCTTCTCCCAAGCGCTTCCGACAGACTGATACGTTCCATAACCGCAGAACAGCTCGTCGCCGCCGTCGCCGCTCAGCGAAACTGTCACATGCTCCCGGGTCAGCCTGCTTACCAGCCAGGTCGGTATCTGCGAAGAATCCGCAAAAGGTTCCCCGAACATACCATCCAGCTTCGGAAGCGCTTCCTTTGCATCCTTTTCCGTGATCACAAGCTCCGTATGCTCCGTTCCCAGATACGCCGCTATCCTGGCGGCAGCCTCCGCCTCGTCATAGGCGCTGTCTTCCATCCCTATCGTAAAAGTCTTTACTTTTTTATCGGAAACAGACTGCATCAGAGAAACGACCGTAGAGCTGTCAATGCCCGCGGACAAAAAAGCGCCCAGAGGCACATCCGATATCATCTGTCCTTTCACTGATTCCGTCAGAAGTCGTTCCAGTTCCCCGGATGCTTCTGCAAAGCTTCCCCGGAACAGATTTTCCTGTCCCCTTTTTGCGGTCTCTGCCATCGACCAGTAAGTTTGTATGTCCCATTCCCGATAGGGCGGGCGTATCCGCAGTATCTTTCCCGGCTCCAGCTTATAAATCCCCTCATAAACCGAATACGGCGCCGGGATATATCCATGAACCATATAAATGTCGAGCACTTCCCGATTGATCGGATTATGAAAATCCGGCAGGGCCGTTATCGCTCCCAGCTCCGACGCAAAAACAAAGCTTTCACCCACCATTCCAAAGTACAGCGGCTTTTCCCCTACCCGGTCTCGTATCAGAAAAAGGCTTTTCTCTTTTTTATCATAAAGAGCAATGGCGAACATTCCCTTACAGGCTGAAATCCCTTCTTTGACGCCCCATGCCTCCAGCGCCTCTAAAAGCACCTCCGTATCCGAACCGCCGTTCAACTCTTTCAGGCGTCCCTCCCTGCGCAGGCGCTTCTCCACCTCTTTGCAGTTATAAATTTCCCCATTATAGGAAATCACGTACCTTCCGCTGTGAGAGACCATCGGCTGCGCTCCGGCAGGCGACAGGTCCATGATAGAAAGCCGGCGGTGTCCCAGTGTCACATCCTCATCCGGACTGACCCATGTGCCCTCCGCATCCGGGCCTCTGGATATCAGTCTGTCCTTCATAAGTTCAATATCTTCCCGCCAGCTTTTCTGACGATTGCAAAAACCTGCGATGCCGCACATAACGCCGCCTCCTTTCCTGTCTTACTCTGCTACCTCAGGCGCCCAGTTTTCATTCGCAATGTCTTCCCTGCATCGCGCCTCTGCCTCCGCCTGCTTTCTCTGATACAGCTCCCATGCCTCATCCCAGCTTTCGTATCCTTTCACGCCTCTCCGGTCGGGCAGGTCATAATTGTCTGTCAGATATTTTTTTAAGAATTCCGTACACTTTACTTCTCCGAGCGCATTCACATGACTTCCGTAATCATAAAAATCCTCTGAGAAATCAATCCCGATCTCTTCGATGTGCCTGTTGAAATCCAGCACCGGATAGCCCGCCTCCGTAATGACCCGTTCCAGATAGTTAAACTGCATCCGTGTTTCCACGCTCTCCATCACATAAGGAGAAACGATGAACAGCGCTTCTTTTCCGCTCTCCCCGATATAATCCAGCAGGTCTCTGAGTACCTCTATCTGCTCCTGCTCCGGCTCTTTTTCCTCTGTAATGCCGGAATAGTCCATCCACTCTGCCGGGCCTACCCCCTCTTTTATCTGCAGCCCCTTCATCGGATCCGCCTTTTCATAACGCCAGCATGCCAGCTGGCTGGGCATTACCATCGTCTTCCAGTTGGAATGATATTTAAAAATATCAAAATAGTAGGTATAGCGCTCGCTCTTATCGCTCACCAGCGCGTTGATCGCCTGTATCCGGTTCAGGGAATATTTCATGTTATCTGTCACGCCTCTGGTAAACACCATCGTGTCTTCCCATTCCTCGTCCGGCATCGTAAACATCCTGAGCTCTATCACAAATAACGACGGATCCTGCGTTTTTAACGCTTCCTTTAAAAGATACTTAATCGCTTTGGGACGCTGATTGTTGGTGGACAGAGGATATGCTGCGATACCTGCCTCCCCGTATAGCTTCGGCGCGCTGTAATAGGGATAGACCGGGCTGGAACCGACCATTATCACGTCGATCGTATCGTCCTTTTCCGCATAAAATCCGGTAAACCGGTCTTTCACATCCCCGTTCGTGCGGATGATATAAGTCACCGTCATCAATATGAAAAGAAATCCGGCCAGAAAAACGACCGCCTTTGCCGCCTGCTTTTTTGTCATCTGCTGCTCCTGCTCAAACCTTGAAATTCTGATAAATAAACTCCGATGCGCTGTAACCCGGCCCGTATTTGCCGAGCAGTATCACATAAAATATCAGCGCGTACAAAATTGCCCACCTCAGCACCAGCGGTACTGACGCCAGCTTCTCCCGCAAATCCTCTTTCTGACTTTTTACGGAAATCCATGAAGTAAACAGCAGGGATACGAGCACGATAGTGCACTCGATCCAGTCCATCCCAATCCCTGAAAGCACGCCGGAGGCAAACAGCTCTGTCCCGAGTCCCGAAAAACCGCGCCCTATCATATACACCGCATCCAAAACCTGCGTATTCCTGAAAAAGATAAGCCCCAGCATCACGAGCACAAACATCCTTACCCTCTGGAACAGGATAAACCATTTATTTTCTGTATCCACATGGAAAAATGTGCGCCACTTCACAAAGAGAGGCTCCATCAGCTCGCCTGACACAATATAAAACCAGTGCAGCAGTCCGGAACCGATAATGAAATTCCATGTCCCGCCGTGCCAGTAGCCGATCGTAAACCACAAAATGAACATTGCGGAAAAGGTCGTTATCTGCTTTGCCCTCTTTTTACCTACCCTGTCCTTTAGCTTTTTCGGAAGGGTCATAAAAAACTTCGTCCGAAGAAGCGGGTAGAACAGATAATCCTTCAGCCAGTTGCCAAGGCTGATATGCCATCTGCGCCAGTACTCCGAAATGCTGCGCGCAAGAAACGGCGCGCTGAAATTTTCAGGGAGACGGATGCCAAAGCACTCTGACAGCCCCAGCACGATATCCATGCAGCCGTCAAAATCCGTGTAAAGCTGGAATGTAAACGCTGCCGCGCCTGCCCATATGGAAAGCCCGCTGTAGCTCTGATAATTGTTGAATACCTCATTGGCGATGAGCGCCAGACGCTCGGAAATGACGAGCTTTTTCAAAAAGCCCAGTATCATCCGCTGCATGCCGAACGTCACCCGCCTGTAGTCAAAACGGCGGCTTTCGTACATCTGCTTTTCCATCTCGCCGTATTTTAAGATAGGTCCCGATATCATCGTCGGAAAATAACATCCGAACAAAAGAAGCTTCGCATAATTTCTCTGCACCGGCCCTATCTCATAGTAAACATCGAACAGATATCCCAGAAGCGTCAGTGTATAGAAGGAGATGCCCATCGGGACAAGAAGCCCCAGACCGAAAAATTTCAGTGTGCACAGCAGGGCAACGCAAAAGATGACAGCACAAATAAGAGCAGCCCTCTTTTTCTTCTGCTCTTTTGTACTGTCTATCGTAAGTGCCGCAAAATAGACCGCCGCAACCGCTGCCAGCGGATATAATATCAAATACCAGCCGCCCGCCTTCACTCCGTCCGATGTCAGAAAATATCCGGCGCTGAGCAGCAGCAGGAAGCTCCACTGCGCCTTTTTGGGTATCACATAATAGAGAAGCAGCGATACTGCAAACAGGCACAGGAAGGAAAAGGAAGTAATACTCATCCTTTCTTTCTCCGAATCATAACTTCTGCAGAATGATATCTGCCATCTCGCCTACATTTTTCATCGTTACGACCTGTCCCATGGAAAACTTGATACCGAACTCGCTCTCCACTGCCGCCATAAGATTGATATGCTCAAGGGAATCCCAGTCCTCGATGTCGTTTGCTGTCGTAGTCTCGCCCACCACGATCGTCTCATCGTCAAATACGTCCCGGAATACTTCGTTTAAACGCTCAAAAACTTCTTCTCTGCTCATCAGAATAATCCTTTCTACTGTAGAAAATTGGTCTCTATCATGTCAGTATATCATGGTTTCCGTGAATATACCAGCGTTTTTATGAGGTCTGGCGGAAGCGCTCCCCCGCAATCCCCGCAAAATACCGCTCCCACTCTGCGTTCACCTTTTCCGGTGCATATTCCTGCTGCAGCTTTGCCGCTTCTCTTCCTATCCTGTCTGCCCGCTCCGGGTCTGACAGGAGTTCCGCAAGCCGCTGCGCCAGCGCTTCATCGTCATCTGTCGGAACAAGGAATCCGTTTTCACCGTCCCGGATGAGGTCCCGCGGTCCGCCGCAGGGACAGTCCGTCGAAACACAGGCAAGCCCCAGCGACATCGCCTCTATCAGTGTATTCGGCATCCCTTCCGTAAAGGAAGTCAGCACGAACGCATACGCCTTTTCAATCCTCTCCGGCACGTCCGTTACCCTTCCGGGAAAAAGGATGCGCCCTGCCTGCGGGCTTTGAGCGGTCTCCTTTTCCAGTTCTTCCTTGAGCGGGCCGTCGCCGTACAGGATGAGCCTCGCCTGGGGGAATCGCTCTGCGAGCCTTCCGAATGCCCGTATCGCCATCCGCTGGTTTTTATTGTCATCCATCCGCCCTACCGCCACGATGTCCTGCTGCCGCGCGCCTTCAAAACGCGGACGCACAAAATCCGGATTCAGGGAATTTTTTAATATCACGCACTTTTTCTGAAGGCTCTTCTGAAAAAAGCGTACTGCATCCGTCGTCTGCATCACAATGCCGTCCGCAAAATAAAACAGAGTCTTTGCCAGAAATCTCATAAGCGCGTTCGGATACTCCTCTGTCGGCTCCGCTACCACGGACACCACGACCTTTGTAGGCATGAACGCATTTGCCAAAATCGCCATAAAATTATTTTTTCCAATCGTAGACAGCACCAGATCCGCGCCAGTCTCCCTGAAAATGCGGCGCAGCTTCCGAAAGCGTCTCCAGATATTCGCAAGCCTGCCGCCCTCTTCCTCCGGCGTCAGGTCAGACAATACCCGCTTTACTCCCTTTGGCAGCTCATATTCATTTTCCTTTTGGTACTGAGTCACCATCGTCACCTCATAGCCCCGCGCCAAAAACCACGAAGCCAGATTCACAAATACGCGCTCAGCCCCTCCTTTTTTCAGAGAACCGATATAAAATGCCACATGTTTCATACGATATATTCCTCATACCACTGCTCCAGAATAAAAAACGCCCATAATATCCTGGAATAATTGCTGCCTGTATACGAGCCGCCGTCGCCCTGCCGGAGCCATCCCTGCACCAGAGCCTGCGTCGCCTCTGCATCCAAAAGCCCCTGCCTGCGTAAAAAGGATTCCGAAGCATAATCCGTCAGCTTCTCTTTCAGAGGCCCTCTCAGCCATTTATCCATCGGCACGGAAAAACCTGTCTTTGGACGCTCCAGAAGCTCCTTCGGGATATAGTCATACGCGATATCCTTTAAAATATATTTCTGGCATCCCTTATGGTTCTTGAACGAATGGGGCAGCCGGAACGAATATTCCATAACGTCCCTGTCCAGCACCGGACAGCGCGCTTCCAGCGAATATTTCATCGTCGCCCGGTCTACCTTGCTCAAAATATCGCCGGGCAGGTAGGTGTCCATATCAAGGAGCATCCGCCGTATCTGCCAGTCTTTCACACCGTAAGCCGTTTCCCGGTCAAACCGCACCTCGTCCGTGCCTGTCAGCGCCTTTACACAGGACAGATATTTGTCCGAGCAAAGCTGTGTTTTATAGCGCAGGTCCCTGTTCTGCGCGATCGTCCGCACGGAAAAGGGCAGCTTTTCCAAAAGCCCCAGCCTCGCTATCCCCGGCAGACGGCTCGCCCCGTACACCATACCGCCCAGCCCGTCCAGCTTCTGCGCCAGCGCCAGCTTTTCATACATCTGATAACCGCAGAAAAATTCATCTCCTCCGTCGCCCGACAGCGCCACTGTCACCTTTTTCCGTGCCAGCGCTGCCACGAGCATGGACGGGATCTGCGAAGAATCCGCCATCGGCTCGTCAAAATACGTCGGGATGCTGTCCACCAGCTCCAGCATATCCCCCTCCGTGATGACCTGCGACGTATGATCTGTTCCGATATATTTTGCCACCTCCGCGGCATATCCGGATTCGTCATATTCCTTTTCCGCAAAACCGATAGAAAAGGTCTTGACCGGAGTGCTTCCTCCCTCCTGCGCCAGAGCCGTCACGAGAGAGGAATCGTAACCGCCGCTCAAAAACGCCCCGAGCGGTACGTCCGCCTCCATCCTTCTGCGGACGGATTTCTGCAGAAGCGACTTTAACTGCGCCTTTGCCTCCCCGTAATCCGTCACCGGGTCTGCGATGCCTTTTTGGTAGCTGTCCGCAATGCTCCAGTAGCGGACGTTCTCCATATCGCCGCCCTGTGCACAAAACCGCAGAATCGTGCCCGGCTCAAGCTTTTTGACATTTTCAAAAATTGTATCCGGCTCCGGGATATACTGCTGATATAAATAAGTCGGGAGCACGCTCCTGTCGATTTTTTTCGGAAAACCGGGACACGCCATGATGGGCTTTAGCTCCGATGCAAATACCAGATTTTCCCCGTCCTTCCAGTAATAGAGCGGCTTTTTGCCAATCCGGTCGCGTACCAGATAAAGCTCCTGGGTTTCCCTGTCAAACAGCGCGATGGCAAACATTCCGTTAAACCGTTCCACACATCCGATACCCCATTTTTCATAAGCGGCAAGTATCACCTCCGTGTCGCACTGGGAACGGAACGGATAACCGGAAAGCTCCTGTTTCAGCTCTTTAAAATTGTATATCTCGCCATTGTATACAATACTTACCCTGCCGTCCGCCGCATGCATCGGCTGATGCCCCAGCGGGGAGAGGTCCATGATGGAAAGACGCCGCTGCGCCAGCCCTACGCTGTAACTGTCTGCCGCCGCAAAAATCTCTGCGCCGGAATCATCCGGCCCGCGATGCAGCATCGTATCGTTCATGGCGATGAGCTGTTCGACCGTAATCCTTTTTTTGCTGATAAATCCGCTGATGCCGCACATGCGTCCTTCCTCCTGTCAAACTTCATACTTTTCTGCTGCTCACTTCTTCGGCATAAGCAAAGGCGCCGCCATAAACTCATCCATGTACTCGCAGAAATCTTTACACTCGTTGTTGATGCTTTCTACCATCTCCCGATACTTCTCCTGTATCAGCGACGCGTAATTGTCACGGTTATCGTAGCCTTCCCTGCACCATGCGAACGGATGCGTCAATATCTGCACCTTGTCATGGCCAACGATATTTTCCTTCGTCGGGTAGCCGTAACGCCAGATGTGATTGGCATCCGACATATATTTTACATTCAGCTCCGTTTCCTCCGTCACCTTATCCGCAAACGTGAAAAACTCATCCTGATATGCGTTCAAAATACCCCGAAGCTTTATATTTTCCCGAAGCACATCCGCAGACGGACGATGTACGGAAAACTGCGTGATCGGAAAGCCCAGCATCTCGGAAAGGATGTCTATCTCCTTTTTTATCTGCTTTCTCACAAGCTCCATATCTGTCAGCCCGTTGAGAGCATAATGAAGCCCTATCACATGCCCCCGCTCGTGCATATCCCTGATAAGGTCCTGATTGCGTCTCGACAGGATATTATAGGAATTGTTCGTCCACTGGAAAAACCATGTGGAGGTAAAGTCCATACTGCTCTCCACCTTTGCCAGCGCATACGCCCTGTCCACGCTGTACTCCACGTCGTGCCTCATGATGATGAAGCGGTCTTTTGTCAGCGCTTCTTCATATCCCGCCTGCAGTCCGGTCGACTGTATCACCCGGATGATTTCTTTATAATCGTCGTAAGAAAACATGATACTCCTCCTGAATTGTATACTCAAAGCGATTCCAGATAGCTCTTCCAGCTCTCAAATACCGCTTCTCCATTGGCGATATCCGCTATTCCTGCCGCATTCCTGCCAAGCCGCTCTGCAAGCTCCCGGTCCTCGATCAGCCTGCATATCGCTTCCGCCATTGCGTTTTCATCCATGATAGGCACCAGCAGACCATTTTCCCCGTCGCGTATCATCGTTGCAGGACCGCCGCAGGGGCAATCTGTGGAAACGACCGGAAGCCCCATTGCCATGGCCTCCAAAACCCCGTTCGGAAGTCCCTCCCAATCGGAGGAAAAGGCGTATACCGACGCTTTCGGCAAAAGCTTTTCCAGCTCATCGCTGCCGCCCATCAAGAGCACCCAGTCCTGTGCGTGCAGCTCTTCTATCAGATTCTCGATTATCTCCTTCGTACCGTCTCCGGAATCCGCCCCGTAAAGCTTCAGAACATAATCGGGATGCTTTTCATGTACCTTTGCAAAGGCCCGGATGAGCATCGGATGATTTTTAAAATCCACCAGCCGGCCTGAATGCACCACTTCCTTTGCGCGCTCTGTCGGCGGCTCTATACCGATATATTTCGGGTTGACCGGATTTAAGATGATCGTCGAATTTTTCCTCACAAAGGGCGGGAAAAAATCGCGCTGCCCTACCGTCTGAAATACGAACCCTGCCGCATGGCGGAACAGTATCGGAATCTGAAGCTTATCCGCCAAAAGGTCATAATGTCCTGTCGGGTTCGTTCGGCAGCATACGACTACCTTCTGTTTCATAAACAGCGTTGCAGTCAGCGCCCTGTAATTTGCCTTTCTGCCAAAGGCGATGAGCACGTCGGGCCTCTCTTCCTTTACAAAACGGCGGAGCTTCGCATAACGCAGCCATATCCGTGCAAGCCTGCCTTTGTTTTCCTCTTCGCCCTCCGGCCCTACGATCACGCGCCGCACCCTGCTGTCCAGCTCATATTCTTCCTTCTCCTGCCACTCGGTAGCGATCACCACCTCATAGCCCTCTGCCGCAAACTGGGCGGACAGATTTGTCACTACCCGCTCCGCTCCTGCCCGCGCCAGACAATTTAAATGAAACGCGATTTTTTTCATTCCATCCTTCTCTACTTTCCCTGAAAATATCATTCCATAAACGAAAGAAGCTTTTTCCGGTACGCCTCTTCGCTAAAGTCCTCCGCCCTCAGCTTTGCCGCAGCTGCATAAGACGACCGCAGCTTTTCATCCGTCAGCATCCTCTCCAGCGCAGCGGCAAACCGCCTTTCCCCGTCCGTTATCACATCCGGGTCAAGATTTTCCCCCGGCTCCAGCTGCGCGGTCAAAATTCCGTATTCCCCGTCCTGTCCGTCCGGGCACAGCATAGCCTTTTCATAGTCCTTCGTCAAAATTTCTGCAGGCCCGGTCATGCAGTTGGTCGAAACGACCGGAGTTCCCAGAGACATCGCCTCCACAAGGGCATTCGGGAATCCTTCAAACAGCGACGCACCCGCATACAGGTCAGCTGCGGCAAGCCACGGGAAGGGATTTTTTTTCATTCCCGCAAATATTACCTTTTCCCGGATTCCAAGCTTTTGCGCCAGCATCTCATACCTCGAAAAGTCGCCGCTCCCCACGATTGACAGCCGCACCTCCGGCAGCTTTTGGGAAAGCAGGGAAAACGCTTTCAGCAGATGCCAGTACCCTTTCGGATAATCCTCGCGTCCCATCGACACGATCAGCTTTCCTCCTGACGCCCTTAACCTATCCCTCACTGCTTCCAGCTCTTCATCCTGTACCTTTGCCAGATCAGAGAGCTCTTCTATCCGGTAAGGATTATATAAAACGTCCGCACCGGAAAAGCCGCAGCGCACTTCCGCCTCTTTTGCCAGCACCTTCGAGCAGCAGATGAGACGTCTGCTTTTTCGTGCGATTACCGCCAGCTCCTTTTCCTTTTCCAGGTCCGCAAAGCTTCTCAGACCGCACCACATCTCCCCGCAGCCTCCCGCAGCAATATTCGCCCGGTTCGCCGTAGGCCCGAAGCTGTATGTCACATCCGCAGAAAGCTTTTTTTTCAGTCTTCTGAGCTTCCATGCCCTGTCAAATACCCGCAGCACCTTGCCGGCTCTTCCTTTGGCAGCCGGCGCGTGCAGGTCATATACTGAAAGCCCTGTCAGGTCGTATGCCGGTTCGGACGGGTCAAACGCTGCGATAAAAACATTGCAGTCCTCGCCCAGTATCCGCGCCGTGCGGACACATACACGCTCCAGTCCGCCCTGATCCAGCTTCGGCACGACCAGCAGGATATTCTTTTTTTGAGAGACAGCTTTGGAGCTGTCCTGCGCATCCTTTCCCATCCGTTCCGTCCCTTCCATTCTGTTTTCCCGTTACAGCCCTTTTTTCTTTAAAACGAGCATTGCCAGTCTGCCCAAAAGCGTCTGGCCTGTTATCACATTATAATAAGTTGTCAGCGTACCGCCGAATTTCATCTTAAAAATATCAATACCGTTAGGCTCGGTCAGGCTGGATATCCCGCCCCAGTCATAATTTTTAATACCGATACCGGCAAACAGCTTCATATCCTCCCAGTGCAGCCGTTTGTTGGAGTGTGCGATAAGATTTGCATCCTCTCTTTCCCGAAAATCCGATACGGAATGCAGCAGTCTGGCATTGTCCCGATCCACCGTATAAGAATGATAAACAAGAGGCTCTCCGTCCTTTTCCACGCAGGTGATATAAAGTCCTCCCGCCTGTGTGTATGCTCTTACCTGCTCCCTGTTCATCGTCTTTGGATGCCCCTTGGAGGCATACATCGCCTCATACATCTTCGCAAGATCCTCTATTACCTGTCCGTCTTTTAAGATCTCTTCACTGTTCCATATCCTCACAGCCACATCCTCCCGGCTGTTTTTGCGTATCTGATAGCGTTCCGTCTTGCTTATCTTTGCAAAAAGCTCTTCCTCGGGAAGTGTCAGGTCGCTTATCTGAGAGTGGAAGGTCTGACAGATTGTAAACCGTCCCTCCTGCGGCTCTGCGATATTGTGGTAAAACGCGATATCCGCCCGCCTTGCATCACGGGCGTCCCCGCTTTCCTTTCCCGGAAACTCTTCTATTTTATCATAAAACCATATCTGCGCCAACCGCAGCATTTTTTTCCTGTAACAAATATACATATCTTTTCCAATCTGCCGCTTATACGGCTCTTCTATCCGCGGCTGTTCAATCCGCCTCTCTCCCGGCAAGCTCCCCGGGCAGTCTGCCCGTTTCATAAAACTGCTGCATCAGCGCCACCTGCCGCTCCGTATCAAAACCGCTTTCCCGGATTTCCTCCAGCCGGCTTTTCCTGCTGACAGCTTCCGACGCTTCCAGCACCTCCTCTGCCCACAGCTGTGCATCTGCTTCCAGCGCCAGCCGCTTTACCAGCTCCGTCACACACACTTCTTGTGTAATGCGGTCCGATATCAGACAGGGCAGTCCCGCCGTCTGTGCCTCCAGTACAGTACCGGGAAGACCCTCATAAAAAGACGGGAATACGAACATATCCATCGCCTGATAATAATCCTGTACGTTCGCCCGGTTTCCTAAAAAGAGAACCCTGTCTTCCACCCCAAGCCCGCATGCCTTCTGACGGATGCTTTCCATCCCGCTTCCCTCCCCCAGAAGAAGCAGACGGCTGTCCGGATTTTTTTCACATACTTTTCCGAAAATCTCTATCAGAAACGCGTGGTTTTTGCAGGGATGGAAACGTCCCACATGACCGATCACAAATGCGTTCCCCACTCCCAGCTCTGCCCGCAGCTTCTCCCTCTTCTCCGGGTCATAAGCGTATTTCGATGCCGAGATCGCATTCGGCAGCACGATGACCTTTCCCTGCTCCACCGCTTTTTTGCCGAATACCGCTTCGCCAGCCAGCCCGGATGCTGCCAGGCAATAATCAGTCCTTTTCCAGAGCGGCAGACGCATCAGCCGGGTCAGCATTCCTTTTAAGCCTCCGTCCACTCCTGCGCTCCTGGCATGCGCCGCCGTTACGGGTATCCCCGCCTGCTTTGCCAGAGGCAGATAGACCGACGCCGTGCTCGTCATATGACCATGCACAAACGCATAACCCGGATGCTCTGCAAAAAAACGCTTCCACGCCTTTCGATAGGCAAAAAAATTATATCCCTGAAACCGGGGCAACGCATAGATATTTCCCCCCAGAGCCCGTATTTCATCATCAAAAAAGCCCTTCTGGGTCGTATGGACCGCAAAGTCAAACTGTACTCTTGTCCGGTCGATGCTCCGATACAGGTCCATGACGCGGCTCTCCGCGCCGCCCAGACCCGTCCCGCCCAGCACCTGCAATACACGCACCGGCTGTTCCTCTTTCTTTTTCATGCTTTTCTGTCCCCTGCTCTATTTTTCCTGTGCGCACTATCCTTTCTGTGCGCGCTATCTTTTCTGCGCTGCGCTATTCCTTTTGCGTGCGCTATCTCTTCCGGGCTGCGCTGCTCCTCAGCCTCTTTGCCCGCGCTGCCCACTGTTTGGAAAGCGCCGCAGCATATTCCGCCGCCCGTGCAAAAACTCCCTGTCTCTTAGGATAGTATGCTAAAAATTCCGAATAGGAGACAAAACGTTCCCTGTTTTCAGCAAACATCCTGTCATAGCGTTCCAGTTCTTCCTTCGTCGAATGATTGGCGTGAATGACTATTGTCGTAATGCCCTCCCGGTCCGAAAATGCGAATTTCCGCAAAAATGCGATCGGCAGAAATGTCATCCCGCCCCGGATATAGGGTTCCTTACCGAATCCGTCCGTCACATAGGAAAACCCGAGCTCCTTTAAAAGCTTCAGCGTAATCTTATCGAAGGTATGACCCGGCGCCATAAAAATATCCGTGTATATCCCATGTTTTTCCAGAAGCTGTTTCCCTTCGGAAAGAAGCTTTCTCTGCTCCTCTTCACTCCTGCCCGCAAATTCCGACTGCGGGTTTAACGGGAACTGTCCGCCCTTCTTTGTCACATATATATGGCGGCAGCCATGCATTGAAAGGAGCCATCCCTCTTTTTGCAGGGACTGCATTTTTTCCCAGAAATCCTTTTGCGGCGCATCTACGGAAAGCTTCGGGTCGCGGTTATCCGGCACGACACCCAAAAGCGGCTTTATCCCGTATTTCCGGAACATCCGCTCAAATGCCTCAAAGCTCTCCCAGTCCATATCCGGCGTGATATCATCCATCCTGATCGTTATTTTCATCTCTTACTCCAAAATCATCCCCGGCTCCAGCACAATCCCGCACTCATACTCTTCTATCAAAAGCGACCCGTCCACCGTCCGCACGATAGGATGCCCGTCAAATACATCTATCACCTCGCCCGGGGCGTACATCGAAAAATCCATCATCTCATCGAACGGATGGGCGCTCCATACCGTTACCTTTTCCCCGCCGCACATGCAGTATGCGCCCGGGAACGGCCTCGTCACGCCCCGTATCAGATTATAAAGGTTGCGCGTCCGGTCATGGAAATCCAGCTTTCCGTCTTCTGCCGTCCGCTTCCCGTACCAGCTGTCAAAATCTTTCGACTCCCGGTCTACTCTTACCTCTCCCGCCTGATATGCCGCAACCAGCTTCGCTATCAGACGTTTGCTCACCAGCATATTTTTGTACTGCATCGTCCGCACCGTATCATGCGGCGTTATCGCACACATCTCGTTTGCGAAAATATTCGGGCTGTCCGCTTTTTCATCGTATCGGAACAGATTCAGATTAAAGCGGGTATCCCCCAGTATGATCGACCAGTTCAGCGGCGAGCGCCCCCTGCCAAAGGGAAGATAAGCGCAGTTGCCATGAAAGCCGAATACCCCGACTCCAAAACGGGACAATACCGCAGCCGGCACAAGCCTCTGCCATCCCATCGATATGCCAAGGTCAAACGTATTCTCCTCAAAAAAACGGGTCGTCTCCTCATCCTTTAAGCCATAAGAATGGGTTTCAAATACCTCTATTCCATACTCGTCCTTTAAATAAGACAGCCCCTTGTAGCCCGAAACCTGATTGCCCGAAAGCACATCGGGATGGATCGTTACGAGAAGGTCCACAGGTATCAGCTTTTCATGCACATATTTGACGATCTCCGCCGTCGTATCCTTTACTCCGAAAATCACAACGCGATAATGCATAGGCTTCCTCTCATTCTGCCGCTTATGCGGCTTCTTTTTTCTATACGGCAAAAGCCGCCCGAAAAAAAGCGGACGGCTTTTCATTCCTTTTTATTTTACAGATTTTCCTTATACCAGTCAATGGCAAGGCGGATTCCTTTTTCAAAATCAAATTCGGGATCATATCCCAGCAGCTCTCTCGCTTTTGAAATATCCGCATTGGAATCCCGGATATCGCCCGCTCTCGGAGGACCGAATACAGGCTCAATATCTTTACCAAGCGCATCACAGAGCACATGATACAGATCTATCAGAAATACCCTGCCGCCGGAGCCGATATTGAACGCCTGTCCGCCTGCCTCGCTGGGTGCAAGACACGCCCGCAGATTTGCTTCTATCACATTGTCGATGTAGGTAAAGTCTCTGGACTGCTTTCCATCCCCGTTGATCGTAGGCGCTTCATCGTTTAACAGAAGCTTCAAAAACTTCGGTATCACGGCAGCATACATACCTTCCGGATTCTGCCGGCGTCCGAATACGTTAAAATAACGCATCCCGTAAGTATCCAGACCATACAGGCTCTTGTAAAGCTTTCCGTATTCCTCGTCCGTCTTTTTGGTCAGCGCATACGGGGAGAGCACGTTTCCTTCCACTCCCTCCTTTTTCGGGAGCGCCGGATGGTCTCCGTATACGGAAGAGCTGGACGCATATACGAACTTCTTTACGCCGTTTAATCTTGCGGCCTCCATCATATTGAGCGTGCCGATGATATTCGTATGCGCATAAAATACCGGCATCTCGATGCTTCTGGGAACACTTCCCCATGCCGCCTGGTTCAGCACATAATCCACGCCCTCGCACGCCTTCATACATGTATCAAAATCCTTGATATCCCCCTTGATAAAGGTATAGCGGGGATTGTCAAGAAACATATCCACATGCTCCTGCTTTCCGGTCGAAAGGTCATCCAGGCAGCGTACCTGATATCCCATCTCCAAAATCGCCTCGCACAGGTTGGAACCGATAAAGCCCGCGCCGCCTGTTACTAAAAAGACACTGTCCTTGTCAAATGTAAGCTCACGATATCCCATAAATTCCTCTTTCCGCCGCAGCTGCGGCCTTTGGTCTTATCCTTATTCAAAATCAATCAGGTTGTTGCTGGAAATCTGTCCCGGAGTCCCGCCCAAAATACAGGAAGCAACACCCTGAGCGTACAGATCCCGTCCTTTTTCATTCAGATGGATTCCGTCCTCCAGATAATCGTCCGCATTGTAGGCATCCATCCCCAGATTATTATAGGCATCCAGACATAACGTATTTTCACCTCTTGCCACGTCACAGGCGATACTCGCATAGTTATAAAGCGCCTTCTCTCCCATATTCTGGACGGGGACAGGGAAATAAGAGCCGTAGCTCGCGGATGCGATCACAATCTGCGCCGAAGGGCAGATTCCCTTGATATTCTGGACGCTCTTTGTCAAAGCTGTCCCGAATCCCGTCCAGGGGTCATCCGAACTGTTTGTCGGCGCCTGATTCAAAAAGTCGTTCATACCATACGAAACGATGATATAGTCCAGCTCATCTCTTACCGCCAGCGCCGCCTTCATATCCTCATAGGCGGGCTTGCCCTGTAAAAGCTCCACATCCGTGTCTCCGCGCAGAATAGAAACCATCTTCGGCAGGGAATTCTCGCTGGCAGGACCAAACTGATGTTCATTATCCTCCGGATCCAGAGTCGCCCTCGTGCCGCCGATCGCCGCGTTGTACATCGTCACATCGTATCCCTTATCCCGAAGATAATGCTCCACTCTTGCCGACACTCCGGTCTCATCCCGATAATTTCCCCAGATACTGTCGCTGAACACGAGAATATCCAGATGATTCTCTTCCTGTCCGGCGTTCTCTGCCGGCTGCTCATTATTTTCCGATACCTGAGTCTGTCCGTCATTTTCCGATACCTGCGTCTCTGCCGGAACGGTTTCTGTTTCCGCAGGCGTTTCCGTCTGCGTCGGCTCCGTGATACCAAGCTGTGCTTTCAGCTCCTCATTCTCTGCCGCAAGAGACTCCAGCTTCGCCTGATACTCCTTTATCTCTTCCGTGTAATCCGTTTCGTTCCCGCACCCGGACATCACTGTCCCGGCAAATACTGCGCCCGTCAAAAGCAGGCTCCATGACAATTTTGAAATCTTAGATAATCTTCTCATACTTCCCCATTCCGTCGCCAGCACGGCATTCAACCGCCACAGTTTTCCCATGCCGGCTAAACTGTTTCATTTTGTATTCCACAGTATATTCTCTTTTTTCAAAACGTGCAATGGACTTCATAGAATCTTAAGCAAAGCTTTCTCTTTTTTTTGCGGAGCGTATCCGCATGATATTCTCATAGACCAGCAATAGCCCCGCCGTATAAAACAACGGAAGCCCGTATATCATGTACCGGGACAGACACATGATGATAAGCGAGGTCGCATACACGTTTGCAAAAACCGACAGCAGGGCAAATACTGCAAACCTCCCGGCTCTGGAATCCCTGTTTTTGATAAAACTCCATACCGCCAGTGCAGCCATCCCCACATATGCCGCCAGCGCATACCAGTTCAGCACCGGGTGCACGATTGCCACCGAGCGTATCAGTCCGTATAACGACAGCGCAAGATAGTCATATATCCAGCGTCCCGCAACAGCGGGCATAATGGAAGACATGATTTCGTCCGCGATCCGGTCGGATTCCACATTCTCAGGGATGTAGTCCGTAAATCCTTCGCTGTCATGGACAAGCCTCCACGGTTCTTCTATCATCTCGAATTTTAACGCGTCATGCCACTTTTCCAGATGTGCCGCCCGGTTTAAAAATCCGTCCGGGGCAAATTTATAATTTGCCTCTTTCTCCTCTGCCAGGTCATACGACAGATAAAAAAACGCGCGCGCCTTTTCATCCGTTATCCGTCCGCCGTCCTCCCGGTCTGCCGCATAGAGCACGTTTGCCAGCATTCCGACATTTCCGAAGGTGTTGTTGATAAAATGTCCGTTGAACGCCAGATTATAGCCTTTTACAAGAAATCCTCTCCCGCCGAAAGCCAGCGCAGTACACAGGATACACGCCGAAATTCTCCAAAGCAGCAGATGCTTTGCAGCGCTCTTTTGTCCGTCTGAAATCTGCCGCTGCCCCAGCCAGCGCTCAAAGCACACCGCTGCCGCTGCTGCCAGCCACAAAAGAATCGCAAACATCATCTGTCCTCGCACGAGGGACATGAGCAGAGCCAGCAAAAGCGCCGAAATCCCTGCACTCTTTTTCCGCTCCCATACCATTTTCATGCACTGTGCCGAAAAAATATAGAACAACGGCAGCCCCAGCGCTTCGCTGACGATACCGTTGGACAGCACAAGCCCGCTCTCAGAGGACAGCGGCGTGATGATGTGGGGCGAAAGTAAAAGAAAGCTCACTAAAAGCTCCATCCATCTCCCGTATCCAAACTGCTTTTTCAGCGTCCCCGAAAGCCAGATTACTGAAAATGCCGCCAGGATATTCTGCATAAAACGGACAGCTCCCAAATAACCGTTTTCTCCAATCAGACTCCGGAACACCCATAAAAAGAACGGATATGCCGGCTCCCTGTGAATATGCATCGCAATATACTGATTGCTGTCATTATATATCCCCGTCTCTCCAAACAGCCACAGTCCTGCAAATAACAGGACTGTGATGATGGAAGCGATGGAAATTTTCATACCGCCGGATAACGCGGCGGATTTTTTTTCATTTTTTTCGGTCATCGCCTTCCCCGCTTATAATCTCCAGTACAGGTAGCCGTCATTCTCCCATTCCTTCCGGTTCAGGATACCTTTGACGTCCACGAGCACCTTTTTCTCATTTGCAGGATTGAAGAACTTCTCGATATCGGCATGCTCCAGACCGGAAAATTCCGTATGAGCCACAGCGATCACCAGCGCGTCCACATCCTGTATCGCGCTCCTGTCGCAAAGCTCTACACCGTACAGGCGCTTTGCCTCTTCCCTGTCGGCGGTCTCATCCACGATCACAGGCTCGATGCCGTACTCCCGCAGCTCTCTTACGATATCTATCACTTTTGTATTTCTCGTATCCGGGCAGTTTTCCTTAAAGGTAAAGCCAAGGATCGCCACCTTTGCCGTCTTCACGGAAACGTCCGCACGGATAAGATTTTTCACGATATTCTCCGCCACATATCTGCCCATATCGTCATTGATGCGGCGTCCCGCCAGGATGACCTGAGAATGGTAGCCCATCTGCTCTGCCTTATAGGTCAGGTAGTAGGGGTCGACGCCGATACAGTGTCCGCCCACGAGACCGGGGAAAAACTTCAGGAAATTCCACTTCGTGCCCGCAGCCTCCAGAACGCTCTTCGTATCAATGCCCATTTTATTGAAAATAATCGACAGCTCGTTCATAAACGCGATATTGATATCACGCTGGCTGTTCTCGATAACCTTTGCAGCTTCTGCAACCTTGATGGAATCCGCCCGGTATACGCCCGCATCCACTACCAGCTCATATACCTTCGCGATTACGTCAAGCGTCTCTTCATCCATACCGGACACGATCTTCGTAATGGTCTCCAGACGGTGTACCTTGTCGCCCGGGTTGATACGCTCGGGGGAATACCCTATCTTGAAATCCTTCCCGCAGACAAGCCCGGATTCTTTTTCCAGAATAGGCACGCATACATCCTCTGTCACACCCGGATAAACGGTGGATTCAAATACAACGATACTGCCCTTTGTCAGATTCCTGCCAAGGATACGGCTTGCTCCCTCAACAGGAGTCAGATCCGGCGTATGGTCGTCATTGACCGGGGTCGGCACTGCAACGATATGAAATTTTGCCTCGCGCAGCTTCGTTTCATCCGCTGTAAACTCCACCTTTGTCTCCCGTATTACATCGTCCCCTACCTCGCGGGTCGGATCGATGCCGGACTGATATAATTTAATCTTTTCTTCGTTCAAATCATAGCCTATCACAGGAACCTTTCTTGCAAATGCCACAGCTATCGGCATTCCCACATAGCCCAGTCCCACGAGGGAGAGCTTTTCTTTTCCTGCTACGATGTCTTCATATAAACCCATTGTGATCTCCTCACTTTCTTCTGCTGCCTGCACCCTGCTCATTTTGCTGTCAGCTCATGCAGCGTATCTGCGTATTCCCTGACGACGCCCTTTCTGTCAAAATGCTTTTCCACATGGGCGCGCGCCTGTTTTCCCATCTTCCTGCGCTCCTCCCATGAACATGCCAGAAAACGTTCGATGGCTTCAGTCAGGCTGTCCGCGCTCTTTGGTAAAAAGGCGATGCCGGATATACCGTCCTCAAAAATCTCCCTGCAGCCGCTGATATCGCTGGCGAGCACAGGCCTTCCCGTCGCCGCCGCCTCCTGCAGGACATTCGACATTCCTTCATGATAAGAAGGATGGATGACCGCACAGCAGTGCTCATAAAATTCCGGGATATCGTCCCGATAACCATAATAACGCACAATCCCCTTTGATTGCAAGTCCTGTATCAAAGGTTCATATTTATCCCGCGTTTCTTCCTCATAGGAGCCAAGGATTTCAAATATGGTTTCCGGATGCTTTTTGTGGATACGTTCCGCCGCCTCCAAAAGCTCTTCTATCCCTTTGTCCTGCATGATGCGCATCACCGATACGAATCTCAGCTCTTCTCCCCCGGGATAAGGCTTTGGGCTGTGCTCCTCCAGATTCACTCCGGAACCGGAAATGATCTTCGTCACGGCATTTTTCTGCAGACATCCTTTTTCCCTCATAAACGCAAGGTTTCTCTCGTTCTGAAAAAAAATGCAGCCCGCGTTTTTTAAGCCCTGACGATACAGAAAAACGATAAGCTTCTGCATCAGCCCCTCATGCTCCAGCGTTGTCCCCAGCCCTGTCACATTGACGAGTCTCGGCACCTTTCTGAGCCGGCATGCCACGCCGCCGTAAATATTCGGCTTTATCGTATAGGTCAGCGCCGCAGCCGGACGTATCTGCTTTAACAGCTTCATATAGAACAAAAAGAGCTTTCCGTCCTTCAGCGGATTCATTCCGCGACGCTCCATCGTCGTTTCATGATAAATACAGCCCATTCTCCTGATTTTCTCTGCATATCCTGTATCCGGTACGGACACATGGACGCTGTAGCCTTCCCGCAAAAACTCTTCCAGCACCTCTTTACGGAAATCATACAGACCGGAATCACTGTTTCCTATCACCAGTATGGATTTTTTCATATCCGTTTCACCATGATTTCATTATACTTCATCATTACCATGCCCGCCTCATAATTTCCTATCGCAGGCTCATTCACGCGCCCTTCCAGATTGTTCACGATAAGCTCCGGCACGTTTACGCCGCAGACATAGGCATGAGGATAACCGCCTCCAAAACGCGGATTAACTTCCGAAATATACCATTTTCCGCCGATTTCAAACAGGTCGATATCAATGATGCCGCGAAAACCCATCTTTTTCACAAAATCACGGATAAGAGAAAACAGAGCTTCATCCTTGACCGAAACCGCCTTATCTGTCTCTCCGGCGCGCATTTTCAGCTTCTTCTTCACAAATATCGAAACGACCTCTCCGCTGAGCATATCAATATATACGTCCGCACCGTATTCCTGTCCGTCCATAAATTCCTGTATCATCAGGTCTTCTTCACGAGAGCATAAAAATTCCACCGTTTCTTTATCCGCCGCCTTATTGATGCTGATGCTGGCACTGCCGCAGACCGGTTTTACAAATACCGGATACTTCATCATTCCTGCATCCACAGCCTCAAAAAACGCCTCCCGGTCCATAAAGCATTTTCCTGTCGGAAAGCCAAGCTCCGTCAGCTTTTCATACATCGCATATTTATTGAAGCACAGCTCCACCGCCTCTGCATCCGGCACAACGGGTGTTGTACCGATTTCCAGAAAACGTTCTTTATTCGCCGCCAGAAGGCTTAATTCCGGGTCGATCAGGGAAAGCACGCCTGTTATCTTTCTCTTTTTGCAGATTTCCAGAATACGCTCCAGATAGCCCGGTTCCGTAATCCTCGGAACCAGCTCATACCCGTCCGCCTCATAAATAGCCGGCGCATACTCACTACAGTCAGTGGCGATCACCTGCCCTTTTCCAGCCAGCGCCTTTTTAAAATACTGTACTACCTTGTCGCGGGTCCCCGCGCTCAAAATCAGGATATTTGTCATATTTCCTCTCATTTCCGCCGGCTGCGCTATGCTGCCGATCCGGCACTTTCTGCAGTCAGCCATGCTGTCCGCTCACGCTTCCAGTTTTCCCGTGCGCTCCAGCCGCTCTTTCCGGATCTGTGCAAAATTGCCCTCCGACTGATTCGTATCCTCTGCAACATCAGAACGGCAGAGCACTACCTTTACGCTTAAAAAGAGCACCTTCAGGTCCATCAGAAAACTTAACCCCTCCACATACTCCACATCTTTTGCCAGACGCCTGTCCCAGTCGATAAAATTCCGCCCGGACACCTGCGCCAGTCCTGTCAGTCCGGGACGGACTGTATGACGCAGAGACTCTCTTTCCGTATAGTAGGGCAGATAGCTTACGAGCAGCGGTCTTGGCCCGATAAAGCTCATATCCCCTTTTAAGATATTGAAAAATTCCGGAAGCTCATCCAGACTGGACGAACGTAAAAATTTTCCAAAAGAGGTAAGCCTGTCTTTGTCCGGCAGCAGCTTTCCGTCCTTGTCCCGTGCATCCGTCATCGTGCGGAATTTATACAGCGTAAATATCTCCCCGTTCAATCCCGGTCTCTCCTGTCTGAAAAATACCGGACTGCCCAGTTTTATCCTCACCAGCACGATCAATATCACATATACCGGGCTCAGCAGGACTAAAATACACAACGACAACAGGATATCCAGCAGCCGCTTAAAAAATCTCCGATACATATCCTTACCTTCCAAACTGCTTTCTCACGATAGAAATTATCAGCTCCATGTCCTCCGGCGTATTTTTAATATCGCTGGGCAGACACATGCCTCTGTTGAAGATATCCGCAGCCACGTCTGTCCCCTCTTGTGCGGAAATAAAATCGCAGTCTGCGAATACCGGCTGCAGATGCATCGGTTTCCAGATAGGGCGTGTTTCAATGTTATACTCTGCCAGCGCATCCATTACCTGATCCGGAGTCACGCTGCAGCCCTCGGCGATCGTCATACAGGACAGCCAGTTATTGGAATCGCCCTTCGGATTCATCGGGTTCATCTGAATTTCCGGGATATCTGCAAACGCCTCCGCATACTGTCTGTATATCGCATTTTTCAGAGCCTTGTGCTCTTCCAGATGCAAAAGCTGCCCTCTTCCGATCCCCGCCAGCACATTCGACATCCGATAATTATAGCCAATCGTGGAATGCTGATAGTGACGTGCAGGGTCTCTTGCCTGTGTGGAAAGAAATCTTGCCCGTGTGATCGCCGCCTCGTCATCAGACAGAAGCATCCCTCCGCCGGAGGTGGTGATTATCTTATTTCCGTTAAAGGACAAAATACCGAACCTGCCAAAGGTCCCGAGCTTTCTTCCTTCAAAGGTACTTCCCAGCGCCTCCGCCGCATCCTCGATAAGCGGCACGTTATGAGCGTCGCAGATGGCGCGTATTTCATCTACTTTTGCCGGAGTGCCGTATAAGTGTACTAAAACGACAGCCGCCGGATGAGGATATTTTTCAAACGCCCGTTCCAGCGCCCCCGGATCCATATTCCACGTTTCATATTCGGAGTCAATAAAGACCGGAACCGCCTTTTCATAACAGAACGGATTTACACTCGCCGCAAAGGTCAGGGAAGAAGCGAATACCACATCCCCCTGCTTTACCCCCGAAAGTATCGCCGATAAATGCAGCGCCGCCGTCCCCGCGGAAAGAGCCGCCGCATGACCGATCCCCTCATATGCCGCCATCTCTTCTTCAAATGCATTCACATGCGGGCCAAGGGGCGCGACCCAGTTGGTATCAAACGCGTTCTGTACAAAAGCCTGCTCGTCTCCGTGCATCGTAGGAGATGCCAGATAGATTTTCTTCCGTTCCATAATATCCTCCTTTAACTGTTTTCCAAAAGCTCCAGCATTCCTGCCGCCGGATGCATGAGAAACGTCACCCTCCGACCGCCGATGGCAGGCGCTGCCGTCGGCTCGTCAATGCGGATATATCCGCTCTCTTCCAGACGCGCCAGCTCCTCTGAAAAGTTTTCCGCCTCATAACAAATATGATACGGCGCATTTTTATACGTCTTTAAAAGTCCCGATACAACAGAATCCGCCGTATAGGGGCTGACCAGCTCGATACGATAGCCGTCCTTTTGCAAAAACAGGATGTCCACCCTGCGAACCTCATCATGCGTCCAGCCGCCTTCCCTCTCATATCCGAGTGCTTCAAACGCCTGAGCCGCCTTTTCTCCCTTTTTAACCAGATATCCGATATGATGTACGTTCATGAACGCCCTCCTATTATTCCTTATAGTGATACGTCGGCACTATCTCACGGATAAGCGGACGGATGTCCTTTACTTCTTCTTTGGATGCTTCTTCAAGATTTTTCAGCTGCTTAAAAAACAGGCGCTCATCCAGCTCTATCGGCCGTCCGATATGGATAAGTCGGTTATCCGTATCCTGAAGCCCCTCTTCTTTCATAAGCAGCTCCTCATACAGCTTCTCGCCGGGACGCAGCCCGGTAAATACGATTTTTATATCCTCATCCACCCGATACCCGGAAAGACGGATAAGGTTCTTTGCCAGATCCAGGATTTTCACAGGCTCTCCCATATCCAGCACAAATATCTCGCCGCCCTTTGCATACGCTCCCGCCTGAAGTACGAGCGAAACCGCCTCCGGTATGGTCATGAAATACCGTATGATGTCAGGATGCGTTACGGTCACCGGGCCGCCTGCCGCTATCTGCTTTTTAAACAGAGGGATCACACTTCCGTTGGAACCGAGCACATTGCCGAAGCGCACCGCAACAAATTCCGTTTCATAATGACGGTTGAACGTCTGTACGATCATCTCGCAGATACGCTTGCTCGCCCCCATAATATTTGTCGGATTCACCGCCTTGTCCGTAGATATCATGACAAACTTCTGGGCATGGTTTTCCGCTGCCGCCATCGCGGTCTTCCATGTGCCGAACACGTTGTTTTTCACCGCTTCATTCGGGCTGTCCTCCATCAGCGGGACATGCTTATGCGCCGCTGCATGGTAAACGATATCCGGATGATATGTCTCGAAAACCGAATTGATCCGGTTCGTATTGCGGACACTTCCGATCAGTACCGTCAGCTTTAGCTCCGGGAAGTTTTCTTTTAACTCCTGCTGTAAATCGTAGGCATTGTTTTCATAAATATCAAAAACGATGAGCTGTGACGGTTTATGCGCTGCTATCTGACGGCACAGCTCGCTTCCGATGGAACCGCCGCCGCCCGTGACAAGCACGACTTTGTTCTGCACATACCCCAGTATCGAATCCATATCCACCCGTATCGGCTCACGCCCGAGAAGATCTTCTACTTCAACATCACGAAGCTTGCTCACGTTCACGTCCCCGTTCGCCAGCTGATACAGCCCGGGCAGACTTCTGAGCTTACAGTTCGTTTCCTTGCAGATTTCCAGAAGCTCCCGTATCTGTATCGGGGATGCCGACGGGATAGCCAGCAGAATTTCATCTACATCATAAAGGTCTGCGGATTCGATGATCTTATCCCGTCCCCCCACGACCTTAATGCCCTGTATAAAGCTGCCCCACTTGTTCTTATCATCATCGATGATACAGCGGATGACCATTGTAGAATAATTGCTCGTTACAATCTCCTTGATGATGGCGTTTCCCGCTTCGCCTGCGCCGATTATCATAACCGAAACGCTGTTTTTACGGTTCTGGAGCTTATGCTTCCTGCTCCTGAAAAAACGATAGGAAAAACGGCTTGCAAACAGAAACGTCAGCAGGAAGAAAAAGTACAGAAAATAATAGCTGTCCGGCACCGCCTTCGGCCCTATCCGAAAAAAATTGATTCCGACACCGTCTGCAACGCTCGCAGTCAGACACGCCATCACCAGATTCTGCAGCTCTGTTTCTCCGGCAAACGCCCACAGACTGTGGTAAAGCCTGAACAAATAGAAAATCCCCAGCGCCAGCACGATATTAATGACCATAAACTGGCGGATAGGCAGTAAAAATTCCTCCGGCACTGTATTCAACTGAAAATCATACCGTATCAGGATAGCCAGAAAGCTGGAAGCTACCACGCTCACGATATCATATGCGATCAATGCCGCCCTGCGGTAAAACAACTGATAATTAAACGGTTTCTTCATTCTGTTTTTCCCTCTTTTCAGATGCGCTGTCCTGTACAAACAGAGGCGCCAACACGATCATTGTCGAAAATCCCAGCGGATTGCACGGGTGGAACAGCCACTCTACCAGCCCTGCGACTGCAAAGCCGATAAACACCGCCAGCAGCAGCACGGCATACCGCTCTTTTTCTCCATTTTTAAGCGCATACCCAAACATCATCCACGCGCTCAATACGCCGAATATCATGTAAACAGCTCCCGTCAGCAGACCATGATCATGGATTACCTGCAGATAACTGTTGTGAGCATGTACGCTCGTGGAGCCATCCGGAAGGGCTACGCCCATATCCGCATGCCCGGTCAGATTCCAGTTCTCGATATAAGACTTAAAAATTTCAATGCGGCCGTTGGAAAACTCGTCCACATCCGAAATCCCGCCTTCCTCTGCAGAAGCCACCAGTGCTTCGCTTTCCACGCGCAGACCGTCTCCCATGCACAAAAGCGTCTCCGCCTCCTCCAAAAGCCCGGACGCATCGGACAAAAGCTTGTTTTCCATCACATACTTAAAATAGGAGACCGACATATAGGCGCTGGAATCCTTCGGGTCATCCCGATGGATAGCCGCCGCGGAATCCTCCACCTCATAAATATAAGGGTCATTATAGAGCGCCGGAAGAAGGCGTATCCCCGAATAAGTCACCGGCAGACACAAGATGAATGCCGCCGCCATACATGCAAGCTCTTTTGCAAGCCCTCTCCAGCCCTTTTTGTATACAAAAAACGGCACAAAAACGAGCAGAACCATGCTCATCGCAAACACCGCCAGATAGCCTGTCCTCGACAGCGTCAGGAACAGGAAGGATACTGCCATCCCATACAGAAGCAGCGTTCCCCACAGGTCAGCCAGACGCTTTTTTGCCTTTAATCCAAAAAACAGGCGCACTGTCAGCACACACACCACGAGCGTCAGATAGCCGGCTGTGATGGTGACCGTATGAAACACAAAATTATAGCGGGAATATACCCATGCCCGGAAGGGCCTCCTCGCAAGGCAAAAGAGCGTTGCCAGCGCAAAATTTAACGCCACGCCGTCGCAGAAATTGGAAAGCAGCCGTTCCCTGTGCTCCCAGCCCAGATAAAACAGATAATAAACGCCGAATACCACAGCCATATAAAACGGCCATCCCCGTCCGTTTGCAAAGATGCAGAGAAACACAAAAAGCGCCGCCAGCGTTATAGCATAAAACCGGTTTACGCGACATGTGATAAGCGTTTTTGTACGGAGTTTTTTTATGAAAGCTCCCAAAATAAGCACTGCCAGAACAATGGATGCGCTTTCCCAGCACGCCAGAGCCGTTCTTTCTGCCGCTCCGTCCGTCACTGTCCAGAACACATACCGCACAGCCCCTGCCAAAACCGCCGGGATGAGCCACAGCCTGTTTTTTAGATCCTTCATCATGGACGGCAGCGCCATCGCAAGTATCATAAGCTCCGTCCAGAAAAACACCTCTCTAAAGGCCGTATCCTGCTGCACCTGATAAAGCGCGTTCATATAGTGGATACCGCCCAGAAGCATCCCGGCAAAGGCGGCTGTCTGCAGCCAGTCAGCCCAATATTTCCTGCACAGCGTTTTGAACGGTTCAAAATGCTTCTTTGTCCTGGGGGAAAGGAGCACCCACACAAAAAAAGCGAATGCGATGCCTATCCCGAGGCCGTACACCAGCTTATCGTCCGTCTTTCCGCCGAACAGATTGCGGACAAAGACCGCATACAAAAGATACCCCGTTCCAAACATCAGGACAGGTCCTGCCGTCGCCCATACCGCAAGGCGGACGGGCACCTTTTTCACAAGTGCCCGCACGAAAACGCCCGGCGCCGATGCGCGCCCGGACGTACCCTCTTTTATCAGTCTCTGCCCCTTTTGCGCCAGATATACGGTTGCAGCACACAAAACGAACGCCGCTGCACAAAGCGCCCCCATCAGACAGCCCATTTTCCATGCGGCAGGGCTGTCTGTGTACACAAGACGCATCACGATATTTTTTGCCGCCTGCTCTACGGACTGTCCGTCCGCCAGCACATAATAATTGCCCAAGCAGGTCAGCCCTGTCTCGCCCGTATTCTCCCACGCCAGCTCCATCGGAGTATCCGTTCCCTGAAGCTGCCATACATAAGCTGTCCCCGGCCGTGTATCGATTCCTAAAGGAATCCGCACAAAGCCCGGGACTTCGGCCTGTGCCAGCTCAAACTCCCGGTTCACTAAAATCTCATTATTCTCATCATAAACGAACAGACGATAATATTTTCCGACTGAAGCTTCGCTCGTAACATATAAATCCAGATAACGAAGATACGAACCTTCCGCAATAAGAACCTGCTGTATCTGCCGGTCCAGCCGCACCTGTACCGTCCCGGCAGGCGCTTCATTCCCCGCTACTGCCCTGTCGCTGTCCAGAATTCTTCCCGGCCCCAATGCCAGAAGCATCGCCGTCAGCCAGAATACCACAATATATATTAATGCCTGATATGCTTTGATCTTTCGGTTCATCAAAAGCCTTTCCGCAGAAAACCGCCTCCCGGCAAAGCCTCCCGCTGTTTCACTTTCTTCCGGGAAACGCCGCTTATACCCGGGTTTAAGACTGATTTGAACAGTAACCCGGCGTTTCCTTTGAAGTATACCACAATCCCGACAAGATTGACAAGAGTACCGGCAGGCCGAACCAGAAAATCAGTACATAGCGCACAAGATAGGTCGGTCCGATCAGCACAGTCAGAAAATTAAAGTAAACCGGAAGCAGCGCCGCCGCCTCACGCTTTTTACCCACAGCGATCAGACAAAGTCCGCCCAGTATCCACACCCAGCACAGCGCGCCGGGGGAAAACAGCCAGGATATCACCGGAGTCTCGTGGATTTCTTTTTCCCACGAAATCTTTTCATACTGTCGCTCCAGCCACGGAAAATAGCTGTGACGCTCTCCCGGTGCTTCCGTCTCACAGCTGAAGTAGGAGCTTTCGGAATATTCTCTCCATCCATTATATACATCAATCACCGTATTGGGATACCAGAAGCCATATGACGTCATAAGCCATGCATTCAGATATGACATCGGCGATTTCAAACCTATTTTCAGCCATAATCTCGCATATCCGGCAGGATTTTCCTGAAATGCCTCCGCATCAAACCCAGCCTTCACCGGGTCGGAAAGCTTTGGCTGATACATCGCCAAAGATTCCTCTGGAAGAATCTCAAACAGCATATCCCGATCTTCACCGGAGAAATTTTCCGGACTGTAATTCCAGGTTCTCGCCATCTGTTGGATCGGTACTGTAAATCCCTCCATCGCATTTGTACTCTCCGGCTTCAGCACTGTATTCATTGCTCCCTGCATGATAGAACAGGAAGCAAGTACCGCTGCCGCCACCGTCAACACCCTCCGCCTCATTTTTTTTCCCGCAAGCCATACGAGCACCGGGATTGTCAAAAAAAACACGCCCATTCCGTTACTGCGGAATACTGCTGTAACAAATAATGCCGTTCCCAATCCGAGCACCTGTAGTCGCTTCCGCCAGAATATATCCTTTTCCCTGCACATTTTCTGCAAAAGTATAAGCAGAACAAAAAGCCCTGCTGTATATGGCATATCCTTTGACGTGCATAATACATACATCGGAATCACCGGAAATATTCCGAAGAAGAAAAACGAAAATATCCTCAGTAGTTTTCCCGCCCCGATATTTTCAAGTTCTTCCAATACCCAGCTGCAAAGCAAACTCATTATCACCATCTGCAGCAGCACATAGACTGCTATTCCTATATTAAAAGAACCTGTCAGGTCATAAAATGCTGTCACTGTCTTTCCCAGCATCAAAACATGAAGAAGCGGATGCCTTGTTACATATTCTCCTGTCAATACCTCGTTAAATTCATCCGTCGCATCATAGGCAAAAAATCCCGGATATACCGCCAAAAACACCGGAAGCCACAGCAAAAACAGCGCCAATGCCCGTAAAAGTATTCGCACAGGCGGCTGCATTGCCCTCCACCGCTCCTCCGACATCCAATCATGCTTTTTCCTGTTTTTCTCTGGGATTTCCTGTACCTCATGCCTCTTTCTCCCTGCCAGTGAAAATATCAGAGCAAGCACTGGTGTAATGATGCATGCTGTACCCAGCGGCGCAATCCACGTAAATGCGGCCGTAATATTCACATTTCCCAAACGGTCCAGCTGACTGCCCCACCAGGCACAAAATCCTATAAACAATCCTCCTGCCGCTGAACAGATCCATATCCTCTTTTTTGTTTTTAAAAACAATTTTTTATTTTTCCACTCAGCATTCCGTTTCCGGCTCATCCTCATCCCCGCCTACAACCTCTCTTATCACAAACTGCGGCGCATTATTGATACAGATATACATCCGTCCCACATACTCTCCTATCAACCCCAGCATCAGCATGAGCATACCGCCGATGAACATGATCGAAGACATCAGCGCTGAAAAACCTATCGGCACTCCCGGCAGGACAAGCTTTTTGATCACCGTGTAAATTCCGTACAGGAATCCTGCCATCGCACAAAATACGCCGACCAGCGTTGCGATACGGAGCGGTTTTTCTGAAAACGCCGTAAAACCGTTGAACCATAGCGCCAGAAGCTTCCCAAAAGTATAACCCGACGTACCGGACTGCCGGTCTCTGTGATGCACCGTCACATTTACGATATTGCGCGTTGCCCGCAGGACAAGTCCTATCACGTAGGGAAACGCATTTTCATAGCGCAGCATCTCGTCCAGCACAAAGCGTCTTGCCGCAAAATAGCTGGAAATAAATAAATCCTTTGGCTTTCCCAGCATAAAGCAGAGCATCCGGTCGTTGACCCTGCTGCCGAAATTCCGGAATGCGCTGTGATGCTTGTGGTCATACTTCGCATACGCCACATCAGCTCCGTCCTCCAGCGCTGAAAGAAGCTTTCCGACCTCGTTTGCGGGCGTCTGGCCGTCATCATCCAGACACACCAATATATCGCCCTTTACCTGATGGAATCCAGCCATCAGCGCCGCATGCTGTCCAAAATTGCGAGCAAGATTTACTCCTGTTATCCGCTTATCCTTCTGACACAGCTCGCGTATCTTTCCAAACGTATCGTCCGGTGAACAGTCATTTACAAGAATGACTTCATATTCATAACGCTCCATCGATGCCATCGCTGCATCTATTTCTTCTACCACTCCGCCTATCGTCTCCGCCGACCGATAGCAGGGAATAACAAAACTGACCAGTTGCTTTTTCATTTCACTCATTCTCCTCAAAAAATACCGCCATCAGAAACATATCCCGGTAATGTCCGTCCTGCAAAAACTCATCCTTCAAATGCGCCTCCCGGACAAACCCCGCATTCTCATAGCTTTTCACCGCGCCTGCATTGTCCGCAAACACCCGAAGCATCAGCTTGTGCAGCTTTAATACGTCCCGGGCATAGGAAACCGCCAGACGCGCGGTCTCTGTCCCGATGCCTCTTCCTGTAGCGTCCGCCTCGCCGATAAAGATGCCGTATTCCGCCTTTTTATTTTCGCGGTCGATATCTCTGAAATAAACGCTCCCCACCGGACGCCCGGTGTCCTTTTCACATATAATGAACTGCGCGACACGTCCGGTCTGCACCTGCGTCCTCATCCATTCCTCATGGCCTTCCTTTGTAAAAGGCTTCTGATAAATAAAATTTTTCCGTACCCTCTCCTGATTGCGCCATGCTACAATGCGCTCCGTGTCCTCATCGTCTATCGGACGCAGAAAAATCTTTTTTCCTTCTATATAAACCTGTCCGTCTGTTTTTCTTTCACTCTGCTCCATCATTCTGTTCTCCCTCCAGAAAGAGCCCACGACCTATCGCAGTCCCGTTTAAGCGCTCTGCCGGTATCACCTGATAAATATCCGTCCCGCCCTCAATGCCGCCAACCTTTAACAGCTCTGCTTCCACACCCGTATCCGTAAAAAACTCCTTTAGCCAGCTCATATCAGACCCTTCCTCCGCCAGAATGTTCACACCCTCTCCGGCGCGCACTGCCTCTCCCATAGAAGAAAAGCCAAACGCCGAAAGCTTCCGGGATGTCAGAGGGCTTTTCACAAGCCAGCCGCCCAGCAGGTCATAATTAAACGGCTTGTCCCTGTCTGTCATAAGCTTCTCGGAATAAGCGACCGTTGAATAAACATCTTCCAGATACAGCGTTTTCGGGTGCGCTCTGCAATAATCCATCACCGCTTCATTTGCCGCGTTCACCTCTTCCCGCCGTCCGGCTTCCGCTTCTATCCTCGAAACGGCGCCCGGAAGACACGCAATCCCTGCGAGCGCGCACATACCTGCCGCCAGCCCCAGGCTCCACGCCTCTGTATCCGCTGTCCTGAGCTTTACCGCATCCGCCGCGCGGCTCTCTGCAAACAGCATTCCTGCGAATAAAAGAATCTGTGCCAGATACAGCGGATGAGTCACACGCTCTACCATCCGTCCCTGCAGCAGCAGATACAGCCACAGCGCTGTCCCACAGGCTCCGCCAAGCAACGGCTGCCAAATCCTTCCGAACCTTCTTTCCATACAGAAAAAAGCGCACAGCAAAAGCCCCATGCCAAGCCAGAGCAGATTGAAGGGGGCATCCCCTTTTCCGAACCAGTTTTCATGCGCCAGCCGCCAGACCGCGACGGAAAGCTCCTTTTTAAAATCAGGCTTCTCCTGCGCTGCCGAAGCCTCCTGTGCCAGCCTGTGCATCATCACGGCATCCATCTCATCGTCCGCACCGAAATTATAGTTGGCAAGAAGCTGCTGCCGCTCCTGAGAGATCCCGAGCTTTTCATAAACCGCCCGGTTTTCCTCATACTGCTCCACAAAATCCAGACGATAGTCATACAACGCCGTACGGTCGTCAAAAAACTGCCGGAACTGTTTCCATTCCGGCGCAGAATAGGCCGCGGCATCCGCCGCATACAGCGCCCCCATCCCGAGTATCAAAATCCCGAACAGGGAAAAATACCGCACAGCCGCACGCTCCTTTTTCCATTCCCGTACCAGTGCGCACAGCCCCGCCACACATGCCAGCGGCAGCAATAAAAGCGCTATCTCCGTCCTGAGACAGAAGGCAAGCCAGTATAGGACAAGCGCAAACCATCTGCGCCGCTTTGCCGTCAATATCCAAAACAGCGCCGCCGCCGCAAGCATTCCCGCCGTAACCGTGTACTGGATATAGACCAGATGCATTCCAAATGCCGAAATCCATAAAATCGCTTCTGAAATGAGCGCTGCCGCCTTTCCCTTCCGGCTCTTACAGCATTCTGCACTCTGGTATCCGACTGCCCACACTGCCCCGAACTGACACAGCACCAGAAAAATGCCGAACACCGGGAGCGAAAGTGCCCTGTACAAAACAGAAAGCACAAAACCCAGCGGATACAAAAGCTGCATCGTGTATCCGCTGGGGCTCCCCGAATAGACGCCCGAAAGGACGTCCTTGATCAATACATCGTCGTTCAAATCGTAATAAAAATCCCATCCAATCGAAAAAACGGCGAATACGGCGACTGTCATCAGAAGGGAAGCCGCCAGATTTTCATGTTTTTTCAAACGCTCTTTAAGCTCCATAAAACTCTTTTACTTTCTCCGCTACAAAAGCGGCCTCTTCTTCTGTCAGTCCGTAGTACATCGGCAGGCGCAGCAGACGCTCGCTCTCCTTCGTCGTATATCTGTCCTCGCCGCAGAAGCGTCCGTACTTTACGCCCGCGGGAGCAGAATGCAGCGGCACGTAATGAGATACCGCCAGAATATCATACTCCTTCAAAAACTCCCTCAATGCGGCGCATTCCTTTTCATCCGCCGTTTTCAGCCAGAACATGTGCGCGTTGTGAACGCATCCCTCCGGTATCGTCTGAAGCTCTATCTTTCCGGCGTCTGCCAGAGGCTTTAACAGTTTAAAATACTGATTCCAGCGCGCCAGACGGGCTTCATTGATATCATCCGCCAGCTCCAGCTGCGCATACAGATATGCTACGTTCAGTTCACTCGGAAGATAGCTCGAGCCAAAATCCTGCCAGCGGTATTTATCCACCTGCCCGCGGTAATATTTGCTCCGGTCGGTCCCTTTTTCCCGGATGATCTCCGCCCGCTCCACATTTGCGGGGTCTTTTATCAAAAGCGCGCCGCCCTCGCCCATGCTGTAGTTTTTCGTCTCATGGAAGCTGTAGCAGCCGTAATCCCCGATACTTCCCAGCGCCTGCCCCTTATAGGAAGCCAGCACGCCCTGAGCCGCATCCTCTATCACGACCAGATCATGCCTGCGCGCGATATCCATGATCGTATCCATTTCACATGCCACGCCGGCATAATGCACCGGAACGATGGCCCTTGTCTTTTCCGTGATGGCCGCCTCGATGAGCGTCTCATCGATATTCATCGTATCCGGTCGGATATCCACAAATACAGGAACGCCGCCGCGCAGTACAAAGGCGTTCGCCGTGGAAACGAACGTAAACGAAGGCATGATGATCTCGTCTCCCGGCTGAATATCCGCCAAAATCGCCGCCAGCTCCGTCGCATGGGTGCAGGAGGTCGTCATCAGACATTTCGCCGTGCCGGTCCTGTTTTCAAACCAGCTGTTCGCCTTTTTTGTAAATTCCCCGTCGCCGCATATCTTCTGATTTTCCACTGCCTGCCGCACATAATCATATTCTTTTCCCGTAAAGGGCGGCACATTGAACCGTATCTTTTCTTTTCCCGTAAAGGGTACTTTTCTGTTTTCCGCTCTGCCCATCATCCATTCCTTCTTTCTATTCGTAAATCTGATAAACGCCGTTGTCCATTTTCAACTCATATCCGTTATGCTCCAGAAATTCCTGCAAAAGCGTCCATTTCTGTATTTCCTGCGCATCCTCTGACTCCACCCTGCCGGGACAGATAATGACCGCAGGATTTTCAGAATCCATTCTTTCCAGCTCTGCAAGGTCCTTTTCCATCATCGCAGCCGGATACGTATTCAGGTCGGGCCAGTCATGGGACAACGCAGGAGCCATATCGAACATCCAGCAAAAGCCCGGCACATTACCAAAAGTCAAAAGCTTTCCTGAACGTTTTGCGTCATCCGCCAGATTTTCATTATAATAATCGACCACATCCTGTATCGCCTCTGCGTTGGCGCTGTTCGTCCTTGCCCCGGCAAGCTTTTCATTTCCCGTTACGACGCTGTCGCGTCTCTGTCCCTCGATACTGTCCCGAAAGACCGCGCACACGCCAAAGCCCGTACTCTGAACCATAAAAACACAGCCCGCAAATATCAGCATCGCTCTGAGCGCAAAGGCTCCCTTCTTTGGCCGAAGCAAAAGCCACACGCGATAGCCCAGCCAGAAGGTTACCGGAGCCGCCAGAAACAGATTGTTCATATTCGGATATGTCTCATTGTTGCTGCCGATCGGCGTGATGGCGATGACAAGGAGTACCAGCAGCGCCAGCAGCTTATCGCGCCGAAACATCCTTTTATCCGCCAGCGCCCATATACACAACCCTATTGCCGCATACAAAAGCACCATCGTCCACTCGAACACGCTCCAGTAAAATGCATACTGGAAATTGAACATTCCCCTGCCCCACAAAAAACGCAGGAGCACCGGGAGCATGCACAGATAAACCGCCATTTTGGTCTTTTCCAGCTTTCCCGGAAAAAGCACGAACATCACCGTTCCCATAGATGCCGCTACAACGAGCAGAAGCACCCACTTGAAAGAGCGCACATATGCCCCGAACACCGAAGTCAGCATCGAAAAAGGCGAATAGGTGGCGTCAGTCCCCGAATAGCCCGACAGCCCTGTCAGCATTTTTCCGTAGGCGTCAAAGCCAAACTGAATGGATATCGCCAGAAATCCGACCGCAAACGCTGCCGCAAATCCTGCCACGCATACTCCGACATCCTTCCAGATTTCCTTTGCAGGCTTTTTTTTCACGATTCCATAATAAAAAACCGCAATGATGAGACCGCATTCCAGAATATTGGGCAGTCTTGTCAAAACGCTCGCCCCCAGGCATAGCCCGGCTATCCCCATCCAGAGGCGCTTCTGCCATACAAGCCCCCGGTACAAAAACACCGTTCCGGCCAGAAAAAGAGCGAAAGTCAGGTAGTTGTACAGGCTCGTAGTCGGTATCCAGCAGAGGCTTACCGCCGCGATCTCCCCGGCAAAAGCCAGCCATGCAGGCATCTTTCCTTTCAGAAAAAAATAAGCCAGAAGAGCCATTCCGCTCACCATCAGCCCGGTATAAAACCGCATTCCCACAAGGCTGTCTCCGAAAGGCAGTCTGATAAGCAGCGCCCCCAGAACATTCGCCAGATAAGTCGCCACCGTCCACTCCTGTCCCGCATCCGGAAAAAAGCGATAATTTATAAGACCATAGCACGTATCCGTCAGCTCTATGCCCTGCGTTATCTTAAGCAGCGGATATAACAGCAGAACCGCCGGAAATAAATATTGTGTGATAATCTGTTTTGTCCGATCCTTCACTCTCGCCCCTCCTGTGCTCTTCTTTTGTACAAACCGTTCCTGCGCCGCTTGAAAATCCATCCTTCCACAAGGGAAAACAGCGCACCTCTTATCTTATCAATACATACACATACGACAAATACTATCACAACCTGCAAAAACAAAATCCCCAAAAACCGGCCTGTCCCTGCATCTGCCGCTCCGGCCGCAAAGCTCCAGTCTGCTCCCAGCTTCCCGGTCAGGCTATTCACCATAGAATACCAGCGCTCCGACAGGTCCGCCTGTTCGTGTATCAGATACACACCGAATACCGCCGGACTCACCCAAAGCACAAGCCGGGAAAAAAATCCTTCCGGGATACTCAGATGAAAAAATATATAAAACAATCCGACCGCACCGATAAGGCACAGCGCATAATTATAGTGAAACGGTACCGACGCATAGTAAGAAAGACCTGCAAAACGCGCCGCAATGACAGTCAGCACGACCTCCGCCGCTCCCGATAAAAGCGCCGCACCTACATAGACGCAAAATCCCCTGAGAATGTTTCTGAAAAATCCAATCCCGAATCGCCGGATATAGCCCCCTATCAGATAGACCACGCAGAACCATCCGAAATCATAACCATACCGGTCTGTCGCAAACTGCAGAGGCACAAAGGTCTTCCCGATACAGAAAAAGAACAGGAGCGCAGCCAGCAGCTGCTGAAGCCGCCTTTTTTCCAGATGCTTCAGGCCCTCGTTCAAAAACGGCGAAAGCAGGCACATGACCACATATGCGCTCACAAACCAATAATGACCGGACTGCACCGGAAATATGCTTTTTTGCAGACGATACACGTCCGTCAGCTCAGAAAGCGGCAAAATCCCGCACAGGACAAGTACCGGCGGGATAAAAATCGTATAAAAACACGTCTGAGCGATCACCGTTATCACCCGTCTCCACGAAAAATGCGCTTCCGACAGGAAATATCCGCTGATCAGTACATAGGCATTGACTGCCACAAGGCAAAATGACTCCAGAAAAACCGCCGTCACTCCTATGTTATCCAGAGGACGCCCGTTTTCGGGCAGAGAGCGGCTGTTGAACAGCCAATGCATGACTACTACCATAAACATGGCACATATCCTGAGCAGTTCAAAATTTGCCTGACGCTTTGACTTTCCCATGCCGCTCTCCTTTCCCCCGTTTTATCTCTCCCGGGAAATTTCTCCTTTTTCCACGCGATACACCATATCGCACTTTTCTATCGTCTGCAGACGGTGTGCGATTATCACCAGCGTCTTATGGCCATGCAGGCTGTTGATAGACTCCATGATCGCCGCTTCGGTATCGTTGTCCAGCGCGCTCGTTGCTTCATCCAAAACAAGCACCTCCGGGTCCTCATACAATGCGCGGGCGATACCTATCCTCTGACGCTGTCCGCCGGAAATCCGGATGCCGCGCTCTCCGATACCGGTATCCAGACCTTCCGGAAGCCCTCTCACAAATTCATCCAGACGGGCTTTTTTCAACGCAGCCCATACCTTTTCGTCATCGATATCTTCATCCGCATAGCCAAATGCAACATTTTTACGGATAGTCGAATCTACCATAAAAATCGTCTGCGGAATATAACCGATGTTTTTCAGCCAGGATTCATAATGCTCCCGCACTTCCACGCCGTCTGCCAGAATATGACCTGACTGCAGCTCCAAAAGTCCCAGCATGATATCCACGATCGTCGTCTTTCCCGAACCGGATGTTCCCACGATACCCACGGACGTTCCCGCCGGGATTTCCATGTGCGCATGGTCGAATATCAGCGCGTCCGAATTGGGATATTTATATACGATGTCATCAAGCACGATACGGTCCGTTAAAGGAAGCTTTTCCACATTTTTTTTGCGGCGGTATACTTCAGGATCATATTCCACATTTTTATCGTGTATCTCCTCCTGAAGATTATCCGAAACCCCCATGAAAAACGGCTCAAAATAGGAAATCTGCGTCTGATAATTGTTGATACGGTTTGCGGACGGCAAAAGCCGCATCGCAGCCACACCAAATGCGCCTATCTGGCTCACCATGCTCGTTACGTCCTGACCGGACAGTATCATGCCTATCAGATACAAAATCAATCCCGCCATGCATACCGTCTCTATCAAAAGCCTCGGCGTCGCATTAAAAATATTGTAACGCTGTACCGCATTTACATAGCCTTCCCCGCACTTGCCGTATTCGGTGATAAAATAGTTTTCCTTATTGGCGATCTTTATCTCTTTAATCCCCATGACCGCCTCTTCTATCCATTTGTAAAGCCCGCTGTAATAGTCCTGATTTTCGATGCCCGCCTGACGCATGATAGGCTTTAACACCCATTTAATGACCATAAGCGTCACGATCAGGAGCGCCGCCACCGTCAAAATCATCTGCGGCGCCAGCGCAGTCAGCGTCACAGCCAGCAGCACAAAAATAATGACCTCGCTCATCAGCTGCAGACATGCCAGGATAAGCCCGTACATATTGTTGACGTCCGACGTTATCATTCTCTGGATGATCGAAGTATCCGCATTCAGATAATATTCATATGGACGCTTCATGAAATTTATCATCATCCGCTGGGACGTTTCAAACTGATTCGTGTATACAAACTTCAGCTGTACTACGTTCTGAAAATATAAAAATACATTTTTCAGCACAAAGCCTGCGATGATGAGCACAAGGATGAGCGCCGTAAAATAATTCGGATTTTCAAAGCCTGTCCATCGATAAATCTGCGCCAGGACGCCGTCCCCCTCCACACAGGCAGGGTCCATGATCACCTGAATAGCAGGAACGACAAGACCGATGCTCGCCGTTTCCAGAATCGCCCCTATCACCATCATAAACAAAATCTGGACCATTTTGAGCTTCTGCTTCCGGTTCATCAAAACCATCATCTTCCGGTAAATCTTTTTCATGAAAAACAGTTTTCCTTTCCGACCTTAATATATCTGCTCGTTGAACCGGTGCTTATCCGGCGCTTCGTATTTATCCATAAAATCATCGCCTAAAAAGGTCTTTTCCTTCGCAAAATGGATGGAATCCGGCACGGTATACACAGAGACTACCCTGTCGAACTCCAGCCCTTCCACAAAATTCAGAATTTCCATCGGGAACTTCCCGTCCAGCACAATATGCTCCGGAAACAGCTCCCGGTAATCCAGCACGTCCCTCGGATGGGGCTTTAAGATAACCTGCGCGTCCTGCCCGTATTCTGCGATGATGTCCCGGAATATCTTCTCCCGCACAGGAAACTCGCACAGCGGCTCCGTCAGCACGAGCACCTTTTTTTCATGATGGACGCCGTTTGAAAGCTGCTCCAAAAGCCCATCTAAATCTTCCATGAAAATCCGCAGTATCCTGTTTTTATCCTCCTGGGTCAGGCGGCGCACCAGCACCTCTCGGGGCTGCTCGATATATTTCGGGCACGGATATTTTAAAATAGAAGTATTGTTGACTTCCATATCGATACAGTATTTGCTGTATCCGTTCTGGATAAATATCAGATTCAGCGATGCCAGAAACGCTTTCAATTTAAAATGTCCGCGATTATCATAGCGCGCCGTATCATAATAGCAGATACAGTCCAGCCCGTCCTCCAGCGCGTGGTAGCGGATTTTTTTATAATTCAGATAATAGCCGATGGGATCGGAATCACAAAACACATAAATATCCCTGTACTTTTTCAGGTCTACAGGCACATATGGCTCCTGCAGCCTTCCGTACAGCTTTGTGTATTTCATCCGCGAGAACATATTGAGCACCAGATTTCCCCGGTCCTCATGATATTTTAACAGCTCCGGAAAATTATGCTCCTCTTTCTCCTCAAACATATAAACTTCTTCAAACAGCCCGCTCTCCGATATCCTGCTCTTTAAATCCCCAAAGTCATTGGACATCGTGCTCAGGATAATGGAGGCATTTCCCTGCATCGCCCTCGGGAGCGTCAGCTCCTTTAAACAGGCAACATATACATGATAATAGGTATGGCAGATGTAAATCCGCTCCTTCATCTCATTTCTCCTCTTATGTACACTACATGATCGATATATTTTACCACATTCCGCCGATACAATGCAAGGGCGGCTGTTGTTACCGCCCCTTCACGATCAGCAGCTTATCCCCCGCTTTAGGTTCCTCCCCCGCAAGCCCGTTCATTTCCTTCATCTTTGCTGCAGGAACATAGTACTTTTTCCCGATCTCCCACAGGCTGTCGCCCTCCTGCACGATATAAGCGACAATTCCGGGAAGAGCGGCAAGTTTTTCAGGATCAAGGGCACTGACCCGCGCGCCTGTCACCACATCCTCCCTTTTTACGCGGCACACGAGCCCTTTAAAGGAAAGCACCGCCCTGACCTCCGCCTCGTCTGCATCCAGCATGGATGCGGTAACCTCTTCCAGCGCCGGCTCTATCCGGTAGCTGCAGCCTTCCGACACCTCCGGCGCTTCCAATACATAAGAAAACGGCAGGGAGCCTTTCAGACAGTAAAACGGCAGCTCTGAATCCGAAGAAGCATAGAGCACCTGAACGTTTACCGTCCCCCAGATACGGACTCCTTCTTCGCATATCTCCATCCCTCCTACTGCCACATTTCCAAAAGCAGAACATATCTGCTGAATGGCAGGCACGCCCGGAGCCGTTTTCAATCGTCCTGAAGCTTTTGTTTTTCCGGTATTTTTTACAAGAAGCTGGCGGTACTGACCGCTCATGCAGACCGCCTCTATTTCCTGTTTCACTCCATAAACATCCGCAATCACATCCTCCTTTGTCTCTTCATAAAGCTTCATATCAAGCTCCAATACAATATCCAGCGCAATACAGCGTTCTTCTCCGTCCTCATCGGGACGAACCTCCGCCTCCTGATGTCCTATACGGCAGCAGATATCTTCCAGCATTTCCGCACGCATCCCCTGGCATTCGACAGTTCCATTCACAGGAAGCTCCGTTTCATACCAGACCGCCTTGCGCTCCTCTCCTTCGCCCTCATATAAAAAGAAAACCCCCAGACTTCCGTGAACCGTCATTTTTTCGTCCATTATCTGAAACGTCATATCCTTTAAACGGCAGTCCTGCCACAAAAGACAGAATATGTTCGGCATCCCTCCCGGAACGGATATCTGTTCCTTCATCCGCAAAATGTCCTTTTTTTCTATTACAAGATTCAGCGCCTGCAGCTGTTTTCTGCATACTTCTACTCCATCCGCATCCTCGATTCCGACTGCCGGAGCTATCTCTTCCGTTTCTTCCACCAAAAGCTTCAGATCCAGAAGCGCCTGTACCGAAAGCTTACGGGAATTTATCATGCCGATGCTCAAATCCTCCAGCGCCGCCTTCACACATACGCTGTCTCCCGCCTGCACGCCGTCCATAAAGACCCTCTCTTCAAAAGACAGAGCTCCTTCCATGCAGGCCGGACGGCGCACCTCCTCATCCGCTATGTAAAGCACAGAAAAATGCAGCGTCCCTTTCACATGAACGTGATCCTCCATCGCCCGCACCTCTTCGACATCCACATGTCCTTTTTCTGTCACGAGCTGATACACATCCGGCTTTGCATCCGTGATATTGATATCATCCTCCAGAGCTATCTGAGTCCCCGCGCTGCATTTTTCGCGGTCCATCTGAATGCTTTTCTGTATGAATTCCATAAAAAAATCCTCCCGGCCATACTGTATGTACTAAACAGTATGCTGCCGGAAGGAAATTTATGTGTTTTAACTTACTGTTCCCGCCTTTCCAGCGAACAGTAACTATTTTAACAGTTCATACCACTGTGGTCCGGACTGTTATTTCACGCATCCGATGATATCATTGATATCCTCTATGCCGTGCTTTTCCATGAACGCTTCTATGCCGTCTGCTATCTGCGCCGTTGCATAGGGATTTACAAAATTCATCGCGCCCACTGCTACCGCCGTCGCGCCCGCCATCATAAATTCAATGGCGTCCTCTGCGGTCGCGATGCCGCCCATTCCGATGATCGGGATATTTACGGCATTGGCGCACTGCCATACCATCCGCACCGCTACCGGCTTGATCGCAGGGCCGGACATACCGCCCGTCTTATTCGCCAGTGCAAAGCGCCTGCGCTCGATATCTATCTTCATGCCTGTAAGCGTATTTATCAGAGATATCGCATCTGCACCGGCTGCTTCTGCCGCCTTCGCCATCTCCGTAATATCGGTCACATTCGGGCTCAGCTTCATGATGACCGGCTGCTTTGCCGCTTTTTTTATCTTAGAAGTGATGTCAAACAACGCATCCGCCTTCTGGCCGAACGCGATAGCGCCTTCTTTTACATTCGGGCAGGAAACGTTTATCTCCAGCATGGAAACATCCGTATCCGCCAGACGCTCCACCACTTCCACATAATCCTCCACGGTCTTGCCGCACACGTTCACGATGACCTTTGTATCAAACTGCTTTAAAAACTCCAGATCTCTTTCAATAAACACATCGATTCCCGGGTTCTGCAGTCCGATGGCATTTAACATGCCGCCGTAAACCTCCGCCACGCGGGGCGTCGGGTTGCCGGGCCACGGAACGTTTGCCACGCCCTTCGTGACCACTGCTCCAAGACGGTTGAGATCCACAAATTCGCTGTATTCTATTCCCGAGCCGAATGTCCCGGAACCGGTCATCACCGGATTTTGAAAAGTAACTCCTGCGATAGTAACTGCTGTCTTCATCAGATTTCCACCTCCCGCGCTTCAAATACAGGGCCGTCCGTACAGATACGGGCGTTGTTCACATGGGAATGATGATCCTTTTTTGTGGTTTTGCAAACGCATCCCAGACACGCTCCAACACCGCACGCCATGCGCTCTTCCAGAGAAATATAGGCAGGGATGTCCTGCTCCAGCGCATACTGCTTGATGGCGCGCAGCATGGGCATCGGGCCGCAGGCATAAATGATGTCCGCCTTTAAGCCGTTTTCCCGCACGGCATCCAGCACATTTCCCTTTGTTCCGACGCTGCCGTCCTCCGTCGCCGTGTATACGGTGCCGTATTTTTCAAAGTCCTCTTTCAGGAAGCACTGACTGTCCCTGTAGCCCGGTACGATCAGCTTTTCACAGGAAAGCTCCTTTGCAAGCTGTAAGATAGGCGGTACACCGATGCCGCCGCCGAACAGAAGTGCCTTCATGCCCGGCTTTGCCTCTCCGACCGGAAATCCGTTTCCCAAAACACCAAGCAGTTCAACTTCATCTCCCTCTTTCAGACCCGAAAATTCCATCGTGCCGCTGCCCGCCACGCGATACACGAGGCGCAGCTCATTCTTTTCCCGGTCCACCTCGCAGATACTGATCGGACGTGGGAGCAGTGTGCTCTTGTCCTTCGGATAAACACCGACAAACTGGCCGCACACCGCATCCTGCGCCAGATCTGTTTTCAGATGCAGGTCATAAATGCCGTCTGCCAGACACTGCTGACTGACTACTACAGCATTTTCTTTTTTCTTCTGTGACATGATTCCCTCTCATTTCCGCCGCCAAAATGCGGCTTTTTTCACTATGATATCAACTCGCGGCAAGCCGCTTGTCACTCGCATTCATAAACGATTTTACCGCCGCAGACGGTATAGCGCACCTTTCCCTTCATCGTCTGATTTAAAAACGGTGAGTTCTGGGATTTGGAACAAAAATGCTCCGGCGTCCATGCTTCTTCTGCATCAAACAAAACGATATCCGCCGGTCCTCCTTCTGCCAGATAGCCCGCATCCAGATGATACAGCCTTGCAGGATTGACCGTCATACACGCCAAAAGCTCCGAAAGCGTCAGCCTCCCCGTATCCGTCAGCCGGCTGATACCAAGGGAAAGCGCCGTTTCCAGACCGATGATGCCGCTGGGCGCTTTGGCAAATTCCTTCTGTTTCTCCTCTGCAGAATGGGGCGCATGATCCGTGGCGATCAGATCCAGCGTGCCATCTTTTAGTCCCTCGATGATAGCCTCCCTGTCTTCCTCTGTCCGCAGCGGCGGATTCATCTTCGCCAGCGTGCCGTATTTCAGCACCGCATCTTCTGTCAGTGTAAAATGGTGGGGTGTTGCCTCCGCATGAATGCGCAGGCTCTTTCTGCGCGCCTGCCGCACCAGCTCCACAGCCTCTTTTGCGCTGATATGCTGTATCACGACGTCCGCCCCCGTCTCCAGTCCGATAGAGAGGTCACGACGCACCATGTCTATCTCTGCCTGGCGGTCAGAACCGCTCAGACCGAGTTTTTCGCTGACCGCCCCTGCATTGATTCCATTATTTACGATAAACGCAGGATTTTCTTCGTGAAAACTGATCGGCATATGAAGCCGGGCAGCCTCCTGCATCGCCTTGCGCGTAAGCCCCGCATCCAGAAGAGGCTTGCCGTCATCCGTAAAGCCGACCGCTCCCGCCTTTGCCAGCGTTTCCATATCGGTCAGCTCATCGCCCGCCATATCCATCGTCACATTCGCACAGGTATATACATGGATACCTGTCTTTTTCCCTTTTTCGATAACATAGGAAAGCGTTTCCTCGTTGTCTACATGCGGAGTCGTATTCGCCATCAGCACAACGCTCGTAAAACCTCCCGCTGCCGCTGCCTTTGCCCCTGTAAAAATATCTTCCTTATACTCCGCGCCGGGGTCTCTGAAATGCACATGGGTATCTACCAGCCCCGGAGCCGCCGTCAGTCCGTCCGCCTCGATGATACGCGCATCCTTATCCGGTGCCTCAATGCTGCCGGATTCGCCTATCTTTAAAATCCTGCTGCCATCCGTCAAAATATCCCGCAGTCCGTCCGTCCCGGAAGCCGGGTCTATCATGCGGCAGTTCCTTATCAAAATCATCCCGTATTCTCCAATCCTTCCGGCGCATCTTCTGCTGCGCCGTCTTAAGCAGTTATAGTTTAACATGAATCTTAATCAAAAACCACTGTTTTATCCACAAAAGGCGTTTTGATCACGATGTAAGGATAAGACGGATTTTCTCCCTGCTCTGCCGCATCCTTCGGTCCGGTCAGATTCGTGTCCAGATATATCGCATTATCCGTTGCATACAGCTCGTTTACCGAAATACTGCATCCTCCCGTAGGCTGCTTTCCGTACCCGACGCAAAGATACAGATAGCCGCCGTCCCCATAAGTCAGCTTAAAAGGCTCTGCCTTTTTCTCCCCGACCATCTTTAAGAGCTCTTCCGGCAGCCGCTCCTCGTCCACTACCGTAAATTCCAGCTCGGTCCTCTCCTCTTTCTTTTCCCGGAATCCGCAGCCTGTAAACATCAGACAGACGCACAGCGCTGCCGCCCATATCACGCATCTTTTCATGCCAAACCTCCCTGCCTATATATCCTTTTCCTGCCGGCAGCATATCCCTGACGACAGTGATCCTGATTCTGTCTTATTGTATGAAACGCAGAGGATGTCCTATGAACCTGCTCTTTCCTTTTACAGGCTTGCTTTTTTGCACGGCGAAAGCTATACTGAAAAGCAACAACAATACACACGGATGACGCCCCTGACGCATCCGAAAGGAGCAGCATATATGTTTCGCTTTATTTTTACAGTCCTGTTCGTGGTCCTTTTCCTTATCCTGAGCATCCCGCTTCTGATCGCAGAATGGCTGATAGGCAAATTCAATCCGTCCCTGAAAGACAAAAGCTCACTTGCCATCGTCAACTGGGCGTTTCGCATGGTCCTGCGCATTTCCGGCGTATCCATCAGCTACCGCGGAGAAGAACGTATTCCCAAGGATACCCCCGTCCTGTATGTCGGCAATCACAGAAGCTATTTTGACATCGTGATGACATATATCCGTGTTCCACGTACAACAGGATATATCTCCAAAAAGGAATTTTTAAAAATCCCGCTTCTGTCCAACTGGATGAAGAACCTGCACTGCCTCTTTCTTGACCGTGAAAATGTAAAGGAAGGGATGAAAACCATCCTTGCCGCCATCGAAGAAATGAAAAACGGCGTATCCATCTGCATCTTTCCCGAGGGCACCAGAAACCGCACGCAGGACGCTCTCCTGCCGTTCCATGCCGGGAGCTTAAAGATCGCAGAAAAAGCAAAATGCCCTATCGTACCGATGGCTATCGCCAATGCCGGAGCGATATTTGAAGATCATTTTCCGAAGATTCAAAAGACAAAGGTCATCATCGAATATGGCGAGCCCATCTATACCGCCGATTTGGACCGCGAGCAGAAAAAACAGCTCACGGACACGGTAACCGCCCAAATCCGGCAGATGTATGAAAAAAACCTTCAGGAGATACGCGGATAATCGTTTTTTTGTTCGATAGGAAAAGAACTTCCTATCGGATAAAAACGGCTGCCGCCGGTCATCTTTTCAGATTTCCGGCAGCAGCCGTTTTTCGTCCAGCCCCGCTATTTCGCAGGCTCATCTGTGCATCCTTCTGTCCTTTTTCGTCTCCCGATAGCATTTATCACATACAAGGAACGCCGAACCTACCGGGAGCGGCGCACCGCAATAACGGCATTTCCGGATATAATCATTTTTGCTCTTTGTCAAAAAGCGCATGATCGTTTCTTCTGTCTTTTCACGCTCGCGCACCAGCCTGTCGGTATCGATATTTTTTCCGAGACGCGTTGAAAACTGATAATATAAATCCAGCATTTTATAAAAAGTCTCATACCGCATCAGCCCTGCGTCCGTACACATCATCAGCGCCGGAAAATGCAGCGCCACATCCGCCGTATAAGTCTTGCAATAGTAGAGCCAGAGCGCTACAATATCGCGATTTTTAATATCTATCGAACAGGTCAGCATCCGGTATAACAGATGCTTATCCTCAAAACCGTCTATCTCCTTCCGGTCCTTATATGCCTTTTCGTACAAAAACAGCATTTCTTCAATACTTATCTTTTCAAAAGGCTCCGGCGTCTCCACCGATTTCCAGATTTTGAGCACCGCATCCAGCGGCTCCGCCATATCCAGAAGCACCTGAGGGAAGCCCAGCGTCACATGATCTACCTTCGGTTCCTCCTGTAAAAAGTGCGTGCTGATATATTCCAGCCCTTCGTTCCCGACCGCGCTCACATAGCCTGTATCGTAAAGGCCGAAGCGTCCGGCGCGTCCGGCTATCTGCTTTATCTCCTCTATCTTTAAGGCACGCGTCCCTTTCCCGTCAAATTTCTCCGTCTGAACGAACACGATACGGCGTACCGGAAGATTCAGTCCCATGCCGATCGCATCCGTGGAAACGACTACCTTTGTTTCCTTCGCAGAAAACATCCGTATCTGTCTGCGCCGGATTTCAGGCGGCAGGCTGCCGTAAATAACGCTCGCCTTCATTCCTTCCCGTTCCAGCCGTCCCGCGATATCCAAAACCGCCCGTTTTGTAAAGACGATAAGGGCGTCTCCCTCCTGTACGTCATCAGGAAATACGAAAGGCTTTTCTTCACACAAAAGAGCTGTTTTGCGCTCATACCGGCGCACCTCGAACGTATCGCCGCACAAACCTATCAAATGCGTTACCACAGCTTCTGCCGCCGGGCTCATGCACACATGAATTTCCGGACACTGCACGCCCAGTATCGCGCGCGTCCACGAATGTCCCCTCTCTGCATCGGCTATCATCTGTGCCTCGTCGATGACCGCCACGTCATAAACCTGATCGATATCCAGCATCTCCACCGTTGAGGACGTGATGCGGCTGTTTTCCGCATATATCCGCTCTTCGCCCGTCAGCATCGTGCAGGCTATCTTCGCTTCCCGCATTTTTTCATAGACTTCGAGCGCCAGCAGGCGGAGAGGCCCCAGATAAACGCCCTTGTACGCCTCTTTTAAGCGCTGCAGTGCCTGATAGGTCTTACCGCAGTTGGTCGGACCGATATGCAGGATAAAATGACGCTTCATTTCCAGCGCCTTCGGAAATTCCATCTCCGGACGCGTCGGAACCAGGTCGATTATCTGACTGCGGATGCCGTATTCCGCATACGAACGTGCCAGACTTTTCATCGTCTGCTGACAGATTTCTCCCGGCCGCTCTGTCCTCAGATACTCCAGAAAACGGCCCGTAACAAGCTCCTGCTCCTCGGGGCGCATCGTTTCCATATCCAGACGCACCAGCTCCTCCATCAAAAAATCCCGTATCTGCATAATCGCAAACTGATTTTTCTGCTTGAACGCATAGTATGCCATATTCCGTATCTGGCGATGATATTCCTCCAGATGCGGCTGGGTCAGACGCCCCGGTTTCATATGTTTCATCTCGCCTGCCAGACGTCCTATTCTCTGCTCATACGTCTTTTTTCCGTCGCTATTCTTCTTTTTCAGCTTCAGCGCACTGTCTCTATACTGATTGAAATAAAACTGGACCAGTTTTTCCTTCTGTATCATAAATCTTCTCCGTTATACCTTATAAAAATACTGCCAAAAACAATTACGCTTATTATAAGTTGTAACGGTTTATTCGTCAATCACAGGAGTCTGCCATCCTCTCAAGCCTGGCTCCCAGACAACTCAATATTTCATTTGAAATCGTCCCGGCGCGCCCTGCCATATCGCAGACACTGATGCTCTCCCTTCCATCCCTGCCTATCAGTACTGCCCTATCGCCCGCCTTTACCCCTGCGATACCGGTCACATCCACAAGCATCTGGTCCATACATATCCGTCCCGCTATCGGAGCTCTTTTTCCGCCGACCAGCACATATCCCTTTCCGCAGGAAAGCCTGCGCGGCACACCGTCCGCATAGCCGACAGACAGGACCGCCAGACGTGTCCTCCTTCTTGCCCGAAACGCCAGTCCGTAGCCCGCGCATTCGCCCTTTTCCAGCGTCCGCACGGAAACGACTCCTGCATACAGGGAAAGCACCGGCAAAAGCCCTGTTTCCATCCGCCGTTCATCCGCCCTGCTGCTCATCACGCCGTAAAGGGCGATGCCGCAGCGTGCGAACGCCCCTCCGAATTCAGGATAGGAAAGCACCCCATAGCTGCTCAAAAGATGCGCCTGCCCGCAGTCCATCCCTTCCTTTTCCAGTGCCTCACGGTCTTCCAGAAACGCTCTGCCTGCCTTTTTGTAAACGCACGCTGTCTGCGGCCATGTCCGTCTGCTGCACATAGATGCGTAAATATCCCTTTTACCTCCAGATTTTTCAAAAAAAATATCTGGCGGATACGTCCAATGCAGTCCCATCCTTCTCCCAGCCGATGCATTCCCGTATCGACCGCGATATGTATCCGGAGCGGTCTTCCATAACCGTTCAGTTTCAGACCTTTGCATGATAGCTGATTTTAGTATATCAGACTTTGAAACGGATTTCCTTTGCAAAAGTTGAAAAATTTCTTACGATTTTATGACTTGACGTTAAGCGGCTGATTTTTGAACAGGTCGGTAATAAGCTGCAAAATCCCTTCATACAATGTAAAAAAGTATTAGGGAGCAATTCCTTTGAAGGATTATATCGAAGAGCGCGCTGTGGCGGTCGCCGGTTATATCATCGAATGTAATGCAACAGTGCGGCAGGCGGCAAAAAAGTTTGGAGTAAGCAAGTCGACGGTACATAAAGACATAACGGAGCGTCTCGAGCAGATCGACCCGTCCCTTGCTGCCCAGACGCGTGTTGTTTTGGACATCAACAAATCGGAACGCCATATCCGGGGCGGAATGGCTACAAAGGAAAAGTACCAGCACCGACTGCCTATATAACGAGAAACTGTAAGACTTAAAAAGGATTAAATCTCTTAATATCTGCTCGCAGAAAACAATTAAGCCAAAAGGTAAAACGGGCATACGCATCTCTGCGCTGCCCGCTCTACCCTTTATCCGACTTTATGACTGATTATTGAAGCCTTTATTTTCATTATAACTTACCGCTTATTTCAAAATAAATCTCAAGCAATCTTTTCTCCGTTTCCTCTTCCCCGACTCCCCCCACTCCCCTCGATTCCACATAAATCCAGCATTTCACATAACAAAAAACCTCAGCAGATTTCTCTACTGAGGTTTACTAGCAGGGCTACAAGGATTCGAACCTTGAAATGACGGAGTCAGAGTCCGTTGCCTTACCGTTTGGCGATAGCCCTAAATCTTTTGCTCTGAACTGTTGTCTTGTTCATCGCGCTCATTTAATATACCAAACTCTGACACAAAATGCAAGCATTTTTTTAATTTTTTTCAAAAAATTTTTATATTCATTATAGCATTGACTTTATTATATTTTTGCGTTCTATTCTGCAGGGTGCCGCGAACAGCGCCCATTCTCCTCTCCGTGCCGTTCAACAGCCTTCATCGGACTTTTGAACGGCATGATACCGGGCGCTGCCGCAGCCGCATTCCTGAAGCTCATCCCTTTCGATGCGCTGCTGCTTCCCAAGGCTCATCCCTTCGATGTGCAGCCGCTTCCTGCGGAAAGACTTTCTCACTCGTTCTCCCCGCCCTGCTCCTCTTCAACATCATGTTCCCCACTCTGCGCCACAGAAAGGTCTATCCAGTTCTTATCATCCTCTTCAGCAGATTCGCAGGGCTCATCCTCTATCTCTGAGGAACACTCTGACATCAGCCTTTCCCCGCATTCCGGGCAGAATTTCACGCTGTCATCCACTTCCGCCTTACAGGAAGGGCAGGTTTTCACGCCTTTTATCTTTTCCATCTCTTTTTTCAGTCTGCCTATTTCCGCAAACGCATCCGTTATCATGGAAAACTCTGTCTCCAACGCGGAATGCTTCTGGTCCTTTTCTGCGCGGTATACCTTTTCGCCTATCACCTGATACCAGTTTTTTATCCGGCTCTCCTGCTGCCCTATCTTCGCCTTCAGCGACGCCATATCCTTGACATCCCGTGCGGACTGCGCCACCTCTTTGCTCTTATTCGCAATCGTTTCTCCAAGCTTATTAAAAAAATCCATCCCGACGCCTCCCATTTTTTATGACTGATATTTCCTGAAAATCCAAAATCTTTCATGAGTAAGCCAGATTCCTGACGCTTATTTCCTGCTCATCTCCAACAGCTTTTTCCTCATGGCATCCTCTATCTGGACAAGCTCGGTCTCCGCCTCGCGCCGCTTCGTCCTGCCGTCCTCCTGGATGCGCATTACCTCATCCAGCGTGGATATCAGTGTCTCGTTCGTCTGCCTGAGCGTCTCAATGTCCACAATACCGCGCTCGGATTCCTTTGCAGTCTCGACCGTCGCCATTTTTAACGTCTCTGCATTTTTCTTCAGGAGCGCATTCGTCATATCCGATACTTCCCGCTGCGCCTTTGCCGCCTGCGCAGAATGCTCCACGCCTATCGCCAATACCATCTGGCTCTTCCAGAGAGGGATCGTATTGACAAGCGTAGACTGTATTTTTTCGGACATCGCCGTATCGTTGCTCTGTATCATACGTATCTGCGGCGCCATCTGCATTGCCACCGTGCGGGTCAGCTCCAGATCGTAAACCTTTTTTTCAAAGCGGTTGCACAGCTCCGCCAGATCCTTTGCCTTCTGCGTATCCTCAGGAAGCCCGCTCAGCTCGGCACGAGCCAGAAGCTCCGGAAGCTCTTTTGTGCGTACCTGTTCCAGCTTTTCCTTTCCCGCAAGGATGTACATGGACAGCTCTTTATAATAGGTCAGATTCAGCTCATACATCTGATCCAGCATAGCCGCATCCTTCAGCAGCTGTATCTGATGCCCCTCCAGTACCTTACAGATACGGTCTACATTTTCCTCTGCTTTGGCATACTTTGCTTTCATATTCGCAAGCTTATTCGCATTCTTCTTAAAAAATCCCAGAAAGCCTTTTTCTTCTTCCTCTTCGTCTATGCTCTTTAATTCCGTCACTACAGATGCAAGATCATTTCCTATCTCTCCCAAATCCTTGCTGCGCACATTCCCAAGCGCCGCTTCTGAAAAATCCGCTATCTTTTTCTGCGCGCTCGCACCGTACTGCAGAACAAGCTGGGAATTTGTGACATCTATCTGTTTTACAAACGCCTCTACCTGCTCCTGTTCCCCGGGAGACAATATCGCGCGAAGGTTTTCTTTCTCATCTGCCTTTTTGACCTCCTCCTGTTTTACGGCCTCTGCCGGTTTCTCCTCGGCAAACGGCTCCAGCGTCAGCGTCGGCGCCTCCTGCATCATCTTTTCCAAATCCTGCTTCATATTCAAATGCCCTCCTTTTTGCCGGATACCTCAAATTCATGTTCCGCATATCCGTCCTGTGCGAGTATTGTTTTCAATACCTTCGCATCTGCCGCCGCTTCAAAGGCAGCGTCCTGATACAGATCATCCAGCACCTTTTCAAAAGCGCTTATGATGGTGTCCATCGTCTTTTCTATCTCACACTTTGCCTTTTTTATATTCTCCCCCTCTACGCCCGCACGGTCAAATTCCGCATAGGATTCCACAAGCTTCACCGTAGTGGGCAGATAATATTCCATAAATCGGCGCATTTGTGCGCTCTTTTCGGGATGCTCCCTCAGGGCTGTAAAAATACGGTTCAGAAGATAATCAAGCTGATAGAGCTTATTGGAAATGACCTCTCCGGGAATCTGCAGATTCAGCTCCCTAAGCTGTTCCATATAATCGTGCCCTTCCTGCTCGAGCCGTCTCTGAGCCTCTCTCTCAGGGCTCTCCTCCTGCTCTGTGCTCTCCTGCTGCACTGATTTTGCATTCTGTTTTTCCTGCCGTACCTTTTCCTGCTCCGCTATCTGCTTTGCTTCATACTCCTCACGCTCTTCCAGATACTGCTCCCACGTTTCATCATTTAATACAAATATCGATCCGTCCTCATCCATATGTCCCTCAGGGAAAAAACCGTCCCGTATCATCCCCTTTACCTGACGCCTCAGCCTTGCTTCACTCAGACCTGTCCGCGCCGAAAGATCGCGCATCCAGATATACATATCCTCTCCTGCAAGCTTCAGATAACGCTCCGCTCTGGTCAGACGTTTTCTGATGCGGCAGCCCTGCCACAGCATCAAACCGCCCGCAGATGCCAGAACCAGAAACACAATGCTCAGCGTGCTCAGGGCAGCCTTTGCCGTTATCATCCATGTGATAAACAATATCAGCGCCGGAATTCCGAATGCCCCTGCTGCAATACTCCCGAATACAGTCAGCAGGATACCGCTGACCTTTCCGTTTTTATAAAAAATCCGATTTCTCACGCGCTGCGGCAGCGGAGTCCTGTAAACGGTTGTCCCGTCCTCACGCTCATATGCCTGTGCCGTCTGATATCCTGCGCCTGCCGAACCGCTCCTCGGATACCGGGGCACCCTTCTGCCCATCGCATTTCCGACCTGCTCTACCTGCTTTCCCACCTCGTCCAACGCACCGTTTACCGTTCCTTTTATCACCTCGTTGAGCTGCCCGAAATCTCCCGAACCAACGGCATCCTGTATTGCGTCCTTTATCCTGTTCCCAATATCGGAAAAATCATTTTTTTCGTTCATTGCTGTCATACCCCTGTTCGTCCAGAATCTTCCTGCCGGGTCTTTTCCCTGCAGGCTGCCTTTCTCTCAGAATAGCACAAAAAACGGCCATTGTAAAACACAATGACCGTCTGCTTAGATTATTTGATTACATAGAAATACAGCAGCACAACTGCGCCCAGCGCGATGCGATACCAGCCGAACACCTTGAAGTCATGCTTTTTAATATATCCCATCAGGAAACGTATCACGAGCACGGAAACGATGAACGCCACCGCCATTGCCACAAGCAGTATCACAGCTTCACCTGCTGCCAGAGCATACCCCTTCAGGAAAAATTTCCCTATCTTTAACAGGCTCGCGCCCAGCATGACCGGAATAGCCAGAAAGAACGTAAACTCTGCAGCGACCGTTCTGGACACGCCTATCATCAGTCCGCCAAGTATCGTTGCTCCGGAGCGGGACGTACCCGGAAATACCGCTGCGATCAGCTGAAACATACCAATGATGATCGCATCCTTATAAGAAAGCTGAGAAAGGCTCCTGACTCTTGCCGCTTTTGATCTGTTTCCATTTTCAATAATGATAAATCCGATACCGAACAGAATAAGCATAATTGCTACGACTGTCGGCGTATACAGATATTTTTCCAGAAAATCGTCAAACAAAAGCCCCACAACTGCAGCCGGAACGCACGCCACGATTATCTTAAACCACATGTTCATCGTTTCTGTCTTGATAATGCCCTTTTTCCGGTCCTTTTTCGCAAATCGAAACGGCCAGAGCTGCTTCCAGAACAGCAGCACTACCGCCAGAATAGCGCCCAGCTGGATAACGACGAGGAACATATCCCAGAAATCCTCGCTCACATTCATATGGACAAATTCATTCAGCAGTATCATATGTCCGGTACTGCTCACCGGCAGCCATTCCGTCACACCTTCAACGATACCAAACAGGACCGCTTTTAAAATTTCGATAAATGATAACATTTTTTAACCTCTCATTCTGCCGCCCAAGCGGCTGATGACTCTGAAAATATTCCCTGCACATCCAGGTCAGCCTTCTCCCAAAAACGCGAGCAGCTCTTCCTTTCTCGACGCAGCTTCCTCATATCCCTCTTCATAAAGTGCCCGCAGCTTGGAGGCATCCTTCTCCGTCCGGCTCACATCGCTCTTGTAACGCGGCTGTATCAGAAATACCGTCCCCTCCTCCACCTGCTCATAAATGTAACGCAGCGTTTCATTATAGGTATTATGACGGTTTTTTATCAGCTCATAAACCTTCGGATATTTCGCATATTTCAGACGCGCTGCCCCGGCGTGACGCATGGGACTTCTCCAATATCCCTCCTCCTTTGTCATGACAACGACATTTTTGCGGCAGCCGTCTGTCACCGCATGAAGGATAGGGATAGAGTCCGCAAGCCCTCCATCCAGATACATTTTTCCGCCGATATCCACATTGCGGGACACAAACGGCATAGAAGCCGAAGCCCTCACCGCTTCGATATCCCTGTGCATTTCCTGCAGCGGGATGTACTCCGCAAAGCCTGTCTCGATATTCGTAACGACGGCATATCCCCGGCTCGGATTCTTATCAAACGCCTCATAATCAAACAGATTTAACTTTTCAGGAATATCGTGATAACACATCTGGACATTAAACAGGTCGCCCGTCCGAAGAAAACTCGACAGCCCCCAATAATCTTTATCATTCAGATAATCCGTCATTGTGGCCAGCGCCCTGCCCCGCTGCTTTGACAGGTAGCTGCACATGCAGCATGCTCCCGCTGAAACCCCGTAGCATTTTTCAAAATCAATTCCGGCATCCAGAAAAAAATCCAGTACTCCGGCGGTATAAACGCCCTTCATCGCACCGCCTTCCAACACCAGGCCCGCCCGATACATCATGACAAAACCTCCCCGTACACTTCCTTTAAAAAGCGGCGCAGCACAGGCAGGGAACGCTCTACCTTCTCCGTATCCGTACAGTAAGCCATCCTGAAAAATCCCGGGCATCCGAAAGAATCCGCCGGCACAAGCACCAGATCATAATCCAGAGCTTTCCGGCAAAAAGATATCGAGTCCTCCTCCGGCGCTTTGGGGAATATGTAAAAAGTCCCTTCCGGCTTTTTTACCTTCAGACCGCATTCTGTCAGGCAATCATATAGAAGATTCCTGTTTTTTTCATAAACCGAAAAATCCGCCGTTTCTTCCAGTACCTCTGCCACTGCCAGCTGCATCAGCGATGAAGGGCAATTATGTCCTATTCCCCTCGAAATCTGACCGCACATGTTTACAAGTTCTGCCGCATACGGGCACGCAGGATTCATCGCCACATAGCCGATGCGTTCGCCCGGAATAGAGAGCGCTTTTGAAAAGGAATAGCATGAAATCGTATTTTCATAATACTTTGACACATACGGCTGGGTTTTCCCATCGAACACGATTTCACGGTATGGCTCATCTGAAATGAGAAATATATCGTGTCCGTATTCCTTCTGCCTGCGTCTCAGCACATCTGCCAGAGCAGTCAGCGTCTCTGCCGAATATACCGCTCCCGACGGATTATTCGGCGTATTAACGAGTACCGCCGCCACCTTCGGTCCCAGCATCTTCTCAAATGCATCAAAATTTATCTGGAAGCCATCCATATCCGGCGGGACCACTTTCAGCTGCGCCCCCGTCAGATCCACATACGGATGATATTCCGGAAAAAACGGTGCAAAAGTCAATACCTCATCCCCCGGCTTCGTCACTGCCCGCAGGGCGTGCGCGATTGCCGCCGCTGCCGCCGATACCGGAAAGATATGCTCCGGCCCGTAATTCATTCCGAATCTGCGATTCAGGGAATCCGCTATCTTTTCTTTCACGGAAGGAATTCCCAGCGTCGGGCTGTAGCCGTGCAGCGCCATCGGGTCACTGTTTTCCAGAAGGGAACGCAGCGCCCTATGAAAGCTTTCCGGCGCAGGTACGGAAGGATTGCCCAGACTATAGTCAAATACGTTTTCTGCACCGATTTGTGTAGCACGCCTCGATGCCGCCTCCGACAGCTGACGGATCACCGATTTCTGTGCCAGCATCTTTCTGTATTGTTCTGATATCATCTTCTTGCCCTTCATATACCCGCCCTTAAATCGGCGGGTTCTGTTATATATATGCCGGCGCTGCCGTTTTGTTCACAACGCCGCCGCTTACCTGCACGGTTTGGCGGGTAAGCTGTATCAGGTTTTATTTTACCACACAATTTCTTCCAGTTCCACTTTTTCTTACCTTACCGTCATGGTATAATAAAATCAGGGTTGCTGTTCACCGGATACCGGCGAGCGGCAGCATCAAACGCTTGCCGTAAATACGGCGGAAAGGACTTTATCATGAATTATATCGGTGTGGATCTTGGCGGCACCAATATCAAAATATCTGTTTTCAACGAACGCTTCCGTAAGCTCGATGAAAAACGCACTCCTACCGAGGTCTGCTTCGGTTCGGAGCATGTGCTGGAACGCATTTATACCGCCATCATACAGCTTCTCGATGAAATCCATCTGACCTGTGAAGACATCGCCTGCATGGGCATCGGCGTCCCCGGCATCCTGGATATCAAAAACGGCATCTCCCGTTTTTCACCGAATTTTCCAAAATGGGAAGAAGTACCTATCGTTGCCTGGATGGAGACCCGCCTCCATATCCCGGTCTATATCGACAACGATGCCCGCGTCAATCTCTATGGAGAGTGGAAATTCGGTGCCGGCAAAAACCGTAATAACGTCCTCATGATAACTCTCGGGACAGGTCTTGGCGGCGCCGCCGTTGTGGATGGCCGCGTCATTTACGGGGCAAGCGGGTCTGCCGGAGAAATCGGGCATATCAATATGTTCCGGCAGGGACGTGAATGCCGCTGCGGAAGCTCCGGCTGCCTCGGAAGATATGTTTCCGCCCTTGGCATCCTGCGCACCTTCCGCGAAAAAGTGGAATCCGGAAGAAACAGTATCATCTGCGACTGGGTAGACAATAATCTCGATAAAGTAACCGCAGATATGCTTTCCAAAGCCTATGATAAAGGCGATCCTCTGGTTATTGAAACCATGAAGGAAACGGGAGAGCTGTTGGGATACGGACTCTGCGCTGTTTTCAGCCTTTATAATCCTGAAATCATAATCGTCGGCGGCGGCATGTCCCGCATGGGAGACCGCCTTTTGCAGTATACAAAGGATGTACTGGACAGCCACGCCCTGCGTATCCCTTACAACTGCTGTACCATCGTCACTGCTGTTCTGGGCGACGCTGCCGGGATGATGGGCGCTGCCGCTTATGCAAAGGAACAGTTTGAAGCATCCCGTTCCCCAAAATAAATATTTTCCAAACCAAAGAAAAAGACACCGTACCATATGCATGATACAGTGTCTTTTATTTTTTATCCGATAGGAAACTTTCCTTAAAATTCTCCCGCTATATCCAGACGGGTCAGGATATTGGTCAACAGCACCACAAGCGGCATCATGATTTCGCATACCTGAACAAAAAAGCTTGCGATATCCTCCGTTATCCCGCCGAAATGATGGAATGCCACATAGCAGTAGTACAGGAACGCCAATGCCGCTCCTATCAGGCACGGAATCGCAACCATAAGGTCGCACATCATCATCCCCGCAATGCTGACAACCATATAAGCGATCATAAATCCCGTTACTATCAGCTTATCCTTCCCCTTACCCACATATAAAGAGCACTTGCTCTCCTGGGTATGCGGAAACCAGACAATGGAAAGGCCATACAGCGCCCTTGAAAGGACAAAGCCGAATGCAAGAACCGGCCAGCTGTCCAGCGGCATCTCGCTCCAAAGGCTCACGATAATAAAAAAGTAACATACGCAGATAGCTATCGCAAAATAACCGCTGTGGGAATCCTTCAGTATCTGCAGCTTCCCTTTCCTCGGCTGATGGGAACCGAGCGCATCCACCGTCCTGAAAAACCCGTCCAAAAACGCGCCGCCCGATAAAAAGATAGGCATGATGGCACAGAATACTGCACCCAGCAAATCCTTATCTACCAGATAAGGGCTTATTATCTGCCATTCCTTTATCAGAAATCCGATTATCGCACCGATCAACGGCACAAATATCAGGATATATTTCATATTATCCCGTTTTTTTTCCACCTGTCTCGCCGGAAAAACCGAATACATCGAAAAGGCCAAACGGAAGCTTGTCCAAATCTGCTTCATTTCAAGCACCTCTCACTTCTTCTCACAACAGACACATTATTCCAGAACAACGTCGTCCGCATGGTCGTTCCATACCAGACACACCCATGTCTTACCGCGATTCAATTCGATAGGATCTCCGTTTTTGTCCACGTAATATGCCGGATCTGTATCTGAATACCGGGACCATGTCCCTTCAACCATCTTGCCGCCGGTAAATACCTGTGCCTTGTACTGGCTCTTGTCTACCCCTTCCTGCCAGCCGCCGTGCACATCGAACGCCATATATCCCTTTTCGTCACGGAATTCGCCGTTGCAGTACTGGAATATCACATTATCCACTGCTATCTGCTCTCCCGTTGTCTCATCGATATGCTCGCCGCCGTACTGATAACGGTAGTATCTGCCATCCTCGGGATTATATTCAAAATACGCCTGAACGTTGGAATAACCGTTTGCTATCCCCGTTTTTTTGCCGCCGGGATACATAACGGATATGTCTTTGCCTTCCTTATGTTCCGCCTTTTCTCCAAGCGGGGCAAATGTAAATTTCTGCTTATGGGTATCATGGTAGGTCAGGCTGTATCCAAACTTCTCCGCAGCCTCTTTCAAAGCCTCGCCTGTGGTATATACATTGTGAGGGGATTTACGCTCATCTGTCCGCATAAACGCCTTGGATGCCGGACGGTCGATACCTGCGACCGCACCGCTGATATTGTCCACCTTGTCGCTGTTTAAAAGGTCGCCGACATAGACTGTCGCCTGTCCGAAATGAGAATATATCGCATCAAACTCCAAGGCTGAGTATACGAAATAATCTCTGCTGCTGCGAACATAGCCTATCGTTCCCATATCCTGCCAGTTCTCAAACAGAGGCATCAGGCGCGTCACATCCGCCTGTTCCATCGGTGCCTCATAAATTACCGATGCCTCTGCAAGGCCAGCCTGCGGCACTCCTGCCTTGATGTTATTGAGCATCACCGCCATCGGACGCATATTACGTTCTTCCTCTGTACATTCCAGACCGGTCAGATAGCTGGTCGGAACCGCATCTTGTAAAACAGCTTCCGGCTGACTTTCGCTCTCCTGAGCAGAAGCTTCTTCCGAACTCATATTCTCACCGGGGACCGGCGTCTCCTTCACTTCCTCAGAACCGCATGCACATAACATAGCTGTCAGACCGGCAGCCAGAAAAAACAGGCTTGTTTTCCTCATAAATTCCTCTCCTGAATCTATTCCCCTGTAAACAAGGGCATTGTTTGACTTTATCCGATTAATAGAATACATGGCTGAACCCGTCCGTTTCCTCATCATATCAAAGGGCACGGTTCAACCAATTTTATCCATTGTACTCCCGAAATTCCAAAAAATCCAGCTTTTTTCTTAATTTATTACATTTTTGTTAAAGCAGCCGGAGCTTTTCTGCAAATCTGACGACCATTGCGCCCTTTGGAATCCCGAGAAGCTCCTTTTTCGTCATAGCTCCCAGCTTCAGCGCTGCCGCAAAATATACAAGCGCTCCTGCAACCACTGCTGCTGCCAGACTGACAAGATTTCCAAAGTAGCCCTCCGGCAGCAAAAACGCCAGCCCGTAATAAATACCAGCTACCGCAATGCCCATGATGAGCGCTGCCCATATCGGGAGCAAAAAGGTCGTAACGATTTCCTGTCTGTACCCCGTCGTTTTACGCACATAATGTCCGTTCAGCAGACACATTAACAGCGAATAAACCGTTACCGCAACCGGCAGGCTGTAAATCCCAAGATCCGTAAATCCCAGCAGCAATCCGGCAACCGCCGTCTGCACCGCCAGCGCTATCACCGCATTCGTCACAGGGCGGGACGCCTGCCCCACTGCCTGTAAAATGGAATTGCTCAGCGTCGAAAGCGAATAAAAAACAATACTCAAGCCCAAAGCCGCCAACAGTCTTCCGCCCAACGTAATGCTGTCTGCATTTGTATTATATAAGACCCAGACAATAGGGCGCGCAAGCACCGTCATACCCACTGCCGCCGGAATCGCCAGAAACATGATAGTCTTTATCGCTACTCCTATCTTCTTGTTCACATCTTTTTTATTTTTTGTCTCAAAGCTCCCCGCAATGCTTGGCAGGATAGCCGACGCCATCGCAGATGCAATGGCGATAGGGATATTGGAAAGCCCTACTGCTTCCGTATCGTAAATCCCGTTGATAACGGTTATCTCCTCATAAGAAGCCCCATGCACCGACTGCATCAGATTCAGATACAGCGTCTGATTGATCAGCGCACTGGCATTATATGCAAAGGTGCTCAAAAGCACCGGCGTCACCATGAACAGAATGATTTTGAAAATCTCTTTTGTCCCAAGCAGATCCGTCGAACGATCCCGCTCCAGCCTGCGCCGTATCACCCCTTTATTCATCTGATATATCATCAGCATAAAGGCGAGCGCCACCAAAACACCCACACCCGTTCCAACCGCGCTTCCGACTGCCCCCCACGCCGAACACGTCAGGTCGTCTTCCTTCGCGAATATCTGCATCAGAGCCCATGCTGCCAGCATACTGACTGCCGCATTCAAAATCTGCTCCAGTATCTGAGATACTGATGTCTGAACCATGCTCTTATTCGCCTGAAAATATCCTCTCAGCACTCCCAGAAGCCCGGAAAAAAAGATTGTCGGAGCCAATGTCCGCAAAACCATCGCAGCGCGCCCGGGAATCAGGAAGTCTGCTCCAAAAAATGCAAACAGACTGGCAGCTCCTCCTACGACCACCACATAAATGATCGAACAATGAAAAATCCTCTGTGCATTTTTATATTGATGCACCGCGAGACGCTGGGAGATGACTTTTGATACCGCTGCCGGGATGCTGTATGACGAGATGAGCAGTATCATCTGATAATAGCGGTATGCCGGCGCATAGTAACCGTTTCCCGTTTCCCCTATGATACCCGTCAGAGGGCTTCTGTATAAAAGACCGATGATACGGCAAATGATACCTGCCGCAGCCAATATCCCCGCCTGTTTGACAAATGAACTGTTCTGCTTTTTCTGTGCGCCCATAAATTGCCTTTCTTTTTAAATATAGAAGGATGCCCGCCGCAGGCGGACCGCCTTATCCGCAGCCCTGCCGTACAGCCAGCATCCGTTATTCCCGAAAACAGGAAACATCCAAACCGCACTTCCCGTTATATTCAGTCCGACAGACAAAACGTGAACAGATAGTCCAAACGTCTCTCGACCAGTTCCAGCACAAAAATGTCCGGTTTCTGTTCTTCTACCATAGACTGCTCAAAAAATCCGTTCCAATGCGCCATATAGGTGTCCGCAAAGCTTGCCGCAACAGGTCCTGCCATCCCGGCGCCAAAAGAATCCCTCACCATAAACAGACGCCTCCGGTCCGGCGCGTCCGAATGATATACGAGCGCCGTTGCATCATCTATGGAAACCGCCTGCAGGTTGTTGTACGGATAACCTGTCACTACATAATTTTCCTCGGCAGGCATCTTTTTTTCATAGTAAGACTGCAGGTTCATCATCCTTGCAAGATCATATCCTGAAAAGCTGTCCTGTGCCAGAGTCATATCCTCCAGCGGAGGGATACCTATCCCAAGCTCTGAAAGCAGCTCTCTTGCCCCGATGTAGCCACCCGCCGCATTCCAGTGGGTATCATAGTGCCAGTACAGCGCCTGCTCATCCTTATGCGCTTTCATCTCTTCTTCCGGATACACCACACGGATATCCGTATTTTCCCGCAGATACCTGACAAGCTGCTGTGCTCTCGTCATCTCCCCTTTTTTATAGTAAGCTGGAAGATGATCCTCTCCATAGACTGTTTCCTTATTCGGTGCGATAAACAGTACAAACTCGCTCCCTCTGCTCTCCAGCCATTCCGCGGATACAGTCAGCTGGGAGGCTATCTGCACCAGCTCTTCCTCGGTAAAAAGATTCGTTCCCTTATAATCCTGTATATTGGATTCCATGCTGTAAAACAGCCAGTTCTCATCGCCCAGTACAACCTTGTCATTGATGCTCTTTTCCTGAAAAAGCTTCACGTCTGCCAGACTTGACAGCGTGATGAGCTGGCTGCGGAACGGAACCGATGCATTAAAGGCATTCTCTGCCGCCGCAGCATATTCCTGATAATTTTCTTTTGTCAGTTTCGGAAGCTCCGTTGATACCTCTTTTTCCGACGCCTCTGTCTGAAAATGCTCCTTCGTCACAGACCATACCGCTCCCGGCAGCAAAAGCAAAAGCCCGAAACAGATTATCCATGCCGATGCCATCCTTTTTTTCATATGTTCACCCTTTTTACGTTAGAAATTCAGATAGATAGCAGGACTGTACGTCCCGTTCACCAAAAGCAGCATTGACGCCGCTATCAGGAACATGCAGCAGATAAGCTCCAGAACGCCGCCCTTTAACTTCTCAGCAGAGGGACATAGCTTTTTCACAACAGTCTGTATCACTCCCATGCCGAGCACACCAACGACCGCCATCGCAATACACCGGTTGCTGACCAGCTCCTGCAGGGCAAAGCTGCTCTCTGTATAACGCCACGGCATCAGCATCCGCTTGATGTATTCCCATGCCGGTCCCAGATTTGCCACCCGGAATATCACCCAGCCGAAGATGACCACAAGCTCCGTATAAACATAGCGGAAAACGCCCGCCTTATCCAGAAGCTTCTTTAAGCCAAGCCGTTCCAGAATGATAAAAAATCCATGCAGCATCCCCCACACGATAAACGCCGTCGTTGCCCCGTGCCACAGCCCGGTCGCCAGAAAGACGATGCCCAGATTCAGATATGTCCGCATCTTCCCTTTGCGGTTGCCGCCCAGCGGGATATACAGATAATCCCGGAACCAGCTGCTCAGAGAAATGTGCCATCGCCGCCAGAACTCCTGGATGGAGCCGGACAGATACGGATAGTTAAAGTTTTCACAGATATCAAAGCCGAACATTTTTCCAAGCCCGACCGCCATGTCGGAAAAGCCCGAAAAATCATAGTATATCTGGAGAGAATATAAAAGCGCCGCACACCACATCAGCGCGCTGCTGATGCTGTTGATATCCTGTCCGTATATCTTATCCACACCTGCGCCAAGGATATTCGCTATCAGCACTTTTTTTGCAAGACCATAGGCAAAACGCCGGATACCCTCCGCCGTCTTTTCCATCGTTTCCGTCCGGTTTTTAAGCTGCGGCCCAAACTCCTGATACCGCGCTATCGGACCTATCGAAATCTTCGGGAAAAACGACATATACAACGCCATATCTACCGGATTCTTTTCCGCTTCATAGCGTCCCCGATACAGATCCGTCAAATATGAAATCGCTCCAAAGGTAAAAAACGAGATTCCGATCGGAAGCGGGATATTCCGCATTTCAAACCCGCTGCCAAACAGCCTGTTTATGATACGCAGGAAAAAATCAAAATATTTATAATAGCCAAGGAGCAGCAGATTTGCGGCGATGCCTGCCGTAAGAACCGCCTTTGCCCCGACGCTCTGTGCCCTCATCCTTCCCAGCCACAGCCCCACGCCGTAATTGACTGCGATAGACGCCAGCAGCAATAAAATATAGACTGGCTCACCCCACGCATAAAAAACAAGGCTCGCCAGCAGCAGCAAAATATTTTTTAATGCAGTTTTGTGCATGCATATCCTGTCCAGCACAAATATGAGCGGCAGAAACGCCGTCAAAAAAATCATAGAATTGATACTCATCGATAACGCTCCGGTGTATGGTCAGCATGCCTCATTCTTGAAAAAAGGGCATACTGTCGTGTGTATTATAGCATATAATCGGAAGCCGTGGGAAAATATTTTAGATTTCCACAGTCTTTCCCGCCGTCGGCTTCACTACCCGTATGTGCGGATATTCCCGGTCCATCAGCTTCTTAAAGCCCCGCGTATCCACGCTCTCTGATACCGGCGGGAACGCGTCGTCAAAATGGTCCAGCATTATCCGCTTAGGCATAAGACGCGCCACCACATCCAGCGCTGTGCTTTCCAGACAGGCGCTCCCCTGATAAGGCAAAAGCAGGATATCGGCTCCCTGCGGATATTCGATATCCTCCAAAAGCCCAAGACTGCCCATTACAAGCACCCGTTTTCCTTCCGCACATACCTCATATATCAGAGTCTGTCCTCCCTCCGGAAACTTCGGATGCAGATATGCCAACGCCAGCGCATTTTTCAGATGATGGAACAATCGTCCCGAAAACAGCTTCTTTACTCCTGCCGCCACTCCCGGCCGGGCATGCTTTCCTTCCCACACACGTACTGTCACACCGCCGATCCTGAGCACATCTCCCGGCTTTACGATAACCGCATTCCCGCTGTCCTCCACAATCTTTTCCAGCGTATCCGCCGCCTTCTGTCCGCAAAATACCGTAGCATCGGTACCGGTTTCCGTATCCAGAAGTTCCGGCACCTCCAGCAGATGATCCAGATGGCCATGTGTAATGAATATCGTGCTGTCATTCCTGAAATCATCGATGCAGTTTGGATTCTCACCGCCGAGTAACTGAACGAACGGGTCAAATAAAAGCCGTTCCCCTTCCGCTTCTATTCTGACGCAAGCAGTTCCAAGCCATGTTATCTTCATGATGTCTGTCCTTTCTTTTCCCTTATCCGGCTGTTTTTCCCAGCGCTTTCTCCATCTCTTTTCGCACAGCCTCTTCCATCAGCTCTGCCGCCTTCCGCCCCTTTACTCCTTCCGGGGGAAAAACCGGCTCCAATACAACAAGCTCCAGCCCGTCCCGGCATCTTCTCTCTGCTCTGTCGCGCGGATAATAACGGAGCAGACACGGAACTACCGGTCTGCCGTATTTTACGGCAAAAGTAAAGGCTCCCGGCTTAAATGCGCGCAGAGTCCTGCATCCGCTGACCAGCTCTCCTTCCGGATACACTTGTAAAAACTGTCCTTCTCCGAATGCCTTCTCTACGCGCCTGTAGACCGCTTTCCAACCGTCCAGCCTTTCCGGAAGCCCAATGCCTCCCATCAGCCTGACGATAGGACCTGCGACCGGCATCCTAAGATTGTCCCGGAGCGTTAAAAACTGCATCGTATGATTTCGAAAAGCACATGCGAGCATCACGCAGTCAAGCGTATGGATATGATTGCATACCGTCACACATCCTCTTTTCATCACTTCCTCCGGGATCCGCCCCACTACCCTCCATCCGTAGAGCACACGGAATATCGGCGGAAAAAGCCGCACAATGACCCATTTTAAAAACCGGTATGGTATCCCTTCCGGACGGAACTCATTTTCCTGTTCATTCTTTTTCCGCACTCTGCAGCTTCCCTTCCTTCTGTTTTCCCTCTGCGATAGCTTCTTCAAACATCTGCTCCGCCAGACGGATGCTGTTCTTCAAGCGGTATTTTTCCGCGCTCTGCGCATAGGTCTTTTCCATTTGACGCCTTATCGACGCATGCTCGTACCACCAGTCGATGCGCTCCGCCAAATCCTTCGCGTCTCCTGCTTTGAACAGACTTCTCTCATCCAGCGCAAACTGCGGTGTTGCAGACAACGGGGAATCTGCGATGACCGGAACAAGCCCTGCCGCTACTGCCTCCAGGCACGCTATTGCCTCTATCTCCACATCCGCCGCATGTACATACAGGTCACTCATCGCCATCAGCTCGCACAGTCTCTCCGTATCAAAAAATCCCATTACCGGCGGATTTTTCAGGGAGCGTCCCAGACGCTTCAGCGCCTTTTCCTTCGGTCCCTGCCCGGCAAGTACCAGCTGTATCTTATCGGAGTGGGCGGATTTTTTTACCGCTTTGATGAGCACATCCTGCCTTTTTTCCTCTGAATAGCGCCCTATCATCAGGATTACGAATTTATGGGCAAATCCGGCTTCTTTTTCCTTCTTTCTCGGATAAAACTGTTCTGACACACCGTTTGAGATAACATGCAGCTTTGCCCGATATCCATGCTCTCTGAGCTGTCCTGCGATAAAATCGCTCGGGCAGTGGATATGCGTGAACTGGTCGTAGAAATCATCACGAAACCACTGGTACAACAGCTCGTTCACCTTCTTGCTGTGCCCCAGATGGAGCGTGGATGTAATATTCTCCGGCTGAACATGGAAGGCTGCCGTCACAGGCTTCCCCATTTCCTTCGCCATGCGCACACCGACCCTTGAAAGCGCAAACGGCATCATAAAATGGACCACATCCGCCCATTCTATCGCCTGTTGCAGAGTTACCGGGTCTGCTTTCGCCAATACCATGCCCTGACTTTTGATAATAGAGTCCGCTATCGGAAAAAAATGAATCTCCGGCATAGGATATTTGCCTTCCGCAGCCTTTCCCGAAGCCGCCACACGCACTTCATTCCCATCCTCCTGAAGCGCCCTCGCAAACCTCTGTGCGCTCATCGTCGTTCCGTTATTTCCCTGATCGAACTGATCGATAACCAGCAAAATCCTCATGCTCTTCTCCCTTTTCCGGCTTTTCATGCTGCTGTGCCGGACTTTTTATTCCTGCGGCGCTTCTATAACGAAAAACCTGCTTCCGGTCACACGTTTGAACAGCTCCGGCGTGGATGCCGCCCCCGTATACCATTTTCCATTATAATAAATATCGTTCTCATAGGAGCCTACCGTCAGCTCGCTCCCATTCTGAAATGTAAATACATAGCAGGTATCCGGCTCCGCTTTCTGCTCTGTCGGGAACCTCCGCGCAAGCATCCCTGCCACCTCTGCCGCGCTCCTCATCTCTTCTTCATCCGTCAGGATGCGTTCCACCCCATTCTGGGTTACCTTGACAGCTTTGATATCCGTTCTCCGGTCGAGCGTCTGATTCATCGGTATCCCCTGCAACGCAAAGAAAATAACAAGTACGACCGACGCCCCGATGACCGTCGGTCGTAAAAAATGCCAGACCTTACGGATTCCCTGTTCCTGTTTTTCCATGATAATCTCCATTTCACACTTTTTTCAGGAAGAATACGCCCTTCCCGCAGCCGGCATGATTCCCGTCCTGCAGCCACTTCTTGTATCCCCGCTGCATACCGGTATCCTCCGCAAGCTCATCCGGATTTCCTTTATAATCAAGATTGAAAATCCTCCACAGGTCACCATCCTGCTCGTATGTCTCATAAATATCATACTCGCTCATAAAGCGCACCACTCCGGAATCCGGCTTTAAAAACTGCTTATGAGGCGGATAAAGCATCCAGGATTCACAGCAGACCGCCACTTCCTCTCCCGGGAACGCCTCCGCAAAAAATGCCGCCGCCTGTCGATAGGAAGCGTGACACTGTTCCATGTCCAGCTTCCCGCAGGAAGGGATATGTACGTTGATGGCCTTTGTCATCCCCTCCGGCTTTTTCCTTCCCGCCTTCTCATACCCTTCAGGGAAATCCACCAGCTCAAACTGCAGACGTCCCAGGGCAAACCTTGTCAGTTCAAAAAATCCCGGAAACCATCTCGCAACAAAGCTTCCCCAGATTCCATACATTTTCCGGCACTCTAAAAGCTTCCACTGTAAATCCTTGCAGGAATCCCGCCAGATATCCAGACTTATCCCTCTTTGTATGTAAAGCTCCTTCAAATGCGCCGTCATGCACAAAAACAGTAAAAGCTGCGTTGTATAAGGATGAACTCCCACAGCATTTCCGGCATCCTCGGCCGCCTGAAGCGCCGCTGCGTAATCCATCTTTTCATCCTTATCGTACTTATCTATCCATGATAAAAACGCGGTTACAGCATCTTCCGCTTTTTCTTCCGAAAGGCCTGTCCGCTCCGTCAGCTTTTCCCATGCTTCTGAAAGCGCCTCTGTTCCTTCTTCCGGGAATCCCAGCTCCATGCCTGCCTCTGCAATATACTTCTTATAATCTCTCATCTTGAACGTTCTCCTCTCTTTTCACCGTTTTCTGACATTTTCATCCCCAAAAATGCCTCATCTGAGCAGCTTCAGTATTTCTTCGCGCGACAGCTTCTGTCCGCCAAACCCTTCCCCGCCCAGGATTTTATCGGCAAGCTCCGTTTTTCTCTCCTGAAGCTCCAGTATCTTTTCTTCTATTGTCCCCTTTGCGATAAGCCGGCAGACCGTCACCACATTTTTCTGTCCTATCCGGTGCGCACGGTCAGTCGCCTGATTCTGTACCGCCACATTCCACCACGGGTCAAAATGGATCACCACATCCGCAGCTGTCAGATTCAGTCCCGTGCCTCCGGCTTTCAGCGAAATACAGAATACCGGAACATCGTCCCGGTCAAAAGCTTCCACCATCTGCGCCCGTTTCTCCTTTGGCGTCGCTCCCGTCAGCATATGATATGCGATTCCTTCTGCCTCCAGCATATCGGCAAGCCTGTCCAGCATCGTCGTAAACTGGGAGAACAGCAGGACCTTGTGACCGCTTTCGACTGCGCTCCGTATCAGGTTCATCGCCAGCTCCTTTTTCGCCGACCCGCCTTCATATTTTTCATATAGAAGTCCCGGGTCACAGCACAGCTGTCGAAGCCTTGTCAGCTCCGCGAGTATCTGGAGTTTTCCGGTATCAAATTCTTCGTCCGTCTTTTCTTCCAGCATAAGCTCCAGCCGCTTCACATGGGCGTCGTAAAGCTCCTGCTGTTCACCTTCCATCCCGGCATATATATTTTCTTCCAGCTTGTCCGGCAAATCCTTCAGAACGTCTTTCTTCAGACGCCTCAGAACAAACGGATGTATCAGCTTTTGCAGCCGTTTTGCCGCATCCTCATCCTCTCCCGAGACGATGGGCTGTTCCAGCTCCTCCCGAAAACGCTGGTATCCATACAGATAGCCCGGCATCAGATAATCAAAGATACTCCACAGCTCGCTCAGTCTGTTCTCTATCGGAGTCCCCGTCAGCGCCAGTTTAAACTCCGCCCTTATCTTCTTGACCGCCTTCGCCGACTGCGTGCCGTGGTTTTTGATATACTGCGCCTCGTCAATGACCTGACAGAAAAAGTGAAGCTTCTCATAATATGCCATGTCCCTCCGTAAAAGGTCATAGGAAGTGATGAGCACATCCGGCAGCTCTCCTTCAAAAAACTCCCTGCGCTGCATCGCCGTTCCTGCCGCCACTTCCGCCCTGAGCTGCGGCGCAAACCGCTCCAGCTCCTTTTTCCAGTTATAGACCAGGGAGGCAGGGCACACGATGAGGCTGCAGCCCCGGTTTTCCGCCAGCAGAAAGGTTATTACCTGCAGCGTCTTTCCCAGACCCATATCATCTGCGAGAATCCCTCCGAACCCGTTCGCATGCAGGCCTCTCATCCAGCGGTATCCCTTCTTCTGATATTCCCGAAGCACGCCGTTTAACCCTTCCGGTATCTCATATTCCCGGTCCAGGCTGTCCTGCAGACATTCCACAGCCCTCCGGAATCCCTCATCCCGGATTACCTGCATCCCGCCGTTTTCAGAAAACTCTTCATCCAGATACAGCATCCTGTAGCGCGGGACTTCTATTTTATCTTCCAGAAGCTGCTTCTCCGTCAGCCCCAGCGCCTTTTTTGCTTCCAGCAGCGGATTCAGCGCCGCCCCCTCCATCTGCACAAAGCTGCCGTCCCTCAGCCTGTAAAACTTACGCTTCCTGTCATACCGCGACAAAATCTCCGCCAGCTTCTCTTTCGGCATATCCTCCGAAGTTATCGAAAGCTTCAAAAGGTCACCTCCCAGGGATATCCCGACTGATACGGACGGCGCAGGAATGATGCGAAGCTTTCTGAGCGCATCTGATATATAAACCTCGCCTATCTGCTGCAGCCGTTCCACTCCTTCTGTCAAGATTCGATATATCAGCTCGTCTTCCGCTGCAACCATGCTGTCCTGAGACTCATCATATGCATTGCAGTATATACCTACTGCTCCTGCCGCCCCCGATTCCGTCAGCAGATCACGCATCTCCGCATCCTTTTCCGGGGCGTAAATGCTGTACTCCCGTTCTCCGTACTCAGCCACCGCTCTGCAGGATATCATATCCTCCTGCGGGGTATCCAGATAAAATCTGAATTTCGGCTGTACGATTCCCAGTGCGCTTTCATCTATCCCGCTGACCCTGCATTCAAACCGCTCCTTTAAAACCGGCATGAGCTGTCTGAAAAATGCCGGAAGATCCTCTTTCTGGATAAATGCCTTTCTCCCCGGTATCCTGCGCATACATTCCAGAAAATCCCTGCCCCCTTCCAGTTCTTCATTCGTAATCCGGTATATCCCGTCCTCCCGAAAATAAACGCACCCCTTCTCTGTCTCATACCCCGGTACATTTTCCAGAGAAAGCTCTGCCCCTTCCCGGTTTCCATTCACCTCCACCGCAAGCTTCAGCGGTCCGGAAGCGACCTGCATCATCCCCTCTTTATCCTCTCTCCTGCACAGGAAGCTTTTCTGACCGACGGCATCCAGAAAATCATCCAAACCTTTGGCGTCCAGAGGCAGCGCGCGTATCTTCGGAAGTCCTCCCCGCATGCTCCACACATACGCGCTCTCCTGCTGATATTGCCGTTCAAGGCGCTGTGCCATCCTGACGATAAATGCAGCCAACGGCTTCGATTCTTCGTCAAAGCTTTCCGGGACATGTAAAAACTGCAGGCTCTTCCCGTATGAAACAGTCTCCTGATCCCTCATCGCGGTCATAAATCCAAAAATATCCTTCAGCACATACATCCTGTTGATCCCGATACGGAACTCAACCGTACATCCCATCGAAGTACATACCAGCTCCGGTTCCAGATGCACACTGCCGCAGGCTGTACCCTGAAACACCGGGAGAGCCTGCCTTACCGACTGCTTCCGTAAAAGTTCCTTTATCTGCCACGTCGTCTGCCGCCTGCGCTGTCTTTCCATGTCCCCCAGATAATCCGACAGGGATTTCTGTCTGTCCGCCGTCATATGCGGCTCGGATATATATTTGAGCAAAACGGCCGTACAGTGTTTGCATATCCCTTCGTAGGAATAGAACGCAGGACAATCGCACCAGCTGTCCTCCAAAGATCCCGATTCAAAATTGACCATGAGAGAAACATCATATACATTCCCTTCGCTCCCACGGACATCCGCAGAAATCCTGTCGTTATTCCCGCACCTTTCCACCTCGAATTTCGTTATTTTCCCGCGGCGGTATATGTCTTCTCCCCGTGAAAAAGAATAGCCTGCCATCCTGCGAATTTTTTCCCTCGTGATCATCATGCCGCCTCCGTGATGTCAGTTCTCTGCAAAATCTCTTCTTTTCAGTATAACAGCCCTCCTTCATCTCTACAACCATAAACTCTCTTAAATCACAAAGGCCTGCTCTGCGCCGCATTTTTATGCCCCACGGAGCGGGTGCCCGAAGCTGATACAGACAGCAGTGCCTTTCCCTCTTCTTCAAAACAAAATGCCACATATGCCATCATCCTTCTCTGAAGCGCCTGAAATGCCTCTCTCTCCATCACTCTTCCCTGCTCTCCCTTTGTCACGACCATATCCTCCATGCGCATCCCCAGATAACAGCTCAGCGCATAAAAGTTATCCAATGACGGCAGCGTCTTCCCCCGAAACCACCCATATACCGATTGAAGCGCTGCCAACCCCAAAAACTTCTGTACGTCCTTTGCCGTGCGATGCTGCTTTTCGCAGGCTTCTTTCAGCCGAAGCCCTGTTCTATGCACATCGATCACCGGATATCCCTGCATCTGTCCACACCCTTTCCTGCATTCACTGACATATCATTCCCCTATTCCCCAAAATAGAAGTTGATATGATTATAACAGATTCCCCGCTCCAACGTCAGGTCTCTGCCTTTTTCCGTCAGATATTTTGTCTATAGAAAACTTATGGCATAGGGGGATATCCCCTATGCCATAAAAAAACTATGCCCGCCGCACAGCCATGCGGATACTCCTGCCCCGGCCGGGCCAAACCGTTCCCATGGATTTCAGTCCACACACCTGTGTGCAGACCTGCGTACTCGGTCAAAATCTATACTTCCGCATAATACCAGACTATGTAAGGATACCCGGACTTTTCACCGCTTCCTTATACCGGTTTTGGAATTTTCGTACGGAGGGCATATATATCATACTTCTATCCATGTCGAAGCATTGGAAATCTTAATCTTTGTTTCCAGCTCTGACAAAAAATCCAGACGATCCTCTACCATCTTATCCGCCGTCTGTTTCGCATCCAACGGGTCAAGCAATATCAGTTTATCTTCTCCTCCTGACCAGTTCCCGTCCTTCTGTCTGGATGCCTCCGCTCCGGGAAACTGAAGGGGCATTTTCCCGGTGCACGAACGCGATGCCCTTGAATTCTGAACTACTACAATGTGCTGCGCGCCCTTCTTCCGGCGCATCCCCTCCTGTCCTGCCAGTTTGTTCAGACGCCGCAGCTCTCCTTCCCTGTCCTCACAACAGCTGTTCAGGCGCTCTGCCAGCCGTTCCTCAAACAGCGTCTCCTTGCCGTGAGGGCCTTTCCCCCGCAGCCGGTTTTTAAGTGCAACTGCACAGGATATGCTCATCCTTCCACGGGACGTATCCACAAATGTCTCCGCGTTGGACAGCGCCAGCGCTATATTCAGGCTGTCATACCGTTCTATCATATCCCTTATCTGCTGCATCGCAGACTTCGCCCGCACACAAAATACTTCTTTCGGCTGAAGCTTCTCCCATGTCAGCTCTCCTTCGGCACAAGTCAGCGCGACCGGCTGGAGCTTCTTTATCTTGCTCTCTATTTTCTTTACCAGCAAATCCCTCTCATCCAATGCCTCTACAATCGTCATCCTGCTCTTCATCCGGTCGCCCCCGTTTCTGCTTGTTGATATCTACATCTTATTATAAAATTCTCCTCCTGTCATTCAGTTACAAACTGATTGAAAACTCGACATAAACGCTGTATAATGTATCTTTTTCCTGATATCAACTCCGTATACTGCCAAAGAGCCGGACTGTTACGCCCAGGGACCGTGTCCGGAGACCGAAACACCTTGTAAACCAAAACGCTTTCCATTATACTGAAAGAAATCATAGATACCAAACGGAGGAACACAGTATGAAACCGCTTCAGACCAAATTCAGCGCCGATGTCAGCGAACACAACGCGCTTCCCGAATACCCGCGCCCCTGTCTCGTGCGCACTTCCTATCTGAATCTGAACGGATACTGGGACTGCGCTTTCACTGACTCCCCGGAGCCCCCACAGCAGTTTGAGCACAAAATCCTTGTTCCTTTTTCTCCGGAATGTATACTCTCCGGCGTGAATAAAAGACTGGAGCCGGACGGATTTTTATGGTACAGGCGCACCTTCTCCATCACGCGCCCCCAGCCCGGCAAACGCATCCTGCTTCATTTCGGAGCGGTCGACCAGATTGCCGACGTCTATATCAACGGCGCGCACGCAGCCAGCCACACGGGCGGTTATCTGCCCTTTTCCCTGGAAATGACCGGCTTTCTGCAAAGCGGGGACAATGAACTTCTCGTGCGCGTTCAGGACCTGACCGACTCCTCATACCACTCCCGCGGCAAGCAGGCGCTTTTACCTGGAGGTATGTTCTATACCGCCCAGAGCGGCATCTGGCAGACGGTATGGGCTGAAATCGTACCGGACAACTATATCGAACAGCTTTTTTTCACCCCGGATTATGCCAACAGCCGGATGAACCTGCGCGTCGTGACCAAAGACTCCGTTGAAGTCGACTGCATGATCGCGGGAAAAGATGTGGATTCCTTCTGCATCTCCGGTATGTCCAATGAAACCATTGCTATCAGCCTGCCCGGGTTTCACCCGTGGAGCCCGGAGGACCCATTTTGCTATCAGATCAGCATCCGTACCGACACTGACCGGGTTTCCAGCTATTTTGCCATGCGCAAATGCGATATCCAGACTGCCCCCGACGGAAAACAGCGATTTTTCCTGAACAATAAGCCCTATTTTCAGGCGGGCGTGCTCGACCAGGGCTACTGGCCCGAAAGCCTTTACACCGCACCGACGGATGAAGCCCTCGCCTCGGATATCCTGCGCATGAAGGAGCTGGGCTTCAATATGCTGCGCAAGCACGCCAAGCTCGAGCCGGAGCGTTTTTACTATCACTGCGACCAGCTCGGCATCCTCGTATGGCAGGATATGGTAAACGGCGGTTCTTCCTACAAAAGCTGGTTTGTGACCTATCTCGCCACGCTCATGAACTGGCACCATCTTCCATTTTCCGACGGGGCGAAACATTTTTCCCTGCTCTCCCGCAGCCAGCCCGAGGGCCGGGAGGAATTTTTGAGAGAAATGGAGGAAACGGTCGCATTTTTATATAATCATCCGAGTATCGTGACATGGGTGCCTTTCAATGAGGGCTGGGGACAGTTTCTGGCTGCGGATGCAGCCGCCCGTTTAAAACAGCTCGATCCCACCCGCACCGTCGACCATGCCAGCGGCTGGTTCGACCAGAAGGCCGGCGATATCATGAGCCTTCACTATTATTTTCTGACGCTGAATTTTAAGCCGGAACCTGCGCGCGCCCTTGCGCTCACGGAATTCGGCGGTTATTCTTTTTCCATGCCGGAGCATTCCGCCTGCGAAAAGGTTTACGGCTATAAAAAATTCACCTCGTCGGAAACGCTCACCGCCGCCTATGAAAAGCTCATGGAGCGCACCGTCCTCCCTGCCGTACAGAAAGGCATCGGAGCTTCCGTTTACACACAGCTTTCAGATATAGAAGAAGAGACTAACGGGATTTATACTTACGACCGCGCCGTCTGCAAGCTCGCTCCTGACGCGGTAAAAAAATGGAATCAAAGATTAAAAGAAGCCGGATTTTCTGAAAATCCGACAGAATAAGGAATATTATGGCAAATATCATTACTATCACAGATTTTTATAACGAAGCGCTGGATGTCTATGCACGGCTCACCGAAAACCAGCTTTTAAACCGCGACGACCCGTCGAAAGGCATTTTTATCGCGGAAAGCCCGAAGGTTATAGAACGCGCCCTCGACGCAGGCTGTATTCCGCTCTCTTTTCTTGTGGAGGACAAGCATGTGGAAACACAGGCAAAAGAACTTCTTCTGCGCTGCCCCGACATCCCGGTGTACACTGCGCCCTTTGAAGTGCTCACACAGCTCACCGGCTTTGCCCTCACGCGTGGGATGCTCTGCGCCATGCGACGCCCGGCCCTCCCCTCCGTATCTGAGCTTTGCCGGACATCCAGCCGCATTGCCATCCTTGAAAACGTTATGAATCCCACTAACGTCGGCGCCATCTTCCGCTCTGCCGCCGCCCTGCACATGGACGCGGTCCTGTTGACGCCCGGATGCAGCAACCCTCTCTACCGCCGCGCCATCCGCGTCAGCATGGGAACGGTATTCCAAATCCCGTGGACATTTTTTGACGATACTTCTTCATGGCAGGATGCCGGGATGCAGACATTACGCGAACACGGTTTTCTGACTGTCGCAATGGCGCTCCGAAATGACTCCGTTTCCATCGATGACCCTCGCCTGACTTCTGCCGAAAAACTGGCAGTCATCCTCGGCTCCGAGGGCGATGGTCTCGCCTCCGAAACCATTGCAGAGTGCGACTATACCGTAAAAATCCCGATGGCGCACGGCGTGGATTCCCTGAACGTTGCTGCTGCCAGCGCCGTTGCATTCTGGGAACTCGGTAAAAAGAGACATTGACACCGGAAAACGCCTCCTGCACGCTTCCCGGTGTCATCTATTACCAGACGAGGACCTCGCAGCCGTCCTCCGTCACGAGCACCGTTACCTCCCACTGGGCAGAGTCCCTTCCATCTTCCGTATAGACCGTCCAGCCGTTGTCGTCATCAATATAGATTTCTTCCGTCCCGGCGTTGACCATCGGCTCAATCGTAAACACCATGCCCGGTACCATGAGCATTTCCGTCCCCTTCGGCGTCACATAGCTCACGAACGGGTCTTCATGGAACTCCAGCCCTACGCCGTGCCCCCCGATATCCACAACGATGCTGCAGCCGTTTTTCTTCGCATGACTGTTTACGGCATCTGCCATATCTCCCAGAAACGTCCACGGCTTTACCGCCCTGATACCTTCTTCCATACACTCTTTCGCCACGCGCACAAGCTTCTCTCGCTCCGGCGTTGCCTTCCCTATCACAAACATTCTCGACGAATCCGAAAAATATCCGTTATAAATTGTGGAAACGTCCACGTTGATGATATCGCCCTCCCGCAGGATAATACTCTCATCAGGGATACCGTGGCATACCTCGTTATTGATCGAAGTGCAGACACTCTTCGGAAAGCCCTCGTACCCCAGAGGCGCGGGGATACCGCCCAGCTCCCTTGTCTTTTCATCCACCATCCGGTTGATTTCTTCGGTGCTGATACCCGCACGGATATTCTCCGCCACATAATCGAGCACTGCCACATTTATTTTACCGCTCTCCCGGATACCTTCTATCTGCTCCGGCGTTTTTATGATGCTGTGGTCCGGCACCATATGCCCTTCCAGCTCAAAGCTGTGGATTTTTTCATCGAAGCGCATATGGCACTGCTTGTATTTTTTGCCGCTCCCGCACCAGCACGGATCGTTTCGTTCCAGTTTTTTATTCATCAGAATTTTCCTCCAGTTCTCCGGCTTCTATTCTGGCTGCCTTGTCCTCCAAAAACATCCACCGGTCCATTTTTTCCTCCAGAAGGGCAGCCGCCCCGTCTTTTTGTTTTGTCAGCTCATTCAGCTTTACAAAATCCGTTGCCGCACGCACGATATCTTCTTCCAGTCCTGCTATTTTTTCTTCCAGTTCTGCGATATCCTGCTCTATCGTTTCATAATCCTTTTGCTCCTGCCATGTAAACTTCAGCTTTTTCGGAGCTTTTTTCCACGCTGTTTTTGCTGATTCAGCCTTTTTGGCAGAAATATCAGTCAGCCCGCTCCCGTCCGCTTCCATGCTCTTTCGCAGCGCATAATCGCTGTAATTTCCCTCATACTGGCGCAGGATGCCGCCCTCTTCAAAGGCAAATATCCTCTGCACCGTCCTGTCCAGAAAATAGCGGTCATGAGAAACGATGATCACGATTCCCTCAAAATGATCCAGATAATCTTCCAGCACAGTCAATGTCGTAATATCCAAATCGTTTGTAGGCTCGTCAAGGATAAGCACATTCGGTGCTCCCATGAGCACCCTCAGCAGATTCAGTCTCCTCTTTTCCCCGCCCGAAAGCCGTCCTATCTGCGTATACTGCGCGCTTCCCTCAAACAGAAAACGCTCCAGCATTCTGGAAGCGGAAACAGAACCTTCCGAAGTCGGCACAAATTCCGCCACTTCCCGGATATAGTCTATCACCCTCATCTGCGGGTCCATATGCGTCACTTCCTGCGCATAATAGCCTATTTTGACCGTCTGCCCTACTACTATCCCGCCTGCATCAGGCTGCTCCTTTCCCGTCAGCATCTTCATCAGAGTTGTCTTGCCGCAGCCGTTCGCACCAATAAATGCCACCCTGTCATTTTTCAGGAAAATATAAGAAAAATCATGGATCAGCGTCCGCTCTCCATAACCTTTTTCCAGATGGGATATTTCCATCGTAGTCCGTCCCAGACGGCTGCTGATGCTGCCCAGCTCCACCTGTCCGTCCAAAACCGGCGCCTTGCGGTTTTTCAGCTCTTCATAACGTTCCAGACGCGCCTTTTGCTTTGTGGAACGCGCCCGCGCACCGCGCTGTACCCAGGCAAGCTCTGTCCGCAAAATACTCTGTCTCTTCCGCTCTCCCGCAGCCTGCATTTCCTCCCGCTGCGCCTTCAACTCCAAAAAACCCTCATAATTTGTCTGATAGGAATATATCTGCCCTTTATCCACCTCTGCGATGCGGTTGCATACGCTGTCCAGAAAATACCGGTCGTGAGTCACCATCACAAGAGCCTCCCGGCGCTGTCTTAACTGCTCTTCCAGCCAGTCCGCCATCTCATGGTCGAGATGGTTCGTCGGCTCGTCCAACAGTAAGATATCCGATTCCTGCAAAAGCACGCTTACCAGTGCCAGACGCTTTCTCTGTCCGCCCGAAAGCTCTCCCGCCTTCTGCTCAAAATCCGTCACTCCCAGCTTTGTCAGCATCGTCTTTGCCTGTGTGACAAGCGACGCATCCTTTTCCGAACCGTCCCCGTGAAAATCCTTTTCCCCGTTTCTGTCCCGATGCGCTTCCAGCACACAGTCCAGAACGCTCATCTCCGGGTCAAAAACCGGATGCTGCGGAAGATATGCCACCACCGCATGATTTGCCGTCACGACCGCTCCTTCATCCGTCTGTTCTTCTCCTGCCATTATCTTTAACAGCGTCGATTTACCGGTTCCGTTGATGCCGATGATTCCGACCTTTTCCCCTTCCTGCAGAAAAAAAGATGCATCTTCAAACAGGTTCCGCTCGCTGTATGCTTTTGTCAAATGTTCTATGGAAAGTAAATTCATATATAAACTCCTGAAATCATCACCGTTTTTTCTTCTTTGCCTTCGGCGCTCTGTGCCTGACTATCATCACGGCCCCGCCGATAATGAGCCCTGTTGCCACTAACAGCAGGAATATATCCGCCCGCCGCATCGCCTCCGAAGTATTCGGATAGCCAAACGGTACCGAGCCTATCACGATTCCTGTTACAATGACAAGCCACGACCAGAGTATCGTCTTTTTTCGTTTCCCTTCTTTTGTCAGATGCTCATCACAGCTGTAATAATGCGTCGAATACTCGCTATTTAAAAAAATTTCTCCAAAAAAGGATTTGACAGCGCTTGCCCATGTGGAATTTTCCCGTTCTGTTTTGGTGGGTTTTCGCTTCAGTTTATTACTCATCCGCCAAGACTCCTGTTTCTCATATTTTTAATGGACACCGACCGTAAAAATGCGAATATCCTTTGCATCCGAGGCCTTTATTATAGCATCTTTTCAGGAAGGTGTCATTTTATTTCTATTTCACCCCTCTGCTCTTTCCCGGACATACCCCCGTTTCCTTTTTAAACACATTGGAAAAGTGGCTCTGACTTTGAAAACCAAGTTCCAGCGCAGTCTCCGTCACAGTCTTTCCCTGTCCGAGCAGCTTTACCGCGGTATTTATCTTCAGCTTCATCAGATACCGGTGTACGCTGAGCCCGGAATAACTGCGGAACACGTTCTGCAGACCGGTGCAGCTCGTATGACATGCCCGGGCGATTTCCTCAATTCCCGGCATTTCCCCGCTTTTCTCTGTCATATAGCTCACCGCATCCCGAAAGATGAGCGCGCTTCGGGAATCCGTCTCCGGCTCCAGCCGCTTTTGCCCATGCAGCGACAAAAAAAGCAGCTGTATATAGCACCCTATCTTCTGAAGTTCTATCAGCTCTGCCTCCAGCCGTTTCATCTTTTTTTCATATGCCCTGCCGTCGTCCGGCAGAAAAAGTCCTCTTTTTTCCGCCGCCTCTATCACAGGCAAAAGCATCCCCTCCTGAGCGTCAGAAAGAGAAAAGGCGCTGTTTTTTAACTCTTCCAAAAGCACTCCTGCCCCGTCAAAGGAAAAGGTCAGCACATCCGCCCCTCCCTCCGACGTCACTACAAAGCGATGCAGCTCCTGCGGCTGATGGAGTATCAGCTCCCCTTCCTTCAACACATATACTCTCTCGTTCCCGCTCACCCTTACCTCTCCTTTTCGCACAAAAAAAACATTCCCAGAAATCATGAGTCTCTCCGCGAAAGGAATAATCCTGCGGATAATGCGCGTGAAACAGCGTATAAAAATTCAAAATCTGTACTACAGGCTTTATCTTATATGGACGATACATCACTTCCACCTCTTTTTGTTCTTTTTTGCATAAATCTGTTCAAAAATCATTCTATTATATCTAAATATACATTTTCTTCCGCCATTTTACCAGATATAATGAAAAAAAGATAACAGCACACCAAAAAGGGAAGGGGTTTTTTTATGAAAGAGATTAAAATCGGTATCATAGGACTCGGAGCAAGGGGCTCCTGCCTGTTAAAGGACGTCATTCTTCCGCAAAAAGCGGGAACAGTCACCGCAGTCTGCGACCTGTATGAGGATCGGGCAGAAGACGCTTCAAAACAGGTCGCTGCGTCGCAAGGAAACACCCCCCGCATCTATACAGACTGGCGCGAAGTCATCGCGGATAATGATGTAAATACTGTCATCATCACCTCCTCATGGGATGCGCACATCGATATCGCCATCGCAGCGATGGAAGCCGGAAAAGCAGTCGGTATGGAAGTCGGCGGCGCCTATTCCATCCACGAATGCTGGCAGCTCGTGGAAACCTGGGAAAAAACACAGACACCCTTCATGCTCCTTGAAAACTGTGTCTTCGGAAGACGCGAGCTGATGGTACTCCACATGGTACAGCAAGGACTGTTCGGAAAAGTCGTCCACTGCTCCGGCGGATATCATCACGACCTGAGGGAAGAGGTCGCTTTCGGAAAGGAAAAACGCCATTACCGCCTGCGTAACTATATCGGAAGAAACTGCGAAAACTATCCCACCCACGAGCTCGGTCCCATCGCACGCGTATTGAACATAAACCGCGGCAACCGCATGCTGACCATCAGCTCTGTTGCCTCCTGCGCCGAGGGGCTGCACGACTATATCATGAAAAACAAGGCAGACGATGAACAGCTGACCCATACCCGCTTTCAGCAGGGGGATATCGTTACCTCTGTCATCCGCTGTGCAAACGGGGAAACCATTACGCTGACACTTGACACCACTCTCCCCAGATACTACAGCAGGGGCTTTACTGTGCGCGGCACCAACGGCATGTATGAAGAAGCGACCGATTCCGTATTCCTGGATCGGGACGAGGATAAAAAAATAGAATTTGACTGGAGAAAACGCTCTGCCGGAAATGCAGAGCAATACTGCGAAACCTGGGAACACCCTCTCTGGAAAGAATTTATTGAAGAAGGGGTACAGGGCTCTCATGACGGCATGGACTGGCTGGAGTTCAAAGCATTTTTCGACTGCCTGAAAAATGAGAAGCCCATGCCGATAGACGTGTATGACGCGGCAAGCTGGATGGCTGTTACTGCGCTCTCTGAGGCTTCTATCGCCAAAGGCGGAATTCCTGTTGAATTTCCTGATTTTACAAAGGGGAAATGGCTGCAGGACTGCGTGAATCTCCAGGACTAATATAACTAAAATCCTAAAAAAAGCATTGTTTCTGAAACATCTTCAAAAACAATGCTTTTTTATTTTAATACTTCATCGCTCAGACTTTCTCTACGCCGATAGTTACTGTTTCACCATTGACATTCCATTCTTTATTCACCGCAAGGCTCTGACCGGAAACAAACTCGTCCGCCAGCACTTTCTCTGCGATAACATCGCGGTTATTCATTACGACACCTTCTACCCTGTCGTTGCCGCATACGGAAACGCGGATGTGGTCCATCACTTCAAAGCCGGCGTCCTTACGCATTGTCTGGATCTTGCTGATAACCTCATAAACGAAGCCTTCCTCAACAAGCTCATCTGTCAGATTGGTATCCAGCACGACCGTCATCTGATTGTCCGCTTCCGAAACATACCCCGGCTTCTGTGCCATTTCAATGAGAAGGTCGTCCTTTGCCAGCTCTACTTCTGTGCCATCCACATCGAATCTTAAAGCTCCGGAAGCATTCAGCTCATCCATGGCAGCGTTGCCGTCCAGACCTTCCAGATGCTTCCTGATACCGCCAAGCTGTTTGCCGTATTTCGGGCCGACGGTACGAAGCTGCGGCTTGAATGTGTAAGAAGTGAACTCGCGCACATCATCTGTAAACGCAACATTCTTCACGTTCAGCTCATCCTCGATGATTTCCTGATAGAAGCTGTCAAGGCTCTTATCCGCTTTTACAAACATCGTGCCGATAGGCTGACGGTTTTTGATGTTCGCATTGTTACGGCATGCGCGGCCCATCACAACGATTTCCAGCACTTCCTTCATATCCGCTTCCAGCTTCTCGTCTATCATAGTCTCGTCTGCAACCGGGAAGTCGCACAGATGCACGCTCTCCGGAGCGGAAGAGTCTACGCTCACAACAAGGTTTCTGTATATATCCTCTGTCATAAACGGTATCATCGGAGCTGCCGCCTTCGCAATCGTCACCAAAGCGGTATATAATGTCATGTAAGCATTTATCTTATCCTGCTCCATGCCCTTTGCCCAGAAACGCTCACGGCTTCTTCTCACATACCAGTTGCTCAGGTCATCCACAAAATCCTGCAGCGCTCTTGCCGCTTCCGGGATACGGTACTGATCCAGATTATTATCCACAATCTTGACCGTCGTATTCAGACGGGACAGTATCCACTTATCCATAACAGGAAGCTTATCATATTCCAGCGTATGCTCTGCCGCATTAAAATCATCGATATTTGCATACAGCACAAAGAACGCATAGGAGTTCCACAGCGTACTCATGAACTTACGCTGTCCCTCCATTACAGCCTTACCGCTGTAACGCTTTGGAATCCACGGAGCGGAAACAGTATAGAAGTACCAGCGGTTTGCATCCGCACCATATTTCTCCAGAGACTCAAAGGGATCCACCGCATTGCCCTTTGATTTGCTCATCTTCTGTCCGTTCTCGTCCTGAACGTGTCCCATGACAATAACGTTTTCAAAAGGAGACTTATTGAACAGCAGGGTGGATTCTGCCATCAAAGAGTAGAACCATCCTCTCGTCTGATCCACCGCCTCGGAAATGAACTTCGCCGGGAACTGACTTTCAAATATCTCTTTATTTTCAAATGGATAATGATGCTGTGCAAACGGCATCGCGCCGGAATCAAACCAGCAGTCGATCACTTCGGAAACGCGGTGCATTTCGCCGCCGCACTCCGGGCATTTCATCGTAATCTCATCGATATAAGGACGATGAAGCTCTACGGTCAGCGCCTTTTCGTTGCCGGATTTTTCCAAAAGCTCCTGACGGCTTCCAATGGATTCCATATGGCCGCAGCTACATTCCCATACGTTCAGAGGAGTTCCCCAGTAACGGTTTCTGGAGATGCCCCAATCCTGCACGTTTTCCAGCCAGTCGCCGAAACGGCCTTTTCCGATAGACTCCGGAATCCAGTTGACTGTATTGTTGTTCGCTATCAGCTCATCCTTCACAGCGGTCATGCGGATAAACCAGGACTCTCTCGCATAATAGATAAGGGGCGTATCACAGCGCCAGCAATGCGGATAACTATGCTCGAACTTGGGCGCCGCAAATAAAAGCCCCTTCTCCTCCAGCGCCTGCAGCACCATCGGGTCTGCCTTTTTACAGAACACGCCTTCCCAAGGAGTCTCCTTTGTCATCTCACCTTTGCCATCCACGAGCTGCACGAACGGCAGATCATAGTTACGTCCCACATTCGCGTCATCCTCACCGAATGCCGGAGCGATATGAACCACACCGGTACCATCGGTCAGCGTAACATAGCGGTCGCAGGTTACAAAATAAGCCTTTTTCTTCTGTTTCTGGCAGATTTCCACCGCGCAGTCAAACAGCGGCTCGTATTCTTTATACTCCAGATCTTTTCCGGTGTAGCGCTCCAGAATCTCGTAAGCAGGCGTATCCTCGCCGGCAAGCTTTCCGAGAACGGTATCCAGCAATGCTTCCGCCATATAATAGGTATATCCGTCCGCAGCCTTTACCTTACAATAGGATTCGTCCGGATTCACGCACAGCGCCACGTTGGAAGGAAGCGTCCAGGGCGTCGTCGTCCATGCCAGAAAATACGCGTCCTCGCCGACTACCTTGAAACGTGCGATCGCAGAACGTTCCTTTACATCCTTATAACCCTGAGCCACCTCCTGCGCGGACAGGGGGGTTCCGCAGCGGGGGCAATAGGGAACTATCTTAAAACCTTTATATAAAAGCCCTTTATCCCAAATCTGCTTTAACGCCCACCATTCGGACTCGATATAATCGTCATTGTAGGTGATGTAGGGGTTATCCATGTCCGCCCAGAAGCCGACCGTATCGGAGAAATCCTCCCACATTCCCTTATATTTCCATACGCTTTCCTTACATTTATCAATGAAGGGAACAAGACCATACTCCTCAATCTGTTCCTTGCCGTCCAGACCAAGAAGCTTCTCCACCTCCAGCTCTACCGGAAGTCCGTGCGTATCCCAGCCCGCCTTACGGGGTACATAATATCCCTTCATCGTGCGGTAGCGGGGGATCATGTCCTTGATGACACGTGTTTCCAGATGACCGATATGCGGCTTGCCGTTTGCAGTCGGCGGTCCGTCATAAAAGGTGTAGGTAGGCCCCTGCTTACGCTGTTCCATACTCTTTTTAAAAATATCGTTGTCGCGCCAGAATTTTTCCACATTCTTTTCGCGCTCCACAAAATTTAAGTTTGTGTCAACTTTGCTGTACATGGCATTCATCCTTTCTGATTGTTCAGTGCCGGAAGGCAATATCTTCCGGGAGAAACTGTGCTTCTCCTTCGCGCAGGTGCTCATAATCGTGCTTTTTTATTCAATATGAAAACAACTTTCCTATTAAATAAAAAAGCCCCGTCCCTGTAAAGGGACGAGGCACCTGTTATCATGACTTCGCTTACCACCCGTTACAACATACGCCCGGACCGCCCAGAATGCGCCGGGAAATATGCTTTCCGATAACGCCGGAAATGGCGTTGCAGCCTACCAGATACCGGACGTCCATCACTGTGATGACAGCCTGTCTCAAAATACACCGGCATCGTTTGACCGCACGACTCGGAAGGGATATTCAGCCACCTCTACTCGCACCGGTCTTGCACCCGCACCGGCTCGCTGAAGCTTTCAACGCTGGCCTACTGTCTTCGTCAAAGTCTTTGTCTTTCATGTTTTTTCATTATACGGCGCGCCTTCATGCATTGTCAAGACTTCCAGCCGGGCATTTTTAAGGAAATACATATTTTTGTTGCTGTCCGCTCTAAAGAAGACCGTATTTTTTATACAGCTCTGCCCGCGCTTTCCTGCTTTCCACCGCACGCCGCACGCTTTCCATATCGCCTTTTTCCAATAAAACTGCGAGCAGATGCCGCAAGATGGCTGCCTATAAAAATCCTTCCCACAATTATAAACAAAAAATAACCCAATCCCGCCTTCTTTTATCGACGTTTTAGAAAGCTGTCACAATTTGGACAAACTTTCGAGGTAAAGTAGACCTATCAAAACAAAACAGACACCGCCGGGCAGCATGGACAGCTCGAATAATTATCCTCTTCACTACTTCGACGGGTTTGACATTACCAGGGAGGATCTGTTATGAGCGAACAGGCAACACTTGACAAAATCCAAAAATTTGCAGCAAAGCGCAAAAGCGCGAACATCATCAAACTGATGGGATCAAAGCATGCCGATACGGAAGTCCTCTGCGCAGGACTCAGCGCCCTTGCGGACATTGCAGACGAAGATTCCACCAACGAACTTACACATTATCTTGACCATGAAGACCCGAAGATACGTACCGCCGCATGTGAAGCGGCATTGAAGATAGGCACGGATTATATCAAGACCCGCGTCCGCTACCAGCTTACCCAGGAACAGGATCCTGTGGTCAAAAAAGCTGTTCAGGAAGCCTTCAATAAGGCAAGAGACCTGAAACTTTAAATTTGCTTACATCTTATTATTCGAAGGGTTTATTCCTTCAACCTCACTACTTTCTCCTTTGAGGGCGCTGTAAACAGCGCCCTCTCTTTTTATGCTTTTTCCCATTTTACTTTTATTTTTCTTTCCGCCCCGGCTCAGACATGATATGATAAAAGCAACACTATGAAAAAGAGGTAATATCATGCAGACCAACGCTTCTCCTGAAGACCGGCCGGAACGCACTCCGTTTTTTATCAGTGCCGGCAATTTTTTCCAGTTTATCCGCTGGATGCTCATCGCAACCCTGACCGGCATTGTTGTCGGCTCCGTGAGCACACTGTTCAATTTCGCATTAAAATATACCGTCGATTTCAGGAGGAGCCATCTCTGGGTCATCCTGCTGCTGCCGATTGCCGGATTACTCATTGTATTTTTATATAAGACGTTCCATTATGAAAATAACACCGGGACCGACGCCGTTATCGACAGCATCCATGAAGAAGCACATATCCCTCTGCGCATGAGCTTCCTTATTTTTGTCTCTACGGTGCTCACTGTACTCTGCGGCGGTTCCGTAGGCAGAGAAGGCGCTGCAATGCAGATAGGCGGCAGCATCGGGGAACAGCTTGGCGAAGCGCTCCGTTTCAACGAAAAGGATAAAAAGATAATTCTCATGTGCGGCATTTCCGCCGCTTTTTCCGCCCTGTTCGGTACTCCTATGGCAGCGGCCTTTCTTGCAATGGAAATAGCCAGCATCGGAATTATGTATTATGCTGCCCTCGTACCCTGTGTCTGGGCATCTCTGACCGCATTCCTTTTGGGAAACGCGCTCGGCTCTCCCTTTGAAGATCTTTCGATACATACCGTTTCAAAGCTGAACCCATCCTCTCTTATGCAGGTCGTTATCCTTGCAGCACTCTGCGCCCTTGTGAGCATCCTGTTCTGCCGTGCCATGCATACTGTCAAAAAACTTTATGCCCGGTTTCTTCCAAATCCGTGGCTCCGTATCACAGCAGGAGGTCTTATCCTCATACTCCTGACCGTCCTTTTACGTACAGACGATTATCTCGGTCCCGGAATGCACGTCGTAGAAGAAGCGCTGCACGGAAATGCGGTCCCGTTTGCATTTCTTTTAAAGATACTGTTCACGGCGATCACTATCGGCGCAGGCTATAAAGGCGGCGAAATCGTTCCCTCATTTTTTGTAGGCGCGACCTTCGGCTGTGTCCTCGCCCCCCTTATCGGCGCAGATGCCTCGCTGTGCGCCGCCATCGGGATGACCTCCGTATTCTGCGGCGTAACCAATTGCCCTGTTACCGCTCTGCTCATCAGCTTTGAGCTGTTTGGCTTTGACCACGCCTATTACTTTTTGCCCGCCATCGCCATCAGCTATATGCTTTCGGGATATTACAGCCTGTATCACTCGCAGACAATCGTATACTCTAAATATGAAAACCGCTATGTAAATAAAAAGGCGGAATAATTTATAAAGGAGCGTATTCTTATGAGCCAAACAAATGACAAGCATCTCACCAAAGCGGAAAAGAGCTGGATTCTTTATGACGTTGCCAACTCCGCCTTCATCATGATCGTTACCGCCACTATCCCGATATATTTCCGCGGGCTGGCGGAAAGCGCAGGCGTCAGCAGCACCGCCGCTTCTTCCCTGTGGGGCAGCGCGACGAGCATTTCTATTCTGGTCCTTGCGGTCCTGTCCCCCATCCTTGGAGCGATAGCCGATTATGAAAACATGAAAAAGAAGATATTTACCGTCTTTTTCGTACTTGCCATCGGCGGCGGATTTCTATTTACCTTCGCCCCCGGCTGGCTTTCGTTCCTCGTATTTTTCATTATTGCGAGGATAGGCTATGCAGCCTGCAATATTTTTTATGACGCCATGCTCGTTGATGTTACCACGGACGAACGCATGGACAGGCTTTCCACCTTCGGCTATGCCTTCGGTTACATCGGCAGCTGCATCCCGTTTGTCGCAGGGCTCCTCCTTATTTTAAACTGCGATTCCATCGGCATTTCCATGACTGCCGCAACGCGTATTTCTTTTATCATCACTATGGCATGGTGGGTCATCATGGCAATACCGCTCTATAAAAACGTACATCAGCGCTACAGCATCCCCCGGCAGGAGCATGTTATCTCTCACACATTCCGCCGCCTTGGGGATACTTTCAAAAAGCTTTCCAAAGATAAGCGGATGCTCTTTTTCATCATCGGATACTTCTGCTATATCGACGGCGTTTACACCATCATCTCCATGGCGACTACTTACGGCGGCGAGGTCGGCATCGATTCCAACTCTATGGTACTCGCTCTGCTCCTGACCCAGTTCGTTGCTTTCCCGTGTTCCATCTGGAGCGGTACGCTCGCAAAAAAATTCGGCTCCATGCGTATGATAAAAATCTTTATTCTTATGTACATGGGCATCTGCGTATTTGGTTACGGACTGGACACCGAAGCGGAATTCTGGATACTGGCAATAGCGGTCGGCATCTGCCAGGGCGGCATTCAGGCTTTGTCCCGCTCCTACTTTGGCAAGCTCATCCCCAAAAATGAAGCCAGCGAATATTTTGGATTTTTTGATGTATTCGGTAAGTTCGCAGACTTTTTCGGCCCGCTCATCATCGCGGCATGTGCATACTTCCTGAATGATTCCAAATACGGCGTACTTTCCCTTATCATCCTGTTCATTGCAGGCTTTATCCTTATCAGTCTTTCTGAAAAGCAAAACTGAGTCTTCCTGTTTTCCGTGAGTTTCACAGCTCATATGGAGAAGCTTCTGTAAAAAATACGGAGCTTCTCTTTTTTTATCCGGTGTGCTAAAATAAGATTCAGCAAACGACATAAATGTCGTATTTTCATGTCTAATGCCAACCACGGAGGACACAACGTAAAAAATAAGCCCGACAGTTTATTTTTTACAACTTACTCTCCGGAAAGGAGCTCAAAATGGGCAAACAAAATCTCACCCTCATGACCGACCTTTATGAATTGACGATGATGCAGGGTTATTTCCGCAACAAAGACCGAAACGAAACAGTTATCTTTGACGCCTTTTACCGCAGCAATCCGATGGATTCCGGCTATGCGGTATGTGCCGGTCTGGAACAAGTCATCGAATATATCAACGACCTTCACTTCTCCGCTGAGGATATCGATTATTTAAGAGGACTCGGCATTTTTGACGAAGATTTTCTGGAATACCTGAAAAACTTCCGCTTTTCGGGAGACATTTATGCCATACCCGAGGGAAGTGTGATGTTTCCGCGAGAGCCTATGATAAAGGTTATCGCTCCCATCATGGAGGCGCAGCTCGTAGAAACCGCCATCTTAAATATCATCAACCATCAAAGCCTTATTGCCACCAAGACCTCCCGCGTCTGCTTTGCAGCGCGCGGCGACGGCATCATGGAATTCGGGCTGCGCCGCGCACAGGGTCCCGATGCCGGCACATATGGCGCGCGGGCCGCGATGATCGGCGGCTGTATCGGTACGAGCAACGTACTGGCCGGCAGGCTTTTTGACGTTCCCGTAAAAGGCACCCATGCCCACAGCTGGATCATGAGCTTTCCTGATGAATACACCGCATTCAAAACGTATGCGGATATGTATCCTTCTGCGTGCATCCTGCTCGTGGACACATATGACACTTTAAAATCCGGCGTTCCAAACGCCATCCGCGTTTTCCGGGAAATGAGGGACAACGGCGTTCCGCTCACCTTTTACGGTATCCGCTTAGACAGCGGTGACCTCGCCTATCTCTCCAAAAAAGCCCGCAAAATGCTGGATGAGGCAGGCTTTACGGATGCGGTCATTTCCGCTTCCAACGACCTGGACGAATATCTCATCGACAGCTTAAAGGTCCAGGGCTGCAAGATTACCTCGTGGGGCGTCGGCACACACCTGATAACGAGCAAGGACTGGCCTTCCTTCGGAGGCGTTTACAAGCTTGCCGCCATCCAGGACAGCGTGACCGGTGAGTTCATCCCCAAGATAAAGCTTTCCGAAAACTCCGAAAAGATTACGAATCCCGGGAACAAAACCATCTACCGTATTTATGACAAGGCTACCGGAAAAATAAAGGCTGATCTTATCTGCCTCGTGGACGAAGCCTTCGATGAAACCGAACCGCTTATCCTCTTCGACCCGAACGAGCCATGGAAAAAAACAAAGCTCATGCCCGGCACCTATGAGCTGCGCGAGCTGATGGTACAGGTATTTGACAAGGGAAACTGCATTTACCATTCCCCGAAGGTCATGGACATCCGAAGCTATTGTCAGAAGGAGCTGGATACGCTCTGGGAGGAAACCCGGCGTCTTGTCAACCCGCATGACGTTTATGTGGATCTTTCCCAAAAGCTTTATGACATGAAGATCGGCCTGCTCAACGAAATGAGTCAGGTATAAAACATACAACTTTTCTTATCCGGAGGGACTATGCTCAAAATCATCACTGACTCAGCCGCAGATATGCCTGCGTCCATCGTGGAGCGCTTTGACCTGCACGTCATCCCCACGCCCGTCGTTATCGACGGCACGGACTATCTGGACGGCAAGACCATTCATACAAAAGAATTTTACGATATTCTGGACGATGTGAACCGGGACATCAAGACCTATCATATCAACCCCGACATGTTCGAGCAGGCGTTCCGCCCCTATGCCGAGCAGGGTGACAGCGTGATATACCTCTGCTTTTCCACCGGCATCGCCGGAACGTACAATGCCGCAAATATTGCGAAACAGAACGTACTGGAGGACTATCCTGATTTTGATCTGACTATCATCGATTCAAAATCCGCCGCCATCGGGTTCGGGCTCATCGTCTATAAGCTACTCCTTCTGCAGGAGGCGGGTGCGGACAAGGAAAAGCTCATCCGCGCCGCCGGCTTTTTCGTGGAGCATATCCACCACGTTTTTACGGTGAGCACCCTGAAATATCTCATCAAGGGCGGGCGGCTTTCCAAATTTAAAGGGACCGCCGGAGAATTGCTGGATATGAAGCCCGTCCTCATCGTTGACAAGGACGGAAGCCTGCAGGTGTCCAGGACTGTCCGCGGGCGTAAGAAGTCTCTGAAAGCCCTCGTAGAATATGTCCAGGAGCATATCGCCGATCCTTCGCCCTCTGTAATGGGCATCTGCCACGGCGAAGATCCTGATTCCCTCTCCTATACAAAAGAGCTTCTGCTCGATGCTGTGCATCCTTCCGAGCTTGTGGAGTCGGTAATAGGCTGCGCGATCGGCGCGCACACCGGACGCGGCATCGTAGGCATCGTATTTTTTGACGAAGTATGCGAGGAATTTGAAGTCTGACAACATTAGTTCCATTTTGGAGGTTTTTCATATGTCATCACTTGCCATCATCACGGCTCGCGGGGGAAGCAAACGCATCCCCCGCAAAAATATCCGCCCTTTTCTTGGGAAACCCATCCTGCTCTACTCCATAGATGCCGCCCTGACATCGGGCATCTTTGAGGAGGTCATGGTTTCCACCGACGATGCGGAAATTGCAAAGCTCGCAGAAGAAGCGGGCGCAAAAGTACCTTTCATGCGAAGCAGCTCTGCTTCCGACGACTATGCTTCCACCGATGATGTTATCCGCGAGGTGCTTTCCTGCTATGAAGGTCAGGGCAGACACTTTGACAGCTTCTGCTGCATCTATCCTACCGCCCCCTTTGTAACCGCGCAAAAACTCATTACCGCTATGGACATGCTCAAGACCGCAGAATCTGTCATGCCCGTTACAACCTTTCCCTATCCTGTTCTCCGCAGTCTTTCAATAGACCAAAACGGCCATATCGGCTACAAATGGCCTGAGTTTGCAACTGCCAGAAGTCAGGATCTGGAAACTCTGTATCATGACTGCGGACAGTTTTATGCCTGCCGCACGGACGCTTTTTTACGGGAGGGAACAACTGATACCCCCGGCATGATCCCGCTCCTTTTGCCCGAATTGGAGGTACAGGACATCGACACAGAAGAGGACTGGGCTATTGCGGAAGTAAAATATCAGAAAATGCTGGAGAAACAGACTCATGAATAAAGAAATCATTCTGGGAGGAAAGCGTATCTCTGCTGATTCTCCCACATTTATCGTAGCGGAAATGTCCGCCAACCACCTGCAGGACTATAACCGCGCCGTGGAAATCATCCATGCCGCAAAAGAAGCGGGCGCGGACGCCATAAAGCTGCAGACCTATACCGCCGCCACAATGACTGTGGACAGCGATGCGGACTATTTTATAAACAAGGGCGGTCTCTGGGACGGCATGACCGAATACGAGCTCTATAAACAGGCCTATACCCCTTGGGAATGGCATGCCGATCTTTTTGCCGAAGCAAAAAAACTGGGGCTGATATGCTTTTCTTCCCCCTTCGATGCTACAGCTGTCGATTTTCTGGAAGAACTGGATGCCCCTGCCTATAAGATAGCTTCCTATGAGATAAACGATATTCCTCTCATACGCAAAGTGGCCCGTCTGCACAAACCTGTGATATTTGCGACCGGAATCGCCCATCTGGACGATATCGAGCGGGCGATTTCCGTCTGCCGCGAAGAAGGCAATGAGGATATCATTCTTTTAAAATGCGTTTCTGCATATCCTACCCCCTATGAGGATGTCAACCTGCGCGTCATCCCTACGCTGTCACAGACTTTTGGCTGCCTGACCGGGCTTTCCGACCATACGATGGGCTCTGCCGTCCCTGCCGGAGCGGTCACTCTCGGCGCAAAAATGGTCGAAAAGCATCTTACGCTGCGGCGCGCAGACGGCGGTCCGGACGGAGCATTTTCCATGGAGCCGGAAGAATTCAGGCAGATGACGGAGCACATCCGCATCCTTGAAAAAGCCCTCGGATCATCCGAATACCGGCTTACCCCGAAACAGGAAAAAGAAAGAGACGGCTCCCGCTCCCTTTTCGTCGTAAAGGATATGGAGGAAGGCGAAATCTTTACTACGGAGAACGTGCGCTCCATCCGCCCCGGATACGGACTTCACACAATGTATTATGAACAAATACTGGGCAAAAAGGCTTCCTGCCCGATAGGAAAGGGGACGCCGCTGTCATGGGATATCATCCGTTAGTCTATCTGCGCGCAGACGGAAATGAGGATATTGCCACCGGACATCTGATGCGCTGTCTTTCCATCGCGCGTGCGCTCCGCAGACGAAAAGCGGCAGCTGCCTTCATTGTTTCGGACAGTCTCTCCGTCTCCCTGCTCACAGGTATGTTTACTCTGCAGGAACGGACGGAGCATGCCTTTCCTATCCTGCAGCTCCAGACAGATTATAAAAATCCCGAACAGGAGCTGCCCGTTATGCAAAGCATCCTTTCCGCGCACAATGCAGCCGCTGTTCTGGTAGATTCCTATTTTGCCACGCCGTATTATCTTTCCGCACTCAGGGAGCTTACGCAGACTGCCTACATCGACGACCTTCAGGCATTCGACCCTCCGGCAGACCTTGTCATAAATTATGACCTGACCGTAGATAATAGCTTTTACCAAAAAGCTGACCGCCTGTTGACCGGAATTTCCTATACCCCGCTGCGGGAACAGTTTTCCGCCTGCCCCTATCATGTATGGGATACTGTCAAAGACCTTTTTATATCTACCGGCGGGACCGATCCGTTCAACATCGCAGGCGGGCTTTTAAAGCGCCTTTCTGCCTCTCCTCTCTGGAAGGATGTGACGTTCCATGTTCTCACCGGACCGATGCACGTTCATCGCGCAGAGCTTTTGTCCATGGCTGAGGCAGATGCCCGTATCGTACCCTGCGAAGGGATTTCGGACATGGCTTCCCTGATGTCCTCCTGTGACCTCGCCTTTTCGGCAGGCGGGACGACTCTTTACGAGCTCTGCGCCGTCGGCGTCCCTTCCGTCAGCTACACCATGGCTGACAATCAGATTCCCGGCGTACTGGCATTTTCCCAGGCAGGACTCATCCCTTACGTAGGCGATATCCGCAACCATCCCGACTTTTTCGGTAACGCCATAGCGGCTCTTGAGGGGCTTATGACCGTCCCCGCCGCACGCCGCGAGCAGTCCTCCCGCATGAAAATGGCAATCGACGGCGCAGGGGCCGACCGTATCGCAGAGGCGCTGACAAAAACCGCAAATTAAATTTTTAGGTTTCTTGAAAAAGTGGGCGCATAATCATACAAAATGACAAAGCCGCAGGTCGGAAAACTATCCCGTCCTGCGGCTTTGTTTATAAATATATCCGGACACGGACAGATATCAAAAACCTTATCTCCCCAACCGCTTCCGCAGTCCTCTCCACGTCCACAGCAGCTTATGGTACAGCATAAATCCCCATGTGCATTTCTGCTGCATCGCTATCATTTTTTTCTGTTCCGGATTGACACGCTCCTGATAATATGGATTTTCCATAAAATCCGGAAATGCTTCTCTTAGCTCATCACCCATTTTTTTCACAAAGGAAGCTGACTTTTTCCCGCTTCCTACCATATATGAAAAAAGAGTGTTCACATAAAACAGCATCGTATATTCAAAGCATATCTCATCCCGAAACGTCTCCAGATATCCAAACTTTTTTGCATTTTCCAATATCCCGCGTCCTGCCGCCATCCTGTCCTCACAGCGCTCCCTGCTTATCGTGTGAACGGTAGACGCCTCATGCTGATAATAATAATACATCGGCTCAGGAATATATTCATAATGCCTTGCAGAAAGCAGTATGGCGTCTCCTACCGCATTATCCTCATAAAAGATATGCTCCGGAAAACGAATTCCCGTATCCATAAAAATCTCTCTCCGGTACACCTTTACCACAAGGCTTCCCCCGTCCAGAATAAGCAGGCGTTTCTTTTCTTCATCCAAAATGCCGCTCTGCTCCATTTTTCCGTTCGCGACCTGCTTTCCCGGCTTCATGCTGTGTTCTCCCGTCAAACAGTAATCGCAGCCCGCCATATCTGCTCCCGTTTCCTCTGCACGTCCTATGAGCCGTTCATACATATCCGGCACTATCCAGTCGTCGCTGTCTATAAATCCTATCCACTCACCCCTGGCCATTGAAAGCCCTATATTTTTTGCACCACCCTGACGCTTATTTACTTCCGAATGCACCGCCCGGAATCTATCCGGATATTTTTTTTCATATTTCTGCAAAATCTCCAGTGAATTATCCGTAGACGCATCGTCCACAGTAATGACCTCGTAATCCCCGATGGTCTGTGCCGCCAGCGAATCCAGACAATATTCCAGCTTGCCGTCCGCCGCCATATTGTATACAGGCACGATAATGCTCAGTTTCATAAGCCCTCCCCTTTCTCCGTATGCATAAAAAATATGCACATAATTATGTTAAACAAGTGTGTGTCTTGGCGCATGATCGTTTTTTCGATAGGAAAGGAACTTTCCTGCTGAAAAAAAAGCTGCTGCAACATCTGCTGCAGCAGCCTCATAATATTTATACTGTTCCCGTTGTCTTTAACAGCTCGCGGAGCTGCTCCACAGACAGCCACTCCGTATTGCTGCCTGAGCTGTACGAAAATCCTTCTTCCACCTTGCGGCCGCTCATATCGGGCTGCTGCTTATTGTTCCATGTCATCTGAGGATATACGATGAAATGCCTGTCATATTCATAAGTAGTAAAGGAATCCTCTGTTGTAACCATTATCTCATGCAGCTTCTCACCGGGGCGGATACCTATTTCCTTAATCTTACAGCCGGGCAGCATCGCCTCTGCCAGATCTGTTATCTTAAAGGAAGGAATTTTGCTGATAAACGTCTCGCCGCCCTTTGCCTCTTCCAGTGCCTTTATCACCAGTTCGATGCCCTCTTCCAGACTGATCCAGAAGCGCGTCATGCGGACATCCGTGATAGGCAGCTCCGTCCCGCCCTTTGCAATGATATCGCGGAACAGCGGAATGATAGAGCCGCGGCTTCCCGCAACATTACCATAACGCACGATGGAAAAGTTTACATCTTTATTGCCTACATATGCATTCGCCGCTACAAACAGCTTGTCGCTCACAAGCTTTGTCCCGCCGTAAAGGTTAACAGGATTTACTGCCTTGTCCGTGGACAGGGCAACAACCTTCTTTACCCCTGCGTCAAGAGAAGCCTCTATCACATTCATTGCGCCGTGGATATTCGTCTTGATCGCCTCGTTAGGGTTGTATTCGCACGCCGGAACCTGCTTTAATGCTGCCGCATGTATTACGTAGTCCACGCCTTCAAAGGCACGACGCAGACGCTCCTGGTCTCTTACATCCCCGATAAAAAATCTCAGCTTATCTTCATATTCTTTAAACTCGTTCTGCATCATCCACTGCTTGAACTCGTCTCTGGAATAAATGATTATCTTCCTGGGGTTATAATGTTCCATGACATATCTTGTAAAATATTTGCCAAAAGAACCTGTTCCTCCTGTGATCAGAATCGTCTTATCATTCAATAACATGTATCCATGCCTCCATTTATTCTCTGCACGCACGCGGCGCGGTTATTCGCCCTTCAAGGGCATACCTGTACTGCATTTCTCAATCTTTGTTCATCTTACCATATGTTTTTGCGGATTGCAACTCACAGCATTTTACACGCATCAGGACTATCATCCCAGACGCTTCTCGCACAAAGCATTTAAACCGCACTGCCCGCACTTTGCCGTCCGCGCCGTACAAATGCTCCTCCCATGATAAATGAGCTGAAAATTTATCCTGTTCCAATGCTCCTCTGGCAAAACCTGCATGAGCTCCTGCTCCGTTTTTACCGGGTCTTTCCCGTCAGCCCAACCGAGACGATGTGAGATACGGAATACATGCGTATCCACCGTCACACCCGGAATCCCATAGGCATCCGCCAGAAAAAGCGTTGCCGTCTTGCGTCCGACTCCCGCCAGCTTTACAAGCTCATCCAGATCTGCAGGAACCTTTCCCCCATACCGCTCCACAAGCTGCGTGCAACATTTTTTTATATTTTTTGCCTTGCTTTTATAAAGACCTATCGACCGTATTTTTTCCTCTATCGCTTCCGGCGAGGCCTGTGCCGCATCCTCTGCCTCCGGAAAACATTCAAACAAATCCGGGAGAACTTCCTCCACCTGCTTATCCGTACTCTGGGCGCTCAGCATGATAGCTGTGAGAAGCTGCCAGTCCTGCTTATGATAAAAAGTCTCTTTCTCCACTCCGTATGTCCGGTCCAGCCATTCCAGTACTGCCGGTACATTTTTCCTTGTCTGCTGTTTCATCTATATATTTTATAATACTTTACGGAGAATTTCTGTTACCTCCAAAAGCCCTTCCTCATCTTCTTTTGTAAAACGCCCTGTCTCCGGGCTGTCGATATCCAGAACGCCTATCAACTCCTCGCCCCGGTACAGCGGAAGCACGATTTCTGATCTCGATGCGCTGTCACAGGCAATATGGCCCGGAAACTGATGGACGTCCTCCACCCTGAGCACCCTGCGCTGCTGCAGCGCTGTCCCGCATACACCCTTACCTTCTCCGATCTGCACGCACGCCGGTTTCCCCTGAAAAGGCCCCAGCCAGAGGACACCCTCCTGCTCCAGATAAAATCCCGCCCAGTTTATCCTGTCCATCCCATTATATAAAACTGCGGCGGCATTGCTCAGATTGCTCATCATCGGCCACTCTGCATCCACTATTGCCGCAAGATGCTCTGTCAGCTGTTCATATTGTTTCGTCATTTATGCTTTCCTATCCCTCGTTCTTTCCCTTTTTCAGATACTTTCTGTCTGCATTTTAACATGCCTGCATATTCTGTACAATCATTTTTCCTAAAATAATGTACGCCTCGGCGCATACCCGCGCGGGCGCACGTTCGCGTGTAACGCAAACACTGACGTCAGGTAATCTCTTTCACGCAAGTACGCATGATCATGTTTTTTATACGACAGGAAATAAACTTTCCTATCCAATAAAAAACAGCGCCGCAGCCATCTCCCGATAGCCAGCAGCGCCGCCTCTGTATACTATTTAAGAAACCGACGGGATTCCCTCGTTTTCTTACTCCTCATATCCGTTCGGATTCATGGACTGCCATCTCCAGGAGTCCTCGCACATCTCCTTAATGCCAAACTCCGCCTTCCAGCCAAGCTCTCTCTCTGCCTTGGAGGCATCAGAATAGCAGGTTGCAATATCTCCTGCGCGGCGGGGCTTGATAACATAAGGAATCTTTACTCCCGTAGCCGCCTCAAAGTTCTTTACGATATCCAGAACACTGTAGCCATGTCCGGTTCCCAGATTGTAAATATTGAGTCCGGAATTATCCTCCAGCTTCTTCAGCGCCTTCACATGACCCTTTGCCAGATCCACTACATGGATGTAATCGCGCACGCCCGTTCCGTCCGGCGTATCATAATCATCACCAAATACGCCCAGCTCTTTGAGCTTTCCGACAGCCACCTGTGTAATATAAGGCATCAGATTGTTCGGAATGCCATTCGGATTTTCCCCGATCATCCCGCTCTTATGCGCTCCGATCGGATTAAAGTAACGCAAAAGTACCACATTCCACTCCGGATCTGCCTTCTGAATATCTGATAAAATCTGCTCCAGCATGGATTTTGTCCAGCCATAAGGATTGGTACACTGACCCTTCGGGCATTCCTCTGTGATAGGGATTATTGCAGGGTCACCGTATACGGTTGCGGAAGAAGAAAAGATGATGTTCTTCACATTATGTCTGCGCATAACATCAACCAGCGTCAAAGTTCCGGCAATATTGTTTTCATAGTATTCCCAGGGCTTTGCCACAGACTCGCCAACAGCCTTCAGACCTGCAAAATGGATACAGGAATCGATGTTCTCTTTTGCAAACACCTCGTTCAAGCCTTCTCTGTCCAGAATATCCACCTTGTAAAACGGCACCTTTTTGCCTGTGATCTTTTCCACACGCTCCAGAGATTTCTCGCTGGAATTCGCCAGATTATCCACTACGACCACATCATATCCTGCGTTCTGTAATTCAATCACCGTATGGCTGCCAATAAAACCGGCGCCGCCTGTCACTAAAATCGCCATCTTCGTTTCCTCCGCTTTTTACCGCTTCTTTCTAAGCAGCTTCTTTATATACTGATTTACCAAAGAACATCCGGATAAACGCCGGCATCTTTCAGATTCCGGATAGATTCCATTACGAAAGGCTTATCCTCCTTATAGGTCACGCCAAACCACTTGTCAGCGGAATGAAGCACCTCAACGGTAGCCTTTCCTGCCTTTAACAGCTTATCAACCTCTATCGGCAAAAAGCACTCGGATTTGAGAGGATTCTTTTCCACTTCTTCTGCAAAGAAGCGGTCAACTGCCGCCTGCAGCTCTCCGATGATACTGGGAGAAAACGCCCACATATTCATGGATACAGGCGTATCCAACGCAACCTCTGTCCAGGTCTCGCCGTCATCCTCGGTAAACGCCGCCGCCTTTTCGGTTTTAACGATCTTGGTACGTTCTGCAAGCTCCACCAGATAACCGTCGTCATCTGTCACACAAATGCCTCTCGCCACGGAACCGTTATCCGTCAGTGTATTGCCCAGCTGATAGCCAACCATTGCATAACGGTATTTCTCATCATCTTCATGGGTTGTCAGGAATTTATACAGCTCATCAAAAGCGCTTCTTCCATAATAGTCGTCTGCGTTGATGACTGCAAAGGGCTCTTTCACAACATCCTTGCAGCACAGGATCGCATGAGCGGTTCCCCAGGGTTTCACACGGCCTTCCGGAATCTGAAAGCCTTCCGGAACCTTATCGAGCTCCTGAAAAACATAATCCACTGCAATATGTTTACTCACCGCATCTCCGACGCACTCGCGGAAATCCTTCTCATTTTCCTTCTTAATGATGAAAACAACCTTGCCAAAGCCCGCTCTGACCGCATCATAGATAGAGAAGTCGATAATCTTATGACCCTTGTCATCTACCGGATCGATCTGCTTTAATCCGCCGTAGCGGCTGCCCATTCCGGCCGCCAGAATCACTAATGTCGGTTTTTCCATTTGTTCCCTCCTATTTTACCCAAAAGCGTCCAAACCAACAACTCCCGCATGTTGCAAAGACCTGTCAAAATGTTAATCCGCCTTTTGATTTGTACCGAGCGAACCTGCCCTGCCCGGATTCTTTTTTTTACAGTATACCACTTCTGTCAAAAAACCGCAAACCCTTAAAAGCCTGTACTTTTATCCTTTTCGACCTATCCTAATGTCAGATTCCTTTCAGCACAGCTTGCTCCCGTTTGCATACAGCTTGAACTGATAGCCCAGCACCTCCGCCGCACGTCTGCACATCAGCATTCTTTGAAGGAAAATTTCAAAATAATCAAGAACCGTACATATCGTGTCATCCAGCTCCAGCTTCATTTCTATCACTTTCTTATCCTGATGTATCTCCAATACAGAAGACAGTGCGGCGTAATTTACCCTGTCATGGATATCAAATGCCGCCTCGTTCGGATTCTGCACCCGGTTTCTGCGCACGTCCGTCTTATCCGCGAGTATCAACGCCGCCGAAACAGGGTCTACGGCCGTTCCCGTTCCCTCGTCATGATGTCCTATTGCTGTCATGATGAGCTGCACATCCTCCATCGGCATTCCCAGCTCCCGCAATATCTGCCACGCCAAAAACCCGCCGCTCTGCGCATGGTCATGGCGGTTCACACTGTTTCCGATATCATGCATATAGCCCGCAATCTTTGCCAGCTCCGCCTCATGGGCGCTGTATCCCGTCTGATTCAATATCTCTCCGGCACGCTCCGCCACCTTTGCCGCGTGTCTGCGTGAATGCTCTGTGTAACCCAGTGCCGCCAGCACGCTGTTTCCTCTTTCGATCAGCGCATTTATCTCCTCATTCATCCGGATACTCTCATAAGTCACCGTCTCCGCCGTATTTTTCTTTTTTTCCATCAATTCCGATACCGCCTTTCCGTCCTGCTTCCCCCGGCGCAGGGCTGTAATATTTATTATAAAATTTTTCCCATCATACGACTATCATTCCTTTGTAAAATTTTGTAAAATCTGTTGTTTCCGATAAAAAATCCACATGCCATCGCTGTATCCTGTCTCACTGTCCACTGAAAATCCCAGTTTTTCACACAATCTTTGGGACTTTTTATTTTCCCGACGCACCACGGCGCGTATCTCTTCAAACTCCAGTTCCCGACAGGAGTATTCCATAACCGCCCGGCATGCCTCCTCTGCATATCCGCGTCCCCGAAATGCAGGGGCAACCGCAAATCCCAGCTCCGGCGATTCAAAACCGTCCCGAATCTGCAGCCCTGCCCTTCCTATGACACATCCGCTTTTCTTTTCCTCCATCATCCAGATACCAAAGCCATAAAATCCGTACATATGCCGGATATATTCCTGTATCCTGATATGCTGCTCTTCCCTGTCTTTGCAAAGCGGATCCAGAAATCCGCTTTCCTCCTCTCCCTGAATTTCATACAGGGCATCCATATCTTTCTCTGTCATTTCCCGCAGGATGAGCCTCTCCGTCTCCAGAATCTTCCACGGAAGCCCTGCATGACGCTGCCATACACGAAACAGCCAGTCCGGATCAAACTGCTCCTCAAGCGTTCTGCCGCACTGTTTTCCCCATCCATCCTCCGCTTCCGCACACCATTCCACTCCTGCTGCATATTCGCCTCTGTTTTCTCCTGTCAGCACAAATACTACGCATCCGCCTTCCCGACAGAGGCGCTCCGCCTCCTGCTTCCGATCGGTCAGCCACACGGCAGCCTCTCCATTTTCCCATTTCCTAAGCATCTCTTTTGTTCCCTCTCTTTACTTGTTGCGGTTTTTCCAGTACAATAGTCGCAGCGGGCAAAGCTGATGCACAGCCCCGATATTATTGGAAAGGAAATCATCATTATGGCACAGAATCCTATCGTTACTATCACTATGGAAAACGGCGGCGTGATGAAAGCAGAGCTTTATCCTGAAATCGCCCCCGAATCCGTAAACAACTTTATCAGCCTCATCAACAAAAACTTTTATGACGGCGTTATCTTCCACCGCGTAATACGCGGCTTCATGATCCAGGGCGGAGACCCTGAAGGAACCGGCTGCGGCGGCCCCGGCTACAGCATCAAGGGCGAATTTTCTTCCAATGGCTTTAAAAACGACTTAAAGCATACAGAAGGTGTTCTTTCCATGGCTCGCACCATGATTCCTGACTCCGCAGGCAGCCAGTTCTTCATCATGCACAAAAACTCTCCTCATCTGGATGGTCAGTACGCTGCTTTCGGTAAAATAACTGAAGGTATGGATATTGTCAACGCCATCGCTGAAACCGCTACGGATTATATGGACCGCCCTCTTCAGGAGCAGAAGATAAAGTCCATGACAGTTGAAACTTTCGGTGTGACTTATCCCGAACCTAATAAACTGGCAGAAAGATAATCTTTGCCAGCAGTCAGAGCTTAAAAAAGTGTGCGCCAGGGCGCACACTTTTTTATCCGATAAGCTGCTCCGTAAGAGCAGCAGCTTTTGAGCTTCAGTCTTTTTTCAGCGTAATCTCAAATACCGTATCCGTCTGATCCGGCAGAGGATAGCAAAATACCGGGTCTTCTCCATAATAGGCAAACGCCACATCACGGTACAGCGTCGTATTCCATGCATTACTCAAACGGACCCTGCTGCCGTCCGCAAGATTTCTGATCGACTCGATACGCTCCGGAGCGATACCGTAAAGTGCCAGCGCTCCCAGCGGCTCCTCATACACATGGGCATAAACCTTGTTGCCATTCTGTGTATACCGTCCCCATTCGGGCTTTGCAAATTCAGAAATGCCGCAGCCGTAAATGCTCTTTGCGTTTTTCTCCATCCACTTCCCGATTTCATCCAAAATTTCAATGCTCTTTGCAGGAATATTTCCCTTCGCATCCGGTCCTACATTCAAAAGCATATTTCCGCCTTTGCTCACGCACTCTACAAGCTTTCTTACAAGCATCTGGGGAGATTTGAAGGTATTATCAAAACTGCAGTAGCCCCAGTGATTGTTCATCGTCGCACACAGCTCCCACGGAATCGGTCTTCCCTTGTCATCCACTACCCCGTAAGGCGGGATTATCTGCTCAGGACTTGCAAAATCTCCGCTGTACGGCAGCGGATCGTCCGTTACAATGCTTCCGTTTTTCTCTCCGGAGCCCTCCAGACGGTTATCTATCAGTACGTCCGGCTGATAGCTCCTTACCATTTCGATAAGCTCTGCAGCCTTCCATTTTTCCTCGCACATATCCCCATAAGAAAAGTCAAACCACAAAAGATCCAGCTTTCCGTAATTGGTCACCAGCTCCTTTACCTGACCGTGCATATATTTCAGATAGTTGTCAAAATCATACTTATCGTCTTTAAACGCCTCGTTTCCGCGCATCGGATGATGCCAGTCGTCATATTTCGGATAATCCGGATGATGCCAGTCAAGCAGGGAATAATACAGACCAACTTTTAAGCCCTCTGCCCGGAAAGCATCCAGATACTCCCTCACAAGGTCACGCCCCGCCTTTGTATTCGTTGCCTTATAATCCGTCAGCGCCGAATCAAAAAGACAAAAGCCGTCGTGGTGCTTTGCCGTCATGACAGCATACTTCATGCCCGCTCTGCGCGCCGCCTTTGCCCACGCTCCCGGATTAAAATCCACCGGATCAAATTCATAGAAATATTTTTCATATTCCTCTTTCGGAATACGTTCTGTAGACATGATCCATTCTCCTGATGCCGGGATAGCATACAGCCCCCAGTGAATGAACATGCCGAATCTTGCCTCCCGGTACCACTCTGTCCTCTTCCATATCGCTTCATTCATTTTGATCATTTCCCTCCCGGAAATTATTTTATTTTCACAGCAACGGAGCGATCAGACGCAGCAGGCACTGCCCTATCCTTACTGCCGTATTTCGTCCGCTCCTGTACTGCTCCGTCACCTCATGACACTGCGGGAACAGGTTTTCAAAATCCTTTTTCACATCTGCAACCGCCCGGCAGCCATGCAGAAGCACGCCGTTTTCAAAGTGGAAATACAGGCTCCTGTAATCCAGATTTATCGTTCCTACCGTTGCCGTCATATCATCGGATACGCACTGCTTTGCATGGATAAATCCCGGCGTATACTCATATATCCTGACGCCGCATGCCGCAAGCTGCGCGTAATAAGAACGGGTCACCTTAAATACCAGCGGCTTGTCCGGTATGCCGGGCGTGATGATGCGCACATCCACTCCGCGCTTTGCCGCCTGCCCCAGTTCCCGGCTCATCTCATCGCTGATTATCAGATACGGGGTCGTAAAATAAATGTACCTGCGCGCATTTTTAATCACGTTCATATAAACGTTTTCGCCTACAGGCTCCCCATCCAGCGGACTGTCGGCATAAGGCTGTACAAATCCTGTCTCTGTCGCAGCGCACGACACTTCCGGGAAAAACTGTTCGTAGCCCGCATCGCTCTTTTCCATGACATTCCACATTTCCAGGAACATCACAGTCAGATTCTGTACTGCCGCACCTTCCAGACGCACACCCGTGTCTTTCCAACGTCCGTACGGATGCGTGATGTTGAAATATTCATTTGCCAGATTGTAGCCGCCCGTAAAGCCAACCTTTCCGTCAACGACCGTTATCTTCCGGTGGTCTCTGTTATTCATAAACACTCGCAGGAACGGTATCACACGGTTAAATACACGGCATTTCACGCCCTGTTCTTCCATACGATGAATAAAATCTGTATTGATAAAGCCGATACTTCCCATATCATCGTACAAAATCCGCACATCCACGCCCTCTGCGGCCTTCCGCACCAGTATTTCCTTTATCTCTCCGAACGACTCCGCATCCTCTATCGCATGGTACTCCATGAAAATAAATTTTTCAGCTTTATCCAATTCTTTCTTCTGAGCCTCAAATCCGTCCTCTGCCTCTGCATAAAACTCCACATCGGTATTTTGCCAAACCGGATATTTCCCGTATTTCCAGATATAGCGGGACTGGTTTGCAAGGCTCCTGTCCGTTTCCTCCAGCCGCCGGAATGTCTGCTCATCCTGTTTGAGCCACTTTACCAGCTCCCCGTCTATCACATCCAGCCGTTTCTGCATCGGGCGCGTTATCTCCGGTCTTCCCATGAGCAGATACAGGCAGACTCCGAGCACCGGGAACGCCAGGATGATGATGATCCACGGCATCTTAAACGCCGCATTCCTCCTGCTTCCATATATGAACAGAACCGCAACCACTGAAAGGATGCTGCTTCCTACCGCTATCCATGTTGAATACCGGTTCAGGCGCATAAACATCACAAGCAGCCAACCGACCTGTACCAAAACGGATAATATTACAAATATCAGCCGTCCTACACTGTTTTTTACTTCCGTCTTTTCTTCTGTACGCATCTTTTTCTCCCGCATTTTATTCTCCATTACGGAGCGCACTATAGTTAAATAATACTGCCTGCATACTCTTCTGTCAAATAAAAAAGTATGCGCCCTGGCGCACACCCGCGCCGAGCGCGGTCGCGTCAGCGATAATTTCGCCGCGCGCGAGTGCGCATAATCGTGTTTTTTTATTCGATAGAAAATGAACTTTCCTATCGAATAAAAAAATCCCCCCTGAAAAGGGAGGATGCCAGACAACTGCGCTGTCTGGCATAATTATGAAAAAGCTATTTAAACAAATTTATTGTAGTTGTCGTATCACTGTATCTGATGATAGTAGTATAAAAAATGAAAATGGATAAAACATGAGCCATCAAAAAACATTCCGTTAAAGATATATGAACAGTTTATGAACCAAACTGCCTTGCTCCCCAACTTGGCCTATCAAAATCCAAAGCACCCTGCCTTGCAGGACGCAGTGCCTGCAGCGGGTCGCGCCAGCGATATTTCCTTTTCTATCGAAGAAAAAAAGACGGCTGGATATTTCCAGCCGCCTTATATCCGGATGACCTGCGTCATCTGCGCTTATGCTGTTTTAAATCGCTCAAGCCTTGTTTACGGAACCGAACAGCTCCATTTTCTCCTTAACGGTAGCCTTGATAGCTTCAAAGCCGGGAGCCAGCAGCTTACGAGGGTCATAACCCTTACCCTGCTGATCTTTGCCTGCTTCGATGTACTCTCTTGTAGCTTCTGCGAAGGAAAGCTGGCACTCGGTGTTTACATTGATCTTAGCAACGCCCAGAGAGATTGCTTTCTTGATCATGTCAGCCGGGATGCCTGTGCCGCCGTGAAGAACCAGCGGAAGGTCGCCTGTCAGCTGCTGGATTGCATCCAGTGTCTCAAAGGACAGACCCTGCCAGTTTTCAGGATATTTGCCGTGGATGTTGCCGATGCCTGCTGCCAGGAAGTCAACGCCCAGATCAGCGATCTTCTTGCACTCGTTGGGATCTGCGCACTCGCCCATACCAACTACGCCGTCTTCCTCGCCGCCGATGGAACCAACCTCAGCCTCGATGGAAACGCCCTTCTCGTGAGCAGCCTTAACCAGCTCAGTTGTCTTTGCTACGTTCTCCTCGATCGGGTAATGAGAACCGTCGAACATGATGGAAGAGAAACCAGCTTCCAGACATTTGTAGCAGTGATCATAAGAGCCGTGATCCAGATGCAGAGCAACGGGAACGGTGATGTTCATCTCTTCCATCATGCCGTTTACCATACCTACAACGGTCTTGTAGCCGGTCATGTACTTACCAGCGCCCTCAGATACACCCAGAATAACGGGGGAGTTTAACTCCTGAGCGGTCTGCAGGATCGCCTTTGTCCATTCCAGGTTGTTGATGTTGAACTGGCCTACTGCATAATGACCAGCTTTTGCTTTGTTCAGCATTTCTGTAGCAGATACTAACATCTTAATTACCTCCATACGAAATAGGATTTTTATTTAACCGCCCCTATTATACCCCATCTTGTCCGAAAAAGGAATATAAGAATGATAAAATTTTATCATTTCCCGCGATTATCTGCCTCTCCGGCGCGCGTCCGGTTTTTGCGCCCTCCTCACGGTACCATGATATGCAGCGCCTCTCTCTGATTCTCTATCACAACCTCCGTATGCCGTCCGCCGTACTCCCCGTCCAGCGTCCACGCGATCTCCTCTTCTGATTCCACCTTCAGACACGTTGTCTTAAAACAATACATGCAGGCCGCATCGATATCCCTCTGGGTCAGTGCCACCAGCGTCCGGTTTAAGTCTTCCAGGCTGCGCGGTTTCTTGACGAGCATCACCTCAAATATCCCGTCGCTCAAATCCACCGTTTTTCCGGTAATGCCCTTAAATCCTCCCACCGACATGGAATTGGTTATCATCCCGTACAAAAACTCATCCTCTATTACCCTGTCGTCCGTCTTTATCTTCATATGATATGATTTTACATTTGCAAGCTTTTTCATACCTTCCAGAATATACGCCATATGCCCGAGGACGTTTTTTATCTCCTGACTCGTCTCATATGACACATCCGTGAAAAGCCCGAAAGCCGCGATATATACAAATGTATTTTCATTAAAGGAGCCCACGTCGCACGCAAACGGCCTGCCGTGTACCGCAACCTCCGCCGCCTTTTTCATGTTCCGCGGAATATGCAGGCTGCGCGCAAAGTCATTCGTACTGCCCGCCGGGATATAGCCCAAAGGCCTTCTTCTGACGCTCTTCATAATACCTGTCACGACCTCATCTAATGTCCCGTCTCCGCCGCTGCATACCACAAGATCATATTTTGCCGTGCGGTTAGCCGCCAGCTCTACCGCCTCTCCCGCGTACTGGGTGGGCCTTGCCGTCACTGTATAGCCCGCTTTCGTAAAAATATCTATCACATCCAAAAGCCATGTCTTTATCTGTCCCTTTCCTGCCTTAGGATTATAAATAAAAAGCAGTTTTTTTGTATCCACCGCCATTCCTCCTTTCATATCGAATAAAAAACAGGGGGATGCCTGTCCAGCTATCCCCCCGTCGTATCTTTTATAATCTTTACGCACCTGCGCCTGCAAGATAATTTTCCATATTTACAAGTGCTTCATCCTCATCGCTGCCATCCGCGATCACTGTCACGCTCTCGCCCGGCGCAAGCGCAAGGCTCATCATTCCCATAATGCTCTTGGCGTTTACCTTGCGGCCTTCCGACTCCAGATAAACACTGCTGTTGTGCTTGCTCGCAACCTGCACGAGCATTGCTGCCGGACGCGCCTCAAGACCCTGCTCCAGCTTAACAACCACATCCTTCTGTTTCATAATAAACTCCTCTCCTTTAAGACCTCATGGCATCCGCCAATTCACATAGCTTCCGTAAACGATGGTTTACACCGGATTTTCCGACCGGAGGGTCAAGATACCTCCCCAGCTCCTTTAACGGAGCCTCAGGATGCTCCAGACGTACCTCTGCCATCTGGCGTAAACTCACCGGTAACTTTTCAAATCCGTACTTCTCCTGTAATAACAGGATATCCTCCAACTGTCTGGCAGCCGCGTTCACCGTCTTGGTGATATTGGCTGTCTCGCAGTTGACACGACGATTCACACTGTTTCGCACCTCGCGCACGACTCTTGAATTCTCAAACTCCATCAGCGCCACATGCGCCTCCGTCACGTTCAGGAAATCAGAAATGCCCGAACCTTCCTTCACATACACCACAAAATATTTTTTGCGCTGTACGATGCGGGCATCGACCTCAAAATCCCGCAGTATCTCCTGCACCTGCTCCGCAAGTGTCTGCCTGCCGCATACGATCTCCAGATGATATCCCTTTACAGGGTCGCTCATAGACCCTGCCGCCAGAAACGCACCTCGCAAAAACGCGCGCTGACAGCACGCATTCCTGATAAGCATCCTGCTCACCGGTCCGCGGAGACCGTCGCTCACTGCTTCCGGATCTGTCACATGCCCGGTCACATCCAGAAACTTGATTCCCTGTAAAATCTTCTTTGCCAGCTCCTGATCGTCAACTTTGCAAAAGTATCCCGCCTGCCGGCTTTCCTGACATACCTGCGTTTCCGTACTTATATTAAATGTTTTCTGCAGCAATGTAAAGCTTTTTCTGACAACCAATGCATTTTCCGCATGAATTTGCAGAAAAGCTCCGTCTTTTCCGCTTCCGATACTCCCGCAAAAATGCAGTATCGCCGCCAGCTCAGCAAGCTGACAGTGCCGCGACGGACTGATATGGCGGCACAGTTCCTCTTTTACTCCTGATGAAAATGACATCCTAAATATCCCTGTGGCCCAAAGAAACCCCGTATGTAGCCCCGCGGTTTTTCAGCCTTTTGTAAAGCTCGTTTGCAAGCGTCACGCTCCTGTGTCTGCCGCCTGTACAGCCGATTGCGACAACCAGCTGGTACTTTCCTTCTTTTATATAATTCGGTATCAAAAACTGCAGCAGATCCAGAAGCTTGTCCAGAAACGTTTCCGCCTCCGTAAAACCCATCACATAATCCTGAACTCCCCGGTCGTTCCCCGTAAGATATTTCAGCTCATCTATATAGAAAGGATTCGGGAGAAAACGCACGTCAAAAACAAGGTCGGCATCCGCCGGTATTCCATGCTTAAAGCCAAACGAAAGAATATTCACCATCAGGCTGTTATATTCCTCATTCCGGACAAATATCCTGTCCAGCTCCTCTTTCAGAGCCCTTGTCAAAAGCTTTGACGTATCAATGATATAATCCGCATCTTTTTTGACCTGCTTTAAAATCTCCCGCTCCTTTGTGATCCCGTCTTCTATCCTCGGACACTCCGCCGTACAAAGCGGATGCATCCTCCGGCTCTCCTTATAGCGTTTTACCAAAACAGCATCAGAGGCATCCATAAAAAGTACCTCGAACACCATTCCGTTTTGCCTCAGGGTCCTCAATACCCGTTCCGTCTGTGCAAACGACTGGTCCGTTCGCACATCCACACCCAGAGCCACCTTCGTAATCTCCGTATTCGACGTGGACAAAAGCTCCACAAATTTGTCGATCAGAAGCACCGGCAGATTGTCCACGCAGTAATATCCCATATCCTCCAGCAGGCGCATTGCGGTGCTCTTGCCGCCTCCGCTCATGCCGGTCACCATCACAAATCTCATCTTTAAAAATCTCCCAGAAAAATTACTTCCGGTTCGAGAATGACTCCGAATTTTTCCTGTACCTTTTCCGCCACCTCACGGATCAGCCCTGCAATATCTGCCGCAGTCGCGTCTCCTTTGTTCACAATAAAGCCGCAATGCTTTTCGGATACCTGCGCGCCTCCCCGAAAACAGCCCCGGAGCCCCGCGTCCATGATAAGCTTTCCCGCAAAATGACCTTCCGGTCTTTTGAACGTACTCCCCGCGCTCGGAAATTCCAGCGGCTGCTTTTCACGGCGCTGCTGCGCGAGTCTCTGCATCTGCGCCGCTATCTCTTCCCTCTCGCCTCTCTCAAGGATCAGCTCTGCGCCAAGCACCGTATACCGGCTGTTTTTGATCACGCTCGTGCGATAACCAAACTGCATCTCTTCCCTGCTCAATGTACGGACGTTTCCATTTTCATCCATCACATCCGCAGATGCTACGAGCATAGACATCTCGCCGCCGTATGCTCCCGCGTTCATCCTGACTGCGCCGCCCAGTGTCCCGGGTATGCCGGATGCAAATTCCATGCCGCAAAGCCCGTTCTCCATCGCGCGCCGCGCCGTCACCGCGAGACTTGCTCCGGCTCCTGCCCGTATCGTCTCATCCTGTATGCTCACTGTTTCAAAAATACCTCCGAGACGCACTACAGCGCCCCGGTACCCTCTGTCGCCAACGAGCAGATTACTCCCGTTTCCCAACAGAAAATACGGCATCCCCTCTTCCCGAAGGCACGCCAATACGCCTCTTAATTGTTCCGCCGTATTCGCCGTCAGAAAATATTCGGCAGGCCCTCCCACCCGAAAAGTGGTATGCCTGCTCATCGGTTCCTGCGTCAATATCTGCTCTTTCGGCAGAATGGATTCCAGTCTTTGCTTCAATCGTCTTTCCAACCCTTCTATGCTGAGGTCAAAATGTTCCCCTGCCTCTATCCTATGCGGAAAGAGGCAGGTTTATGACATATAAATACTCTTGTAGATACGATTTTATTCGCTCAGCACCATCTTTGCAGCGCCGTAAATGCCCGCGTCATTGCCCAGCTTTGCAAGTGTGAACAGCGCACCCCTGCAGCCCTGGAACGCATACTGACGGTAATATTTCTGAATATAATCCAAAAGAACTGTCCCTGCCTTTGAAACGCCGCCGCCTACTACGAATATCTCAGGGTTGGAAACGCTCGCCATCTGCGCCAGCGCCTTTCCCAGATACCAGCCAAAGTCCTCCGCTACCTCCGTTGCGAGACCATCGCCTGCTTTTACCGCATCCCAAACGTCCTTTGCGCTCACTTCCGTTGCACGCAGACTGCTTGTCCTGCTTTCATCTGCCAGCTTCTCTTTTGCCAGACGAACAATACCCGTTGCAGAAACATACTGCTCCAGACAACCGCAGTTACCGCAATTGCATGGAATCGTCTCTTCATCATTCACATGCATATGTCCGATCTCACCACCGGAACCTGTCGCTCCGGACAAAATCTTTCCGTTTACGATGATACCGCCGCCTACGCCGGTTCCAAGAGTAGCCAAAATCACGTTCTTATATCCCTTTGCACCACCCTGCCACATCTCTCCAAGCGCTGCAACGTTTGCGTCATTCCCTGCTTCAACAGGCATATTTAAAAGAGACTGCATTTCTTTCTTGATGCTGAATGTTCCCCAGCCCAGATTTACCGCGCCGTATACCGTACCCTCGGAATCAATGGGACCGGGTGCTCCGATACCAACGCCTTCCACCTCGTCGCGCTCCATCTCACGCTCATCCATTTTTTTCAAAATGCTGTTTGCCACATCGGGAAGGATTTTAGCACCGCCATTTTCAGTTACCGTGGGAATCTCCCATTTTTCCAGAAGATCTCCGTCTGTATTAAATAATCCAAGCTTGACTGTGGTTCCGCCCACGTCTACGCCAAAACAATATTTGCCCATTCTTAATTCCTCCGTTTATTCGTCCTCTTCATCCCGCTTGCGCGTAAGGGAATTCTGTACTCTCATATACAGTTCCTGCGCCGCATTGTAACCCATCTTTTTCTGTCTGTGGTTGACTGCCGCCGTCTCGCAAATAATTGCCAGATTCCGTCCCGGACGGATCGGAATGCTGTGGCAGACTACCTTGTTGCCAAGATATTCCGTAAATTCCTCTTCCAGCCCCAGACGGTCGTACTCCTTATCCCTGTCCCACTCTTCCAGCTTGATGACAAGGTCAATATTCTGCGTCTCACGAACGCTGGATGCACCAAACAGCGCTTTCACATCCACGATACCGATACCGCGCAGTTCAATAAAATGCTTTGTAATATCAGGAGCCGTTCCCACAAGCGTATCCTCGCTGACCTTACGGATTTCCACCACATCATCTGTTACAAGACGGTGTCCTCTCTTGATCAGCTCCAGCGCCGCCTCAGATTTTCCGATACCGCTCTCACCTGTGATCAGTACGCCCTCACCATATACATCCACCAGTACGCCATGCACCGAAATACACGGTGCAAGCTTAACATTGAGCCAGCGGATCAGCTCTGCAGTAAAAGCACTTGTCGCATGCTTTGTCATCAAAAGCGGAACGCCCTTTTCAATCGCGATTTTACGGAACAGGTCGTCCGGCCTTAAGTCTCTGCAGAAAATAATGCACGGAATCGGATAAGCCAGCAGCTTTTCCAGAACATCCCGCTCCTCCTCCGCATTCAATCCGCCAATATACGAATATTCTACAAACCCAATGATCTGCAGGCGGGTTGCCTCGAAATGCTCAAAATATCCCGTCATCTGCAGCGCAGGACGATTGATGTCCGGCTGCGTGATTCGAATGCCTCTGACGTCAATTTCCGGCGTCAGATTTTCCAGCTTCATTTTTTCGATGATCTTTGTTAAACTGATGCTTGCCATAACCCTTCTCCTTCTCTGTTAGCACGCAATACTTCTATTTATCTTACCACAGTTCCGCATCTACGGCAATCTCACTCTTCCCGTTTGTGGAAAAAATCATAAATTTCTTCCGCCACATGCATCGGTATGTCCGCCTGCAGGCTTATCTGTTCTGCCGTTGCCTCCCGAACCTCATAAATAGACGGAAAGCTCTTCATCAGCGCCTTCCTGCGCGCCGGCCCCACGCCCGGGATGCCGTCCAGCACGCTCTTTACCTGATCCTTGCTGCGAAGAGAACGATGATATTCGATAGCAAAACGGTGCGCCTCATCCTGCACCCTCGTGATGAGCTTAAACGCTTCGCTGTTTCTGTCTATCGGCAGCTCCTCATTATGAAAATACAATCCTCTCGTCCGGTGATTATCATCCTTGACCATACCGCAGACCGGGATATTCAAATGAAGCTCCTCCAGCACCTGCTGTGCAATATTGACCTGCCCCCTGCCGCCGTCCATCAGCAAAAGGTCCGGAAAACGCGCAAATTTTCCAAAGTCTGCCGAAAACTGCTTTGCCTCCAGTTCCTTTGCCTCGTTTAACCCATGCTCAAACCTCCGTGTCAGCACCTCGCGCATGCAGGCATAATCATCCGGTCCCGCGACTGTTTTGATACGGAATTTACGATAGTCGCTGCGCTTGGGCTTTCCTTTTTCATAAACGACCATCGAGCCCACATTCTCAAAACCGCTGATATTGGAAATATCAAACGCCTCCATCCTCTCAAGTACCGGCAGATCAAGAAGCTGTGCAAGCTGACGCACCGCCCCGACTGTACGCGCTTCCTCCCTCGCTATCCGCTCCCGGTCTTTTTCCAGCACCATACGGGCATTTTTCTCTGCCAGCTCTACGAGCTTTTCCTTCTGCCCCTTTTTCGGCACACGGATGTAAACCCTCGCCCCCCGCCGCTTCGTCAGCCATTCCTCCAGAACGGGAATATCTTCTATCTCCTTCTGAAGCATGAGCTCCCGGGGAACAAAAGGGGTTCCGGCATAAAACTGTTTTACAAAATCAAGAAGTATCTGGGATTTGTCCGAGTCCTCCACATGAGTCATATAAAAATGCTCCCTACCGATAAGCTTTCCTCCCCTGACAAAAAATACCTGCACGACCGCATCGCCGCCGTCCTTATCCAGCGCAATAATATCCTTGTCCTCTCCGTCGCTGTCGGTGATCTTCTGCTTTTGGGAAACCTGTTTCACGCTGTTCAACAGATCTCGCCACTTTGCAGCCTCTTCAAATTCAAGTTCCTCCGCCGCTGCCTCCATTTTTTTCTGAAGCTCGTCCAGTATCATTGAATAATTCCCGTTTAGAAATTCCAGGGCCTTATCCACATTTTTACGATATTCTTCCCGACTCACATAATCCTGGCATGGAGCGGTACACTGCCCAATGTGGTAATTTAAACAAGGTCTTTCCAGACCGCAGTCACGGGGCAATACCCGATTACAGGTACGCAGCTTGAACAGCTTATTCAAAAGCTCTATCGTATCCTTTACCGCCGCTGCCGATGTGAACGGCCCGAAATAACGGGATTTGTCTTTTTTCATCAGGCGCGAAAAAAGCACCCTCGGATATTCCTCCCCTACCGTTACCTTGATATACGGATACGTCTTGTCATCCTTTAACAGCGTATTGTACTTTGGATTATGCTCCTTGATAAGGTTATTTTCCAGGACGAGCGCTTCCAGCTCAGAATCCGTCACAATATATTCAAAACGTGCTATCTGCGTCACCATCTTGTCTATCTGTGGTCCCCGATTTATCTTTTCCCTGAAATACGAGCGTACCCGGCTGCGGAGGCGTACCGCCTTTCCCACATAAATGATGTTGTCCTGCGCGTCGTGCATGATGTATACACCCGGCTTTTCGGGCAGTTTTTTTAATTCCTCTTCAATGCAAAACATGTAACCTCCTTCCTATCGAATCAAAACGCATCCTGCCTGCGGCAGGCGGCATCAGCGACATAATCATAGAAAAATGCCGGTCTGCGGCGCTTTACGCCTTCCGCAGCCCGGCATCCGACCATTCGATGCTTATCAGTCTTTTTTATCTTTGTCCTGCCAGACTGCCCCGGAAAACTTTCCCGGCGTCCCCTGAGCTTCCGGCCCCGGTGACGGCGGCATCCACGGTCTTTCACCTTTATCAGTCTTATCCGCTTCCCCTGTATTCTCAGAAACTACAGGATTCTCTTCGGGACTGCGGCTGTTGCTGATCACCGTCCGTTCATCATCCCTGCCAAAAAAAACGTCTTCCCGCTGCGCCTGCTGCCTGGAAAATTCCTCCCAGGGCTTTGGTTCCGATGACTGCTCTGTCCCTGCACTCCCGACTTCTTCTGTATTCGCAGAAGCCTGTTCCGTCTTGGTTTCCTCTTCCTGAGGCAGTCCTTTTATCTCCCGATATATCCGCATGAACTCCTTGCCGGTTATCGTCTCCTTTTCTATCAGATGCGCCGCCAGCTTATCCATGACATCCCGATTGGAAGAAAGCAGTTCCAGCGCCTCCTGATAACATTCTTTTAAGATACGCATCACTTCCTGATCTATCTCAGAAGCCGTGATGTCCGAACAGTTCAGCACCGATCTGCCATCCAGATACTGGCTTTCTACCGATTCCAGCCCTATCAGGCCAAATTTCTTACTCATACCAAAACGTGTTACCATCGATCTGGCAAGCCCCGTCGCCTGCTCAATATCGTTTGCCGCGCCGGTCGTCACCGTATCAAATACGATTTCTTCCGCCGCACGTCCGCCCAGATAGCCGACAAGCATATCGTGTATCTCCGCTTCGGTATTCAGGAATTTCTCTTCCTCCGGAACATGCATCACATAGCCAAGCGCTCCCATCGTCCGGGGTACTATCGTAATCTTCTGAACCGGCTCGGAATTTTTCTGAAGAGCCGCGATCAGCGCATGCCCTACCTCATGATAGGAAACGATACGGCGCTCCTGAGCACTCATAATGCGGTCTTTCTTCTCCTTGCCGACCAGCACCTGCTCTACCGCCTCAAACAAATCCTTCTGACACACATATTCGCGTCCCTGCTTGACTGCATTGATAGCCGCCTCGTTTATCATATTTGCAAGATCGGAACCGACTGCGCCGCTCGTTGCCAGTGCGATCGCATCAAAGTCCACCGTTTCGTCCATCTTTACGTCTTTGGCGTGTACCTTCAAAATCTCGACACGTCCCTTTAAATCCGGCTTATCCACGATGATACGGCGGTCAAACCGTCCCGGGCGCAAAAGCGCCTTATCCAGTATCTCCGGCCTGTTGGTCGCCCCCAGCACAAGAATACCCTTCGACGTATCAAAGCCATCCATCTCGGAAAGGAGCTGGTTCAACGTCTGCTCCCGCTCTTCATTTCCTCCGCCGTACTTGGAATCACGGCTCCTGCCGATTGCGTCTATCTCATCAATAAAAATAATGCACGGGGCATTCTTTGTAGCCTCTTTAAACAGGTCGCGCACGCGGGATGCGCCCACGCCGACATACAGCTCGATAAAATCAGAACCTGTCAGCGAAAAGAACGGTACCTTTGCTTCGCCTGCCACTGCCTTCGCCAGCAGCGTCTTACCTGTTCCGGGAGGTCCCACCAAAAGCGCTCCCTTCGGCAGCTTAGCTCCTATCTTCACATAACGCTGGGGATTATGCAGAAAGTCCACGACCTCCTGCAAAGACTCTTTCGCCTCGTCTTCGCCTGCCACATCCTTGAATGTAATGCCGGTCTCTTTCTGGACATATACTTTGGCATTGCTCTTGCCGACGCCCATCGGGCCGCCGCTTCCGCCCATCCTGCGGAACAGAAAGCTCAGCAAAATCCACATGACCACGATAGGAAGCACATAGGTCAGTATCATCGTCAGTATCAGACCGGAGCCGTCCGGTACGATCTTGCCGTAGCTTTCCACTTTATTTTCTTCCAGATATGCCGAAAGCACATCGTCCGACTGCGCCTTACCGGTATAATAGCTCACCTGCGGAGCCGCATTAAACAATGTATCCGGTTTCTCTGCCTTGGGCTTGATGTATATCGTCTCATCGTCCCATGTGACTTCCTCTACCTTACCGCTCTCTACCATCTCCTGAAACTTCCCGAAGGGAACTTCCTGATTGGTCGCATTGTTGATCATCTTCATAAACAGACTCATGGAGACCAGCGTCACGACCGCCGCCACCGCCAGAAGTATCAGACTCGTACGCTTCGGATTATTCTGTCCCGGCCCTCCGGGTCCCTGTTGCCCTCCGCCGCCGTTTCCATTTCCATTGGATCCTCCATTATTATAAGGGTTAATATTATTATCCATTTGTTAACCTTTCTTTTTCGTATATCTCTTTCTGTCACACTGATAATTTTCCATTTTACAGCTTCAGCAGTATCATAATTATAGACATTCTAATAGAAGAAATCAATAGCTAAAGTATGAAATTACTGTGGCTTCAAAGCTCCGCGATATCCGAATATTGAGACGGATTGCGGGAGCGTGAAACGCGAAACAATCCGTAGATATCGCAGTTGGGGGTTTTTGCCCCCAACATCATATAAAAGATATAAAAGATTTTTTAAGAAGCTCTGGATTTTTTCCCGTCTGCCGTTATATAATCAATAACAGTATCTATGCCCTGACGCAGGCAGGGAAAATTCAAACAGAAGAACTGCGCAGCCTGCCGCATCCGGCAGGCCCGACGCAAACACACAGGGAGTTTTTACATGAATATTGGATTTGATAATCAGAAATATCTGCAGATGCAGTCCGAGCATATCCGCCAGCGGATATCCATGTTCGGAAACAAGCTCTATCTGGAATTTGGAGGGAAGCTTTTTGACGACTACCATGCCTCAAGAGTCCTTCCCGGCTTTGAGCCCGACAGTAAGCTCAAAATGCTCCTCCAGCTCAAGGACCAGGCGGAGATAGTCATTGCCATTTCCGCAGGCGCGCTGGAAACGAACAAAACACGCCGCGACCTCGGACTTACCTATGACCTTGAGGTGCTGCGGCTGGCTGAAGCCTTCCGCAAAATCGGCCTGTACGTCGGCAGCGTCGTTATCACACAGTACGCCGGACAGCCCGCAGCCGATCTTTTCCGCAAAAAGCTGGAGACCCTCGGCATCCGCTGCTACGTCCACTATGTGATAGACGGCTATCCTACCAATGTCGAAAAAATCGTCAGCCCTGAAGGCTACGGACGCAACGACTATATCGAAACGAGCCGTCCGCTCGTCGTTGTCACCGCACCCGGCCCCGGCAGCGGCAAAATGGCCACCTGCCTTTCCCAGCTCTATCACGAGCATCTGCGCGGCGTGAACGCAGGCTATGCCAAATTCGAGACGTTCCCGATATGGAACCTGCCCTTAAAGCATCCCGTAAATCTGGCATATGAAGCTGCAACAGCGGATTTAAACGACGTCAATATGATAGACCCCTTCCATCTGGAAGCCTATGGCGTCACCACGGTCAACTATAACCGTGATGTGGAGATATTCCCCGTCCTGAGCGCTATCTTTGAAGAGATACTTGGAGAATGCCCTTATAAATCCCCTACGGATATGGGCGTAAATATGGTAGGCAACTGCATTATCGACGATGAGGTGTGCCGCGAAGCCTCCCGCCAGGAGATAATCCGCCGTTATTATAACTGTCTCTGCGATTTAAAACGCGGCAATTCCACTCCGTCCGTTTTATATAAACTCGAGCTTTTAATGAAACAGGCAGGCATCACCGTGGCAAACCGCCGCGTTATCGCAGCCGCAATGGAGCGCGAATCCCTCACTGGAGCTCCCGCTGCCGCGATAGAACTGCCCGACGGCACGCTCGTGACAGGAAAGACCACCTCCCTTTTGGGAGCCTCCTCTGCCTGTCTGCTCAATTCCCTGAAAATACTGGCTGGTATCGACCACGAGCTGCATCTCGTATCCCCGGACGCCATCCGTCCTATCCAGTCCTTAAAAACAGATTACCTCGGAAGCCAGAATCCCCGTCTTCACACCGACGAGATACTCATTGCGCTCTCCATCAGCGCGGCTACCGATGAAAATGCGGCCCGCGCACTGGCTGCGCTCCCGCTTCTGAAAGGCTGCGAGGTACACTCTTCTGTCCTTCTTTCTTCTGTTGACGAGGGTATGTTCAAAAAGCTCGATATGCATTTGACCTGCGAACCCAAGACCGAAGATAAGGAAACCGCTCAGGAATCCTGAGCACATTCATCTAAACGCATTCCGAATATTCAATATCCTGCAAAAAGCTCCGGATATCCGCCTCAATGGCAGATACCCGGAGCTTTTATAAGCTTAACACATCAAACTGTTATGATAATTTCTTCAGATAATGCCCTACGACCGTCACTCCTTCGTTTAAAACGATAAATGCCTGAGGATCGTGCTTATTCACAATTTCCTTCAGCCTCGGCAGTTCATATTTGGAAATCAATATATAAAGCATGTTCGACTTCTCGTTTGTATATGCCCCCGTGCTTTCCAGCCTCGTAATACCGCGGTTGAGCTTTTGGAATATCTCGTTTTCCAGTTCTATGTCATCCTTTTTCGTAATTATCCGGACTTCCACATTGATATTCTGGGAATGCTCATGATCTACCGCAAACGCACTGACTGCCGCATAGATGAGGGAGTAAATGACTGTCCCCACATTAAACAGGAACAGACATATCCCGTACAGGACTCCGTTTGCTATCAGATTGACCTTGCCGACGCTCAGATTCTTTTTCCATTTTAAAAGCAGCAGGGCGATGATATCCGTACCTCCCAGCGAACCTCCCATCCGCAATGCCGTTCCCATGCCAAATCCGCACATCAGTGCACCTATCACAGTGCTCCCCAGAACATCATCCGGCAAAAGCGTTTCCGCCGGTATGGGTATCAGGGACAAAAACAACGTCACTGCCGTCAGACAGCATATTGTTTTCGCAAAAAAACGCTTTCCGATGTCCTTCATACTCAAAAGCAATACCGGAATGTTTACAGCATAATAAATAAGACCGGCAATATCAAACTGCACAGGGATATGCAGACATGATACGAGCAGCGTACGGATAATCTGGGCAAATCCCATGACACCCCCGCTGTAAAGCCCTGCCGGTACAACAAACAGATTCACCCCGGCAGAATAAATGGCAGCTCCGCAGACAGCAAGGGCAAGCTGTTTGCTCTGCTCCTTCATCTCGATGCTCATTGTCTGCAAATGTTCTTTTGTATTTCCCACAACGCCCTCCTCGCCCTCGGCATCTCCTCATCCGGCAGGCATACCACGTTTTTTCACCTTTATTTTACTATTCATGCACCTGACTTTCAACTCCCAAAATACATTCGCGTACAAAAAACGCGTTTTTCCCGGGTATCGCATCCCTGAAAAAACGCGCTTTTTCCACAAGTCCTGAAAAGCCCCCGCCGAACCCGTTCACCGGAAACATCTCATCGACTTATCCTTCTCTGCCTATCCTTCCCAAAAACGTCAGCAGATAAATGCCGCAGATACCGACCAGCACATAAATAATCCTGCTGACCCAGCTCATATCTCCGAATATCAGCCTTACCAAATCCAGCCGGAACAGCCCTACAAGGCCCCAGTTCACCGCACCGATAAATACGACGATCAGTGCGATATAATCCAGCGTCCTGCTCATCATGCAGCCTCCTTTCAGACAAATTAACTAAATGAGTTATCCGTCTTCTCCAGTATTTCCTCAAAGAATATTTTTATGCATCTTTTATAAAATGACAAAGGCGCTGGAAAGGTTTCCTGCCGAATGATATAATACCGAAGACAGACAATCTTTACCCTCAGTGTACAGGGTATCATTTTATAAAGGAGATTTTTCAAAATGGACAATATGTATGAACAGCGTCTGGAGCGCGTATGCGACCGCCTTTCCGAAAAGGGACTTTCACAGATGATCGTCTGCGACCCTTTGAGCATCCGCTACCTGACCGGAGTGTGGGTAGAGCCCTTTGAACGGCTCTATGTCCTTTATCTGCACACCGGCGGACAGCATCGCTTTTTTCTGAACACCCTGTTTGTAGTGCCGGATACCGGAATTCCCTGCACATGGTTTTCCGATACGGATGACGGTATCGCCATCCTTTCCGGACTCGTAGATAAAACTGCGGATATTGGCATCGACAAAAACTGGCCCGCCCGTTTTCTGCTATCCCTCATGGCGCACAATCCCGGCGTGCATTATGTCGATTCTTCCGACTGTATCGACAGCGTGCGCGCAGTCAAGGATGATTTCGAGCGTCAGAAAATGCGTGAGGCTTCCCTTTTAAACGACGCCTGCATGGAAAAGATATCCTCCCATATCAAAGCCGGGATGACCGAACTGGAATGCGCCGAATATGTCCGCTCCCTTTATAAGGAAGCCGGCTGCCGTGAAAGCTTTTCAACCATCGTTTCTTTTGGTGCAAACGGCGCAGACCCCCACCATGAACCGGACGGTACCGTTCTTCATCCCGGAGACGGCATCGTCATTGACATGGGATGTGAAAAGGACGGCTACTGCTCCGACATGACCCGGACCTTTTTCTGTCAGTCTGCAGACCCGGACTATACCACCATCCATGACATCGTCCGCACTGCCAACGAAGCCGCCGAAAAGCTCGTCCGTCCCGGTGTTCGTTTCTGCGACCTTGACAAGGCGGCAAGGGACATTATTTCTAATGCCGGATACGGCGAATATTTTACGCACCGTCTCGGCCACTCCATCGGCATGAAAGAACATGAAGCAGGAGATGTCAGCCAGTCCAATACCGATGAAATCCGCGAAGGGATGACTTTTTCTATCGAACCGGGTATTTATCTGCCCGGAAAATTCGGAGTTCGCATAGAAGACCTCGTCCTCGTCACCGCTGACGGCTGTGAGGTCTTGAATCATGTCGATAAGCGCTGGAAAGTAATCGGCTGAATTTTATACTGTTTGGACAAAAAATATTTTTTGACCCTTTTTTTCTTTCCCTTTATTCGGTACTCTAAATATGGTAAAGTATCATATATGATGTTGGGGGCAAAAACCCCCAACTGCGATATCCGAATATTGGGTCGGGTCAATAAGTCATAGAACCACTCCCGTGCAAACATGTCGTGTTTCATGACTTTCGACCCTGATATCTTATATATATGAGTTCTAAATGAAAAGAGGGGTTTGAGATGACCAAAAGTGATGTAACGCGCGGACTGATAGATTTTGCCGTCAGTCAGTGTCTGAAAAATATGAAAAACGATTCCCGGCGAAGCCTGCGCCGTTTAAATGACCTCGGTCTTCAGGCCGCCAAGGGACGCTTTCAATCCGAGCTGTTCTTTCTGTTCCAGCGGATGCTGAATAACGATAACAGTCCCTATTATGAAATGCTGGACAAAATCCTTTTCACGACCGATACCGCCTTTCTGAAAGATTTCGGCATCAACCTTGGCTATAATGCGTGGACGCTGGGCGCTGCACAGCTCCGCCGCAGTGCTGAAAATAATCGCCTTCCGCTCTCATGGCTGACAGAACTAAAGCCTGCCGCTTCTATAGATGCGCTCTCTTCGCAGATTTCCAGAGAACGTGAAAACGGCAGATTTGCCTTCCTCGCTTCCCTTCCCGAAGAGGGGATAGGCTCAGGAACCGGTCTGTTTACTCTGTTCAGACGTTTTCATGACTGTGATTTTCTTCTCAATCCCGGATGGACAGGCTGCTCACTTTCTTCCGGGCAGCTTGAAGAAGCCGTACGCTGCACCAACCTGCTCTTCCTCCTGCCCTTCGGTTCCATTGAATGCCGTAGGCTCGCGGAAAGACTGCTGGCGTTTAAGCGTACGTTTATCGTAACATATACTTATGAAGAAAAGGATTTTGACGAGCTTCTTTCTCCTGAACATATTGAGGAGCTGCTCTCCTGGGGCAGTCCGCTCTTAAGCTTCCTCCCCTCCCCTGCGTGCAGCGCGCAGACCCGCAAAGCTGTAGATGAGGCCATTCTGGATGCCCGGATGCAACAGAAATTTCCCGCTCTCCTCATCCACTGGCAGGAGGATATCGACCGCATCAGCAATATCCTTTCTTCTCCTGCCCAACATACTTTTGCAGATTCTCTCAAGACAGCTTCTGTTAAATAATGAATCGCCGAATATAAAAAGACACGTCAGAAGATATCCTCTGATGTGTCTTTCTGTATTCTTTATTCTTCCTGTCGGCTCTCCCATTCCGGCTCCACCGTTTCCTGCATGCCTGCAATTCCCTGCTCTGCCAGCACCTTTTTTGCCAGCCCCATAAAAATCCCGTGCAGGTCCTCCGCAAACTCATCCGGTCCGATATCGTTCCCCTCCCGCAGCCAGTATATCAGCTCCTCTAAAAGCATCGCGCTGAAAAGTCCTATATAAAAATCCTTCTTCTCGTTCTCTTCCTCCACCATATTGTTGGAAATGAACACGAGCACAGGCTTTAACATTCCGCAGAAATACTCCCTGAATGAATTCTGCCCTTCCACATCGAGGGCATTCTGATAAAAACGGCGCTCCGCATCAAAGTGCCGACACAGCGCCACCAGCATATCCCATGGGCTGCGGCAGGAATCCCAATCCATACGCCCGATAAAATCCACATAAAAAATCCAGTTTACCAAATCGTATTTGTCCCGGAAATGATAATAAAAACTCTTCCGGTTCATGCCGCAGTCTTCGCAGATATCTCCCACACTTATCTTGGAAAAAGGATTTTTGCTCATCAGCTTTTTCATGGAAGCTGCCAGAGCGTTTTTCGTAATATTGGAATCCGCCATAATCTTTTATACCTCTGACTATCCCATGCAGCCTGCCTTCTTATATCCGGCAGCGTTTCAGCAACGCGATACCTGTCGGATACGGTCCCGTGTGTACACCGATCGTTGCACCCACGTGGAACAGCTCATAACGCCTTATCTGATCTTCTTTATCCTTAAATGCAGCCTTTACCTGTTCTTCAAACTTTTTAAATTCTTCCTGATCAAGCCCCGACGCCAAAGCAAAACGATATTCCGACAGATCGATATGGTCAGCCTCGATATAGGCTTTTGCCTTCTCAATGACCGCCTGCAGGGATTTCTTTCTTCCCCTGCTCACCCCCGCCGAAACGAGTTCACGGTTCACATACTCTATCAAAGGCTTTATCTTCAATACATTGCCTATCGTTGCCGCCGCCCTGCCTATCCTGCCGCCATGCTGAAGATAGTCAAGATCGTTCGTTGTAAAAAAGATGCGCCCTGTAGAACGTATCTCCTCCAGGAGCTTTACGGCTTCCTTCAGCTCCAGCTCTGCGCCCCGGAGCCGGCATGCCTCCTCCACAAGCATCCCCTGCAAAAGCGTCACGAGCTCCGAATCCAGAATCTCAATCTGTGCCTCCGGATAATCTTCCAGAATCTGATTTTTCGCATTCATGGCAGACTGGATGGAACCGGAAAACGCGCTGTTCAGACAGATACATAAGATCGGAACATTATCTTTTACATATTTTTCAAAAACATCTGCGTAATCCTGCACCGATGGCATTGAGGTCTTCGGGAATTCCCCTTCCCTGTCTGCCATCTGCTGATAAAAATCTTCTACGCTGACATCTACGCCCTCTCTCATATAATTTGCTTCTTCAAAAGAAACATAAAACGGAACAACGTCCACACCCAGCTCCTGAATCCGCTCCTTTGGCAGGTCGCATGAACTGTCACTGATAACCTGAAATCTCATAAACTCTCCTGTTCTTGTCTATCTCTTATAATCGGTCAAACCATCCTTCAGCTGCTCCCCAAACTCTGCCGGAGTCAGCTCACGGTTCTTCATCTTCTCCATCTCATCTGCTTTTACACCGACAAGCTGGATCAGCTGCACCTTTCCGAACGGGGATGCAATCGTCCCGAGTTCATCTTCTTTCGTGATAAATCCCATCAGCCCGGACTTTCCTGCCGCATCAAAGCCTTTCTGCTGACCCATTGCCAGAAACTGCCCCGGCAAAAACTGATGCCCGTTGTTGACCGTAATCCCTGCCATCATCTGCAAAAGGCTGCACATGTGACGTACCTCAAGCGCCGGATTTACCAGCCCTTCTTTTTTGAGCTTCACTGTCAGCTCGAAACCATATCCGCTTCTCTCCGGATTGCCGTTCTGCTTCTCATACAATTCGGACAGTCCGTATGTCACAAAATGAAAATATTCGCCGCCGTTATAAATGCTCACGCCGTCCAAAGGTCCTGCCTCCCCCGGCTTAAAGCTCGCATAGCATCCAAAATGCGCAGGATTCTTCTGATTCGGATACTTCGCTTCAAAACATCCGGAAATCGCATCCCAGCCGGGTGCTTCCGTATAGAGTACTTCCTCCGCCTCATTCTGAATCATGTGTCCCGGATGGATATGTCCCGCCAGATTTTCTGCTATCTTAACAGCAACCTGTCTGCTGAACTCATCCCCTGCACTTATCTGCTCTACGCTTCCTTTCTGCGGAACAGCGATGTCTGCGACTGTCAGCGGAAAGCTCCTGCGCCCCACGCAATCCGTATAAAATAATCTTTCACCTTTATGGATAGTGCCGCAGGTCAGATAACAGCCAGCCACGAGGCTGCCGTCCTTTAACAAAAATACATTCTCTATGATCGCCTGCGCGAATCCGTCATTTTCCTGATACTGCATCGGAACAATCTCCTTTTTAATAGTCCAGTGTATCCAGATATTTCATATAATTCACAACCATCATCGCAATTTTGAAGGTCATCGCATCCTCAAAAGTACGGATATCCAGACCGGTAGCTTTCTGCAGCTTCTCTATCCTGTAGACAAGCGTATTGCGGTGGATGAAGAGCTGACGGCTCGTTTCCGATACATTAAGGTTATTTTCAAAAAACTTGTTTATCGTTGTCAATGTCTCGTCATCAATGTCGTAAACCTGATTCCCGCCAAATATCTCTTCAATAAATATCCTGCACAGATTTACCGGAAGCTGATAGATAAGACGGCCGATCCCCAGCGTAGAATATGCTATCACATTTTTCTCCGCATAGAAAATACGTCCCACATCCATCGCCATCATCGCTTCCTTATAGGACTTGGATACCTCACGCAGCTCACGTACAACGGTTCCGTAAGAAACACGCACCTTCATCATCGCTTCGCTGTTCATCATATCGACTATCATGTTGGCGGTCTGCTCGAGCGCCTCCGGGGACTCATCCTTTTCCACAGCCTTTATCAGAATGATATTTTTCTCATCCACCGCCGTGATATAGTCGCCGTTCTGGCTGCTGAACAGGCTCTTTAACATCTCTGTCGCGCCGTTGTCCTTTTCCACGCGCGTCTCCACAAGGTAAACGATGCGGGGAGCTTCTACCTCTACATGAAGCTTCTGAGCCCGATTATAAATATCGACAAGAAGCAGGTTATCCAGGATAAGGTTCTGGAAAAAATTGTTCCTGTCAAAGCGCTCTTTATATGCGATAATAAGATTCTGAATCTGGCTGACCGCTATCTTCGCCACCATATAAGCGTCATCGTTCGCGCTCTTTGCTGCAAGCACATAGGCTATCTCACTGTCGTCCATAACTTTCAGAAAATGATAACCGCCTACTACCTGACTGTCCGCAGGCGAAACTGCAAATCCAGTGATTATCTCGCGTGATATCTCTATCTCGTCCGTTGTGGAGGCTACTTTCATGCCATCTAAGTCGAATACATAAATTTCTACCTTTGTGATAGCTCTCAATTCTTCAATACTCGTCTGAATGATCTGGTTTGAAATCATATCTGTCCCTCTCGTTCATGCACATTCGTCAAAATCAACAAAACCATAAATCTATAATAAAGCATGCCTATCCATTATGCAAGTTCTTTTTCAGTGTCTTGCCCTTTGCTGCGCTTCTTATTATAATAAAGCATGGACGTGCCTCAGAAAGATTCCCGGACAAAATCCGGTCACCTCAAGCGCGCTCCTGAAAGGATAACAGTGTGAAAAAAGTAAATTACCATACACATACAAAGCTCTGCATGCATGCGACCGGTACAGAAAAGGATTATGTACAGGCGGCTCTGGATGCCGGTCTCGATATCCTCGGTTTTTCCGACCACGCGCCCTTTCCCGACAACCGATTTGATTCCCGCATGCGTTATGACCAGCTGGATGAGCATCTTTCCCATATCTGCAGTCTCCGGGACGCCCTTCAAAAAGGGGAGCCTGCCGGCGCCGCCTCCGGCCTTACCGGCATCCGACCTCTTCGCATCCTTGCCGGATTGGAAATTGAATACTGCATGGACATGAGCAGCTACTATCCGCTTCTCTTATCCGAAAAAAAGCTGGACTATCTTCTGCTTGGACATCACTATTATATGGAAGATGACGGTTCTTATGTCCATGTTTTTTCCATTCCGAAAAAGTACGGGACTCCCGCATACTTAAAATATGCATACGAAGTCCGCTCTGCCCTTGAAACCGGTTTTTTCCCAATTCTGGCACATCCGGACGTCATTTTTACCAACAATTTTGTCTGGGACAAAAACTGCAGCGAGGCCTGCGATCTCATCGTAGATGCAGCAGCGCGTACCGGAACCGTTCTGGAACTCAATGCTAACGGCATCCGAAAAGGCATTCGACTGCTCGGCGGTATAAAACGCTTTCCTTATCCACATCCCGAATTCTGGAAACGGGTATCTGCCGCAAAGCTTCCAGTCGTCATCGGTTCTGACTGCCACAGTCCTTCCTATATGTGGGACAAATGCGTATCGGAAGCCTTCCGTCTCGCCAAAGAATGGAAACTGGAGCTTGTCGACAGCTTTTAAAAAGCATACATCTTCCGCGCAAGTACGTATAAAAGAAGCCGCTGCATATGCAGCGGCTTCTTGTTCATTCTTATTAGTTTGTGATAACCTGCTCGGTCTCTTTGTCAAATACGTGAATCTTCTCAACGTCGAATGCAAATCTAACGGTATCGCCAGGTCTTGCGTTGGAACGAGGGTCAACTCTTGCAGTCATCGGGAACTCGCCCAGGTCGAAGTACAGGAATACTTCTGCACCAAGCAGCTCGTAAACCTTGATAGTAGAGGAGAATACGCACTTAGCTGTCTCGATGAACATCTCAGAATCGTAAACATCCTCAGGACGGATACCCATGATAACAGTCTTGCCGTTGTAGCCGCCGTCGATCAGCTTCTTAGCCTTAGCGGGAGGCAGCGGGATGGACTGACCTGCAACTTCCAGAGTAACGTCGCTGCCGTTTGCTCTTACAACAGCATCCAGGAAGTTCATCTGAGGGGAACCCATGAAGCCTGCTACGAACAGGTTCTGGGGCTTCTCATACAGGTTCTGAGGTGTATCAACCTGCTGAACAACGCCGTCTTTCATAACAACGATTCTGGTACCCAGTGTCATAGCCTCGGTCTGGTCATGTGTAACGTAGATGATGGTGGTGCCCAGTCTCTGATGCAGCTTAGCGATCTCGATACGCATCTGTACACGCAGCTTAGCATCCAGGTTGGACAGAGGCTCATCCATCAGGAATACCTTAGGATTACGCACGATAGCACGTCCCATAGCAACACGCTGTCTCTGACCACCGGACAGAGCCTTCGGCTTACGATCCAGCAGCTGTGTCAGATCCAGGATCTTTGCTGCTTCTTTAACCATCTTATCGATTTCATCCTTCGGAACCTTTCTTAACTTAAGTCCGAAAGCCATGTTATCATAAACTGTCATATGAGGGTACAGAGCGTAGTTCTGGAATACCATCGCGATATCTCTGTCCTTGGGCTCTACATCGTTTACCACTCTGTCGCCAATCTTTAATTCGCCGGAGGAAATATCTTCCAGACCTGCGATCATACGAAGGGTTGTGGACTTACCACATCCTGAAGGACCTACGAAAATGATAAACTCTTTATCTGCGATCTCCAGGTTGAAGTTCTTAACAGCTTCAAAACCATTGGGGTACACTTTGCAGATGTTCTTTAAGGATAAACTTGCCATTGTTTTGCCTCCCTGAAAATTTAATCTCGAGTGTTCTCGATTGAATCTAGGTCTAGTATACCGAAAGCGCCTGATTTTGGCTATACCAGTATTCAACAAAGTTTTTTTTGAAGAATGTATAAAATGCTAAAAATGAAATTTCCATAAAATCGCATCGTACATTTTAAACAATTTCACGCTTTCTGCTCTATGCATTTTGACCACATCAATTTTTCTTGCAAACTGCGGCCAGGCGCAGTATTTTAAGCCTCTTCCGGGCTCTCCTGCCCCTCTTCGTCAGGGGCATTTTCCGCTTCAGCAGACGCTTCCGCTTCCTTCGCCGCTCTCTCTGCCGCCTGCTCCGCCTCCAGAGCCGCCTGCTTTGCCTGCTGCTCCTCTACGATAAAGGACAGCGGCGCCAGTTCTTCGCCGTTTCCAAGGTCTTCCTCTTCCGGCTCAAACTTCTTAAATACCCTTACAAACATCATGCTGGACAAATATGCCACCACCGGCATTCCCAGCAGGAACAAAAACGGCAGCACCTGAATTGACAGGAGCAAAAGTCCCAGCGGAAGCAGATGGATGACCACTATCACAATGCTCTTGGGAAGGCTCATGATGCTGATAAGGAAGGCGTTTTTCACAGTCTGCCTTATCGTATTTTCAAATCTGGATAATACAGGGAAAATATACAGCCCCGTCAGCACAAAGAAAATCGTTACAACGCCCAGGACGATCTTCATTATCTTTGCCGCATTGCCGTCCATCATCAGCGTAACGACCTCCCAGTCCAGAACGAGCACGATGATAAGTGCCAGCATCACTACCCATATGATAGTCGCCTGTTTAAAATTCTCCTTGAAGGATTTGAAATAACTCTTCACGATATACGGATCATCTCCCCGTGCCATCTTGATCGTCACATAGTACAGAGCCGTCACCGCGGGTCCGATCGTAATGATGGGAATAGAACATATGAGTGTCAGCAGGTTTAAGATCATCAGGTTGGCAACCTTTGTCAGAAATACCATGACCGGGCTGTCCAGATTAAAAAGTTTCATTGGTATATCCCTTCCTTGTCTTTAAAATTAACGGAGCGGTGTCCGCCTTATTCACACAGATTTTTTAACGGAAGACCTTTTTCCACCGCATAGGCATTTTCCAGCGTTTCGGAAGCGATTGCCTGCATCGCCTCCACCGTGAAAAATCCCATATGGGACGTCACAAGCACATTCGGAAATGTCATAAGACGCGCCAGATTTTCATCCTGCATCACATCCTCTGACTTATCCTCGAAAAACAGTCCTTCCTCCTCTTCATATACATCCAGTCCCACGCCGCCGAACTTATTTTTCTTAAGCCCGTCGATGAGCGCCTCTGTATCCACCAGAGCACCTCTGGACGTATTTACCAAAAATACGCCGTCCTTCATGCGGGCGATGGCATCGCTATTGATGATATGCTTCGTGTCTTCCGTCAACGGACAATGCAGCGAAATAAAATCAGACTTTTCGAGAAGCTCGGAAAGCTCCACATATTTTACGTCCAGCTCCGGATTCGGATACGGATCGTATGCAAGCACCTGCATGTCGAAACCGTGGAAAATCCGGATCATTGCCTGCCCGATTTTTCCCGTGCCGATTACGCCTGCCACCTTATGGTTTAAATCCGTCCCCATCAGTCCGCTGATCGTCATATTGAAATCGCGCGTCCGGTTGTACGCCTTGTGCGTGCGGCGGTTCACCGTCATCAGCATCGCCAGCGCATATTCTGCCACCGCCTCAGGGCTGTAGCTGGGCACACGCAACACCGGAAGCCGTCCCTTTGCAGCACCGATATCCACATTGTTAAAGCCCGCGCTGCGTAAAAGGAGCGCCTTTATCCCCATCCCGCAAAGCTCATCTATCATCGCCTTATTCACATAGTCATTCACAAAAATGCACACAGCATCGTGTCCCTTTGCCAGAAAGACCGTCTCTTCTGTAAACGGCAGTTCGATAAAATGAATATCGAAGCCATAGTCCTTCCCCATAGGTTCAAACCATATCCTATCATACGGTTTTGTTGAAAAAAAAGCAATCCTCATCTGTCGCCTCCTTTATTTTTCTCTCTTAAAAATTCCTTCAAAAAACGAAATTACGCTGTTTTTCAAATCCAGCCAGAAATGCTGGGCTGTATCCTTTACCGCAGCCTTTGCCGCCTCTTTGACCGGTTCTACTATCTGGTCCTGAATCGCTTCCCCGACAGGCCCTGTCAGTTCTTTTTCTGCAATCTCCATCACATTGTCCGCCAGAGCGTCCCCATATTCATCATACAGCCTTTCCGCCATCGTGATGACCGCGTCATGGTCGAGTCCCAGGCCATCCAGCGCCTTTATCGCTGAGGCAATTTCATCCTTTACCCCGTCACCGATCTTCACGCCAAACGCCTCTTCACCCTCTGAGATTGCCGCAAGAATGTCCTCCCGGTCTGAAAACTCCCCCGCATCCCATTTTTCCTTCACATAACCCAAAAGCTGTGAAAGCTCCTCATCGCTCAGCGACTTTACGGCTGTTTCCGTCTCCGCTGCCCGACTTTTTTCAGCCGCCTCTGCCTCTGACGCGGCAAACAGTGCCGTTGTCAGCGCTGCTGCCAGCACCAGTGCATACCATCTCTTTCCTTTCAAATCATGCTCCTTTATGCCATATTTTTTACTGTCTTTTGTATCCAGGAAAGAATGTCCTGTTCCACCTGTTCCCGTCCTTTTTCGTTGAGTATCTCATGGCGCATTCCCGGATAGAGCACATATTCCACGTGCTTCATCCCGCAGTCTTTATATTTCTGCACCACCCGCAGCACCGCTTTCCCGCACTCTCCGACAGGATCTCTGTCACCGGCCACAAACAGTACCGGCAGCTCTTTCGGCAGCTTTTCCACACACTCCGGTCTGTGCAGTCTGCTTATCAGCTCGAACAGCGTTTCAAACCCGTTTGCCGTAAAAGTAAAGCCGCAGAGCGGATCGTCCAGATATTTCTGTACCTCCTTCCAGTCTCCGGAAAGCCAGTCCATCTGTCCTACTCCGTCTGTAAACGGCTTCTGATAACTTCCAAATGCCAGCTTATCCAAAAGACGGCTCACATGCTTTTGCCCACACAGCGCTCCCTGAAGCTTTGCCACAGCCTTTGCGACGCATACCATAGCCTTCGGCTGCATCCCGGTTCCCATAACCACCGCGCCATCGATTCCCGTACCATAGCGGCACAGATAATTACGCAGGATAAAAGATCCCATACTGTGTCCCATGATAAGATACGGAATACCCGGATACTGCTCCTGCACTGTTTTTTTCAGGCGGTGTACGTCGCGCACCACAACAGTGGCAGCGTCCTTTCTGCAAAAATACCCCTTACAGCCATCTGCCCCCAGACTTTTACCGTGTCCCAGATGGTCTTCGCCTGTCACCAGAATGCCGTTATCCGTCAAAAGCTTTGCCAGACGCTCATAGCGTTCTACATATTCAGCCATGCCGTGTACGACCTGTAGAATACACACGGGTTCTGTATCCGGAATCCACTTTACCGCGTGTATCTTTGTCTCATTGTCCCTTGACAGAAAATAAAACTCCTCTTTTTTCATTTGAACCCCCATTCCGAAGCGCAGCTGTGTAAAAAATAAGCCGTCAGGCTTATTTTTTACACAGCATACCTCCCTCAGTACAGAAAAGACCGCAGCAAGAAAACACCTGCTGCCTTTTTTGACAGCGCTTTCTCTTCTGCGGCCCTCACTTTTTTACTATATCACGAACCGGTTCTACGGTCAACCGTTACGCGATTTCAGCACCTGCAGGCATCTTCTTTTCAGGCGTCATCAACGCCAGATTTCCTTCCGCATCCTCCGCGCACAAAAGCATACCCTCAGACAGCACTCCCGCAAGCTTTGCCGGCTTCAGATTCACTAATACCATAACCTTCTTACCGACCATCTCTTCTGCGCTGTAATGCTGCTTGATACCGGAAACGATCTGCTTTATCTGATTGCCGATTTTTACCTGGGAGCACAGAAGCTTTTTGGACTTGGGAACTTCCTTGCATTCGATTATCTCGCCTACCGCAAACTGCAGCTTCTCAAAATCATCAAAGGTTATCTCCGGCTTTATCTCCAGCTCTATTACATCCTCTTCCTCAGTAGCCGCTTCCTCCGGTGCTTTTCTCGCCGCGAACATCGCTTCCGCCTTTTCCAGCACCTCCTTCATATCCAGACGTGCAAACAGTATCTCCGGCTTGTCCGTCACCTGATTGCCGGACTCATAGAGACCGAATTCCGTACACTCTTCAAAGCTTCTGAGCTTTGTATTCAGCTGTGCCGCAATCTTCTCTGCTGTAGAAGGCATGAAGGGCTCCAGCAGAGAAGCGCCTATCATGATACCCTCTACCAGATTATACAGCACCGTGGAAAGACGGTCTGCCTTTTCGGGAGATTTTGCCAGTACCCACGGCTCCGTCTCGTCGATATATTTGTTGCAGCGCTTGAACAGTGCGAAAATCTCAGTCATCGCATCTGCAACTCTCCAATCCTCCATCTTAGCGGCAGCTTTCGCGTAAGCGCCCGTCGCAACAGCCTTCAGCTCCTCATCTACCGCTTCCGCAGCACCCTTGTCAGCCACAACGCCGCCGAAATATTTATTGCTCATGGAAATTGTGCGATTAACAAGATTTCCGAGCGTATTTGCCAGGTCGGAGTTTAAGCGCTCCACCATCAGCTCCCAGCTGATAACGCCATCATTTTCAAAGGGCATTTCATGCAGCACAAAATAACGTACCGCATCCACACCGAAAAAGTCCGCCAGGTCATCCGCATAAAGCACATTCCCCTTGGATTTGCTCATCTTACCATCGCCCTGCAAAAGCCACGGGTGTCCGAATACCTGCTTCGGCAAAGGCTCGCCCAGCGCCATCAAAAAGATAGGCCAGTATATCGTATGGAAACGGATGATATCTTTTCCAATAAGATGCAGATCTGCCGGCCACAGCTTCTTGTACTGTTCATTGCTGTTTCCGTCCGCATCATAACCGATGCCCGTGATATAGTTTGTCAGGGCGTCCAGCCATACATAAACCACATGTCTGTCGTCAAAATCAACCGGAATTCCCCATTTAAAGGACGTTCTGGATACGCACAGATCCTGCAGGCCCGGAAGCAGGAAGTTGTTCATCATCTCGTTTTTGCGTGAAACAGGCTGGATAAACTCCGGGTGGCTGTTGATATGATCTATCAGCTTCTGGGCATATTTGCTCATTCTGAAAAAGTATGCCTCTTCCTTCGCAGGCTTTACCTCGCGGCCGCAGTCAGGACACTTGCCGTCCTTTAACTGGGACTGGGTCCAGAAGGACTCGCAGGGCGTGCAGTACATTCCCTCGTAAGAACCCTTGTAGATATCGCCCTGATCATACAGACGCTTGAAGATTTTCTGAACCTGCTTCTCGTGATCCTCGTCCGTCGTGCGGATAAATTTGTCATAGGAAGTCCCCATCAGATCCCAGATGCGCTGTATCTCCGCCGCCGCCTTATCTACATATTCCTTCGGGGTAACGCCGGCCTCGGCTGCCTTTAACTCGATTTTCTGACCATGCTCGTCTGTTCCTGTCTGGAAAAATACTTCATATCCGTCTTTTCTCTTAAAACGCGCGATACTGTCCGCTAAAACCGCCTCATAGGTATTGCCGATGTGGGGCTTACCCGATGCATAGGCGATCGCTGTTGTCATGTAAAATTTGCCTTTGTTCATCTCTACCTCCGCTATACAAAATATTCCGGTCCGTAACGGAACGCCCTGCTCTTCGTTCAGCCAAAAAGTATACGCCAGAGCATACATTTGCGTCACACGCAAATGCTGCCGTCAGGCAATATTCGGCTTTTGTGCCAAACAAAAAGCCCGTCCTCTCATTTCTTTCGAAATCAAGAAGACGGGCATATCCCCGCGGTACCACTTCCATTCGCATATTCCTCACAGAATATGCCTTTTCGGGTGCTGCCTTCGCAATACCCTGCCGCTGTAACAGGCGGAACCTGTCGCAGCCTTGCCGCTCATGCATCCGCATGCGTCCGGTTCGGTGCGCCGCTCAGAAGCCATGTTCCATCCGCTTCTTCCCAGCCCCTCTCAGCCTCCCGCGCAGTCTCTGTCCGCAATATACGGACACATGTAAACCCTGCCGGTCTGGAGCTCTCTCTGTAAAGCTTCCCCGGATGTACTCTCTCCATCATCGCTTTTAAATATCTGTAAAAACAGCAGTCCTGCCGTTTTCGATATGCCTACAGTAGCACAAATATACGATACTGTCAATCTCCATCCCGCAACTATAGCTGATATCAGAATTTCAACCCTTTGAGCAGATCGCCCAGAGATGTCCCTACGGACTCTTTCGAGCTGTATTCCGCTGCCTGCTTTTCTTCTATCTCATCCGGTTCTGCACTCTCTGCCGCCGCCTTAATGCTCAGGCTTATCTTGCCGTCGTTTGTATTGAGCACCTTGACCTTTACCACATCGCCGACCGAAAGCACCTCTGACGGCTTTTTCAGACGGCGCTGGCTGATCTGGGAAATATGAACAAGGCCGCTCAGCCCGTCGCCCAGGTCCACAAACGCTCCATAAGGCATCAGACTTTCCACGCGCCCCTCCAGAATGCTTCCGGGCACTATCATGGAAATCTTATGGTTTAAACGCTCTGCCTCTTCCTCCTTCAAAACATCCTTTGCGGAAAGCACGAGCTTTTCACGTTCGGCATCCACAGTGATTACACGGACGCGGAGCGTTTTCCCCACAAAGCCCTCCGTTTCCTCCACATAATCAAGCGCGAGCTGGGAAGCCGGGATAAATCCGCGAATGCCCTCCACGAATGCCACAACACCCTGATTTACCGCCTCGCTTACCTTTACCGCAAGTATCTTTTTTTCTTCCTGATATGCCAAAAGCCTGTCCCAGCCCAGCGTCTGTGCTGCTTCCACGCAGGAGAGCGCGATATTTCCCGCTCCGTCGTCTTTTTTTACTACCGTACCTTCCAGCTTATCTCCTATATGAACATCCGCCAGGATTGAAAATCCGGGATCGCGGCTCAAATCCTCCGCTTTTATCACACCCGGGGCATAATATCCCAAATCAAGCGTTACTTCCGTCTCATTTACGCCAATGACCGTCCCTGAAATCACATCCCCCTCATTCACTGTCCGGAAAGATGCCTCCAACTCCTTCTGATAATCCGCCATCGTCTCTGTAGGCAGTTCCTCCTGTACGTCTGCGATTCCTTTTTTCTGCTCTTCCAAATTCTTATCCTCCTCTGTTTCCCGGCGCTGCCGCGTCCCCGTTTTCTTTTTAGTTTAGCACTCCATGCTGTTAAATTCCAGCCCGTTCGTTTCATTTACGGGAATCCCTTCGCTTTTCAATGATAAAAAACTGCCGGACATGTCGTTTTCTCAATTCTGAAAGCATCTGCCCTTTTATCATACAGCCAAACGAATATTTGCGCAAAAAAATTTGACATTTTCCCGCAAAAGTTTTACACTGTCTCTAATCTGTTACAGTAACGCGTTCACGTGTTGCTGTATGCTTATCTTTTCTTATGACAGGAGGTCTTATCCATGAAAAAAAAGGCTTTGTGCGCTGCCTTTCCGCATACTCTCCCCATTTTGATGGGCTATCTTTTCCTAGGTATCGCCTTTGGCGTCCTTCTAGCGGAAAACGGATTTTCCCCGGTCTGGGCACTGTTTATGAGCATCGTCATCTATGCGGGTTCCGGACAGTTCGCCGCGATAGGGCTCATGACAGCCCCGTTTTCCCCGGTCTCATCCATCCTGCTCACCCTGATGATAAACGCCCGGCATCTTTTTTACGGGCTGTCCATGTTAAAGCCATTCAAAAAGGCGGGAAAAAGAAAGCCTTATATGATATTTTCCCTGACTGACGAAACTTATTCCCTGCTTTGTTCCGCCAAACCTCCCGAAGGAGTGGATGAATCGTGGTTTTTCTTTTTTATCGCCCTACTCGATCAGCTGTACTGGATCGCAGGCTGCTGCCTCGGCGCGGCCGCCGGAAAATTCCTGCCCTTTGATTCCACCGGTATCGACTTCACGATGACCGCCCTGTTTCTCGTTATATTTGTGGAACAATGGGAAAAGGCTTCCTCGCATCTTTCCGCCTTTATCGGGCTTGGTATCACCGCCGCATGCCTGATAGCCTTCGGGCCGGACAGATTCCTTATTTTTTCCATGGCGGGCATCCTCGCCGCACTACTCATCTTTCAAAAGGAGCTTGACAAATGACATCCCAGACTTTCTTCCAGCTTTGCATTACCATCGCCATCATCGCCGCAGCTACATTTCTGACCCGCGCGCTGCCGTTCCTGCTCTTCCCTGACGGAAAAAAAACGCCGCGCGCCGTACAATATCTCGGCGCCGTCCTGCCCAGCGCTTCCATCGCCATGCTCGTCGTATACTGCTTTAAAAATGTTTCCGTTCTTTCCGGCTCCCATGGCCTGCCGGAGCTGATAGCTGCAGTTTTTGTCATTGCCGTACATAAATGGAAGCACAGCCTGCTTTTATCTGTCGGCGGAGGAACGGCGCTGTATATGCTCCTCGTGCAGGGGGTATTCTAAAAGATGTGCACATCCATATGAAAAGTATACGCCCTGGCGAACACTGCCGGCAGGCAATAATTTCTCTTCGTGCGAGTGCGCATAATCGTGTTTTTTATTCGATAGGAAAGTTCCTTTCCTATCGAACAAAAGGGGGATGGCGTGGAGCCATCCCTTTCCGCATTTTCTCTGTTCCCACCGTCTGTATCCAAAATCCCATCCTCAGTCGTCCACGACAGGAACCTCTTCTTCCTCCCACGCTTCTAAATCGTTGATATATTTTTTCGTCTCCTTTGCGATAACATTCGACAAAAGCAGGACCGCCAGAAGATTCGGTATCGCCATCAGCGCGTTCAGGATATCTGCCAGCGCCCACACCACATCGAGCACTGCCACCGGGGCTATCGCCGCAACTGCCACATATAAAATGCGGTACGGAAGAAGTCCCTTTTTCCCTGCAAAATATTCCACTGCGCGCTCTCCGTAATATGCCCACCCAAGCACCGTCGAATACGCAAAGCAGATGATTCCCAGCGTAAGTATCGCCGGCCCCAGATACGGTATCTGCCCGAATGCCAGCGTCGTCAGGATGCCTCCGTCTGTAATCTCATTTGCATTTATCGCCGGATTTTTCATTATCGTGGAAACGAGCACCAGACCGGTCATCAAACACACCACGACCGTATCCCAAAACGTACCTGTCGAAGAGACGAGCGCCTGCCGCACAGGATTGCGTGTCTGTGCCGCCGCTGCCGCGATCGGTGCGGAACCGAGGCCGGATTCATTGGAAAACAGCCCGCGCGCCACGCCGTAGCGCATCGCCATCATCACGCCCGTACCCACAAGACCGCCTGCCGCCGCGCCGGGTTTAAACGCCAGCATAAGTATCGTGCAGATCGCCGGAATAATATAATCATAATTTATCCCCAAAATGATGATACAGCCCAGCACATAAAAAAGCGCCATAAACGGGACCAGCTTCTCACACACCCTGGCGATAGAACGGATACCGCCGAAGATAACGACCGCCGTCAGCGCCGCCACGGCCAGACCGACCAGCCACCCCGGCACACCCGCCGTTTCCTCCACGACAGACGCAATGGCATTGACCTGTGTCGCACAGCCTATCCCGAAGGAGGCAAAGCCGGCAAATACCGCAAACGTCATACCCAGTATTTTGCCAAGGGGCTGCCATTTCAAACCTCTGGACAGAGCGTACATCGCGCCGCCCTGCATCCTGCCGTCTCTCTTTTTCACCCGGTATTTTACCGCTATCAGGGATTCAGCATATTTTGTCGCAATGCCGAACACACCCGACAGCCAGCACCAGAATACCGCGCCCGGACCTCCGAGGGCGATAGCCGTCCCGACTCCCACGATATTCCCTGTTCCTATCGTCGCTGCCAACGCCGTTGTCAGCGCCCCGAAATTACTGACCTCACCCTCCGCCTTGTGGTCCTTTGTCACGGAAAGACGGATTCCTTTTGTTATCGTCTTCCACTGGATAAATCCGGTCTTAAACGTCATAAAAATATGCGTGCTGAACAGCAGAATGATCAGCCACCAGCCCCATATCACGTCATCCACCGCAAAAACCACTTCGTTCAACTTCTCAAACATACCTTTTCCTCCTGTACTTACTCTTTTATTAGTTTATCGCGTTACAGTGAAAAAGGCAATATTTTATTCAGCGCGTATCAGTTCAGCCATATCATGTTGTGCGGATAGGCGCATCTGAACTGTTACCTCAACGCTTTGCAAGCACCCGGTTGACCCGCTCGCTCGTAACAAGCATCAGCGCCGCCAGCGTGAGCAGAAAAAACGGATGTATCCCAAATCCGAACGTCTTTCCGAGAAATCCCAGAAAAGGAGGCATCAGCAGGCAGCCCACATATGCGGTCGCCATCTGTATCCCCATGATACTCTGGCTGATATCCCTTCCGAAACGGTTCGGCGTGTCATGCAGCATCGCCGGATAGATAGGGGCACAGCCCAGACCGATGCATATCAGCCCTACCAGGCTCAGCCATGCCGTCCCCGGCAGCGCCAGAAGGACGCAGCCTGCCAGGCACAGCCATTCTCCCATCCTTATCATCTGTTTATTGTTAAAACGCAGGGCAAACACTCCTGCCAGTCCTCTTCCGACCGTGATTCCCATATAGAATAATGAAACCCAGCGGGCAGCCGTTTCCGCAGCAAGCCCTTTTTGCTGTACCAGAAAAGTACTGCTCCACAGTCCGGCAGCTGCCTCCACCGCACAGTAGGAAAAAAATGAGACCAGCGCAGGCTTCGCCGCAGGAAGCCTAAGAAGCTCTGTCAGTCCGGCGCTCCTCCGCGCTTCTCCCTCCGACTGCTCCTGCCGTCCCGTTTCAAAGCGTTTCCACAGCGGCAGGCTTATGAGCAGGCAGACCACCAGGACGCACTGCATCGCTGCAATAGTGCTGTAGCCTGTCCGCCAGCCATTTTCTTTTGTCAGAAAAAGCGACATCAAAAGCGGTCCTGCCGTCGCCCCTATGCCCCAAAAGCAATGCAACCAGTTCATATGCGCCGCCTCATAATGAAGCGCCACAAAGTTATTTAACGCGGAATCCACCGCACCCGCACCGATACCCAGCGGGACTGCCAGCAGGCAGAGCCAAAAAAATCCCGGTGAGAGGCAATAGCCCCACAGCCCTGCCGCAGTCATCGCTACACTGACCGCCGTAACTTTTCCTGTCCCGAATCTTTCTATCAGCTTTGCAGAAAAAAAGCTCGATACTATCGTTCCTCCTGAAACGATAGTACTCAAAATTCCCGCCCAGGATACGGAAACTCCCAGCTCCTGATGCAGTACCGGCCATGCCGAGCCAAGTATCGCATCAGGCAGTCCCAGGCTGATGAACGCGATATAGATTAAAATAAGCAATATTGTCGCCATAACGGCAGCTCCTCCCTTTGCGGGCTGCTCCTGTATGCCCGCATCGGGGTCTACTATAGCATCTTCTGTCCGTTTCGTCATCCCCTAAATTCTATCTTGCTATCATCGTCAGGTATGCCAGCACGCCCCCCAGCGCCCCGGCAGGAACCGCCGCCAGATACATCCACGCCATCTGCCAGCCGATGATTCCCTGAATCTGTGCCGGCGTCGCGCCTATCACCTCCATCTGCTCAATGCTGACGCTGTCCGGGCAAACGCTCTTTTTGCCGACGATGAACAATGCGATGCCCGCGCAGCACAGGATGAGCGCCGCGTGCGTTCCCTTCTCCTGAAATGCCCAGCATACCGCAACGAACACAAGAAGCGCCCCCGAAAACACCCCCGATATCCAGAGCGGGAAATTATTCTTCCATTGCTGTACCGCCACCTGTCTGCAAAATCCCCTTTCTCCTTTACCCATACTTTTCTCCTCCTTTCCCCTGTTGAGGTCTTTCTATTATAGGACACCTTTTTTAGGAAGAAAGTCGAAATCTGTAAAAGATTTTAAAAAAATTTCAAAAATTTTTCTTAATTTTGCTTTTTGTGCTATACTGGACTATGCGGCGCCGTTACAGACTGCGGCTCCGCCACATAAAACGATAACAGGTGGAAGAAAATGAGTAAAACACAATCCAGCACACTGATGACAGAAGGTCCTATCTGGAAAAAGATAATCACCTTCGCCTTCCCGCTCTTTCTGGGAAATCTGTTCCAGCAGCTATACAACACTGCCGACTCCCTGATAGTAGGAAACTTCCTCGGAAGCGATGCCCTCGCGGCAGTCAGCTCTTCGGGCAGTCTTATCTTTCTGATGGTCGGCTTTTTTAACGGCATCGCCATGGGAGCGGGCGTCGTTGTCGCCCGCTATTACGGTGCACGGCAGATTGAAAAACTGCAGCGCGCCATCCATACGGACGTAGCGTTCGCCCTTGTCGCAGGCGTACTCCTGACTATCATCGGTCTTATCCTCGCCCCGCAGATGCTCGTCTGGATGGGGACGCCCGAAGACGTCATGCCAAACTCTATCCTCTATTTCAGGATTTATTTCGCCGGTTCGCTGGCATTCGTCCTTTATAACGTACTGGTCGGCATCCTCCAGTCCATCGGAGACAGCAGGCATCCGCTTTATTATCTCATACTGTCCTCCATGATAAATATCGCGCTCGACCTGCTTTTTGTCGGCGTATTCCGCTGGGGCGTCGGGAGCGCCGCTCTTGCGACCATCATCTCCCAGTTCGTCAGCGCCCTGCTCTGCCTGCGCCGGCTGATGCACAGCCCTGAGGAATACCGCGTGACCCTTTCCAAGATCCGCTTTGACCTTCCGATGCTCAAGCAGATTATCCAGAACGGTCTGCCCGCCGGACTGCAGAACTCTATCATCGCTTTAGCGAACGTAGTCGTACAGTCCAATATCAACAGCTTCGGAAAAATGGCAGTCGCCGGCTGCGGCGCCTATTCCAAGGTCGAGGGCTTCGGCTTTCTGCCTATCACCTGCTTTTCTCTGGCGCTCACCACTTTCATCAGCCAGAACCTCGGCGCAAAAAAATACGACCGCGCCAAAAAGGGCGCACATTTCGGCATCATCTGCTCGATATGTCTTGCCGAGCTGGTAGGCGTGTGCATCTACATCCTGTCCCCGTACCTTATCACCGCCTTTAACAATGACCCGCAGGTCGTTTCCTTCGGCGTCACCCAGGCACGCACGGTCACACTGTTCTACTTCCTGCTGGCATTTTCTCACTGTATCGCGGGCATCATGCGCGGTGCCGGAAAAGCTACCGTGCCGATGTTTGTCATGCTGGCATGCTGGTGCATTATCCGCGTGACCTACATCACGGTCATGGTAAAGCTCGTTCCCGTCATCACCACCATCTTCTGGGCATACCCGCTGACGTGGAGTTTAAGCTCGATAATCTTTTTAATCTACTTTTTGAAAGCGGACTGGATACACGCCTACGAAAAACGGAACGCGTAACCGTTAAATCCGCTCCGGTCAGACAGATTCCGGGCAGGGGCAGAGGGAGATTCCGGCAGCAGGTTCCGCTTTCACTCACAGGGAATTTTATACAAAGGCTGCGTCTTTTACAGGGCGTATGTCAAACGGTCAAACTCGCGCAGCTTCGCTGCGCTCAGACAAGTCCCGTTTGCCATACTGTAAAAGGCGCAGCCTTTGAAAATTCCCCTTCGTTCAAGAAGTCATCTGCTGCCGGAATCTCCCTCTGCCCCTGCCCGGAATCTGTCTGACCGGAGGGTTTTCTCTGCCGGAAGGAAATCGTACCTCCCCGCTTATGTGCTGGCAGAAGTATAGTTTTTAATAGCTCGCTTCCAGACGATACGCGTAATGATAAATGCCAGTACAGGGGAGAGCACGCCCCACGCCATCATCGCCGGACTGAGCTCGCCCATAAGAAAGAGCCCCGGGAAATTCGTTATCACAAAAATCGGCAGGATAAAGGTACCGATACGCTGCATCCACTTCCCGTATATCATCTGCGGCATATTGTTAAAATCCCACAGCGCGGCCGTCATTTCTCCCAGCCCCTGTGTCGCCGTCGTCCAGAATGCCAGCAGGTTCGGCAGCAAAAACAGGCTGTACGTCAGCAGACACCCGCAGAGCAAAAAGAAGATAAATCCGGCTATCGCCCCCGCCGTGACCGGAAGCCCCGCTCTCTGCCAGCCGATAACGATCATTATGACTCCCGCCGCAAGATCCGGCAGAAGCAGGGAAACGTCCAGCTTCTGCAATGTCACCAGAAACTGCAGGGAGACCGGTTTTACCATGTACATGTCCAGCTGTCCTTCCCGCACCATCGTGGAGAGTCCTGTAAAATTCCCATAGTAGAGCATATATACGCCCGTCAGGAGCACATATACGCCGATAAACAAAAGGATATGATCCGGCGTCAGCACGCCGATATTTGTACCTGCCCGGTAAACGACCGCCACATATAAAAGTTTTATCAGCATCCAGCCTGTTTCTACCGCCACTCCGGCGGCAAAATTCGCGCGGTACTCCAGCTGCGACATCAGAGACATTTTCAAAAAAACGCCCAGAAGCCGTCCGTATCTGACCGCCCGTTCTGATATTTTCCCAAATGTTCCGTTCTTCATCTCAGCCTCCCACCGCCGCAAACCGCTTTAAGCCCTTCGCCCACAGCACTCTTGCCAGCGCAAAAAATACCGCTATCCATAAAAACTGACATAAAAATCCGCTGCCGACCTGCTCCCAGAGAAGCTTTCCGTTTACAATGTTGACCGGAAACTGCGTCGTATATCCAAAGGGCAGAAGACCGATGAGAAATGCCGCCGTTTCCCCGAAGATATCCATCGGGAACACACCTCCGCTTATCACGACCAGCACCACGCTCACAGTTCCGAATATCAGATGCACATCCGTCAGCCAGAAGCTTATGAGCGCCACGCAGTAAAAAATCAGGAAATTGAGGATTACCGCCAGCACCAGCGATACAAAAAATGCCGCAATCCTTCCCACGGATAATTCCAGCCCCAGAAATGCCGCCGAAAATCCGATGAGCCCTGCCGATATGAGCGTTAAAAGCCCCATCTGCACGCTTTTTTCCCCCATGTGATCGAAAAAGCGATAGGCAAAATAGTCAACCGGACGCACCAGATATTTGTTCAGTCCGCCTGTTTTGATATCCTGGTTCACCGCATATTCAAAGCCCGTATAAACGAGTTTTGAGACCATTCCCGCCAGCAACGTATACACCATTATCTGTGGATAACTGTAGCCAGTCATCGCCCCGGCGTCGCCATGCCCATACAGATAATTCCACAAAAATGTCTGAATGATGATAGGAAACACCGTGCTCAAAAGGCTCAGGACAAAATTCGCCCGATATTCCAACGAAAGCTCTATCCCCATCCGGTATACACAGCGATATGTCTTCATACCGCCACCTCCTTTTGGAATATCTTTGCAATACTTTCCTCCAGAGGAATATCAGTCACCGTAAAATCATCCACCGGAAGCGCCGCCAGCACCGCGGACGCCGTCTCCTTGAGACGCTCCCTCTGCACCTCGAGTACGATAGAAGTCTCGCTGTTGCCCCTTATCTTTCCAAAAATCTCCAGCTCACCGGACGGCACAGGGCGGCTCACAGAAAGCGTCAAAAGCTTTTTATCGCCCATCAGGGTATTTATCTGCGAAAGCGCGCCGTCATATACGGGAAGCCCTCTATTGATGATGACCGCCCTGTCGCACAGCTCTTCGATATCGCGCATATAATGGCTCGTCAGTATCACCGTCGTCTTTGTCTGCTCGTTGTAATATTTCAAAAAATCCCGGATTTTCTGCTGGGAAACAATGTCTAAGCCAATCGTCGGCTCGTCCAGAAACAGGATTCCGGGACGATGTACGAGCGCTGCAAGTATCTCCATCTTCATCCGCTCCCCCAGAGAAAGCCGACGCACCTGCACATTCATCAGCTCCTTCACATCCAGAAGCTCTGCCAGCTCTTCCACGGTCTTTCTGTATTCCGCATCGTCCACCCCAAAAATACACTTGTTCAGATACAGGCTGTCGCTGGCAGGCAGGTCCCACCAGAGCTGGTTTTTCTGACCCATGACGATGGAAAAACCGCGCTTGAATTCATTTTTACGCTCCCACGGCACAAAGCCATTGACCGTCACCTCGCCTGACGTGGGATACAAAATTCCTGATAAAAGCTTCAGCGTCGTCGTCTTGCCCGCGCCGTTTGGCCCCAATAGCGCCATCATCTCCCCTTTTTCCACTGAAAAGGACACGTCCCGCACCGCTTCCTTTATCAGCGTTTCCCGATGGAACAGGTTGTGTACCGAGCCCTTTAAGCCCGCGCTCTTTTTGTAGTAGGCAAACTCCTTTTTCAGATGCCTGACCGTGATTATCTCCATGATAAACCTCCCCCTGCCCCGTCAGAAAAATTCCGCCCGGCGCAGATAATCCTCAAATCTTATTTTCACTTCCGGATACCGGTAACGGCTTACTAAAAGCTCGTCCCCCGAATCTAAGCCGACGCTCTCGCGTCCCAGCCTCCGCACATGATACAGATTGACCAGAAAGCTTTTGTGTACCCGGATAAAGCCCGCTTTTTTCAGCTCCTCCTCCCAATAAGAGAGCGTCTGGTCTGTAATAAATACCTCTGTCCGGCAGTGCACCCATATCTCGTGTCTCCGGCTTTCGATATATAAAATGTCCCGCAGGGATACGCGGACTGCCGCCTCCGTCTCCTGCTTCCCTCCCACGATACTGCGGCACACAAAGCTCCTCATCCCTGCCCCGACCGACCTTCTTATCCGATTCAGCTTGCACAGAGCCGCTTCCAGGTCCTGTTCCAGCGCATATCCCCTCACCACATGGAAAAACGGATACGAAAGCGCCGCGAACACTTCCTCCGGGCTGTTCGCCACAAAAATGACGGGAAGCTCCTTTCTCTGCTCCCATATCCGCTCCGCCGTCAAAAATGTTCCGGCGCCTTCCGGCATGTGCAGGATAAGAGCGTCCAGCTTCTCTAAAAATACCTCAGAATTCTCAAAACGCGCCCCGGATTGTTCCCCGGCTCTTTTCAAATGCCCTGTACTTCCTTGTGCGCGCACTGTTTCCCATGTGCCGTCCGTCTCTGCTTCCTCCCGTATCTTATCGCTTCCGGCGCAGAGGACCTGAACAGCCCCTTCTATCGCCCGCAAAGACTCTTCCCTCCGGGCGCAGTCTGCCGCTTTTAAATTTTTTTCTTCATAAAGTCCCAACAGCGGCATGACATGCCCCCTTTCTCCGCTGCCTGAAAGCTTCTGCGGTCGTATGCCCAGCAGCAGTTTTCATCTGCCTGTTTATCTTATCAAACTGTTCGCATATTACAAGATGTCCCGCACCAATGGAATATTTTCTGCCCCACTGGATACTTCTGAAATAAAAAAGTATGCACCTCTGGATGTGAAAAAGTATGTGCTTTCGTGCAAGTGCGCATAATCAGTTTCTGTTCGACATGAGAAAAACTTTCCTATCGAACAAAAAAAACAGGGACTGTCGCAATTTGGCAATCCCCATTTCCTAATCCGTCATTTTATGCATCCGACCTGGAATATGCATTTTTCATCTGGCAGCTCAGCTCGTACAGCACCCGGTCCAGCGTCCGGGCAGTCTCTTTTTTTACCATCTCCGACACCGCACGGTTCGCTTCCGCCTTCAAAATCCTCCGGCGTGCTTCGTTCCCGCTTTCTTTTGACAAAAGTTCATCATAACGGTTTATCAGCTCATGCCCCTTCGCCGCCACAGTCTCCTGATAACGCTCCACATGGAATACGGACTTATTGTAGGAAGCGTCCGCCATTGCCGCTATCATGCGGCTGCTCCAGTAAAAATTGTCCGTGGAGACCTCGTCGGTCGTATTTTCCATATATTCCGGTACTTCCTCCACATCCGCATAAAACGGGACCATCACATTGAAGGCGTTCGACGCAAAAGCAAGCCACTGCAGACAGCTACATCCTTCCGCCATCCCCGGACGTATCTGTATCAGGGAAAGGAAGTCCGTGCGGTTTATCCCTATCGCGCGGTATGCGCCCCGCATCGATTTGTCCCCATAGGCTCCGTAAGGGTCGTAGGGAGTTCCCTGATAATGGGAGGAGAGCACATATTTCACATCCTCCACGGTAATCTTTTTTTCAGGAACCAGACACCATGGCAAATCATCCGAAACAGGCGTAAAATCCGCATTTTCCCCGTCCCATCGGAAGGTATTCGGATTCAGGCAGCGCTCCATATACCATGCGCGCGGCGTATTGTATACATGGTCCGCATCATCATGGCTGCCAAAGGCGCTTCTTACATCAAAGCTCCCGTCCATCGCCAGATTCAGATGATATTTCTCAACAAACTCCTTCAAATCAGAAGAGCACATATACTCCTTCTGTTCTGAAAAGGCGTCTTCAAGGTCAAAATAATCGATTCCGAACTGATTCGGCATCACCACATATGCCTCGTCGGGTACGCGGCGCGCGATCCAGTGATGTCCGCCTATCGTTTCCAGCCACCATATTTCATCCCGGTCCTGAAATGCTATCCCGTTCATTTCATAAGTTCCGTACTGCTCCAGCAGGCTTCCCAGACGCTTTACACCGTCCCGGGCGCTGCGGATATAAGGCAGAACGATGCTCACGATATCTTCTTCCCCAATACCACCGGCAGTTTCTTTCCCGCCGTCTGTCGCCGGCTGATAAACGACCAGAGGGTCTGCTCCCAGCACCCGGGCGTTGGAGGTTATCGTTTCTGTTGCCGTCATCGCCACACCAGCCGCATTCACGCCGGCTGCAGCCCAGACTCCTTCCCCTTCCACGGCATTCGGAACCGCCGTATAGCGCATCGGATCATCCGGAAGCTCGATTTTTACATGAGAAATAACAGATTCATATACCCGCGGTTGTTCCTGTGGATGAATGACCGCGAACTTTTTAGGCGTAAAACGTCCCGAACCCGAATCATCGTTGCGTGCTATCATCGTCGAACCGTCGTAGGTTGCTTTTTTTCCGACCAAAATCGTTGTGCAGGGCATAACCGCTTCCTCCTTATCGATCCAGTTGTTCTATTATCTTATCATATCCCATCCCGTGGGACGCCTTGACCAGCACGGAATCGCCTGCCCGCAAAAGCCCCGGCAGGGCTGCGAGCAGTGCCTCCGTATCTGAAAAATGCTCTGCCTCAGCGATTCCTGCATTCTTCGCGGCGCTACACATCGCCTCCGAAAGAGCACCCGCGCAGTACAGACAGTCCACTCCATGCTCCGCCGCATATTCGCCGACCTGTGCATGAAGCTCCTTCTCATTTTCGCCAAGCTCAAACATATCACCCAGAACCGCCACCTTCCTGCCGTCCGCAAGCGCCAGCAGGTCTATTGCTGCCTTTGTGGATACCGGGTTTGCATTGTAACAGTCATCGATAAGCACCTTATCCTTCGCCGAAATAACGCGGCTTCTTCCGCTTACCGCCTGCACTCCCGCAATACCTGCCGCTATCTGGGCAGACGTCAGCCCCAGAAGCTTTCCGACCGCAGTCGCCGCCAGCGCATTTAAAACCATGTGAGAACCGGGGAGCGGGATATCCGCCTCAAAAACCTCCCCGTCTGCATGTATCTGTGCCGTACTTCCAAGAAGCCCACGGTTTACGATGTTGTCTGCATAAATATCATTTTCCGGTGAAAATCCGAAGCGCAGCGGCTTTTTACCATGTACCTCCTGAATCGTCGCAAGCTTGTCGTCATCCCCGTTGACGCACACGCTCCCCTCCGGGTTCATACAGTCAAAAATCTCAGACTTCGCTTTTAATATCCCGTCCCTGCTGCCTAAAAACTCCAGATGGCACTGTCCGATATTCGTCATCACGCAAATGTCCGGGCGCACCATTTCACTCAGGCGGTGCATCTCTCCGAAATGGTTGATACCCATTTCCACAACTGCTGCCTCCGTATCTTCCGGCATCGCCAATAGCGTAAGCGGAACACCGACCTCGTTATTGAAATTCCCCTGTGTTTTATGCGTCTTATATTTCTGTGCCAGCACGGCTGCCACAAATTCCTTCGTGCTCGTCTTTCCAACGCTTCCCGTTATCCCCACGACCGGAACAGGCATCTGTTCCCTGTAAAAAGAGGCGATATTCCTGAGAGCCGCAAAACTATCCTCTACCCGGATACACGGTCCTGTCAGAGGCTCCGGCTCTTTTTCACATACAACGCCTATCGCTCCCTTTTCAAAGACCTCATTGATAAAGTCGTGTCCGTCCACACGCTCTCCCTTCGTGGCGATAAAAACGTCTCCCGGCTCCACCTTTCGCGAATCCAGCACGATACGTCCCGCTTCCTTACCGGTAAATCCGCGTATCACAGCCATTCCCGCCTTCGGACAGCTCCCTGCGCTCTTTCCCGCCGGAACGACCAGCTTTCCCTTGCAGGCTCTCGCGATATTCCATAATGTCATATTTTTCATATTTGTCCCCATTCCGGAGCGTAAGCCTGTAAAAAACAATCCGTCAGGATTATTTTTCACACTGCCCCATTTTGCTTTTTAATGATTTTAATACCGGCTGTCAGATAATATGAGCCTTCGCGAAAAATACCGGAAGATGGAAATTCGGTTTTTCATTCTCGATAGGAGAATAGGAGGCATAATGCTCTATTTCCGGGCTTTCTGCGATTTTATAAAAGTTACAGTAAAATTCCGTATCCCGGTCCAAAGCCTTCACGCCCGCCTCGTTTTTCAGATATTCCTCCGGTATCACATAGGTCAGCGTCCAGCGGTCGTCCTCAATCTTTGCCTGACATCCGCACTGTTCCAGATATTTTTCAGGCATCCTGCTGCGTCCCTTTCTGCCTTTCCCGTAAGCCGCATACATCGCCCCGTTGGAATTCACTTCAAAATTCAGATACATCACGTCGTTTGTCAGAGCTTCGCCCTCTTCCGGGAATGCCAGAAACACTTCCATCGCGCTGTCCTTGCACACCATATCCATATAGTTGGTAAACGTGCGCTTCGGGTCCTTTTCCTCGCACACGAGCTTCACATAAAAGCCTTCCCCCTCAAGATATCCCATCCATCCCCACGCTCTGGGCTGCTGCAGGCATGTCCACATAAAATTGCTTATCTCAAACCGCTCACAGCTCTCTATTTCGTCTTTTGATGCGATAGTCTTTACCTGATATTCCATACTGATTTCCCTCCGTTTTTCTAAAAAAGTACACACCCTGGCGCACACCTGCGCCGGGCGCCATTGCCGCCAGACAATATCTTCCGGGAGAAACCCGGTTTCTCCTTCGTGCAGGTACGTGCCGTACCGCGCCCTGCCTTATTACACTTTAACACACGAGTCCCCGCTCCGCAAGGCAACAGACGCCGGAAATCCTCTTGACTTGCCTGATTCAGCGGAGTAAAATTTTTGTAAAATCATACAATTATATGCCGCTGCGGCAAAACTGTTTTACAAAGGAGGCCGGCTCTATGGAACACGCACCCACATCCCTTTCCTCAAACACAAAAGACCTTTGTTATCCCGACTCCCCCGACGGACTCATTCTATATCGCCGTCGACTCATTCCCGAAGAGTGTATCTCCCTGCCGGACGACCGCATTCTGCAGTGTGGAAACGGAATCCTCGTCACCTCCTGGAAAACCATCCGCCCCAAGAAAAATATGGATCACGGCTTTTCCTGCTATTATCTGAAGGACGGATACAAAATAAGCAAATTTTACCGCGCCGATGGCTCTCTGCTTTATTACTACTGTGATATCATCACATCGGACTATGACGCTTCCAAAAACAAACTGACCGTTACCGACCTGTTAGTAGACGTCATTATCGAACCGGACGGTTTTGTCCGCGTTGTAGACGTGGACGAGCTGGTAGACGCTCTGGATGACGGAAGGCTTCTGCCTGCCCAGCTCAGACAGGCTCTGCTTTCTTTAGACCGGCTGCTTTCCCGCATTTACGGCGGCAGGCTGGACAGCCTTCTTTCCCCCATCAATACTTTTGACCAATAAGGAGACCTATCCATGCAGTATTTTCTTTTGACCTTTGCCATCATATGTGAAATCATCGCAACCACGCTTTTAAAATCCTCGGAAGGCTTTACGAAGCTTTTGCCCTCCATTGGGTGTGCCGTCTTTTATGTCTTGTGCTATTATTCCTTCTCCAAATGCCTAAGCGGCATTGACCTTGGAATCGCCTACGCCACCTGGTGTGCCGGCGGCATCGTGGCAACCTCCATCATCTCATGGATCATTTTTGGACAGAAGATGACCGGAATCGGAGTTCTGGGGATAGTGCTCATTGTAGCCGGATGTGTGCTGGTAAATTTGTTCGGAACTGCACATTAAAACCACACGTTCCTTCTTCTCGAAGTTCTTCAAGGATTTCTGCCACTGTCTCTCCGTGAATGGCCCAATGAAGCTGGTTTTGCACTCGAGCAAAAAACAATCTTTCGTCAGAACCGTACCGCCATTTTTCAGACCTTCGTCATCCATTGCCAGACAAATACAAAAATACCTTCCATAACCAGGGAGACAGTTCCCCTATCCACGGAAGGTATTTTAATCAATAGAAAATATGGTCCCCTATCTGCAGTCCCGTCAGACCCGGGATAGGTGTCCTGAAATACACGCAATGCCCCACATTGCTGTAGCCTGCCATCGCCTCGTCAGCCGCCTTATAGCATGCCGCCGTCGCCCTGTTCTCTGCCAGAGCGAGCGCGAGATGTCCGTCCAGCACCGGCGCAAACTGCTTGTATTGGTAGATAACGCCTGACACCGTATTCGGATACACCGAACTGAGCACACGGTTTATCACAACCGATCCGACCGCCACTTGCCCGTCATAGGGCTGATTTCCCGCTTCGCAGTAAATAAGATTTGCCAGAAGATATCTGTCTCCCTCAGCAAATGTCACCTCGGAAATATCCCTCCATGTAGAGCGCGCCGCCAGACGGGATTTGGCGATCTCCTCCTGCAGCTGCTTCTGGAGCGCCACGATATTTTCATCCTGCGCCGCTATCTGCGCTTCCAGCGCGTCCGCCTGAGCCTGTGCATCCGCTATCTGTCCGGAATAGGCGCTGATACCGCTCTGAGTCTTGCTGACGCTCGCCATGATATTTGCCTTCTGGTCTTCTGCCTGCGCCTGCAGCCCGTCCAGCTCCGCCTTCTCCCGCTCGAGCTTTGCCTCCATCTCCTCTATCGCCTCACGCTGCGCCTGATAGGTCAGAAGCAGCTTCCGGTCATATTCATGCAGCTTTTCAACGTAAGTACTCTGATTGAGCAAATCCGAAAAGCTCTTTGCCCGGAAAAGAATCTCATAATACGTCCGATTATTGTCCATATAGAGAAAGCGAAGACGTTTTTTCATCGCCGCATACTGCTCCTGCTCTGTTTTCTTTGCCAGCGCCAGCTTCTCCTGTGTTTCGTCTATCTCCGCATTTTTATCGATGATATCCTGCTCTATCTCTTCTAACTTTCCACTTATCTGTGTCAGATCCTGCGTCAGCCCGTTTAACTGCCCTTGTAAAGAATCGCGCGCGCCGCTCAAAGAACCGATATGCTCCTCTGTCTGTTCCTTCTGGTTCTGAGCCTCTTCACGCTTTCCCTTTTCCTCATTTATCTGATTTTGCAGCTCCCCTATCGTATCCGCATAAGCCGGCGCAGCAGGTATCATGCCAAAACACAATGTAACTGCCAGCATCCCCGCCGCCAGCCGTATCCCTTTTCTTTTTTTCTGTCCCTCTTTTTTTCTGCCCTGTTTTCTCATCAAAGCTCCATTTTCACAACGCGTCCGCTCTTTGAATAAGGTCGGTAAGCCACTCCCGCCGCCCGAAACATCCTCTTGGATGCCCGCACGGACGGGGTTTCCGCGTATTTATCGCTGTCATAGATAACTTCCCTGATGCCGCTCTGAATAATAGCCTTTGCACATTCATTACACGGAAAAAGTGTCACATAAAGCTTCGCTCCCGCAAGGCTTCCTCCCCTGTAGTTCAGGATGGCATTCAGCTCGCTGTGCGTTACATACGGATATTTTGTCTCGAGCGTCTCGCCTTCTCGATCCCACGGAAATTCATCGTCCGAGCAGCCGACAGGCAAACCGTTATATCCCATAGACAGGATTTTGTTGTCCTGCCCTACGATACAGGCTCCCACCTGAGTGCTCGGGTCTTTGGAACGCATGCCCGCAAGCTTCGCCACTCCCATAAAATATTCGTCCCACGAAATATAATCTTCCCGCTTCATACAGCCTCCCGTCAGCCCTGTCCAACAGCTCCTGATATCTATTTTGTGCCGAAGATACGGTCGCCCGCATCCCCCAGTCCCGGTACGATATAACCGTGTTCATTGAGCTTCTCATCCAGCGCGCCAATATATAAATCCACGTCCGGATGAGCCTCCTGCATTGCCTTTACCCCTTCCGGAGCTGCAAGGATACACATCATATGGATTTTCTTACAGCCTTTTTCCTTCAGCATCTGGATGGCAGCCACAGCAGAACCGCCTGTCGCGAGCATCGGGTCGACTACAAAGACCTCCCGCTCTGCACAGTCGGCTGGCAACTTGCAGTAATATTCCACAGGTTTTAACGTCTCCGGGTCGCGGTACAGGCCGATATGTCCTATCTTTGCCGCCGGTATCATCTGGAGCACGCCGTCTACCATCCCAAGACCTGCGCGCAGTATCGGTACGATCGCCATCTTTCGTCCTTTTAACTGCTTTACCGTCGTCGTGCAGATGGGCGTCTCGACCTCAACGTCCTCAAGCTGCAGATTTCTTGTCGCCTCATAAGAGATAAGCATTGCTATCTCGCCTATCATCTGACGGAAATCCTTTGTTCCTGTCTCTTTTTTACGGATCTGCCCTATCTTGTGCTGTATCAGCGGGTGTTCCATTACCACTGCTTTTGCCATACTAATCTCCTCCTGTGTGTTCAATGCTCCCCAAACTGCCGGTCAACTCCTCAGTCCTCCAGCTTTGCTACCCGTCTTGCGTGCTTTTCCTCTTCTGAAAAAGGCGTATCCAAAAAGACATCCAGGATCTCCAGTGCCAGATTCGGGCCAACGATACCTGCGCCCATCGCAAGCATGTTCGCATCATTGTGCAGTCTTGTCATCTTTGCCGAAAAACTGTCCCCGCACAGCGCACAGCGCACGCCCTTTACCTTATTTGCCGCGATAGAAATGCCTATTCCCGTGGTGCATATCACCACTCCTTTTTCGCATTCCCCGTTTGCCACAGCTTCCGCAGCCTGTTTTGCGAAATCCGGATAATCGCAGGATTCTGTGCTGTAACAGCCGTAATCATGGTAAGAAATCCCTCTCTCCTCCAGATGTCCTATCAGTCTGCATTTTAATTCATATCCGCCGTGATCGCTCGCAAGCGCTATCATAATCTTCTTCCTCCTTATGCTTTATCCTTCCTGTCACACCCGCTCTACATGATGTCCTGCCGCCTTCAGAAGCCGGTTCATTATCGCCTGGCCGAAGCCGTTTTCCGAAAAGGATTCCGAAAACATCACATCCACATCCTCATCGTCAAATTCCCTCAGTATCCTGTACAGACTCCTTCCGACCGAAGCCTCGTCCGCACGGCTTCCCACGCTCTTTATGCTGTCTGCACAGCTCTCCTTTTTATAACGCAGAACAGTTTCATCCGTTGCGATGATGCCGACTTTTTTTCCTTCTGTCTTCGCCTGACGGCTTTCCTGACAGATACGCTCCGCCACATTCTCCTGGCTGCCTTCGATTATCGTCAGCTCCCCTTTCGGAGCATAGTGACGATACCGCATTCCCGGAGCCTTTGGTCTTAAATGACAGTTAACGTCCAGTATCGTCCTGTCTACATCCACCTGCTCTAAAACAGCCTCCAGCATCTCCTTTGTCACATAGCCCGGCCGCAGTATCATCGGCTTATCCCCAGTCAGGTCCACGATAGTGGATTCCAGCCCGATGCCGACTTCTCCGCCGTCCAGTATCATCTCGATGCGTCCGTCCATATCTTCTTTTACATACTGCGCCAGTGTCGGGCTCGGACGTCCCGAAGTATTTGCGCTGGGCGCAGCCACATAACCGCCCGCAGCCCGGATAAACTCCTGCGCCACAGGATCTGACGGAAACCTGACCGCCACCGTATCGAGCCCTCCCGTCGTTTCCTTCGGCACAAGCTCCGTCTTGTTCAATATCATCGTGAGCGGCCCCGGCCAAAACGCCTCTGCCAGACGGACTGCAGCCTCCGGCACAGGATCGGCTATCCGATAGATATCCTCCCATTCGCAGATGTGTACTATCAGCGGATTATCAGAAGGTCTTCCCTTTGCCGCATAAATTTTTCGCGACGAATCCGGGTTTAAGGCATCCCCGCCAAGACCGTATACCGTTTCCGTTGGAAACGCGACCAGACCGCCCCGCCGGATGATATCTCCCGCTCTGCGGACTGTTTCCTCTTCAGGATGCTCCCTGTCTACAGAAACCAAAACTGTTTCCATTGTTACCTCCATATCGAAACGGACCTTACACCTCAAATAAGAGATCTGCATATCCCGGCATTGGCCAGTATGTTCTGTCCACCTTCATCTCCAGCTGGTCGACAGGCGCACGCAGCGCCTCCATTGCAGGAACAATCGTATCGCGGTAGAAAAATGCCTGCTTTCTGGCATCCTTTTCCAGTTCTTCGCCTTCCTTTTCCTTCCACTTCAAATCTTCCAGCGCAGCCGCAGCTTTGCCCAAAAGCCCGCTTATCTCCCGGAGCAGCCCTGAAGACACAGTTGTATCCGCCCCTGCCGCTTTTAACAGATTCACAGTATCCGCCAGGTCATGACTGTAACGCATCACCGCAGGAAGGATATCTTTGGATGCCATATCTATCATCGTCTTCACTTCGATGTGTACCGTTTTCACATAGGTTTCGTATAAAATCTCCTTGCGGGATTCCAGCTCGGCACGATTATAGATACCAAAACGCTCATACAGCTGTATCGCCTTGTCCCCTGTCAGAGATTCCACAGAATCTATCATCGTCGGAAATACGGGAAGTCCGCGCCTCTTCGCCTCTTTGACCCATGCCTCCGAATAGCCGTCTCCGTTGAAGATGATGCGCTGGTGCTTTGTCATATATTCTTTGATAAGGTCATGTACCGCAATTTCAAAATTCTCCTCGCCTGCGGCTTCCAGACGGTCCGCCGCCTCGCAGAACGCCTCTGCCACGATGGCGTTGATGGTCGTTGTCGGACTTCCGATAGAATCAGAAGATCCCACCATACGAAACTCAAATTTATTTCCTGTAAACGCAAACGGCGAAGTACGGTTTCTGTCCGTTGCGTCCATGTGCAGATCCGGCACAGTAGAAACACCGGTGCGGAGCATGGAGCCCTCCAGACAGGAACGCGCCTCACCTGTCTCCACCAGCTGACGCACTACGTCCTCCAGCTGCGTCCCCAAAAAGATGGACACTATTGCAGGCGGCGCTTCGCTGGCTCCCAGACGCAGATCGTTCCCCACGTTGGACGCGCTCCTCCTAAGCAGGTCCGCATGAGTGTCTACCGCCTTCATAATGCAGGCAAGCACCAGAAGGAACTGGATATTTTCATTCGGCGTATCGCCGGGATCAAGCAGGTTCATGCCGGTATCCGTCGTGATGGACCAGTTGTCGTGCTTACCGGAACCATTCACGCCCGCAAACGGCTTCTCATGCAGCAGACAGCGCAGATTATGGCGCTCCGCTACCTTTTTCATCGTCTCCATCACGAGCTGGTTGTGATCCATTGCGATATTCGCCGTCTCGTATACCGGAGCAAGTTCATGCTGCGCGGGAGCTACCTCGTTATGCTGGGTCTTTGCCGTCACACCCAGCTTCCACAGCTCTACGTTCAAATCCTTCATAAACGCACCCACGCGTTCCCGGATGACACCGAAATAATGGTCTTCCAGCTCCTGTCCCTTGGGCGCGGGCGCTCCAAACAGCGTCCTGCCGGAAAACATAAGATCTTTTCTCTGCAAATATTTCGCACGGTCTATCAGAAAATATTCCTGCTCCGCACCAACCGAAGGAGTCACCTTTGTGGCGGTTGTATTTTTATTGAAGAGGCGGACGATACGCATCGCCTGTGTGGAAAGTACTTCCATGGAACGCAGAAGAGGAGTCTTTTTATCCAGCGCCTCTCCCTTAAAGGAACAGAATGCCGTCGGGATACACAGTATCACGCCTGTCGCATCCTCCTTTAAAAATGCGGGAGAAGTAATGTCCCACACGGTATATCCTCTCGCCTCAAATGTAGAGCGCAGACCGCCGGAAGGGAACGAGGAAGCATCCGCTTCACCCTTTATCAGCTCTTTACCTGAAAACTCCATCAGCATCCTGCCGCTCTCGTCCGGATGGGTCACAAAGGAATCGTGCTTCTCTGCCGTAATGCCCGTCAACGGCTGGAACCAGTGCGTATAGTGTGTTGCACCATGCTCCACAGCCCAATCCTTCATCGCCTTTGCCACCACATCAGCAGTCGCGCTGCTTAATTCGCCGCCATGCTCCATTACCTGTTTTACCTCGGCGTATGCCTTGCGCGGCAGACGCTCCTGCATCTTTCCGAGAGTAAAAACATTTTCTCCAAACAGCTTTTCCACATTCAATACGTTATTCATCGCCAGTCTCCTTCTTCGCCGTCACCCGCAGGATATCTCCCACCTCTGCCTGTTCCGAAAGCTTCAGCCACAGCTCCTGCTTCGGATGGGGCGCGCTCTCCATTTCTTCCCCGTCTCCGTTTTGAATCTGGAGAACTTCTGCAGCCACATTACGTCCGTCAGGCTTCATGAGCTCTATCATATCGCCTTTACAAAACTTATTCCGCTGCTCTGTACGCACCTTACCACTTTCATTCTTTTCATATACGATGCCCAGATAAACTGCATCACTCTGATAGGTATTAGAGTCATAAATCTGAGCTTCCTCATTGGGCTTCCCGTAATAAAAACCTGTCGTAAACTGCCGATAAGTGCATTTTGCTATCTCTTCCCGATACCAGTCGAGATTTGCACGGTACTTTTCCTCGGATTCCAGACAGTCATCGATTGCCTTCCGATATGTCCTCGCCACTGTTGCCACATACAGCGCCGTCTTCATCCTGCCCTCTATCTTAAAGCTGTCAACGCCCGCAGCCAGAAGATCCGGGATATGCTCCAGCATACAAAGATCTTTTGAATTAAAAATAAAGGTTCCCCGCTCATTTTCATATACCGGCATATATTCTCCCGGACGGCTCTCTTCCATTACCGCATATTTCCAGCGACACGGATGAGTGCACGCACCCCGATTGGCATCCCGTCCGGTAAAATAATTACTCAAAAGACAGCGCCCTGAATAGGAGATGCACATTGCTCCGTGAACGAAGCTCTCAATCTCCATATCAGACGGAATATGATCCCGTATCTGCGCGATTTCTTTTAAAGAAAGCTCTCTCGCCGATACTACCCGCTTCGCACCGAGATTCCACCAGAACAACCACGTCTCATAGTTGGTGCTGTTTGCCTGCGTGGAAATATGCAGTTCTATTTCCGGACACACCCGCTTTGCTACCATAAACATCCCGGGATCGGAAATGATGAGCGCATCCGGGGCGACAGACTTGCCGTCCTTCGTTTTCAGATTTTTGAGCTGTAAAAAATAATCGGAAGCATCCTCCAGGTCATCATTGTGCGCCAGGATATTGGCCGTCACATATACCTTTACGCCGCGCTCATGGGCATAGGAAATCCCTTCCGCCATCTCATCCGGGCCGAAATTTTTTGCCTTTGCACGCAGTCCGAACGCTTCGCCGCCGATATACACAGCATCCGCTCCAAAATTGACCGCTGTTTTCAGTACCTCTAAGCTCCCTGCCGGGATCAGCAGTTCCGGTTTTCTCATGTTGTCTGTTCTCCTTTTTTTACGCTGAGCGTCACTCCATCGCCTACCGGCAGGACCACCGTTTCCAAAAGCGCATGGTGCGTCAGCTCATACAGATAATCCCGCATCCGCGCGTGGATCGTGCGGTCGCGCCTCGTCACCGCATAACGCGATTCTATGATATCGCCCTCCTGCAGTACATTATCGGATACCAGCAGTCCTCCCGGGGCAAGCAGCCTCACCGCTTCCGGCAGAAAATGCGGATACTGTCCCTTTGCCGCATCCATAAATACAAGGTCAAACGGTGTATCCAGCTGCTTTAAAATATCAGCCGCATCCCCTTCCAAAAGCGTTATCTTATCTTCCCTGCCCGCCTTTCGGAAATTCTCCTTTGCAATCGGAATCCTCTTTTCATACTTCTCAATAGTCGTAATATGGCAGTCCTCCGGCATATACTCGCTCATCAAAAGCGCAGAATAACCAACGGCCGTCCCCACCTCAAGAATGGACGACGGCCGCTCAAGCGCGAGCAGAAAACGCAGCAGGCTCCCGGTCTCCGTCCGGATGACCGGCACCCTGTCCTCCACTGCCTGACGCCTCAGGTTATCCAGCCATTCCGGAGTCCCCCGGTCCAAAGAATTGATAAATGCGCGCATTCTCTCTTCTACTATCATTTTTCTTCTCCGTCCGCTCCCATGATGTCCATCATTTCATCCGGCGTCATTGCCGTGGAAAGGATATATTCCCCTTCCGTAAATCCATCTTCGGAATAGTTGGACAAAAGCTCCTGAATATAAAACAGCGTTTTTTCACGGACAAGCCCTTTCTCACACAGCTGCTCCGCGATACCCTTAAAATCCATACCGTCCGTTATCGTCACGGTCACTTCCGTGCCCGGTGCCTCTGATACGGGCGGTTCTCCGTAAATGCGTACGCCGTACTGATAAGCAGAAACGGCAAAACGATAGATAAGCATTGCTGCGACCACGACCAGAACGATGTTGAATATCGTTCCGACCGCGCTCTGCGCCACGCTTTTTGCTGCCGTCTTTTTTTTGCTCCCGTTTCTGCCTGTACTCTTTTTACTCAAAATTTACTGCCTCCACAATTTGCTGGTTCAGTCCCTGTATCATCCTGCAGAATTCTACCTCTGCATTCAAAAAAGGATCTACCAGAGGATTCCTGCGGAACTCCTCATAACGTTTGGAAAATTCATCCATCTTATCAAAAAGCTCGTCAGACTCCGCTGAACGCTGCAGATAAAAGTTTTCTTCCCGAAACTTGTCTATTTTCTGCTTTAAATCGGGGTATTGCTCCAATATCTTTTTCTGCCGGTCGAATTCCCGATATTCCGGAGAATCGATCACTGCCGCTATCAGCTCTTCCAATGCTGCCTCTACTCTGCTCATGACACCGTCTCTCCCACATCGTTTTTATATTTTCAAACTTCCATGATGATTGGCAGTATCATCGGGCGGCGCTTCGTCTTTTTCCAGATAAAATCACCAAGATTGTCCTTTATCACCGTCTTGATGCGTCCCCAGTCGCTACAGCCGCGGCTCACGCAGCTTTCCATCACACGGTCCATCAGATCGCGCGCTTCATCCATAAGTGCATCCGATTCTTTCACATATACAAAGCCTCTCGATACCAGATCCGGTCCGCTCGCTATCTGCCCGGTGATACCGTCCAGCGCGACAACGACTATCATGATGCCGTCCTCCGCCAGATGCTGTCTGTCGCGCAGCACTACATTGCCTACATCTCCAACGCCAAGGCCGTCCACAAGAATAGCTCCGCACGGAACGCTCCCTACGATATCCGCCTTTTCTTCCGTCAGTTCAAGCACATTTCCCGAATGAAGAATGAAAATATTCTCTTTTGGGATACCAAGCTCCTCCGCGATACCCGCCTGCGCTTTCAGATGCTTGTATTCTCCATGCACCGGAATCGCATATTTGGGCTGAACGAGCGTATACATCAGCTTTATCTCCTCCTGACAGGCATGACCGGATACATGAACGTCCTGGAAAATAACTTCCGCACCCTTCTGCTCCAGTTCATTTATCACCCTCGTGACAGCCTTTTCATTTCCGGGTATCGGATTGGAAGAAAAGATTATCGTATCGTTCGGTCCGATGGATACCTTGCGATGCACGCTGGACGCCATCCTGCTCAATGCAGCCATGTTCTCGCCCTGGCTTCCTGTCGTAATGATGACTGTCCTGTCGTCCGGGTAATCCTTCAATCTGTCAATATCCACAAGCGTATTGTCCGGAATATTGATACAGCCCAGATTCATCGCTGTTTCGATGATATTTACCATGCTGCGGCCTTCCACAACGACCTTTCTGCCATACTTGTGCGCCGTATTGATTATCTGCTGCACTCGGTCTACATTGGATGCAAAGGTCGCAATGATAAGTCTCGAGCCCTGATGCTCATGGAATATCGTATCAAAGGTACGGCCCACTGTCCTCTCAGACTGCGTAAATCCTTTACGCTCTGCGTTGGTCGAATCGCACATAAGCGCCAGCACGCCCTTTTTGCCAAGCTCTGCAAATCTCTGCAGATCGATCGCTTCTCCATATACAGGCGTATAATCAACCTTGAAGTCACCCGTGTGGATAACAGTACCTGCCGGAGAATGTATCGCAAGCGCAGCCGCATCCACGATGCTGTGGTTCGTCTTGATAAATTCAATCCTGAACTGTCCGAGATTGACAGACTGACCGAATTTGATGACCTTGCGCTTTGTATGCCCTAAAAGATTATGCTCTCTCAGCTTATTCTCGATGAGCCCCATCGTCAGCCTTGTCGCATATATCGGGATATTCAGCTCGCGCAGCACATACGGCAGAGCTCCGATATGATCCTCGTGTCCGTGCGTGATGACAAACCCTTTCACCCGGTCCATATTCTCCTTTAGATAGGTAACATCCGGAATCACCAGATCGATACCGAGCATATCATCATCAGGGAAAGAAAGGCCACAGTCTACTACAACAATACTGTCTTCATACTCGAACGCAGTAATGTTCATTCCGATCTGCTCCAATCCCCCCAACGGTATCACCTTAAGGCCAGGACCCGCATTATTCACTTTTTTTGTCCGTTTCAAGTAAAATTACCTCCGTCATTCTAAAATATATTTATAAACCATGCCCTCTGCACCATCCAGCTTCAGGCGTTTATTCCTTCTCAATCTCAACGTCTTCGAGCATATCCTCAAATATCGCCGCAACGGCGTCCATCTCGTCGTCATCATCAACAACCGTATAGACCGCCTCCGTATCCTCCGGTGCCGATATATCTTTTAATATCAACGCTTCTCCGTCCTCATCCTCACTGTCTGTCACAAGAATATAATCCACGCCGCCAAGTCTCGTTTGTTCCAGGACATAAAAATCAACTGCTTCCCCGTCTTCGGGGCAAAATGTAATCTTTTCCACTGTCATCGTCTCCTGTCGCTATGTCTCTATGTTACTCTGCCGAATCCGCCGCACCAATTTCCTTCTGCATCTGCTGCCTGTCCAGATATTCCTGCAGAATCAGGGTGGCCGCTATCTTATCCACGTATTCTTTCCGGTTCTCCCTGCGGATGCCCGCTTCCATCATCGTCCGGTCCGCTGCCACTGTCGTCAGACGCTCGTCCACAAACTCCACCGGCAGTCCGGTCCGCCTTGAGAGCTTATCCGCAAACTCTCTCGTCTTCTCTACACGTTCCCCTTCGGTCGCATTCATATTCTTCGGAAGGCCTATTACCAGCTGACCAACCTCATATTCTACAATAAGCTCCTCCAGACGTCTCAACGTCTGGCGCAGCTTGTTTTCATCCTGTCTTCTTACGATTTCAATTCCCTGAGCAGTCACAAAAAGCGGGTCACTGATGGCAACGCCCACTGTCTTGGAACCGAAATCAAGCCCCATCACTCGCATCCCGCTTCTCCTGTCTGTATCTTATTTCTTAGGTTTCCAATGATTGTTCTCGATATAATCCTTGAACATCTCTTCCACCAGCTCGTCCCTCTCCACGCGGCCTATCAGCCCGCGAGCATTGCGGTAGCTGGTGATATAAGTCGGATCGCCGGACATGATGTAACCGACTATCTGACTCACCGGATCATACCCCTTCTCCGAAAGAGCCTCATATACCTCCGCCAGAATCATCTTCACACCGTTTACCGGCTCCGTTTCTACTTTAAAATATTGTGTATTTTCCAAATCCTGCATGCTGTCACGTCCTTTGTCCGGGTTTTGCTTCTCCCGCATAATAGTTTCGGCTGTTCTTATATATTACCCTACTTTTTGCAAAAATTCAACGGATTTCATCCAGCAACAGGATTTCATCATTCAAAAACGAGACCGCTCTTCCTGTGACAAGACTGTTTGAAAAATCCTTTTCTCCCTCTGTCGCCGCAAACGCCGCCTTCACATATGTTTTCGTATGACCTACCCAATATGCCTTCCCGCCGATTTCTTTTTGCTCCTCTGTAAGTATCTCGATATCCGTTCCGATGCAGGCACTGCGGTATTCTGCCGAATTTACCCTGTCCAGTTCCAGAAGTTGTGCGCTGCGGACAGTCTTTTCCGCATCTGTCAGCTGTCCGGAAAGCCGGTCTGCCACCGTCCCCTTGCGCCGGGAATATTTGAATACATGCATCTCGAAAAAGCGCACCTTTTCAAGGAATTTCTTTGTTTCTGCAAATTCCTCTTCCGTCTCCTGCGGGAATCCTACTATCACATCGGTCGTTATCGCCGGCCGGTCAAAAACGCTGCGGAGCAGCTGTACTTTTTCATAGTATTCCTCCGCCGTATAATGCCTATTCATCCTCCTTAACGTTTCGTTGCAGCCGCTCTGCAACGAAAGATGGAAATGAGGACAAAGCTTCCGTATCCCGGCAAGCCGTTCTGCAAACTCCCGTGTGATTATCCTCGGCTCCAGAGAGCCCAGACGTATTCTTTCTATCCCGTCCACCTCTGCGATGCGCTCCAGAAGGGAAATAAGATACGCACGCTTAAAAGCAGTCCCTCTCAGATCCTTTCCGCCCTCCAGATAATCACCATCGTTTTCTCCGATAAAATCCATGCCATAGGAGCTTAAATGAATCCCTGTCACGACAACCTCGCGGCATCCCTCTTCTGCAAGCCCTTCCACTTCAGCAATGACATCCTCCGGTCTGCGGCTCCTGACCCTGCCGCGCACGAACGGGATAATGCAGTAAGAGCAAAACTGATTGCAGCCATCCTGTATCTTAATATGAGCGCGGGTATGATTCTCACTTTTTTCCATCCGCATTTCTTCATAAACATTTTCATGGGCGATATCTGGCACAGTATCCTCCAGGACACGCTCTACACTTGTGTTTTGTCCCCGGTCAGCTTCCCGTTCCTTCAAAAAGGCATCCAGTATCTCCACGATATCTTTTTTGCGGTTGTTCCCCACCGCGAGATCTATGCACGGATCCATCCGGTTGTCCTTATCCGCCTGCACATAACATCCCACCGCTACGACTACTGCGTCAGGATTGTTGTGCTTTGCCCGATGGAGCATCTGTCTGCTCTTTCTGTCCGCGATATTCGTAACCGTACATGTATTAATAATATAAATATCGGCATCCGCCTCAAACGGTACAATACCGTAACCGCTCTCTTGTAACTTTTGTTGCATAACTTCTATTTCGTATGCATTCACTTTACACCCTAAATTGTGTAATGCAACACTTTTCATAGTATTCTCCACCATTTTTGTTATGTTTGATAATTGACTTTTGATACCATAGTTTGTTAATATATGGGCAGAAGGTATGAACCTATAAGGAGGTAAATTAAAATGAAAACAGTTCAGATTTCCTTAAACTCTATCGACAAGGTAAAATCTTTTGTTAACGATATTACCAAATTCGATTACGACTTCGATTTAGTATCCGGCAGATACGTAATCGATGCCAAGTCCATCATGGGTATCTTCAGCCTGGACCTTTCCAAGCCGATCGATTTAAACATCCATGCAGAGGACAATGTTGAGGCTGTTCTTGAAGTTCTCAAGCCTTACATTATCTAATTGGATTTTCAGATGTGCCAAAGGATTATGCGGATATAGCGCATAGTCCTTTTTTTATGCGACAGCAAAATTCCTTTTCTATCGTATAAAAAAATGCAGTAATGCGTACTCTCGCAAAGAAGGATACTCTCTGACGACAACGGTCCGCGGAGCAGGTGTACGCCTTGGCGCACACCTCTTAATCCGCATGATACAAAAGCTTTACGCCTCCACTACGATCACTTCATCCGTATCCAGCGCCCGCTGCATCATTTCATCGATGCAGTCCGCCAGATTTTCCTCATGCCTCTTGATAACATTCAGGTTCGGTTTGGTCACAGGATGCTTCGCCACGAAAATTGTGCAGCAGTCCTCAAACGGCTGAATGGACGTCTCATATGTTCCTATCTTTTCAGAAATCTCCACGATCTCCTGCTTGTCCAGACCAATACACGGACGGAATACAGGAAGAGTACATACCTCATTCGTAACAGCCAGCGACTGTATCGTCTGGCTCGCCACCTGACCAATGCTCTCGCCTGTTATCAGCCCGAGACACTCCGTATTCTTTGCGATTTCCTCCGCTATCTTCATCATATAACGGCGCATGATTATCGTCAGCTCATCGTGCGGGCACTTTTCATAAATGGCAAGCTGTATCTCTGTAAAATTGATGACATGAAGATAAATGGGACCGCTGTAACGCGCCACCAGCCTCGCCAGATCCACAACCTTTTGCTTCGCCCTCTCGCTTGTATACGGGGGCGCATGGAAATATACCGCATCTATCTTCACGCCTCGCTTTGCCACCATAAATCCGGCGACAGGCGAATCTATACCGCCGGATAAAAGCAGCATCGCTTTGCCGTTCGTACCGACGGGCATTCCGCCCGGTCCCGGGATTTCAATGGAATATACATAAATGTGCTCACGTATCTCTACATACAGCATCACGTCAGGATGATGGACATCCACGCGTATCTCCGGGAATGCGTCCAGAAGTTTCTCACCCAGGCGGGCGTTTATCTCCATGGACTCTACCGGATAATTTTTGCGGGCACGCCGCGCATGTACTTTGAACGTAAAGTTTTTATCCGGATACTGTGCATCCACATAAGAAATAACATCGTCGCACAGTTTGTCAAATCCTTCGTCCTCAAGCTGCACCATGGGGCAGATGGCGCTGATGCCGCAGACGGTCTTTAAATTGTCCACCGTTTCTTCATAGTCATAATCAGAAAGCACATCGATATAGATGCGTCCTCTTGTCCTGCGTACCGCAAACTCCCCTTCGCAACGCTTCAGTGCATATTTTACCTGACGACACAGGGCTTCTTCAAAAATATCCCTGTTCTTTCCTTTTACGCCGATTTCCGCGTATTTGATCAAAAAAGCCTTAAAAACCATATTTTTCTTCCTTTATCTCCTCGTGTAACGGCGCAGCATCGGGACCAGTTCGCCCAGCGCCTGTACCGTATCGTCAATCTCTTCCTCCGTCGTAAATGCCGAAAGGCTGAACCGTATCGTGGAATTGAGCAGCTCCTTTTCCAGGCCTATTGCGCGCAGAGTCGCGGAGCCTGAGGTTTCCGGATGGTTCGATGCGCACGCGCTGCCCGCCGAAACATATATCCCTTTATCCTCCAGCGCATGCAGAAGTACCTCACTGCGCACTCCCGCAAACGATACGCTCAGCACATGAGGGGCGCTCTCCCTGCCCGGAAGCGTGTTGAACCGCACGTTCTCCAATCTCCGTATCCCATCCTCCAGACGTGCACGCAGTCCGTACATGCGCTCAACATCTTCGTCCAGATTTTGATAGATTTCCTCTGCTGCCTGCGCCATCCCTGCGATAGCAGGAACATTCTCCGTACCGGAACGCAGCCCTCGCTCCTGACCGCCGCCGAATACGATCGGTCGTATCTTTACCCGGTCTCCCACATATAAAAATCCAATTCCTTTCGGGCCGTGTATCTTATGCGCGGATACCGAGAGCATATCTATCTTCATCCTTTTCACATATATCCGGCTCTTCCCGTATCCCTGCACTGCATCCACATGGAACAGCGTATTCGGATTCACCCGCTTTATCAGTTCTCCTGCTTCCGCAATCGGCTCCAGCGCACCTATCTCATTATTCGTATGCATCATAGACACGAGTATCGTATCCGGCCGTATGGCCGCCTCAATATCCGATAGGCGCACACGCCCATACTCGTCCACCGGAAGATATGTCACTTCATACCCCTGCTGTTCCAGATACTGCATCGTATTCAAGACCGCCGGATGCTCCACCGACGTCGTTATCAGATGCCGTCCCTGCCGCGCATTCGCATATGCTGCGCCGCGTATCGCCACATTATCCGACTCTGTCCCGCCGGATGTGAAAAAAATCTCCTTCGGCGTACACTTCAATGTCTTTGCGATAGTCTCCCTCGCTCCCCGGACATACCGCTCCGCTTCGACGCCTTTATGGTGCAGACTGGACGGATTCCCGTATGCGCCGCACATCACCTCAGTCATCACCTGTGCAACGCTCTTCGTACACCGTGTGGTCGCCGAATTATCCAGATAACATTCCATACTATTTCACCTGCTTTTTCTGACTGTATTATATCCTATCATATGCAGTCACTCTTCCAGCTGATACATCAGCCATGCCATCACCGTAAGACCTGCCGTTTCCGTGCGGAGTATCCGCTTTCCGAGTGTGACCGCCTCAAAGCCTGCGCTGCGCGCAAGCTCCACCTCTGCCTCTTCAAAGCCGCCCTCAGGCCCGATAAAAACGCCTATCTCCTGACCGGGCTTTACGCTCCCGACCAGCTCCTTTGTGCGGGGCATCCCCTCCGAAAGCTCATAGGGCAAAAGCTTTATATCCATAGAAGCGCACTGCTCCAGCGCCTCCTTCATTGTACAGACTTCCCCTATCTCCGGAACAATCCGGCGCTTACTCTGTTTGGCGGCAGATTCCGCGATGGCCTGCCAGCGTTCCCGTTTCGCCTTTGCCTTTTTAGCGTCCAGACGGACAACGCTCCTTTTCATTGAAACCGGAACAATACGATATGCCCCCAGCTCCACGAGCTTCTGCACGATAAATTCCATCTTATCCGCCTTGGGCAAGCCCTGAAAAAAAGTCACCCGCGCCGGAAGCTCCAGCCCGTCCTCCTTCACAAAACGAAGGGCGCACACCACCTCGTCCTCTAAAATTTCTTCAATGCCGCAACGGTATTCTTTTCCATCTATGCCATTAGAAACGGCGATTTCCTCCCCCGGTCTCATCCTGAGCACGTTTTTGATATGGTTTACGTCGCTTCCCGTAATCACAACCCTGCTTCCCTGAATCTGGGAAGGCTCTACAAAAAACTGATACATGCTTCGGCTTCCTTTCAGTTTTTGCGCGCGGTCACGCTCACCCACTCGCCCTGATAAGTCACTTCAAGTACTTCCAGTCCCGCCGCCTTTACCGCCTCTGTCACAACGGTCTCCTTATCGTCGATGATACCGGACGTGATATAGATACCGCCCTTTTTAAGCTGGTTTACGATAACAGGAGTAAGAGGCACGAGCACATCCGCAAGGATATTAGCTACAACAATGTCATATTTTTCGTATCCGACCTCATCCTGAACTTCCTTATCGCTAATGATGTTGCCGATCATCATGGAAAACTGATCCGGTTCGATGCCGTTATTTTTCATATTATCTGCAACCGCTTCCACCGCACACGGGTCAAGATCCGTTCCAACCGCATGCTTTGCGCCGTACATCAATGACAAAATAGCCAGGATACCACTTCCGGTCCCTACGTCCAAAAGCTCCGTTTCCGGTGTGATGAATTTTTTGAGCTGGCGGATGCACAGCTGGGTTGTCTCATGCATTCCCGTGCCGAACGCCGTGCCCGGATCAATGTGCAGCACCATCCTGCCCTCGTCCTCCGGCTTTACCGACTCCCACGAAGGAATGACCAAAAGATCATCGATATAGAACTGGTGGAAATACTGCTTCCAGTTATTTATCCAGTCGATGTCCTCCGTCTCATCCACCGCGATGCTCCCCTCGCCAATCTCGCAAAACATCCTCAGACCGTCCAGCTCCTCCTGCACCTGCGCGCATATCTGTTCCTCTGTCACAGGCTCGCCGTTCAATTCCAGACCGCCGTCCTCTTTTTCTTCCACAAAAAAGCTCAGATAAGCGATGCCGTCATCCTCAGGGCCCTCCGGCAGAATATCCACAAACATCTGCTCCTTTTCCATTGCCGTCAGCGGAATCTTGTCCTCTATCTGCGCACCTTCCAGACCTATATCATAAAGGGTACTGATAATAATGTCCTCCGCTTCCGTCACTGTCTTTATCTTAAATTTTTTCCATTTCATAATATTTTCCTCCGGGTACACTATGTCAGTATTTTATGATAGCATAAAAACAGGCGTTTGTGCATCCGCAAAATGCACAAAACGCCTGTAAAATCATTTCCGTCTCAAGCCCTATTTAAAAAATCCCTTCTTCTTCTTTTCCTTATGATGCGGGTGCCCGTCTTCGTTCAGCCGCTCCGCCGCATGCAGGCTGTCACCCGACGCCTCGTCGAATTTCCGCAGAAGCTCCTTTGCCTCGAAAGACAAATGTTCGGGTGTCTGTACCACCAGAGTCACATAGTGATCACCGCGCATATCTTTATTTCTCAGGGAAGGAACACCCTTGCCCTTCAGACGCACTCTCGTATCAGTCTGTGTGCCCGCCTTCACATCATAAATAACCTTGCCGTCCACTGTATCAATGACAATCTCGCCGCCGAGTGCCGCAACTGCAAAGGAAACCGGCACGGTGGAATAGATATTTGTATCCTGACGCTGGAAGATAGGATGCTGTCCGACGATCACCTCAACAAGCACATCGCCTCTGGGGCCGCCGTTGACTCCGGGCTCGCCCTGACCTGCCAGACGCTTGCACTGACCGTTGTCGATACCCGCAGGAATCGTTACCGCAAACCGCTTCTTCATCGGAACAAATCCTGTTCCGCGGCAGTCTGTACACTTCTCCTTGATAATCTTGCCGCTGCCGCCGCAGTCCGGACAGGTCTGCACATTGCGGACTGTCCCAAAGAATGACTGCTGTGTAAATACAACCTGCCCTTTTCCGCCGCACTTGGAACATGTCTCCGGGCTTGTGCCGGGCTTTGCTCCCGTGCCGTGGCACGTCTTACACTCTTCCTTGACAGTCAGCTCTATCTCTTTCTCTGTTCCGAATACCGCTTCTTCAAATGTAATCCTCACGCTCGTGCGCAGATTTGCGCCCTTCATAGGGCCGCTTCTTGCTCCGGAGCTTCTGCGGCCGCCGAAGAGGTCACCGAAAATATCCCCGAATATGTCGCCAAAATCCGCACTGTTAAAGTCGAAGCCGCCAAAGCCACCCGCTCCGCCTGCACCGCCGTCGAATGCCGCATGTCCGAACTGGTCGTACTTGCGCCTCTTCTCAGGGTCGCTCAAAACCGCGTAAGCCTCAGACGCTTCCTTAAACTTTTTCTCCGCTTCCTCATCTCCCGGATTCATGTCCGGATGATATTTTTTTGCCAGAGCACGATATGCCTTTTTGAGAGCGGCGTCATCGGCATTTTTATCCACACCGAGGACTTCATAATAATCTCTTTTCTGTTCCGCCATAACTAAAAAACTCCTTTAAAAGCTTATCCCCACACGCACGGATAGGGACCAAAAATTTGGTCCCCCCGCTTTTGAAACCCTGTACTATTTTATACTTCTCTGAAGTCTCCGTCAATAATATCATCATCGGGCTGGCTGTTCGCACCTGCATCTGCCTGACCTGCTCCCATATCGGGGCCTGCCTGACCTGCTCCCTGTGTCTGCTCATAAACCTTTGCGAACAGAGCCTGTGCGGACTGCATCAGCTTCTCCTGAGCCGCCTTGATATCTGCCACCTGACTGTCGGAAAGCTCCTGGTCCTTGGTGGATTCGAGCAGGGATTTCAGTGCGTTCAGATCAGCCTCAACACCGGCCTTCTGACCTGCGTCAATCTTATCGCCTACGTCTGCCAGAGCTTTCTCTGTCTGGAATACGAAGGAGTCAGCGCTGTTTCTCGTATCGATAGCTTCTTTTCTCTTCTTATCCTGAGCCTCGAACTCAGCTGCTTCTCTTACAGCCTTGTTGATATCGTCCTCAGACATGTTGGAGCCTGCAGTGATCGTGATGTGCTGCTCCTTGCCTGTGCCGAGATCCTTTGCGGATACGTTTACGATACCGTTCGCATCGATGTCGAATGTAACCTCGATCTGCGGTACGCCGCGCATTGCCGGCGGGATTCCGTCCAGACGGAACTGGCCGAGAGACTTGTTGTCCTTGGCGAACTGTCTTTCACCCTGTAAAACGTTGATGTCAACTGCTGTCTGGTTATCTGCAGCTGTGGAGAAAATCTGGCTCTTCTTTGTCGGGATCGTCGTATTTCTCTCGATAAGTCTGGTAGCGATGCCGCCCATTGTCTCGATGGACAGAGACAGAGGAGTTACATCCAGCAGAAGGATGTCGCCTGCGCCTGCGTCGCCTGCCAGCTTGCCGCCCTGAATGGAAGCGCCCAGCGCTACGCATTCGTCAGGGTTTAAGGACTTGCTGGGTTCCTGACCGGTCAGCTGTTTTACCTTCTCCTGTACAGCAGGAACACGGGTAGAACCGCCGACTAACAGTACCTTACCTAACTCGGATGCTGTGATGCCCGCATCTTTTAAGGCGTTCTGAACCGGGATTGCAGTACGCTCTACCAGGTCGCTTGTCAGCTCGTCAAATTTTGCTCTTGTCAGATCCATATCAAAGTGCAGAGGACCGCTTGCGTTCATGCTGATGAACGGAAGGTTGATGTTGGTCGTTGTCGCACTGGACAGCTCCTTCTTCGCCTTCTCTGCAGCCTCTTTTAATCTCTGCATAGCCATCTTGTCGTTGGAAAGATCCACGCCCTGCTGTGCCTTGAACTCAGAAACCATCCAGTTAATGATCTTGTTGTCGAAATCATCGCCGCCCAGACGGGTGTCACCGTTGGTTGCCAGAACTTCGATAACGCCGTCGCCGATTTCGATGATGGAAACGTCGAAGGTACCGCCGCCCAGGTCATATACCATGATCTTCTGCTCTTTTTCATTGTCCAGACCGTAAGCCAGCGCTGCTGCTGTAGGCTCGTTGATGATACGTTTTACTTCCAGACCTGCGATCTTGCCGGCATCTTTTGTCGCCTGACGCTGTGCGTCATTGAAATATGCAGGAACTGTGATAACAGCCTCAGATACCTTCTCGCCCAGATAGTTCTCTGCGTCAGCTTTCAGCTTCTGCAGTATCATTGCGGAAATCTCCTGCGGAGAATATTTCTTGCCGTTGATGTCAACCTTGTAATCGGTTCCCATATGTCTCTTGATGGAAGCGATTGTGCGGTCTGCATTTGTAACAGCCTGACGCTTTGCCGGCTCACCTACCAGTCTTTCGCCCGTCTTTGTGAATGCTACTACGGAAGGTGTTGTTCTTGCACCCTCAGCATTTGCGATAACAGTGGGCTTTCCGCCCTCCATAACCGCTACGCAGCTATTTGTTGTACCTAAGTCAATACCAATTATCTTGCTCATAACTTTTCTCCTTCTGCCCTGAAAAGGGCTATCTGAAAAACATAACTATCGCTCTTCTATAAAAAATGCCTTCGCGCTTTTGCGCCGCCGCATCAAAGCTTCTTATCCCTGACGGTCATATGCTGCCGTGTCGATTATTCCTGTACTACGGCAACCATGCTGTGGCGTACAACGGAATCCCTGTACATGTATCCCTTCAAAAGCTCCTGAGCCACCGTTCCCGGCTCCAGCTCGTCGTTTGCCACCTGCATCACCGCATTGTGGAGATTCGGATCAAATTCCTTGCCGACCGCATCGATTGGAGTAACTCCCAGATTTTCAAGCTCTGTCAGAAGCTGCTTATAAATCTTCATCATTCCATCCACAAAAGGCGCTTCCCTTTCTGCCTCGGAAACCATTGCCAGCCCTCTTTCAAAATTATCCACAACCGGAAGTATCTTCTCGATGACGCTCTTGGCACCCGTCTCGAACATCGCGGATTTTTCCTTTTCGGAACGTTTCCGGAAATTCTCAAATTCCGCCATCTGACGCATTACCTTATCCTGAAGCTCGCTGATCTGCGCCTTCATCGGGTCTTCCTTCTTTTTCTTGGAGAAAAATCCTTTTTTCTCTTTGCCATCGCAATCTGCATCCTGGCTTCCCGCATCATCAGAGTTCATATCCGGCATATCTGCGTCCGTCTCTGCCGCCGTATCGCAGGCGTTCTCTTCTGCAGGCTGCTCCTGCGTGTCCTGCTTCAATTCTTCGTCCATTCTTTCGTCTGCCACGTCTGCCTTCCTTTCTACTTTTTATATAAAGTATCGAATTCGTTCATCAGTGTCTTTAACGTACCGATGACCTTGTCATAATCCATTCTTTTAGGCCCGATGATGCCGATCGTACCGCGCATCCCTTCGCCCAGTTCATAGGTCGCTGTCACTACGCTGCAGTCCTTCATCGACTGCACCGGCGTCTCATTCCCGATGTAGACCTGAATGCCGGTATTATTCTCATCCGAAAGCGTTTCCTGAACCAGCTCGCCCAACACTTTCTTTTCTTCGAAAACATTGATAAGCTCGCTTGCCTTCTCCCGGTTATCCGTCAGCTCCGGATATTTAAGAATGTTGTTCGTGCCGCTCGTATAAATCCTGAGATCTTCATCCGACCGGATAGCCTCCGCGACCGCATCTACCACGCCGCTCACGATCGAACTGTGGATTCCAGCCTGCTGCTTCATTGCAGATATCATACCGAGATTTATCTCGTCAATGGAAAGACCGTTCAGGTGCGTATTCAGCAAAATATTGAGCTTTAACAGCGTCGCATCATCCAGCGCCTCGTCCACATGAAGCATCGTGTTCTTTATCACATTGCCCTCTACGACTACAACCGCAAGTATCTGATGCTCATCCACCCTTGAAAGCTGGATAAATTTCAGTTTGTTGCGCTGGTACTGCGGACTCGTTATCATCGCAGCATAATTGGTGTTGGTCGCCAGCACTCTTGCCACTCTCTTTAACAGGGTGTCCATCTTCTCATTCTTCTCAAAAAGGAGACCCTTGAGTTCTTCGACCTCCCGTTCCCTCTCCTCCAGCATCGTATCTACATAGAAGCGATAGCCTTTGTCGGAAGGAATCCGTCCCGCCGATGTATGGGGCTGTAAAATGTACCCCATCTCCTCAAGGTCAGACATCTCATTGCGGATCGTCGCGGAACTCAGATTCAGGTCGGTATCCTTGGAAATCGTCCTGCTGCCGACCGGTTCGCCTGTCTCCAGATAATTCCGGATAACTGCCTGCAGAATCTTCTTTTTTCTCTCATCCAGTTCCACGCTCTCACCTGCCTTTTTATTTATTAGCACTCGACTCATTTGAGTGCTAACGCTTTCTGATGTTTAAGATAGCACTCCCCATGCATATTGTCAACCGCTTTTCAGAAAATACTTATAAAGAAACTATGAAAAAAATATAAAGGCAGATTTCTCCGCCTTTATACCTTATTCCAAAACAGCCCCCGGCGGAGATAACTCTCCGTCCGGCGGCTGCTGTTTTTGCTCTATCAGATTGCGAAGCTTCCCTTTTTCTCACCGTTTATCACATAGTAAACAGCGTTCTCTTCCGGCTTCACATATAACTTAACAGTCTTGAAATCTTCCGGCTTTCCGCCCAGATCATACTGCCATACGTCCTTTGCGATGGCAACCAGCTTCTCCATACTGTATTCCTTGCCGGAAAACTGTATCTCAAGCTCGGCTTTTACTTCTGCTGCCTTTGCAGTCCTTCTTGCAGGAGCCTTCTTCTCTGCTGCCGGCTTCTCAGCGGAAGCTTTCCTCTTTGCAGGAGCTTTCTTCTCAACTGCAACAACTGCAGTCTCTTTTTTCTCCACCGGAACGACCGTACCTGCTTCCTGCTTTACAATCGCATTTGTTTCTTCTTTCTTTTCAGGTTCAGCTGTCTCTGCCTTAACAGAAACTGTGGATTCCGTCTTAGTAATCTCTTCTTTTACAACGGGTGCCTTTGACGCAGTTTTTTTCACTGTGCTCTTTCTCATGCTCATTTCCTCCTTAACACCCAGGTATCTATATATTACGTAATTCCAACTAGCCATACCTGAACTCATGGTTTAGTTTAACGCCAAATGCCGTTATTGTCAACTCTGGCGGCTTTTACAATTTATTTATACCCGACATCGGAATTTCGACAAGAAACGTGCTTCCCTCTCCTACCGCACTCACAAGACTCACCTTTCCGCCGTAATATGCGGAAATATGTTTCACGATAGAAAGTCCCAGACCGGTTCCTCCCATCTTCCGGCTTCTGCCCTTGTCCACTCTGAAAAATCGCTCAAATATTCTCTTCTGATCCTCCGGGTCTATCCCGACGCCGTCATCCTTTACCTCAATATAAACAGCATCTTTTTCCTGCCATATCCGCGTCCATACATGCCCTCCGGGGTGATTATACTTGATGCCGTTGCTCATCAAATTAAGCAGAAGCTCTCTCATCTGTTTTAAGCTCGCCTGCAGACACACGCCTTCACATTTTCCGGAAATCTCCACCTCACAGGATGCCGCCTGCGGCGCAAGGGAATCCAGTACCTCATTCAGAACCTGATCCATCTGTACCCGGCTCAGCGTCACTTCCGCATCCTTGCTTTCCAAACGGGAGATCATAAGGATATCGTCTATCAATCCGGTCATATGGTCTGTCTCTTTTATAATTCGGTTCAGAAAATCCTTTCTCATCGCCTCGTCTTTGGCAAAATCCTGACACAAAAGCTCTGCATATCCCCGTACAGATGTGATCGGCGTCTTCAGCTCATGAGAAGCGTTACTGAAAAATTCCTGCCGGATTTTTCTGTCTCTCTCCATCTGGACCATTTGCCGTTTAATCTCATCCGAGCGGATATATCCGGAAAACTTCGCCGCCACAGCAACACTGACCGCAAAGGCTACCGCCATTCCCACGAGAAGAACAGGCACAATCACAATCATATAGCTGAAAAGATTCGTATACGGCACCGACATCCTGATCACCGCTTCTCCATCCTCTGTCACCTTTGCCGCATACAGAAAGTATTTTTCCAGACTTTCGGAATATCTGATGGAACATCCCCGTCCTTCCCGTATCGCCTCCTGAACCTCTTCTCTGCCCAGATGATTTTCTGCTTCTCCCACATTTTCCAGATCCGTATCTGCCAGGACAGTTCCGTCCGGATCGATAACCGTAACACGGATATCCCCGCTCAGCGCCGAGCTGTGGATAGCCTGGATCTGTTCCTGTAAAGGCTTTTTGTAATCAAGAGAATAATCTACAACCGCAATCGTTTTTTCTAATACCTCAACATTCTGCTTTCTCATCTGATCGCTTAAAAGAACGGATGAGATCAGGCTGCTGATTGCCAGAGCAAGTACCAGCACCACTGCAAACCGAAACAGAATCGGGTTTTTACGGAACATCTTCTTTTTATGCTTCGCCATGGTTTTTACTCCTGAGGACGCGTAAACCGATAGCCTACGCTTCTGATTGTCTTAATATATTTTCCGCCTTCTTCACCAAGCTTCTGCCGCAGCGTTTTAATATGGATATCCAGTGTCCTTGTCTCCACATCCGCTCTCCAGTCCCAGAGCTTATCCAAGAGCTCATCTCTGGAAACAACGCGGTTTCTGTTTTCCACAAGATATGCCAGCAGTTCATACTCCTTGTACGTCAGTATCACCTCTTTGCCGTCCACCTTTACCTCTCTGGCATCCGTATCCAGATAAATCGATCCACATTCAAATATCCTGGGGAGCGCCGTCTCCTCTTCCTGAGTCCGTCTGAGCAGTGAACGGACGCGCGCCTGCAGCTCCAGCACGCTGAAGGGCTTTGTCATGTAATCGTCCGCTCCTCCATCCAGCCCTGCAACCTTGTCATATTCCTTGTCCCGTGCTGTCAAAACAAGAACCGGCAGCTTTTTCCACTGCTCATTTTCCCGGATTCTCCTGATTGCCTCCAGACCATCCATTCCCGGCAGCATCAGATCAAAAATTGCCAGCTGCGGCTCTCTGACTTTAAATGCTCCCAACGCTTCCTCCGCCGTTTCAAACGCCGCGGTTTCATATCCTGAACCCTTCAGCGCCACCTGCACCAGATTTCTGATATTTTCATCATCCTCAATAATGTAGATCATCATCATACCCTCCATTTGCAAATATTTTACGTACTTTTTACATGAAACAAAGAACAGGGCACGTGATCCACGCGCCCTGAACATTTTTATCCCTGTTGCATCTGCGATGCCTGACCAATACGAGCTTCTGCTCTCACATAATCCGCGATATTGACTGCATGATCTGAAATCCGTTCCAGATTGCTGATGATATCGAGGAAAATCACGCCGCTTTCCGGCTCGCATTTGCCCTTAGAAAGACGTTTGATATGCTTCTCGCGCAGATCTCCTTCCAGCATATCCACACTTTGCTCCAATACCCGAACAGACTCTGCCGTTTCTATCGCTCCGGTTTCCCGTGCTTCCACTGCGATCTGAAGAGACTGCAATGTCTGTGCAGAAATCAAATCCAGATCCGCTTTTCCTTTCTTCGAAAAAGTTACCTGATCCCTCTGCATATTCTCTGCCAGCTCCGCAATATTTTCTGCGTGATCTCCTGCACGCTCAATATCACTTACTGTATAGAACAGATTTTTCACCTGTTCATGCTGCTCTTCTGTCAAAGAAAGGTTATCTACCTCTACCAGGAACGAGGTCAAAATCTTCTCCATGCCATTGATTTCTTTTTCCCTCGCATAAACCTGCTGTATCTTACTGCCGCCTTCTTCTGTCACAGACTCCAGCGCCATCTCCAGATTCAGGCACGCCTCGCGTCCCATCTCCGCCACTTCCTTCTGTGCAGTTGCCAGCGCAAAGGAAGGATTGTTCAGGATACGCTTGTCCAGACGTCTTTCCAGTCTTACTGCTGCGCCTACCTCAGTCATATCGTCATCCTTGCCGGGCACCAGTCTGCCGGACAGAGAAACAAGCATATTCGCAAAGGGAATCAGCAGCAGCGTACAAGTCACATTAAATATGGTATGGAAGATGGAGATTTCCACGCTGCTCATCGTAGACATTCCCCATTCCGGAACAAACGCGAACAGGATATACATCAGAATGCCAAAAATAATCGCGCCGCACACATTAAACAGCAAATGGATCATTGCTGCCCGTTTTCCGTTTCTGCCGGAGCTTACACTGGATAAAAGCGCCGTTACACATGTTCCGATGTTCTGTCCCAGTGTAATAAATACCGCGGATTTCCAGTTGACCACACCGTTCATCGCCAGCGTCTGCAAAATACCGACAGAGGCGGACGAGCTCTGAATGATCGCCGTTACCACTGCACCGGTCAGGATACCCAGAAACGGATTTTTACCAAGCACCTGGAATGCCTGAGCAAAAATCGGAGCATCGCGATACGGCTTGATCGCATCAGACATAAAGGACAGACCGATGAACAGCACCGAAAAACCAATCAGAATCTCACCGACCTGTTTTTTCCTGTCAGACTTTACAAACAGAACGATAAATGCTCCAATTCCCAAAAGCAGCGGCGCATAAAACTCGGGATTTAAGAAACTTCCCCACTCGCTCATGGATACCATCCAGGCGGTGATCGTTGTTCCCACATTGGCGCCCATGATCACGCCTACCGCCTGCGCCAGATTCATCATTCCTGCATTGACAAAACCCACTACCATAACTGTCGTTGCAGACGAGCTCTGGATCACAGCGGTAACCAGCGTTCCCGCAAGAATCGCCATCAGCTTATTCTTCGTCAGAAATCCCATCAGCTTCTGCATCCTGCCTCCGGCAAAATGCTGCAGGCCTTCTGCCATCACATGCATTCCGTACAGAAACATACCCAGGCCGCCGATGAACATAAACAGCATTGAAATGTTGTCCATTCTACGTTGAAACCTCTCTTTCTTTTCTTCCATTCCAAATTACGACAATTTTCACACTTTCTTCACTATTGTAACAGCTCTGAGTAAAGTCTGGCTACTGTTTTTGTAAAATTTACGTAAATTTTTTTACATTTCCAAAAAAGAAGCCGCCTCTTTACGATTTTTCCTTCGTCAAAGAGGCCGCCTCTTACTAATATTGATATACTTTTTTAAATCTGACCAGATAATAGACCGATACGAAAAGCGCCATCACTTCCGCAACCGGTACCGCGAGCCATATTCCATCCACTTCCCAAAACAGCGGAAGAAAAAGCAGGCAAGCCGTCAAAAATACAAATGTTCTCAAAAACGACAGTATCGCAGATATCTTTCCATTTGAAAACGCCGTAAAAAGCGCCGATGCAAAAATATTCATACCCGTGCACAGGAAACTGAAGGAAAATATCGCAAAACCATATTTTGTCAGTCCGAATACCTCGCTCCCTGCCGGAGTAAATACCATTATCACCACGTCCGAGCATGTTTCGGCTATCACAAAAACCGCTGCGGAAACAACCGTTATGACCCATACGCTTATCTTGAATATTTTTTTAAGCTGACGGACATTGCCGCTTCCATAATTAAAGCTCACGACCGGCGCTATCCCGCTGGAAAATCCCATAAATGCAGAAGTCATAAGAAACTGTGCGTACAGCACAATAGTGATTGCCGCCACACCCGCTTCTCCTGCATATTTCAGCATAAGTACGTTAAATAAAAATGTTGTGACCGCGACTGCCAAATTATTTACCATTTCCGACGAACCGTTGATACAGCATTTGAACAGCACTCCCCACCGGAATACCGGCTTTACAAAATACAAAGTCCCTTTTCTGCTCACCGCAAAATAGATCAGTCCAAAAAGCCCCGGTATCGAATAACCGATAGATGTCGCCAACGCCGCGCCGCTTACCCCGAAACCGCACAGCACAATGAATACATAATCCAGAACAATGTTGGAAACCCCTCCCAGAACCGTAAGGGTAAGCCCCAGATGCGGCTTGCCTGCCGTTACGAAAAAGCTCTGGAACAGCATCTGGAACACCGACAGCGGAACCGAAAGGACAAGGATAAACAGATATTCATAGCAATAGTCATACAAAGACGGCGTTGCCCCCAACATATAGATAAGAGGCTCGATAAAGAGGATGCCGGCTGTAGCAATGGCCACGCCGATAACGGCTCCCACAAGCACGATAAATGAAAAATTTTCTTTTGCCTCTTTTTCTTTTCCTTCTCCCATATTCCGTGCGATTATCGCGCTGCCTCCGGTCGCCAGCATGATAGAGACCGCAATGACAATGCTTGGGAACGGATACACGATGTTCAGCGCCGACAGCGCATTCTCTCCCACAAACTTTGACACAAAAACCGCATCTACCATCTGATACAGCGACATAAATACGAGCATGACTACCGTCGGAGCCACAAACCGCAGCAAAGAAATGAGATTGAACTCCTGCGCGATGCCGTTATGAGTTTTTTCCATTATAATCTCCATTCCGGAACGTAAGCGAAAAAATAGTCTGTCAGAATTATTTTTCGCACCATTTAACTTTCTGCCGTCTAAAATGCCGGGCACATATTCACGTTACTCATAAACGTTGCCGTCAGGCAATATCTTCCTTTCACACAAATATGTGTGAAAAAGTATGTGCCCTGGCGCACACTTCGCGTCGAGCGCGGTCGCGCCAGCGACAACTTCGCCGCGCGCGAGTACGCATAATCGTTTTTTTATTCGATAGGAAAGGAAATTTCCTGTCGAACAAAAAAACAGCTCCCATCTCTGGAAACTGTCTTAATCAAGAAGAGCGACAGACGGGGCTCGAACCCGCGACCTCCACCTTGGCAAGGTGGCGTACTACCAACTGTACTACTGTCGCATTTACTTTTCGCTGTGTCTCAGCGACGAAATTTATAATATCATATGTTTTTATAAAATGCAAGCACTTTTTTCATTTTTTCTATATTTTTATGCAGAAAAAAATTGCCGCTTTTACATATCACCCAACTGACTTATCCTGTTCTTCATCCCTCTCAGAACGAAAGCCGCCGGAATATTCCGGCGGCTTTCGTATCCGCTTTACTCCAGAATCTTGCGGTTGTAATGTCTTCGACGCACATATTCCGCATTGCCCAGCGATCTGCGATAGTTTTCCAACCGCGCCTTCTTGCCGGCAATCGAATGCTCCATTCCTGCAGGATGGTAGCTGCGACAGACAGATGCTACTGCAAGCTGCACATATCGAAGCCCCTGAGCCACCGCAATATCCAGATGCATAAGACCAAGCAGGATCATATTATGAAGCCTGCCCCCGATTCGCTGCTCCGGCGACTTTTTCTGTGCCAGATACGCTACGATCAACAAAAGAAAAACTGCTGCTGCAAAAATCATCATTGGTCCTCTCATATGCTCACCCTCTTTTCTCAAAGCTGTGCCAACCGGGACCCGGTTTTCCTCATGTGTCTATTATCATTGTAATCCCTGCCCTCAGATGCGTCAATGGGAAGTTCTCTCGTTACGATTCTCCGACTTGTCAGCGAACAGCAACATTCACTCTCCCTTCATCTTCTCCGACAAAATCTCCACCGCCTTATCCAACTGATTATCCGTTCCATTTTCCAGATACGGTTCCGGCTCGAAGGGTACCTCTACGTCAGGTGCAATACCAATCTTATGGATATCATTTCCGTTCGGCGTATAATATTTGCTCACTGTCAGCTTAACGGCAGAATCATCCGAAAGCTTCATGATACGCTGCACGATGCCCTTTCCATAAGTTGTTGTACCGACAAGCGTACCGATTCCATAATCTTTTACCGCTCCCGCCAGAATCTCTGATGCGGAGGCGCTGTTTCCGTCAACCAGAACGACAAGCGGCATACCGAGCTGCTTTGTACCATCGCAGCTATATTCCTCACGCTTACCGTTTTTATCCTCCGTATATACTATGAGCCCTTTCGGAAGGATTTCCCTGGAAATATCGCACACCGTGGAAAGATTCCCTCCCGGATTTCCGCGCAGATCGATGATAAGCCCTTTCATTCCCGAGCCTCTGCAGACCGACAAAGCCTCCTGAAACTGCTCCAGTGTCACTTCGTCAAATTCCTGTATCTGGATATAGCCAATGTTGTCATCCATCATCTTATGCGTAACCGTCTCGTTTTCCAGCTTACGGCGAACTACGTCAAATTCCAGATATCCCGTCTCTCCCTGACGTATCACGGTCAAATGTACGGCCGTGCCCTCATCTCCTTTTACGAGAGCAACCGCAGAGCTCAGATCCATTCCCTGAACCTCAGTTTCATCCACCTTATAAAGCAGATCATTCGCCATCAGCCCGGATTCTTCCGCCGGAGAGCCGGATATCACGCTCGCTATCTTGGGCAGCTGGGTATCCGGATCAATAGAAACACGCGCGCCTATTCCATAATAAATTCCTTCAGTTTTTTCCTGAAGAGCCTTGAGTTCCTCCTGCGTATAATAAACAGAATACGGATCATTCAGGGCTTCTATCATTCCCTTATAAACGCCCTGCTGCATATCCGCTTCATCGACGCTCTCCAGATAGTAATCATCTACCATCTCTTCTAAAACGCCCAGTTTACGCATTGTCTCTGCGCTCAAAAGCTCTCCGTCTCCGGCGCCGCCTTCCAGCCCTGCCGCAGTGCTCGCCTTTATCCCCTGATAAAGCTGCACTCCTGTAAAAATCCCGCCGCCCAAAGCCAGCGTAAGCGCTGCACCGGCTATCAGACCGCCTGCAAAAATTCTTTTTCTGCTCATTTTTTTACCACCTGTTATTTATATATATAACCGGAACGAAGGATTTAGAAGCCTATATCCCCCGTTCCGGTCTGCCGAATGCTCTATGAACTTTTTCCGCCCACACGGCGGCGGGGTTCTTCCGGGAACCTTCTCAATTTCCTGCGGAAATCGAGAAGTAGCAGTAAACCCGCCCACACGGCGGCGGGTTTCTTTCGAGAACCTTCTCAATTTCCTGCGGAAATCGAGAAGTAGCAGTAAACCCGCCCACACGGCGGCGGGTTTACTTTAAGTATCCCCAGGGGCTTACGTAGCTGCCGTTTAAACGCACCGAAAAATGCAGGTGCGGTCCTGTGGAGCGTCCTGTAGATCCGACTGCCGCAATCTGATCCCCTTTGCTGACTGCCTGTCCGGAGGAAACGTACAGCTTGGACGCGTGCATATAAATGGTATAAAGCCCGTCGCCATGGTCTATCATCACATAATTTCCCATCGAGCTGTTATAGGAAGCTGCCACTACATTTCCGCTGTATGCCGCCAGTATCGGAGTCCCGCTCGCCGCCGCAAAATCCACTCCGTTATGGAATTTCTGCACGCCGAGAGTAGGATGCATCCTCGTTCCGTAATCGCTGGAAACACGCTTGTAACCGGGACAGGGCATCTGGAACATACCGCCGTCATACTTGATGCGGTTCTGCTCCGCAAGCTTCGCCTTATCAGCTGCAACGGCCTTCTCCAGAGCGGCTATCGTAGCGTTCTGTTCTGCCACATCCGCCTCATATTCCTTCAGCGCTGCTTCCTTATTGCTGATATCTCCCTGAAAGACCTGTATCTGCTGCTCTTTTTCCCCGATCAGCGCATCCACCGCCTTCTGCTCCTGCTCAAGACTTGCCTGTGCGGAAGCAAGCACCGCCTCTTCCTCTTCCAGCGTCTGTTTGCAGAGCTTCATATATTCTACACTCTGTCGGTACTCCTCCAATTTCTGGCTGTCATAAGAGCTTAACTGCTCCACATATTCTGCCTGATTGAGCATATCCGCAAAGCTTCCCGCGCTCACCAGAAGCTCCAGATAACCGCTTCCTTTGCTGTTCTGATATAAAAAGCGCAGCCGCTTTTTCATATCGTCATATTGCTTCTCTGCGACCTGCTGGGCCTTTTCCAGATCCTGCTTCGCCTGTGCTATCTCTTCTTTTTTTTCTGATATCTGCTTTTGCAGCGCTTCTATCTTCTCTCCGATGTCCGCCAGCTTACCGTCCAGCTCCTTCACATAAGTTTCCAGATTGCTCTTGGACTTTTCCAGTTCCTTTACCAGCGCTTTAATATTGGAAATGCTCGACTGAAGCTTTTTCTTTTCCTTTTCTGCCTGACTGATAGCTTCCTGCTTCTGCTTAATGCTCTCTTCCAGCGTCCCCGCCTGTACGACAGCACAAGGAGCTGCTGTCAGGACCAATACCGCAGCCAGACAGCCTGCAAGACTGCGCTTTATTTTTTTCCACATTCCGTTTTCCCTCATCAGACGCGCAAATGCTTACGCACCGTTGCAAAGCTTCCCAGAAATCCGATGCCCGCGCCCAGACCCATACATACAGGAACAAGGGTATGGTATACTTCGGAGACCGGAAGGAACTGCATCAGCCCGGACAGTGCAGGGAACTGCAGTGCCACATACTCCATCACCTGCATATACAGCAGATATATCACGCCCAACGGGATACAGGAACCTATCAGACCTATCAGAATACCTTCTATCACAAACGGAGAACGGACAAAAAAGTCTGTCGCGCCGATATACTTCATAATCTCTATCTCCTCCTTACGAACAGAGATACCTATCATAACCGTATTGTTGATAAGGAAGATTGATACTGCCAGCAGAATAGCGATAATGCCCGCAGACGTATATGCCACGACCATATTCACGCCGATCAGCGTCGTCGCCGCCATCTCGGAACGCTTTACGCTGTCTACCTGAGGCAGGGATTCCAGCCATGCAACGAGTGTTTCCTGCTGAGACACATCCTTCATATAGATTTCATAGTTATCAAGACCGTCCAGCGGGTTCTCAGAATATATCTCTCCGTAATCCTCTCCGATATTTTCCGGTGCCCATTCAGCCCACGCCTCATCCGCCGTCACAAAAACAGCCTCCGAGACTTCCTGCCTTGCCCGTATCTGTTCTCCGACAGCAAGCATCTCCTCATCCGTTACACCGTCCTTAAAAAAGACTGTAACGGAAACGCCCTCTTCCGCCGTCCGGATCATATGCTGAAAGTTCAGGATGACCGTGAAAAACAGACCAAAAAGAAACAGGCACGCGGATATCGTTGCGACCGACGCCAGTGAAAACAGCTTATTGCGGAAAATATTGATAATCCCCTGCTTCAACGTATAAAAAAATGTACTAATCCTCATCGATATAACCGCCTTTTTCCTCGTCGCTGATAATAACGCCCTTTTTCATCGTGATAACGCGCTTTTCCATCGCATTGACTATCTCCCTGTTGTGCGTTACGACCAGTATCGTCGTTCCCTTCTCCTCGTTGATCCGTTCCAGCAGCTTCATGATCTCCCATGAATTTTTGGGATCAAGATTTCCTGTGGGCTCGTCCGCAAGAAGGATAGGCGGTTCATTGACGAGCGCTCTTGCCAGCGCCACGCGCTGCTGCTCGCCTCCGGAAAGCTGCTTTGTCCTCGCCTTATATTTGCCGGCAAGCCCCACGACTGCCAGGGCGTTCGGAACATTCCTGTGCATCAGCTTGGTCGGCATCTGAATGACCCGTTGTGCAAACGCCACATTCTCATACACATTCCTGTCGTTCAAAAGCCGGAAGTCCTGAAACACGATACCGAGATTTCTCCGAAACTTCGGCACCTCACGCCGTTTTAACTTCGCAACGTCGGAACCGTTTACAACAACCCGTCCGCTCGTAGGTGTCAGCTCCCTTAAAAGCAGCTTGATGAGTGTCGATTTGCCCGAGCCGCTGTCACCCACGATAAATACGAATTCTCCCCGTTTGATTGTCAGACTCACATTGTCCAGCGCCGGAGATCCTGTGGAATAAGACTTACTTACTCTGTCAAGCTGTATCACAGCATCGCTGCCTTCCCGCCTTCTTTTTTTCTTCCTGTCATTTTGTGCCAAATTTTGTCACCATCCTAATATTCAAAAGATTCCATGTACTTCATATATTTCACTACCATTAACGCGATCTTAAATGTTATCGCATCCTCGAACACACGCAGATCCAGTCCTGTGGACTTCTGCAGCTTATCCAGTCTGTACACGAGCGTATTGCGGTGAATGAAAAGCTGTCTGCTTGTTTCCGAAACGTTCAGGCTGTTTTCAAAAAACTTGCCGATAGTTGTAAGCGTCTCCTCATCGAAATCATCCGGGCTCTTTCCGCCGAATATCTCACGGATAAACATCTTACACAACGGAATAGGCAGCTGATAAATCAGACGCCCGATCCCCAGTTCACTATACGCGATAACAGCGCGTTCGTCAAAGAAAATCTTCCCGACGTCCAGCGCCATTTTCGCTTCTTTATAGGAACGACTGACTTCCTTTATCTCCCGGACGATCGTTCCGTAGGACACACGATTGTCTGTCACTCCCTCAGCTTCAAGCCATTCCAGGATGCCTGCGGCATAGTCCTCTGTTTCCTTCGCCTGATCCGGTCCGGTCAGCTCCTTCACCACAATGACATTATTTTCATCCACTGCCGTAATAAAATCCCGATTATTGTTTCCGAATACGGGACGCATCTGCTCCAGGATATTGTTATCCCTTCCGCCGCCGCTCTCAATAATGAGCACCACGCGGTCAGCGTCCGCCGGAATATGCAGCTTCTTCGCCCTGCTGTAGATGTCGACTAAGAGCAGGTTGTCCAAAAGCAGGTTCTTGATAAAATTATCTTTATCGAACCGTTCCTTGTACGCAACGAGCAGATTCTGCACCTGAAATGCCGCCATCTTTCCGACCATGTAGAAATTCTCCCCGGTTCCCCCTACCACAAGGATATATTCCAGCTGCTGGTCGTCATAAATCTTAAAAAACTGATTGCCCTGCACTTCCTGGCTGTCTGCCGGCGAATCGATGAACGCTCTGACCGCCGGCAGACAACTGTCCAGACTGTCTGATGTGGACGCCGCCACATTCCCATCCATATCGGCTACACACAGCTCTACCCTGGCGATCCCCTTGAGCCCCTCTAGCGTACTCTGTAAAATCTGATTTGAAATCATAACCCCGTCTCCTCCATATTGAATTAACGCATTCTGCGGTACAGCCGTTGCACCGCCCTGCAATTTCGCTATAACCCTTTTTATATTTTAAAAGAAAACCACAAAAAAAGCTATAGCAAACCACAAAAAATTTATGCACTTTCCCAATGTTCACATTTTCGACACAGAACTCTTCATGCTTCAGAGGTAAAAAAAGACGAAATCACTGTTCCGCCTTTTCCTGATTATACTCATTTACCTTTTTTTGAAAAAGCTTTTTGCGGATATTTCCCCAAAAAGTCGGACGCTGACGTTCCTTCAGCTTCGTATCCGGCAGAGCGACCCAGAGCTCCGCATTTAAAAACTTCCTCCCGACATGCATCAGCGTAAGGTCTGCCGGAAATGTCATCCGTGAAAAAATAACCTTCGGGGCAGCTTCGTTGAGCTCGTTCATAAGCCGCTCCGGCTGCTCGTCAAATTCCTCATATCCCCGTGCACCGATCACATTTAAGTTTTCCTGCACATTCAGGAGCATTTCCTGCAGCGCCTCCACCTGTTTTACCGTATCTCCTATCAGATATACTTTGTCCTGCTGACGTCCGAGTCTCTTTAGGAACTCCCGAAGAAATACTCTGTCTTCGATTTCCCTGACCCGCCCCGGAGAAGCGATGCCCGCCGCCTCCAGAATATCCGGCTCCAGACAAAATATCAGATCCATTTCTTCCAGATACTGCTTGACCTGTTCGTCCCGGGACGCCGCCGCCAGAGACTGCGCATTTATGTAGCTTGTCGTATTAAGCGCACCCGTCTGCAGAAAGCGCTCTGCCCTCCGCAAACCTTCCCTTGCGGAAAAATCCATCAGGGAAATCCCCAAAACTGAATACCTTTTCATAATCTCTGCCTGCTATTCCAGCTTCCGGCAGCCCTTGCCCCCACAAAGCCTGCCGCCCCGCCCTGCTCTTAAAGCCTGCGGATCGCTCTTTCTGTGATCTCTATCCGTCCGTTTTTCAAAAGATTGCCGACCGCTCTCTTGAATTCATTTTTGCTCATGGAAAGCTCTCTTTTGATAACCTCCGGCGAAGCCTTATCCGTAAAAGGAAGCGCTCCGTCAAAGCTGTCTATCAGCGCCATTACCTTTTCTGCATCCGCCTCTATCTGCAGCCATGCCTTCTCCCTCACGCTCAGATCCAGCTTTCCGTCCTCGTGCACCCTTACAACCCGCGCCTCAACCGTATCGCCGACCTTTAATTCCCCATACATCTCCCTCGGCGGAATAAGGGCGCTGTAACGGTTGTCCACCGCTACGAACGCGCCGAACTGACGGCTTATCTCATACAGATATCCGCTCACACGATCGTCTTTTTTGTAAGGGCTGTCCGTATGAAGGTAATGATAAACCTTCATCGTCGCACACAGCCTGCCGCTCTTGTCCACATAGAGTGCAGCCGGGAACCGGTCGCCCTCTTTTACTTTTTTCGTCTGTTCCTTAAAAGGAAGGAACAGGTCCTTTTCCAGTCCCCAGTCCAGAAAAGCTCCCATCTTTGCAGTCTGAGCCACTCTGAGTTCCGCGACCTCGCCCAGAAGCAGCTTCGGGCGCGCTGTTGTGGATATCATCCTGTCGCTGGAATCCTTATACAAAAATACCTCCAGCCTGTCCCCCTGCTTTGCATCCTTCGGCACCTGCCTCCCCGGAAGGAGCACTTTCTCCGACGCATCCATGCTCTCCGCAAGATAAACGCCGAAATCCACCTTTTTTACAATTGTCAGTTCCTGAATTTTACCTATTTCCAGCATATTCCTATTTCCTTGTCAGTTCCACCACCGCATAGGGGGCTTGTTCCTCGCTGCATAAAGAAACCGTCACACGGTCCTCTTCTTTTTTTACGACCGGGACGATGACATCGTGCAAAAGCGCCGACTTTTTGTATTCCGCCCGCATCTGTCCGATCTCAAACCCTGCCGGCACATACTCCATCGCCATGTGAATATACTGTCCGTTGTTCACATGATGATTACTGTCCAGATGCTGCCGTCCGACAACAAAGCTCTCGCATTCCCTGCCGCCTTCCGGCATGCCGATCTTGCGCGAAGCATATTCCATTGGAAGCTTTTCTTCCAGCACATATTTTTCCAGCATTTCCTGCGGTGCGCGCACCGGCACGCCCTTCTTGAAATCCATCAGCGTCCATACGGAATTCGCCTCTGCCAGCCGCTCCCCGTCCGCCGTATCCAGAAAAAAATTCCGCATTCCCATAAAACTTCGGAACGCATACGGAAAAGTCCCTGCCACGATATTCTCGCCCAGCGACGGGTATCTGTGGATGATTATCTGCCACGCACTCATCACCCAAACCATATTATGTCCGTGCAGATATTCCACGCCAAGCCCCAGAGCTTCCGACTGAAACGTAGATACATCCTGAAAATAATCCACAATCCCAGCAATGCTCAAAAACCCGCTCTCATCCGTCTCGCTGTACCGCACCCTGCTGTCAAATGTATACATGCTTCGCCTCGTTGTTTATAGATTTCAGTCATCATACCACAAAACGGAGATTTTTACAACTCCACGAAATATGCCGCTCAGGATATATAGGCTCAGATATATGAAATATGCAGACTTATTTCCCGACGATATCCAGCCCTTCAAAAAATGTCCCCAAAAGCTCCTTCCATGTTTTTCCCTGCCCCGCCAGAAGATCCGCCTGATACTGATCAAATCCCAGCCCGTGTCCGATGCCTTTTGTCTGCAGATAAATCTTCCCCGACTCTTCCCGGACAGAAAAACACGAGGATGCCAGCCCGAAAAGCTGACGAAATCGCTCTCCCTCCATCACTGCATCCCCGCAGGACACGTTCAGCACATAACCGGCGCTGTCCCGCTCAAGCACTATCTTTGCATTTTTTCCAGGCAGGATCATTCCTTCCGAAGCAAGCTTTCTCGCAAATCCTTCCCGGCTGACCGCTGTTTCTGCCCAAAAATCCTCCGCCCTTTCATCTCCGCTGCATGGGATGCTCCTGCACCATGACAGCTGTTCCTGACCGAAAATCTCTGCGCTGCTCCGCGTGTTCCCTGCGCTCAGCCTGAAAAAGGGCGGACTCACGGCTGCTCCGCCCTGCGTCACATATATCCCCCTCGTGTCTGTTACAGCCCGACGGCACTTTTGTTCCAGCTCCTCAAAGTCCTCTCCCCACAGCCTTCTGCGCTCCTCCTCCGAAAGCCATGTAAGACCGCTCTCCTGCGCGCTGACGCAGAGCTTACCACCCGTATCATTTTTTTTGCTTTCCGCACCGCCGGCTCCTTTTTTTCCCTCCGCATACAGGGTGCTTCTTAAGATGACCGCCTGTGCCTTCAGCGTCTCCTCCCGATATTGCGCAGGGATACATCCCGCCAGCGCCCCCGTCAGAAACTCCTCCTCCGAAAGCCTGCGGCTCCCGTTCCCATACTCCCACAAAATACCTTCCTGCTCTGCGCCCACAGACAGTGTTTCCACCGCCTGACCGCTCCCGCTCCTTACTACCACGCTGCATGTATACGGGAGCAGCAGCATAAAAAGAAGAACCGTAAGAAGGTCCTGCATCCGTTTCCTCCTTACGGCTCCTGCCACTCTTTTTTCCAGTTCTCTTTCCTGCATGTCCGTCCCTCCCATACCCTGCCGTTTTGCTTCACATTGACATTGTATGAGAGGGCGGACAGCCTTATGCAAAATCGTTACGCATCCACTCTGTTATAGTTTATGAGACAGCCCTTCAAAATGATGCTGCGTTCTTCGTCCGTCAGCTCGCCCAGCGTTACGGCAAATGTGGAAAGCCCATCGCCGCCCACACGGTAGCCCGTGATAGTCTCCGCCTTTTCCTCCACTGCGCGGCGGATACCGGGGAAGAACAGATAATCGTGGTTTTTAAACGGAAGCTCTCCCTTTTCTATCACAAAGGGAAGCATTCCCCAGTTTATCAAATTGGAGCGGTAACGCTTGGTCGCATATTCATTGGCAATATTTGCCCAGCCGCCCAGCACCTTCTGACAGCTCGCCGCCTGCTCTCTGGCAGAACCGTCTCCGGGCTTCACCGCAAATATCGTCGAACCAAAGCCAAGGCTTTCTGCCTTTGCCTGCGGGAACTGCGCGTAAATCTGCTCCATGACCGGAGCGAGCCCGTCTTTTGCCGCCAACGGGTCTTCTCCGTTCTCCAGAGCCTTCTGCGCCTTCTGTATCTCCTTCGCCAGCCCTACATAGGCAGGGTCTTTCCGGGAAAGGGTAAATTCCGCAAGTCCCAGCGGATTGGAACGGTAAGAGCTCGTTTCGCCCGAAGGTATGAGCTCGTCCGTCGTCGTCACCGGGTCATGGATTTCGGATACCACCTGTAAAACGAGGTTTTCCGGAAGCGCGCACATCTTCGGCCAGTCCTTGATGTTGGGACCAAAATGGATATCCACAGACGGGTCTGCCTCTCCATGGGAATCAAATACCCTGTTCTGATATATTTTTGAATCAAAATGATATTTATATCTGCCGATAGGCCCGTCAAAATCCGTCGCCGGAGTCAAAAGCCCCTGATTTGCAGCCGTCGCCGCAATGGAGCGCGCGTCCATGAGCGCCACAGAAGCAATCTGACCGTTCTGCAGCTTGGAGCCTTCGCGGTTCGGGAAATTTCTCGTGGAATGCCTGATAGAAAACGCATTGTTTGCCGGCGTATCGCCTGCGCCGAAGCAGGGACCGCAGAATGCCGTTTTCATAACCGCGCCCGTCTCCATCAGAGTCGCCGCGCAGCCGTTTCTTATCAGCTCCATATAAACCGGCATGGACGCCGGATATACGCTCAATGTAAATGCGTCGTTTCCGATATTGCTCCCCTTTAAAATATCCGCCGCCGCGCATATATTTTCAAAGCCGCCGCCCGCACAGCCCGCGATGATACCCTGATCCACATAAAATCTTCCGTCGCGCACCTTGTCCTTTAAACTGTATTCCACAGCATTGTCCAGACTGACAAGCGCCTTCTTTTCCACATCTGCCAGAATGTCCGTCAGATTTGCGTTCAGCTCTTCTATCGTATAAGTATTGCTCGGATGGAAGGGCATCGCTATCATCGGTTTTACCTTCGACAGATCCACCTCTATCAGCCCGTCGTAATACGCTGCCTCTCCGGGCTTTAACTCCTTATAGTCCTCTGTTCTTCCGTGAATCTCATAGAAATCACGTATCTCATCATCTGTCTGCCAGATGGAGGACAGGCATGTCGTCTCCGTCGTCATCACATCGATGCCTATCCTGAAATCAGCGCTCAGATTTGCCACGCCGGGGCCGACAAATTCCATCACTTTATTTTTCACATAACCGTTTGCAAATACTGCGCCGATAACCGCCAGCGCAACGTCCTGCGGCCCTACGCCCTTTTCCGGCTTTCCGGTCAGATAAACGCCGACCACCTCCGGCATATTGATGTCATAAGTCTGGTTCAGCAGCTGCTTTACCAGCTCCGGACCGCCCTCGCCCATGGCCATCGTACCAAGCGCGCCATATCGGGTATGGGAATCAGATCCAAGTATCATCCTGCCGCCGCCAGCCAGCATCTCGCGTGCAAACTGATGGATAACCGCCTGATGAGGGGGCACATATACGCCGCCGTATTTTTTTGCACAGGTCAGACCGAATAAATGGTCGTCCTCATTGATCGTACCGCCCACAGCACACAGAGAATTGTGGCAGTTGGTGAGCACATACGGAATCGGGAATTTCGTCAGTCCCGACGCCCGCGCAGTCTGAATGATGCCGACGAACGTAATATCATGGCTTGTCAGCTTGTCGAATTTAATCTTTAACTTATCCATACTGCCGGAGGTATTATGATTTTCCAGAATACCGTACGCGATAGTCTGCTTCTTCGCTTCTTCTTTTTCAATGGAGCGTCCCAGCGCCGCCTTTACGGCTTCCTGCGCCCCGGCTTCATCCAATATCAACTCGACGCCATTGATGAGCCATGCGCCGCTATTTGCCAATGTAACCATGAAAATACCTCCTTGCACTTTGTTTTATTAAAGCAGTATAGCGAAAAACCTTTCCGGATGCAAGCATTTTCTGCCTCACCATGCTTCTTAGGAAACAGCGCGGCAAAAACTGCCGTGCAATTTTTGCCGCGCTGTTACCGCATACAGTTTCGTGCGATGTCCTTCAGCCTCGGCAGACAGGCATCAAAAAACATCCTGTACGACTCGCAGAAATAATTTTCCCCCGGACGATCCCCGGTCTGTTCCCGATGCCTGCGGCATCCGCCCCGGCATATCATAAAGTAACGGCACGATTTGCATTCCTCCGTATGATTGTAAGAAGCCTCCACAAAGCCGCTCTCCAGACGCCGTTTGTGAATCGTCTCGAACGTATCCTCATTGAGGTTGCCCAGCCGCCACTCATCCAGCACATAAAAATCACAGGGATACACGCTGCCGTCCGCCTCCACAATATTCTGGAAGCTGCACACGCCCCGCTGCTCGCATGACTCCGGATACTGTCCCATCAGGATTCCCACATAATTTTCAAACTGCCTGATGTAAGGCTGTTTTCCCTGCTTTAAATCCAGCTCCCACAGGTCGAACAGCTCTATCAGAAACTTTCCGTAAACCTCCGGCGTCAGAGAATATTCCTGCTGCCCCTGTGTCTCCCCGATAGGGTCGAGACATGCTATATACTGCTGCCACGAAAATTCAAGCTTTTTGTAATTCTCATAAATACGCCTTATCTTCGGCGCAGTCTTCCCGTTTACCACAGTCAGCACATTAAAATCAACGCCCGCTGCTTCCAGCTTCTTCGCCGCTTCCAGCACGCGGAAATAAGTATCCTGTCCCTCCGCATCCTTGCGATAGCAGTCGTGGGTCGCTTTGATACCGTCCACGGACAGACCGATAAGGAAATGGTTCTCCGCAAAAAAGCGGCACCATTCCTCATCCAGCACATAGCCGTTTGTCTGCAGCGCATGGGAAATCTTCACATTTTTCGTATTATATTTTTGCTCCAGCCGTATGCACTCCCGGAAAAAATCCAGCCCCGCCAGCGTCGGCTCGCCGCCCTGAAAGGCGATAGTACAGCTTCCCTCTGCAAAAGCAAGCGTCTCCCGGATAACATTGTCCAGCGTCTCGGCACTCATGATTCCGTAAGACGCCTGACTCCGGTTTTCCATCTCGTCGGCGTAAAAACAGTAACGGCAGCGCATATTGCAAAGCCCCGATGCGGGCTTTATCATCACATGTATTGCAGGCATCAGATATATTTCTCCACTATCGCGTTCATCTCATCCCATTTTGCTTCCATATCGGCAACCAGCTTGAGCTGCGTCCTCGCGCGGTCCAGATTGTGATTCTCGCGATGAATCTTATAATAGATATCGTTCTGTAAATGATCCGCCAGAAAACGCATGCCGCACTCCAGAGTCATGAGCTTCGCGCCCATTGGCATCATGCGTATCTCTGTTTCAGTCAGACTGCCTCCGCAGCCCTCCACATAACCTTTTGTATAGATTTCAAACAGCTCCAGATCACACCAGATCAGATCCAGGTTCTGCTCATCCTCCGCACCAGTGCTCGCGCCAAAACGAATGGAATCGCCGTAATCATACAAAGAAGAGCCCGGCATTACCGTGTCCAGATCGATAACACACAGTCCCTTTCCGGTGCGGTTATCTATCATGATATTGTTCAGCTTCGTATCGTTATGCGTAACGCGCAGAGGAAGCTCGCCCTTTGCCAAAGCGTCGCATATCACATGACAGTCAGCCTCCCGGTCGAGTACAAACTGAATCTCCTTCTGAACGTCCCTGGCACGTCCTGCCACATCTTCTTCCACAGCCTTTTTAAAATCCGCAAAACGGCTCACCGTGTTATGGAAATTTTTTATCGTCTCATGCAGGGTCGCCGCAGGATAATCCGCAAGCAGTCTCTGGAAATTGCCGAATGCTACCGCGCTGTTGTAAAAATCCTCCGGTTTCTCCACCTGGTCGAAGCTTGTCGCATCCTCGATAAAAATGTAGCATCTCCAGAAATCCCCGTTTTCATCTGTCAGATAATTCTTTCCATCCTTCGTCGGAATGACGTTTAACGTCTCACGGTCCGGGTCCCCCCCCGCCGCAATGATTTTCTTCCGCAGAAAAGAGGTAACGTTCATGACGTTCTCCATCAGCTCGTCGGGATTTTTGAAAATACCGTCATTCATGCGCTGTACAATATAGCGCTTTGTCCTTCCGTCCGCGAGCTCACACGTCGCGCGCAGCGTATCATTGATATGCCCGTTCCCAAAAACAGACAGCTCCTTTAATTCCCCCTCCAACGCAAACTGCATCGCTACTTTTTCTCTGACCTCATCGAGATTCAAGTTTCCCATATACCTACCCTCCAGTATAAAAATCATGTGTATATTGCGTACACTCGCGCCGTCCGGCGCTTTTCGTTAGATTTCAGTATAACATCTTTTCGGGTGGTTTGTATATCTTATTTTTTTCAAAACAGCTCTGCTCTGTCCTTTTTGCCGGATATCTGCTACCATGAAAACAATATCAGTGTACGTTTTTACCCGTACTGCATTTTCTAAAGGAGTTCTCTTATGATATCCAACTCTGTTTCCGGAGACACTCTCTCCTATCTGTGCGTCTGCACCTATCTTTTCGCCCATATATCCGAACGCCTTTCCATTGACCTCATCTGCCGGGACAATCTTATCTGTCGCAGCCGTCTTGAAGCCCTTTTTCTTTCACACACAGGAAGCGGCGTCATGCACAACTTTTCCCTCTTCAAAATATCAGCCGCAAAGCAGCTCATCCGCAGCCGCCGGATGAATTTTTCCCAGATTGCGGACGTACTCGGATATTCTGATGTCCAGTATTTTTCCCGCCGCTTCAAACAGATTTCCGGCATGACGCCCTCGCAGTATGCCTCTATGGTACATAAGGAAATGGTCTGGAAGCTTCCGTGGGAATAAATCGTATAAAACCCCATTTTCAACACCAATTCCGGGGGCAGCCTTTATTATGACCGGGCTTCAATATCTTCTGCAAATGACGGTCAAAGGAGCTCTTGCTGTCTATACTGCCATTTAACAGTTTATCGAATGTCAGACGCGAGATGCCCGCCTTTGATGCAAAAGAAACCTTTGTATAACCCATATCTCTAATACAATTTTCTGACTTTGAACCCACTATAAAAACGGCATAGCCAAAGCCATGCCGTTTTCCGGAAAACAATCTATGCCGTATTGTTTCTGAGCTTATTTTGTCTTTTCCAGCTTCTGAGGAAGGATTACCTTGTCCAGATGCCAGATGTCGTTTACATATTCCTCAATAGTACGGTCAGAGCTGAACTTTCCGGCGCTTGCTACGTTCAGTATCGCGCTCTTTGCCCAGTTCTTCTCGTCACGGTAAGCTTCTTCCACTCTGCGCTGCGCTTCCGCATATGCCTTGAAGTCAGCCAGGATAAAATACGTATCCGCCTTAGAGGTGCTCTGCGTATTGAGCAGGGAATTGTACAGCGGGCGGAACAGCTCTGTATCGTTTGCTGAATAGGTTCCGTTGATAAGCTGCATCAGTACACGGCGGATATCCTGATCGTTATTGAAAATATCCATCGGATTGTAGCCGCCGAAATTCTCATACTGGATAACCTGATCTGCGCTCAGGCCGAAGATAAATGCATTCTCCTTACCAACCTCTTCCACGATTTCCACATTCGCGCCGTCCATCGTTCCAAGAGTCAGGGCGCCGTTTAACATGAACTTCATGTTGCCGGTACCGGATGCCTCCTTGCTGGCTGTGGAAATCTGCTCGGAAACGTCTGCTGCGGCAAAAATCCACTCCGCGTTGGAAACACGGTAGTTCTCGATGAATACGACTTTGATGCGGCCGTTCACAACAGGGTCGTTATTTATCACATCCGCTACATTGTTGATCAGCTTGATGGTCAGCTTCGCATTTCTATAACCTGCGGCTGCCTTTGCACCAAAGATGAACGTTCTGGGATAGAACTCCATATCCGGATGATCCTTGATCTGGTTGTACAGGTACATGATGTGCAGGATGTTCATAAGCTGACGCTTATACTCGTGCAGACGCTTTACCTGAACATCGAAGATAGATCTGGGATCGACTTCGATACCGTTATGCTCACGGATATATTTTGCAAGGCGTACCTTATTGCGGTATTTGATGTTCATAAACTCCTGCTGTGCCTTTTCGTCGTCCGCATAAATGCGAAGCTTTGAAATAGCCGGCAGATCTGTTATCCACTCATCGCCCACATGGTCTGTTACCCAGTCTGCCAGAAGCGGATTTGCATGAAGCAGGAATCTTCTCTGTGTGATACCATTCGTCTTATTGTTAAACTTGGCAGGCATCATCTCATAGAAATCCTTCAGCTCCTGATTCTTTAAAATCTCTGTATGCAGACGCGCTACGCCATTTACGGAATGACCGCCTACAATAGCCAGATGTGCCATCTTTACCTGACCATCATAAATGATAGCCATCTTACGGATTTTCTCCTGATTTCCGGGATACATCTGCTGTATCTGAAGAACAAATCTCCGGTTTATCTCTTCCACGATCTGATAAATTCTCGGAAGCAGGCGGGAGAACAGCTCGATAGGCCATTTTTCCAGTGCTTCGGACATTATCGTGTGGTTTGTATACGCACAGGTCTTTGTTGTGATATCCCATGCTTCTTCCCATGACAGATAGTAATCATCCATCAGCACGCGCATCAGCTCTGCCACCGCTACTGTCGGATGGGTATCGTTTAACTGGAATGCCACCTTCTCATGGAACTTGTGCAGATCCTTATGCGTACGCATGTATTTCTCAACAGCTTCCTGCACGGATGCGGAAATGAAGAAATACTGCTGTTTCAAACGCAGCTCTTTTCCTGCATAGTGATTGTCGTTCGGATAAAGCACCTCAACGATATTGCGAGCCAGATTTTCCTGCTCTACCGCTTTCTGATAATCGCCCTTATCAAAGGAATCCAGGCTGAAGCACTCCACCGGCTCCGCGTCCCAAATTCTCAGCGTATTCACGATACCGTTGCCATAACCTACGATAGGCATATCATACGGAACAGCTTTTACGGACTGATAACCTTCCTGTTTGAAAATGGTACGTCCGTTCTCATCCGTATAAGAGCTTACCCAGCCGCCGAATTTTACTTCTTTTGCATACTCGGGACGGCGCAGTTCAAACGGATATCCGTCAGCAAGCCAGTTATCCGGCACTTCCACCTGAAAACCGTTCTGAATCTCCTGTCTGAACATACCGTAACGATAACGGATACCGCAGCCGTAAGCCGCATAGTTCAAAGTTGCAAGGGAGTCCAAAAAGCACGCTGCAAGGCGTCCAAGACCGCCGTTTCCCAACGCCGGGTCGGGCTCCTGGTCCTCTATCAGATTCAGGTCAAGTCCCAGCTCATCCAAAGCTTCCTGTACCTCACTGTACGCGCAGAGGTTTATCAGGTTATTGCCAAGGGCACGTCCCATCAAAAACTCCATCGACATATAGTAAACCATCTTGGGATCTTTTTTCTCATATTCTTTCTGGCTTATCATCCAGTTGTCTACGATTACATCCTTAATGGCATAGGATACCGCCTGAAATACCTGCTGAGGCGTCGCCTCCTCCAACGTTCTGCGATACAGCGTCTTAATATTATTGATTACGCTGCCCTTGAAAAGTTCTTTATCAAACTTCATGGGTGCTTTTTTCAGCATGATTTTTCCTCCTCGGACTCTTTTTTCGGAAATGGGCGCCGCAAAATTCTTCCGCTCTGCCGCGCCGCAGTATTTTTATTATACCATGCTTTGTTCTTCCTGCAACTATTTTTTCATCAATTTTTCGTGGATTTTTCATGCCTATTGCAGCTTTTACAACAGTTTCAGCCCCTTTTTACCGAAAGCCGACACACAGATTCCAGAGGGCTCCGGGCGTATATCACTGCCCCTGTACACAGACAGCAATATGCCCATCAACACATACAGTGCAATGCACTGTCCCCCGTTCATCGAAATAAACGGCAACGCGCAGTCTGTGGGAATAAACGCCCCAAAGTTTGTCAGCACATGAATCGCCGCCGTTGTTGCGAGCACATAAATACAGCCCGCTCCCGCCAGCGCTCCGAGGCGGTTTTTCTGCCTTCCCGTCCTTTTGCAGAAAACTACGGTCAGCGCCGCCAAAAGCGCCAGCAGCAAAGCTGCCCCGAGGAGTCCGTAATTTTCCGATACCCACAAAAGTGCATAATTTTCATTACTTGGAAGAACTGTCCCCGTTGTCCTGACACCCGCCGTTCCTGCAGCCCTAAGCTGTCCCAACGCCTGCCGCACCGCCAGCCACTGATAATTCATATCCCCAGGGATTTCTTTCCCGGTCATCATACCGAACATTGCCTTTAACCGCTCTGTCTGATATGTCGCGCCCCGCAAAAACAATCTTCCCATATAGAAGCATGCCAGCACAGCCGGAGTCAAAAGTATCAGAACTGCTTTGCTTTTTCGGATACCATACCATCCTCTTCCGACTGCGAATGCAAGCATCACGATACAGCCGCACAGCCATACCCTTACCATCAGACCGTCCTGCAGCCCGCCGCATACGAGCAGCAATGCCCATGACAAAAGAAGCCAGCCGAACACCTTTCCTACGCCTATCCATTTCTGCCCCCGATAAAACCAGACGAGCCCGGCAAAACACGGGACCATCAGCATGACCATATAGCCCGCCCGGCTCGCGCCATTTATCTGCTCTGTTCCCATATATCCTACTGCCGTCACCGCTGTCGCAAGCGCCCATGACAGCCTCGGATATTTTCCAAGTATCGTATAATCTGCAAAGCACACGCCAAGCATCAGCACGATGCCGATTCCCGTGCATACCATAAACCGCTGTGCCGTCTGTATGCTGCCGCCCTGTCCAGCATGGATGAACTGAAGCCAAATTCCGACAGCCGCCAAAAAACAGATAAGAGTGACCGCCTTCCAATCCATACGGGGACGGTGTACCCTGTCCAGCTCCATCCCGGCTTCCACAGGGTCGCCCATCTGCGCCACTGCCAGCCGTTCCGCCTCCTCCGGGGTCATCCCCTCCGCCAGATATGCTTCCTTCTGGTCTTCCATGTGAGCTTCCAACTCTTTTCCTACCACGGGACGCATCGCACAACAGCGCATCTGCCCGACGCACAGCTCCGCGTATGTTTGGATACGACTTTCAGTATCCGGGATACGCTTTTTAGTATCCGGGATACGCCTTTTAGTATCCTGCATAACCCGCACCTCCTATCACATTCTCTACCGCCTTCGCGTAGGTGCTCCAGTCCTCCTTCTTCTGTTTCAGGCATCGCTTTCCCTCCCGGGTGATGCTGTAATATCTGCGTATCTTTCCGCCCGCTTCCTGTTCATAAGAAGTTAAAAGTTCTTTTTCCTCCATTCCGTGAAGCAGCGGGTAAAGCGTGCCCGCCTTTAGCTCAAAAACATTCTGCGACTTTTTCCGCAGGTTCTCAATCATTTCATAGCCATACATATCCTTTTCGTTCAACAGTCCCAAAAGCAGCATCGTCATGCTGCCTGAGACAAGATTTTTCTCAAGTGCCATCTTTGCCTCCTTCTTTCATGTAGCCATATCCTGCACGATTGCAACATTGTTTCTTACTTATATAGATTATCTATATATATTGATTATATGTAGATAATCTATATATGTCAAGAGCATCCATACGAAAACTTTTTGCTTTTAAATATAAAAAGTGCTGCCGCACTAATTTTTATTTAGTGCGACAGCTCCTTTCTCAAATCACGTCTGTTCGTTTTCCGTATCGTTCGTTTCGCTGTCCTCCGCTTCCCTCAGACGCATATTCCTGCGGTATAAGAACGCCGTCACGCAGGCGCTTATGATAAGCAGGAGAATCCAGATTCCTATCACCGCAGAGTCTCCTGTTTTCATCCCTCCCGCATTTTTCGCCTCCTCTTTTTCTATAGAAGGAAGCAGCGGAAACATTTCGGTTTCCTTTATTTCTTCTGTTTCTACGAGGCTTTCTTCCGTGGTATCGTCAGGCTCGTCCTCCGTCTCTTCCTCAGAGCCTCCTCCGGGACTGACATCCGTCCACCCGCTCTTTGGTTCTGTTTCGACATCCCATACGATTTTTCCAGCCTCTTCTCCCGGCACACTGACCAGAAACGGGGAAGACCTGAAAATCCAGTCGCCTTTCCTGATTTCCCGGGTCTGTGCAACCAGATAAAGCCCCTCTTTCAGGTCGTCAAAACGTGTGAGTCCGGCTGCATCCGTCTCCTGCTCCGTGCCCTTTATCCGTTCGGATACGGCATAGGAATAGAGTTTTTCCGCCTGCTTTTTCCGTTCAGAGGAATCCGGATTTTTCAGCGATACGCCCGAAGCCCTGAACTCCTCCGACAGCTTCCATTCGCCGCCGCTCCGTGAGCCCGCATAATAAAGTATAAATGGCGTATCGGACAAAACTACCGTTTCCTTATCCGTCCTGCCCCGATATGAGATTTGAATCGAACCGGTCTGTGCTGCCAGCGCACTGATGCCGGAAGCCATGCATCCGGATATCAGGAGACAGCCGCAGACTATTTTTTTCAGATTCTGTTTCAGATTAAGCATTTTCATCCCTCCCGGCCTGTTTTCGTCCATCGGAATTCGTTTTCTCTTTTACCGCCGCATAAATACAGGATACCGTAAAAATCACAACCAGAAGTATGCATGCGCCTATCAGCATTTTTACCTGGAACGGCAGTTCTGCCTCCACGGTAACGTCCGCCGCCGTCTGTATCGCCTCCTCATACGGAATCCGGTGTCCCCTTACGAGGAGCCTGTGGGTATTTACCGCATAAGGCGTACAGGTCACAAGCGTTACATAGTCCTTCCCGGAAGCGATTGTGAGCGCTTTTGTGTCCTCCGGCAGCACCGTAAGTATCTGGTCGATCTCGTAGGCAAAGGTTTCTCCCAGTATTTTGATATAAAAAACGTCCCCTTCCTTCAGCTTATCCATATCAGTGAACAAAAGCTTGGAAGGAAGCCCTCTATGGCCTGTAAGGACGGAGTGAGTGCTTTCCCCTCCGACCGGAAGGGACGTTCCTTCAAAATGTCCCACGCCTACCTGAAGGACGGATTCGCTCGTCCCGTGATAAATCGGAAGCTCCACTTCGATGGCAGGAATCCGGATATACCCCATCATCCCGGAGCCGTTTACATTCAGGAGGCTTTCATAATATTCGTTTACCTCCTTCTTTCCGGGGCCAAAAGGGTCGAGCAGCTCGAGATTGCTCAGCATTTCCTGATTATACGCTCTTGCGTCCGCCAGCATTTTTTCATTTTCCTCGCCGCTGCGCCTTACCGCCTCCTCATCATAGGAGGAAATCACGCGCGACTGGTTTTTCTGATAAAGATAGTTGCTGACCGTCGGATATAACAGTACGGAGAACGCAACCAGCAAAACCAGAATACGGACCGCATCCTGTAATCTTCTATTTCTTTTTTTCTTTTTCTGTTTTTTCTTACTCATTCCATTCTCCCTGCCATTATATCGTATCCGTCCGTTTCCGCGCAGAATGCCGGACCTTTTTCATCGAAACAGCCGCCGCGTCATTGCCAGAACGCTGCGGCTGTCCCGCCGTTACTGTCTGCAGGTCATCCGACAGGCAGCAACGGGCTGTTGTTGTTCATTCTGTTTTAAGCTTTTATGCTTCTTTTCTTCTGCTTCTGATAAAGCTGATCACTACGCCAAGGATCAGTACGACAGCGACTACCGTGAAAAGAATGGTACCCATACCACCGGTTTCGGGAAGGATCGTGCCTGTGCTGTTCTCGATGTCGATGATTTTATCGGTTTCTTGTGCATCGCCTTTGGATATTGTCCAGTTTTCTACATTGGTATCTCCGCTCTTTGTAATGGTTATCTTAACCGGAGCTGTCAGCTTGTTGTAGCCATCCGGTGCCTCTGTCTCCACTAACCAGTAGTCTCCTGCGGCAAGACCATTCAGGTGTAAGTTGTATCCTTTGCCTACTGCGCTTGACACAGTAACCATGTCCATGTTTGATTCTGTATTCTGATTTTCTGCAACTGTATAGCTTCCTTCGACAATCTTATTTACCTTAATTGCCTCATTAGGTGTGTTCTTCGCAGCATTCTCAGTTCTATATAAGCGGAATGTTGCGCCTGCCAGCATCGTATCTGTCTTACCTTTAATTGTCTTATTGATATCCAGCGGGTAGGTAGGAGTTGTTACTACATCCGGGGTTGTTTCAGTTGTGCTGTTCTGATCATTACCATACTCTAAGGAAGCGCTGTTGTTTGTTTCAACAACTGCGTCCTTATTTACTTTTGCATAATATGTAACGGTAAATGTTTTTCCTGCTTCCGTCCGTTTACTTCTGATCCACTCTGACAAATCCAGCGTCATTGTCCTATTTTGATCGCCGGTAAGTTGCGCCGTCTTGTTTTCCGCTTCTCCATCCTGCATTTTAACAGATACATTGTATACTGTACCTTCCGGTTTCTTTCCCTCTGCATCTTCTACAAAATCAAGTCCCGCTGTCAGGGTATCGGTAATTTTATAAACATATGTGTCATAACCTGTCGTATCCGGGATTGTACCTGTAATGGTATACGTTACAACCTGTCCGATTTCAACGGTCTCTTTGTTTGCAGATTTCTCGATGCTCGGAGCCTCGCCTTTCAGAATAATGGTTTCCTCTGCCGCATCTACAGATACCAGAGAGGACTGGATTTCTTTTGTTCCTGTCTGATATACCAGATAGTAGCCATAGTCCAAGTCTGTAAACTTATACTCTGTAACGCCATTTAATTTTCCAGAAGCTTTTGTTTCAGAAGTGCCCGCTTTCAGTGCAGCTGTTGTAAAGTCGTCTGCAAATTTCTGAAGTTCAGAAGAATTCGCAGTATATCCCGCAAGATTATTGTATAACTCTTCACTTGTGGCTGTTTCCTGAAGCCCTAACGCAGTTGCAATCGAACTTTTATAGTTCTCATTGACAGTATATGCATAGTTGTCACCACTAACGCTCAAACCAAACAGCTTGTACAGCTTGATCGTCTGCTTTTCCAACGTGTTCTTGTCATTTACCTTTACCGTCAGACTTCCCTGTTTAGGTGCCGCCAGCGGCGCTACTGCATCCGCCTCTTTCGCAAAGGCCGTTGTTGCCATTGCCAGTGTCATGATAGCAGTGAGGCAAATTGCTATCATCCGTTTGATCGCGTTTTTCTTCGCTTTCATTTTGCTTCTCCTTTTTCTTTTGATTTTTTATAGTGATTCTGCATTCCGGCATTTTCTCTTCCTGTACTCCATGATACCGTAATATGTCAGAAACAGAATTCCTATCCCATAAATCCAGAGCACTCCAGCGCCTCCCGTTTCCGGTAAAACATTGTCGAACCATTTTTTCTTATTAGTGACCGTGATGCTGTACTGATACTCCCCTTGATATTTAATCGTGGTTTCATATCCGTCAACCCCGGTCTCGCTAATATGATAGGTATAATAATAGTGCTTTCTATCTTGGCCCACATGGTATGCGGTGTATTCCGGGCCGGAAAGGATTTTTTCCCACACATCCTCCGTGATGGCGTCTTCCGCCTTCAAGATAACTTCTTTATTAAAGTTCTCATCCTTAATCGTTTTTCCATCCACCGCATAGCTTCTTGTGATACGGAATACGACCTCATTCGGACGGTCTTCCGGTTTATCTCCCTTCCATACCTTTTGCAGCCTCAGCTCGATCAGGTCTTTACAGGGGTCCTGTACATCCGGCTCTGCCGGGTTTCCTCCGGGTTCCGTCGCATCCGTGGCGGTATCGTTCATGAGCATCGCCTTTGCGCCGTCCTCCTGATAAACATTAACAAGCTTTTCATTTCCTGCGCCGTCTCTCATCACAGCGTCCTTCAAGTCCGTGAACTTCTCGACCTTGTTTTCCGTCATGTGGCGGATGGTGTAAACGTTCGGCCATGCATCCGTTGTTTCGTATTTGTTCTGAAGCTCCGTATCTGACTTGCCGAGCAGCTTTTCATAGGAGTCTCCGGCACGATAAATCCGGTAATAGTTTTCATTGCCCTCAATACCTTCTACATCGTTAAATTCCCAGTTGGATTTCAGGCTTGACTTTCCGGTAAAGGGGCCGATCAGCTCCTTTGCGCCCCGTATAACGTCCGCGAAGTACATGTTATTCTTTTCAAGCAGTCCTTCGTTGTTCCAGCCCACAAAGCCTCCGGCAATGCCGTATTCGCCTGTGCCGTTCGCATAGTTTCCTGCACCGCCTCCGTAAACGTCATAGCCGATTTCCACACCGGTTACCGTACAGGAATCGATTTTGGTCCGGTTTGCCTTGATGAGGGAAATATTGATTTCATTTTTCAGGCTTTCCTCATCAATCGTGCCGCCCTCAGAACAGTTGATTTCTATTTTGCTGTCGCCGATGTAAATCGTCGCAAGGCTCTTATCCTTTGCCAGACCGACCTTGATATCCAGACCAAGAAGGTTCAGAGATACGAGCTCTCCATCATACAGGGCGTCGACCTTGATGATTCCCAAATCAATCTTAATCACGTCGCCCTTCTGCAACTTATCCAGCTGCAGCGCCTTTAAAATCTGATTTATAACATCTACCAGAACTTTAACCAGTTCCGAATCCAGCTTGATATCCGCCAGATAAGCAAAGGTCGTCTTTCCGGCAAAGCCGCCCGCAATCTGTCCGCTCGTTACCTGTTCTAATCCGGTCACGGTGTTATCGGACAGCCTGCCCAAGTCCGCATAGCCGGTAAAGCCTCCGGCAATTTCCGATTTGTCCTTAGCGTCAATGGTATTGTCGCTGTGTACGGTAAAGCCGTCTGTCACGCCGGAAACGCTGCAGTTGTCCACGTGGGAGCCGAAAATATCCATCACTCCCGCGCCTGCGCTCAGTAAATCTCCAAGCGCGCCAAGGTTGTCCAGATCGACCGTGCCGCTCTTTCCGAGATGTCCGATAAAGCCGCCTGTATAGTTCATACCGTTGACCTTTCGGAGGTTCGTTACTTTGGAACCTTTCACGGAACCGTTTAACAGCGCGCCGCCGAAGCCGCCTGCCGAGCCGGAATACACAGGGTCGTTGACATATTCTGTCTTTTTGCTGTCTCTTGCCTGTACCTCCAGACCCGCCGCGCCTGCGCCCGACACATCGGAGTCATAGACATAGGTTCGGAACGCATCCAGCACACTCGTACCGCCAAGGGTCAGAAGAGCCGCCAGAATGCTTGTATTTCCCTCACTTACCTGCAATACTGCGGAGACGTCTGCCAGACCGAAAAATCCTCCGGCATACTCGCCGCCTGTGACGCTCCTGATGTTCGACACATGAACGCCATTTTCCGATTTGTTCATTTCTCCGATGACCGCGCCGTTGATTTCTCCGGCAAAACCGCCCGCCGCCTTTGCGTAGGCGGTATTTGAGTTATTCGTATATGCGCCGTTAATGACGATGCCCCAGTTATCCCATGCGCTGACGTCTGCGCCCCGCACGGTAGAAATCGTTGTATTCAGCAGGGACAGCAAATCGCCCGGCGTTTTTATCAGATTCTGGAGCAGTCCGCCCAACAGGCCGCCGCTGCTTGCCGTATCCAGAGCCGCCGCGCTCGCCGGGTCGATCTGCCCTGCATAGCCGCCCACGGCCTTTGTACCTTCTACTTTTCTTAAGTTCGCCACAAAACAGCGTTTATTATTCGGGTCTGGTACAGCGTCTGTCGCGCCAAACGTACTTGTCTCAGACCAGTTGCCCCAGATCTGTCCGCCCAGCATATGGCCCACATAGCCTCCGGCATAGCCGGCCTTTTCTATTTTAGATGTAGAATCCTTGACCGGGATTCCCGTCGCCTTTACCGTCATTCCCGACTGGAAGCCGGTAATATCGGAATTTCTGATGACCGGGACAAAGGTCTGCACTGCGCTGATGGAACCGGTAATGTCCAGTCCCAGCAGGGAAACTTTTCCGACCTCGGCAACGCCGCCGGTTTTCATCTCTCCTGCAAAGCCTCCGGCGCTGGTATAGGCAATAACGCTTTTCGCATCCCAGGCATGGGCGTTTGTCACCACTCCGGCTTTCATCCTGCCCGCATAGCCTCCGGCAACGCCCGCCTCCATATCCTGCGTTCCGACGCTCGTTCTTCCCGCCTTGACATTGTAGCCGTAAGCATATTTTTTGATGAGCTCTTCCAGCTGCTGCTCTGTATCGACAGTCGTATTCGGGAACTGGTCTCCGTAAACTCCATTGCTTCCGACTGCAGCCGCCCACTTGTTCCATGTGTCCATATCTATTTTTCTAAGAGGACCGTAAACAGCCGTTCCTGTTTCCGTCGGATAAACCGCTCCCAAAAGGCTCAGCACATTGCTGGTCTCCAAGAGTCCGAACAAAAGCTCCAGATTTCCGGTTCCTGCCAGATCCGCCGTCTCCATCAATCCGGTAAAGCCTCCGGCAAATTCGCCGCCGTATACCGAACGTATCCGGACAGCGGCGCATTCCTTGCCGCCTTCTTTCGCATAGCCTAAAATCCGTCCGCCATGATTATAGCCCACATAGCCTCCGGCAAGCCCTCTCACGCACTGGGTGTCGGTCAGCCCCTCCGCGCGGACTGCGCCGCCGCAGGGAACGCTGGTCGTCTCACTGTCCTCGATGATCGGGATAAAGGACTGCACCAGATTTGCAAGGCTGTCTGTTGCATTTAAAACTCCGTCCAAAATGCTTGAATTTTCTAAGACCGCAGCAACATTTCCCGGTTCCATGATACCGGCATAGCCGCCTGCCGCTTCGCGTCCGATGACATAGGCAAACAGGTTCGCATCGCTGTTTTTGATGATCGTACCTGACATTTCCCCGATAAAGCCTCCGGCTTTTCCAAGGTTTTGATTATTCGCATCGCTGCCGTCTGCCAGTACGGAATAACCGCCCACGCAGCCGGTAACGTCAGAATTTTCAATGGTGGACGCCACCACATCCAACGCTTGCAGAAGGTTTGTCAGCTGGATATTTCCAAGGAGCTTTAAGCCGCCGCCCACTGCCGCCGCAGAATCGATATCCACGCAGCCCGCATAGCCTCCGGCGTATTTTCCGCCCTTGACCGCATATTGGGAAGCTTCCGTAAAATAGCTGTCGCCGTTTACAGATTCCAGACTGTCTCCCGGCGGGGTTACTTTGGTATGCTTTAAGGACGTTACGTCGGAATCCTTGATCTGCACGCCGCCGCCATAGCCGAGATAGCCTCCGGCATAGCTGTCTGCGTCTGTTGCCTCTACCGTAAAGCCCTTTTCCGCCGACTTTACGCCCGCCGACCGGATAATCGGGATGTAAACCTGCAGCACATTAAGCAGCTGACCAATATCCAGATTTAAAATTCCACCAAGCAGATTTAAGCCGTCCGAGGACGCGGTCGCTCCTGCATCCACTTTCCCGGCAAAGCCGCCCGCATGGGACTCGCCCTTAACCTTTTCCAGACTATAGACCGCATATGCTTCCTCGCTTGTGCTGTTATCGACCTTACCGCTCTGCATTGCCCCGGCAAAGCCGCCCGCGAGCTGTCCTTCCACCTGCGGATTTTCTCCGTTTGACAGGAAGGTCACGGTCGTATCCGTGTACCTGGGAAGCAGATAAGGCACCAGGCTCAGCAGGGAATCCACTTCCAGAATTCCCGGAAGCTTCAGCTTTCCGTCCTCACCCTCCTGTGCAAGACCAGCCAGACCTCCCGTATGGGAACGGCCCACAAAGCCGCCCGCATAGCTGCCTTTCGTATCACTGCGCTTAGCAGTGACAGATTTAACATTTTTCACATGGGAAGCTTCCACGACAGAAGCTACCGATTCTCCGATAAAGCCGCCCGCCGTAAAATCTTCGCCGTCCGTCAGAGCCGCCGTTCCCTTGGAAAGAACTGACAATCCGCCTTCTGCGCCCGTAATCCCGCTGTTTTTTATGGTAACCTGTATTCCGTCTGCCAGCGACAGCACGTTATCGAGCTTTACAAGCCCGAGCACATCCAGCCCTCCTGCCGACGCAAGGCTTGACGCCCCGGTCCTTCCGGCAAAGCCGCCGGTATAGTTGCCCGCCTGAATGCTCTGAACGCCGCTTACCTTCACGCTGTCGGCTGTTCCGCCGAGCATGAGTCCGCAGGCTCCTGCCGCGTATTTTTCCGCGGCGTTCACTGTCCAGCCTGTTCCTTCAACCGAAACCTTTGATAATTCAAAAGGAACGAACTGTCCGACGCCAAGGGTGTTGTTTAACACACCGATCGCGTCCGCCGTCACAACGCTTCCGGCAACGCCTCCGGCATATTTACCTGCCGTTACCTCGTGTAATCCGGTGACCTTGCCGCCGAAGCCGCCAGCGTTTCCGGCATTTGTCCCGCCGTCCGCCGCCGTGTTTTCAGCAGCCGGTTCTGCCGGGGTAATCTTCACGCCGTCGCCCTGACCGATCATGCCTCCGGCATAAGCATCCGTGCTCTCAACTATAAGGCTGTTTCCCTCTACGGTACAGCCGTGAAGCTTCGAGGGCATTACGCCCGCCAGGGTCAGGAGCTGGTTTTTCTTATCCTCGCTTCCGGATGCCAATACCTTTTCCAGAAGCTTGGATACTGAATCCACCAGCGTCGGCTTCTTCTCATCCTCGCCGCCCAGCGTCGTGCCGAATCCGATGGTCGCCCTTCCGGCAAAGCCTCCGGCGTACTTATTTGCCTTTACGCTTTGCAGTCCTTTTACCGTGGAACCAGCGCTGATACTGTTTGCCATCGCGCCATTGAAGCCGCCTGCATAGGATTCTGCCGCTTCAACAGTAAAGCCCTGACTGTCTACAATACAGTTTACCTGTCCTGATTTTGCATCGATTTCATACAGGGTAATACCTGCATCATTTAAAAGTCCCTTGATAATGGCGTCTCTTTCCAGCCCCGCAAAACCGCCCGCACCATTTTTTGCCTGCACAGACGTCAGTCCCGCAACAGAACAATCGGAAATTTTCGTACCGGTCTGAATTCCAACAAAACCGCCGTTGTAATCCTGAGTGCTATTGCCGATCATTCCGTTTTTCAAGGACACGCTGCAGTTTGTAATGACCGGATTGTGATAGCCGATAGGAATCAAGTTGCCGAGCGGAACATCGTTTTGTAATAATACCGTAATCAAATCGCCCAGCCCGACGCCCGGCACGATATTTAACAGGGTAGACAATACCTTTACAACCGTTCCCAGTAGCCCGGATAAACCGTCGTATATTTCCACGCCTTCGGTAAAGCCCACAAAGCCGCCGGAAATGCCTCTTTCACTTGTCACAGACGCATCATTTACCCGACAGTTCTCCACATGGACGTCGCCTATGATCCTGCCGGCGAAGCTTCCTGTGGCGAATAAATCCGGGCTGTTCTGTTTCAGGGTCAGAAGGTCTCTGATGACATCGCCCAATTTCAAATCGCCGATGATTGGCAGCAGCGCGCCTAATCCATCCAGTAATCCTCCTACCAGTCCACCCAGAAGCCCGAGGACACCTTCTACCAGAGAATCTATGTCAGCGTCAACCTCTGTGGACTCATTTACCACGCTCACCTGTTCCAGCTTAATATTTTTTACGACTGCCGTTCCCGCAGAGCCAAGGGTGTTTTCATCCAGTTTATTGGAAATCGTCCCGAAGAAGCCGATGCCGCTGGTGGTTTTCATATTCAGCAAGCCGGTCTGTTTCACATGGATATTATAGATTGTCGGGGATTTATCCGCCTGCATATTCAGCCGGCCTTCCAGCTTGCCGGAAAAATGAATCGGCGTCCAGACATCATCTCCCCCGTTGGAATAATCGCCCTGTAACAGGTCGATGTCGCGGAAGATGATGTAGTTGGCGTCGGAGGTGTATTTTAAATCCTTGTATTCGCTTTCCAGATTAGGGAAAGAGGTATATTTCGCTTCACCAAGTAAACCATCATCTGCACCGATGGAAGGGGTGCTGCCGTCTATCTTTAGCCCTACAAGTTCCCGAGAGCCCAAAAGCTCACCGAGAATCCCGCCCAACAGTCCGCCGACGATGCCCACAACCTCTCCCAGCAGGGTATCGGAGCCCCAGTCGATGTTCATGAGTTCCTTCTTCTTCGCCTCGTCGTTCTGCCGCTTATACTGGAAGTTTTCAGTACCTTCTTTAATATCCTCCCCCTTGATGCCGGTATCTGTGAAGCTATCCACATTAAAATCCGCATCGCCCGGATAATAGGGAACGATTTTATGCCCAAGTGGTATACCCAACAATTTTGCTTCCGTCCGCAGAAACAGCATCGGCGTCACGCTTTTATCGCTTCCGATCGCCCTAAGCTGCTGCTCGTTTCCTATTAAAATATACTTTTCACCTTCGATGGTCGTATATTGCTGGCCGATGTAATCCCGTCCGCCTTTCTGGACATCATCAGCTTCTCCCTGCACATATTCGTTGGCCAGCAGCTCCGGCATCTGTTCCGTAAACTCCGTACTCAGCACATAATTATGCTCCCGGCTGTAGGTCAGATATCCCTGACTGGCTTCGCTGTCCTCCGCCGCTTCTGTGCTTTCCGCGCTCTCCGCGCTTTCTTTTGTCTCCGCTCCGCCTGCCGCTTCCGCCGTTTTTACGGCATCTTTCGGTTCTTCCATACTTTCATCTGCGGGTTCTTCTGTATTCTCATCCGCCGGCTCTTCCGTATTTTCATCTGCCGGTTCTTCGGTCGTTTCTTCCGGGGAGGATCCGTCTGCATATAAAAGCTGCCCCATTCCGACCTTTTCCGGTATCATGTCGTAAGACATCACCGGCTCTTCTTCCGCATTTTCTGAAGAAGCGATCAGCAGCTGATAGTTATTATAGATATATATGGTATCCGTTTCGGCGTCGTACAGCTTCGCGTCCTCCTGCGGCGTCCTGCTGAAGCTGCCCGTAAAGCCCTCCGGCAATGTCCACAGCACATCCGATTCCAGCGGGATATTATTTACAAGCTCATAATCCGCATCCAGCGAATATGTGACTGCCGCCCCGGCATGCCCGGAGCCGTCCTCTTCTTCGTCCGCCTGTCCGTCTTCCGGATAAGCGACTTCCTCGCCGGTTCCGAACGTATCCGCTTCCATATCCCCGGTCATGACCGCCTCATCCGTCCCGATCGCGTACAGCTGCTTCAAATTGTAAATCTGAATCCTGCCGTCCTGAAACACCTGCTGTTTTTCCGGCTCTTCGGAGGTCCCGCCCGTTTCTCCCGAAAAATCAGTCGAAAGGACATAGGTATGCGCCGCGCTGTAGGTCAGATATTCCTGCCCTTCTTCCATGGCGTCCGAAACGCTGCCGTCCATCCGGATATAGCCTCCCTTTCCAAATTCGGAAGCCATCATATCCTTTGACAAAACCTGCCTGTCCGCCGCATCCTCTGAAGCGATGGCCTGCAGCTGCGACTGATTGTATACATAAACCGTATCTTCCTGCGCGTCATAGAGTGTCGAATCCTCGCTGCCGCCCTTTCCCTTGAACTTTCCGGAAAAGCCTTCTGGCAGCGTCCAGGGCGCATCGTTGTCCAGACGGATTTCGTTCATCAGCTCATACGCCGCGTCCGCAGAATAAACAACCGGTTCTTCCCCGTCCGCAACCTCTTCTCCCGTTCCGAAGGTATCCTCAGACATATCTCCATCCGTTACCGTCCGTCCGCTTCCGATCGCCTGAATCTGTTTCAGGTTATAGATTTTTATCGTTCCGTTTTCAAAAATATCTTCAACATTTTTCGATTCTGCCTCTGTTTCCGTTTCTGTTTCAACTTCTGTTTCTGTCTCTGTTTCTGTTTCCGTTTCAACCTCTGTTTCTGTCTCTGTTTCCAGCACAGTTTCTGTTTCTATTCCTGTTGCTGTTTCCACTTCGGTTGCGGTCTCTGTCTCTTCTTCTGTTCCGGTTTCACTCTCCCCTTCTGAAATACCTTCCGTTTCCGCACAGGTTCCGTTTTCCGTTTCTCCCGCCATGCCGCTTTCCGCTTCTGCCACACTCTCCGTCAAAACAATCTCTCCGTTTTCACTTCCTTCAAATACTTCTGCATCCTTCGAGATTTCTGCCGATACATTTTGCGCATATACCGGAACGGGATGAATAACCATTGTAAAAACCAGAATATATGCAATGACCCGGTCTATCATCTTCCTTCTCTCACGTTTTTTCATTGTACTTCTACCTCCCCGTCCACATCATTGCCTAATATGTCTTTTAAAGAAATATTCAGAAGCCGCTCTTCCATCTCAGTCTGTATCTTTTCGTAATATTTGCGAATCTTACAGGTTTTCCGCGCCCCTCTGCTGCAATACCCATCAGGCTCCAGACATCTGTTGATTTTCACGGTGTTCTCCATTACCTTTAACAGTCCTCCCAGGGTAATATCCTCCAGCCCCTTCTTCAAATAATATCCGCCCTTCGTCCCTAAATCTGCCGATATATAAGAAGCTTTCTTCAACGCACTTAAAACTTTTTCCAGATATCCCTTAGGAATACACATATCTTGTGCTATCTGCGTTGAAGACACTTTTTCCTGACATTGTCCCAGATAAAGCACGACACGGATCGCATAATCTGTTGTGATATTCAGCTGCATCGCCCGATTTCCTTTCTTCCATATCAGGTTAATTTTCCACTTCCTCTAACCTGATATTCAAATCGCACCATAAAGCATGTCAAAAAAACCTTCATATCCTGAAGATCTTTTTTGCATTTATGCTACCTATAACCGGCTCTCAAATTCTGGGGTGATTTTTCGCTCTAGAATAAAAACCTTTCAGACAGGTTTTATATTGCCCGATTAACATAAGTGTTCAAAGAGTAAATAACAATATTCGTTATATTGCTCTATTCAAGTAATTCATTATCTATAGACCAAAATATTAAATATTTCAAATAGCAATTCTATACCCATTTTATTGATATGTCAAGTTTAAATATTATATACAAAATGCCCTGATACACTTTAAATCAGTTCGCTATTTTAAACAAAATTTTATTTTTAAAAACAACCCGCATTTCATCAGTATACTCTTTGTACAAATCCGCATTTTTTGTATTTCAGACCGGAATTACGTTTTTCCGTCATTCCAATATTTGCAGCAGCAAAAAGCTCCCAGATCTTTTATAGACCTGAGAGCTTTTCTATTTATTTTCCTATGGTTTTTATTTCATAAAGATCACAATACAACAATTCCCGGATTTTCTTCATCTCCACCGGTCTTCCCATTCCTGCTGCCGCTGTCTCAAGCGCTGCTGCCGAAGTGTCTGTCCGCGCCGCATAAACAAGCACCCTGTCTTCCTGTGCCAGCCATTCCGCTTCAAGAGCAGATGTATCCGCAAGATTCACAAAATAAATCTGATCGTACTGCATCAGTTCCAGCGAATCATCCCAAATCATCCACATCAACGCCGGATTATAAAAATAAATGATCGGCTCATCCGCATTCTGCCGTGCAAAAGCAATATTTTCCGCATCCTCCTCATACAGAAACAAAACCTTCCCATCCAGCAACCCGTGAATCTGACCGCAAGTCAGGAAAATAAGAAATGCCAATACCGCTCCGCATATTCCTTTTCGTGCAAAACATTTTTTTCCGCCGGCTTTTCGAACGAGCATCAGAAACAGAATAACCGCAAGCAAAAGCAGCATTCCGTATATGGGAATCTGATAACGGTTTGCCTCCTCCGCCGTCAGAAGTGCGGTCTTTGTCACGACCGCAAAATATCCCAAAGACGCTGCCGCCGGAATCCATAATATCCGATAACGCTCCCAAAAGCCAATCGCCTGCTCCTTTGCCGCATCTGCCGAAGGTTTTGATATCTCTGATGGCTTTTGCCCCCGTATTCCCGACTCAGACTGCAGCGCACTCCTTTTCAATCTTTGAAGCGCCCATGCTGTTATCGCCAGTACTGCCAACACAAGGATCAGCACAAAAAGCAGTCCCCCAAAGGCATATTCATTCAAAAGACCTACAAAAAAATTCAGCCGTCCCCACGTATTTCCCGGGTCAAAAAATGCTCCCATCGCCTCGGTTCCCCGGTATCCCCGGAAAATATGTCCCAAGCAGGCGGGATAACTCAAAACCGCCGCCACAAGCGATCCGATCACTACAGCAGCATAAAGGATACAATCCTTCCATTTCTGTCCCCACGTCCTATGCTCTGCTGTTTCAAACAGCAGATAAAACTCCATCGCTGCCGCAAGAAAAAACAGGTATACCGCAAAATAGTAGTGTGTCAGAAATCCCAGATAGGCTACCGCCGCAAGCGGTACAAAAAAGCGCCAGCCTCTTTTGCGCTCCTGCAGGCTCCTGACATGCAGCCATGTGGCTGCCAGCACCCAAAACCCCAGTAGCATATACATCCGCACCAGCATAATACCGGAATAGACTGCTGGATTAAAACCAAACAGCAGGATAATCCCCAAAACGGCCAACTGCCGAAAACGCCTGTCTGCCGCTTCCTCCTGTTCCCCTTCTTCTCTGCCTGCGCCAGCCATCCGCCACGCAAGCAACGCCAGAAGCATCCAGCTTCCAATAAAAAAGAACAGATTCAACGCCAGCCCTGACCACTTGGAAAATATCCCAGGTGTCAACGAACAGACACCATGCAGAAGAAGATAATAAAACGGCGGATGCACATCATAAGTCTGCATTCTTACGACCGTTCCAAAATCAAACTGTTCTCCCGGCAGTACCGCAAATTCATTATAAATCTCGCTTCCCGGCTTCCATTCCCTATCTGTCGGCACAAGCCCCATCGTCACATTGGAAGAATAATAAGAATAATATTCGTCATAGTGGAATCCTGTTTTTTTCATACAAAAACAGAGTGCTGCAATCACTTGCAGCACCAAAAGGATTCCAAAAAGCCAGAACAGCCTTCTTTCTTTCCCTGTTTTTTTCATATAATATTCCTCATCACAGATCCTTCAGATACACCGCAATCGCATCGTGCCAGTCTGCAAACGTAAAATCCGTTGTCAGGCGGAACATCCGGTTATCCAGCACCGAATACAGCGGGCGGGGTGTTACAGACCCGTACTCTTCTGTAGAAATCCCCTCCACTTTCGTCTGTTTGCCTGCAAGGCGGAAAATCTCTGCCGCAAAATCTGCCCAGCTGCAGCTTCCTTCACAGGTCGCATGAAAAATTCCGTAATTATCCGTAAACAGTAATGCCGCAATCGCCTTTGTCAGCTCCACCGTACTCGTGGGTGATCCGAACTGATCGTTTACCACGCGGACCACATCGTGAGTCTCAGCCAGCTTCAGCATCGTCTTCGCAAAATTCTTGCCATCTCCGTAGAGCCATGCGGTACGAAGAATAAAATATTTCTCTGCAAACTGTTCCACAAATTTCTCACCCGCCAGCTTCGTGGAACCGTAAGCACTCGCCGGAGCGGTCGCATCCGTCTCCACATAAGGCTTCGTGCCTTTTCCGTCAAATACATAATCTGTTGAAATATGCATCAGCTTCGCACCTGTCTCCCTTGCTGCAATCGCCAGATTACGGGGACCGATGGCATTGATTGCAAAGGCTTTCTCATACTGGGTTTCACAGGCATCCACCGCTGTAAACGCCGCACAGTTGATGATCGCATAGGGCTGAACCTCTCTGACAAGCTTTAATACCGCATCGATGTCGGTAATATCAAGCTCATCCACATCCGTGTTCACAAAGCTGATTTCGGGATCATTTTTATAAAATTCATTAACAGCACGGCCAAGCTGACCATTGCATCCGGTAACAATAATTTTCTTCATGTCATCCTCCTGAAAAATCTGATCTGCCAAACGGCTTTTCTCTTTTCTAAGTGTACCATCATTTGCAGGATTTTACCAGAAGTTATTATCCGGCTGTGCCATCGCTTCAAATTATAAATTTCTTAATGATTTTAATAGTGACAAACTTTTTACGCTACTGTATAATCTATAAGGATATAGGTTTTTTAACGAAAAGAGAAAGAGAGGAACTATCATGAAAAAACTGGCCGTATTTCTTTTAACCGGTCTGACATGCGCGACAATGCTGTTTGGCTGCGGAAGCAAAGAGGATACTGTCGAAACCGTTCCGGTTGACAACGTGGTCGAGAGCACTGTCGCTCCCACTGAAGCCGAAACTGAAACCGAGACGGAAACCGTCAATGAAGACCTTCCCCCGGAAGAAGGCATGGTAAGAAGCGATCTGACACATGAGTGGATCAGCGGCGACATCGAAAATCAGCGTCCGATCGCTGTGATGATCCCCAATGAAAACGCTGCCCTCCCCCATTACAACCTTTCCAATGCGGACATTCTTTATGAATGCAGCGTAGAAGGCAACATGACCCGTCTGATGGCTGTTTTTAAAGACTGGAAAAATCTGGACAAGATCGGCAATATCAGAAGCTGCCGTGACTATTATGTATACTGGGCAACTGAATGGGATGCGATTTATACCCATATCGGCGGTCCTTTCTACATCCTTGACATTATAAATAAACCTTATGTAAACAACATTACCGGCGCAGTTCTGGCAAGCGATAAATCCCAGACCAAAGGTCTTTATGACGGCGCATTTTTCCGTTCCAACGATCGCAAGGCTCCTCATAATGCCTATACAAGCGGCGACCGCATTGCAAAAGCGGTAGATGCTCTGAAATACTCCGAGACTTACACGGAAAACTACCAGAAAAATCATTTCAAATTTGCTCCGGAAAGCAAACCCAACACACTGGAACAGTACAGCGATGCGATTCCTGCAAAGAAGATCGACTTATCCGGCGCATACCCGATCACCAAGACCTATTTTGAGTACAACGAGGAAGACGGACTTTACTACCGTTTCCAGGGTATGCAGAAGGGCGATCCGAAACACATGGACGGCGCAACCAATACCCAGCTCGCATTCAAAAACGTCCTTGTACAGTTCGCACACTATGAGACGAGAGACGAAAAAGGCTATCTGTCCTTCCAGTGCCACGATACCACAAAGGACGGCTACTACTTCACAAACGGCAAAGGTATCCATGTGACATGGAAAAAAGAAGGTGACTTTGCTCCTACCAAATTCTATGACGATAACGGTAATGAAATTGAGATCAATACCGGTAAGACAAATATCTGTGTCGTAAAAGAAGGAAAGACCATCGACGCAGAATAAAACCTCCAAAGCAACATGCCGATATGGCTAAACAGTTGCTTTCCAAACAAAAACCTGCTTTCAGGGCGCTCTTACGAGCTATCCGAAAGCAGGTTTTTATTTTCTTTATTTCAGATACTGTTCCCTCAATATCCCGCCGATCTTCTCATTACTTCCGAGAATATGACAGTTTCTCCAGGGAACCGGATCTTGTCCCTCAAAATCCGTTACTGTCCCTCCGGCTTCTTTGATCAGAATAATCCCCGCCGCAAAGTCCCAGGGCTTCAGATTCATCTCAAAAAAGGCATCAATTCTGCCGCATGCAACGTAAGCCAGCTCAATCGCCGCCGACCCGATTCTGCGGATATCCTGACAATCCAGAAAGATTTTTTTAAAAATCTCAAAGTTCCGGTCGGCATATTCATGCTCATAAGGCGTTGTCCCTACGGAAATCAGGCATTCCGACATGTCCCGCGCCTCACTTACCCTGATCGGCACCCCGTTCAAAAAGGCTCCGTGTCCTTTTCTCGCACTGAAAAGCTCACCGGTAAAAGGCTGATAAATTACACCGCACACGATTTGACCGCCTTCACACAATCCCAGAGAAATCGCGCTGTGCATAAAGCCATGGATCAGATTTGTTGTTCCATCCACCGGATCGAGTATCCAGAACGCGCCGTTTATATCCACATCGCTGTTGTCGCTTTCCTCGCCCATAAACTGTATTTCAGGCCATTCCTGCTCCAGCCGGCCGCGGAGAAACTCCTGAACATGAACATCCACCTGCGTCACATAGTCTGCAGCCCCCTTTACCGTAATACGGGAGGCTTCTTCCCTATTTTCAAAAAAGCTTCCGGCCTCTCTGATCATACCGATCAGTTTTTCCATATCCGCCGCCGTCATCCGTTCTTTCATCTCTTCGCCTTTTCAATTTCTGCATTTATGCGCTCGCGCAGCCCGATCAGCCATGCACTGTCCTTCGGATACTTCTTAAAAGTGATCGGCTCTTCCAGACCTTCCCCGATAATCTCGCATACCCGTTCGCGTCCTGCCAAAGATTCCAGAAGCTCAAAGGCACGGATATCCTCCAGCGCTTCATACAGAACCATCAGACGTACAGACTCTTCCGGCATACCGCCCTCTCCCGGATATACGAGGAAGGAATCACCTGAAGGGAATACGCTTCCTGCCGCTGTCTCCGCATAAGGATCCAGGTGCTTTTTGGAATACTGTGTATTGTAAAAGTTAAAGCCCCAATGCAAAAATCCTGCAATCTGATACAGGTAAAGCTGTACGCCCAGAATCCGGTTGCGCGCCGACGGCATAGACATAAACCGGTTCGAAACATCTTTCCACTGGGAAGTACAATAATAAGTCCAGAGTCCCTCCACCTTCTTTTCCAGAAAAGGCTCAATGTGATCATTTGCAGGTGCAAACAGTTCCACCAGCCCCTTTTCATAAAAGAGCAGATCAGACAGCGCATCAACCGTCTGAAAACCTTTAATATACGGCAGCACGATTTCTCTCGCTTTCTGGTAATACTCCAGATCATTCTGAGACGGTTCATCTGAAATATGGAAAAAAGTCTTATCCTGCAGTCCCTCTTCCTTTAAAAATCCTGTCAGCGCCGTAAGATACTGAGCCAGAAACTCTACATAATCCGCTTCGTCCGCCGATGTTTCCCAGCCAAAGATCCTGCGGTATTCCCCGTTTTCCCAGGCCATGATCTTGGGTGCATGCTTTGCTCCCCACTGCGTAAACAAATGCGCGATTTCAAAATGAGTAATTCCATATTTCTGACAAAGTGTGATCCAGCGTTTCAGATCTGTAAAATCAAAGGAATACTGTCTTCCTTCTTTTACAATTTTCACGAGCTGCACAGTGGTACGTTCTCCGCCCACCTCCGTATCCAGCGCCGGTGTTACAACCGGAGTCAGGATGGTATTGATTCCCCGTGATGCATAACAGCGAATGAAATTCTCCAGAATCTGCCAATGTTCCTCGCTAAATGCCTCCACATGATAATAATCTGCAAGGCAGTCCGAATGAAACCATTCCGTATGCAGAAGCTTCTGCGCCGGCAGCTTTGCGTCAACAACATGAAGGGAAAGCGTTACCTGGTTTTCCTGCCGGTTTTCCCCATCCGTTCTGCTGAAGCGCACGACAATCCGGGCATCCCCCCGGAATTCTTCTTCCGATACCACATCCAGCCACAGGCTGCGCCACTGTCCCGGTACATCCTGCACCGCATATGCGCCTTCTACTGTATCCAGCTCTCGAAGAAGATCCGGGAACAAGCCCGGTTTTGTTCTCAGATAATTGTCATCCTGCCGCACATGGCACGGATAAGAAGACGGAACAAGCTCCACGCTGCGCAGACGCACAGCAAGTCCCTCCGGCGCTTCGACTTCCACCTTCCAGTTTTTCCGTTCATCAGGATCTCCCCAATAAGCCACGACTGCGGAAACCGTCTCTCCCCCCAAAGCTGAAATGCTCAGACTTTCCGCCCCTGCAGGTTCCTCATCCGGGAATACCTTCGTCAGACTGTCCATGATCTTCAAGTTAAGTGTACCCATCTTAAACCTCTCTCTTTTTGTTTGTATTCGGCACATCCGCTTCGCCGATGTACCCTAAAAAGAAGTATACCGCAGGACATGATATGACGTCAACGCCCCCTGAGCGGCTGTTTTATCCGGACCAGACACCGGCTACACAAACAGGCTGCATCCCTGCCTCCGAAAATGCTCAATCTTCTCGTCCAGAATCGTTTCCTCCACACCCAGCTTTTCCGCAAGGCAGCTTTTACACAAAAACTGCCTTGCTCCCCTGTTCACAAATTTCCGGTATGTATTTTCATCCAGACGTGTAAGCGTCTTTTTACACGCCATGCATTCTGACATTACAGGCTCACGACCTTTCCGCGGTAAACAGCGCAGTCAAATGGCTCCAGCTCCTTTCTCAGCGTTGCATTAGGCACGTTCCTCTCTTCGCCCGTCCATACCTCTTTCAGTTTAAGCGTCTTTCCAGTGCTCATCGGGAGTCCCAGCTCGTCCAGATTTAAGTTGGCGGTCATCTTTTTGTCGCTCATATTGAAAAGTCCCAGAGCGATATCGCCGTTGGAAAGCTGTTTTGAATATATCACCATATCCTCACCGGACCAGACACCTGTCAGACGCACCGGCTGACGGCACAGCGGGTCCTGATTTATCGCTATCATCTCCGGATTCATCAGGATATCTTTTGTTGCCTGATTCATATTACGGATGTCGCAGCCGATCATCAGAGGAGAGCCCAGGAATGCCCAGATTGAATAGTGGGTTTTGTACTGTACATCGGTGCATCCTGCAAGACCTACATTTCCCTTACCATACATACCGACTACCAGCATATCCATATCGTTAAAGCAGCCTACGCCATTATACGGATGTAGCTTTTCCTGCTGCTTTGTCAGATCCTTAATAGATTCCCACGTATCAAAAATATCCCCCGTCGAACGCCACATGCTCGCTCCGGTCTCCTTGATCCACTCATGGGTTTCATCCGCTCCCCACGAGCATGCGGAAAACAGAATATCCCTGCCGCAGTTTTCCAGTGCGATTCCCATGCGGCGGTACAGATATTTGCCGTGAATAATCGGACTGTGATAACAATAATCATACTTCAAAAAGTCGACTCCCCACTCCGCAAAAGTCTCCGCATCCACAAATTCATGCTCGAAGCTGCCTGGATAACCCGCGCAAGTCAGATTTCCGGCACAGGAATACATACCGAATTTCAGTCCCTTTGAGTGAACATAATCCGCTACCGCTTTCATGCCATGCGGAAATTTCTCCGGATCTGCCACAAGACGTCCGTTTTCATCTCTCTCCCTCAAAGACCAACAGTCGTCGATAACAAGATAATCATAGCCCTTTTCCAAAAGCCCCTCGTTCACCATCGCATCCGCAGTCTCCATAATAAGCTGCTCATTAATATCTTTTCCAAATGTGTTCCAACTGTTCCAGCCCATAGGGGGCGTTAATTTTACCATAATTCTTGACCTCCTCTTCGTTTTCAGGTATGGTCATTATAATATGGAATTTCAGTTCTTTTCCATGCTGTTTTGTTGCATAAGCATGGATTATCAGTTCAATCGGAGTATTGATATGGCTATTTTTACAGATTCCTCACCCCTTGCGCCCTCCTTAAATCTGTCCGGGATCGGCCGTCAGGACTGCCGCGACCTTCACGCCTGGGGACCGGGTGTGCGCCCGGTCTACATCATTCATCATGTACTGCATGGGAAAGGCTTTCTGGAAACCCAGAAAATGCGCTTTTCCATTTCCGCAGGAGAAAGCTTTCTCATCTGCCCGTATGAAACGATATACTATTATCCCGATCCTGCCGACCCATGGGAATATACATGGGTGGAATTTGACGGACGGGATGCCGCCGTTCTCCTGCAGGAGAGCGCCATGTCCCCAGTCTCTCCAGTATGTCCTCCCCTTGCGGACGCTCCTCTCGCACTCCTTTTTGACCGCCTCCAGCATATCGACATTTATCGAAAAAACCACGCGGAAGCTATCGGTCTGCTCTATACTCTTCTCGGCATTTATGCAGACGGTTTTCCCGCCTGTGCCCAACCGCTCCCGGAAGAGACCGAACTGTTATCCACAGCCATCCGTCTCATCCGCACTAATTATCACCACTCCTCCTTCACTGCCGAACAGCTCTGTCGGATGCTCGGCGTCAGCCGCAGCACGCTCTATCGCATTTTTCAAAAAGAGCTGTCCTCCGCTCCCAGTCGGTTCATCACTGATTTCCGGCTGCGCCAGGCAAGACATCTCCTTTCCAGAGGCAGCGCCGTCAAGACGACCGCACTCTCCTGCGGTTTTTCCGACCCTTTCTATTTTTCAAGGCTGTTCCGCAAAGAAATGGGGACTTCTCCGAGCGAGTACCGGAGGCTGCACAGCAAGGTATGACGCCGTACAGCTTTTTTCTTTCCTATCAATACCTCCGGCAAAAGCCGCAGAACACGAATTTTCAAATGTGACCTCGTCACACTCATGCCCCTTTTATCTGGACTTCCCTGCCGCATTCATGTTAGGATGTAGCAAACAAAACACAGTAAATTTTTCAGAAAGGATTATTTTGCATGAACTTTAACATTGAAACGAGCGTTTCTGCGCTCACCGTGTTTCTGCAGGGTGTCCTGAGCTTTTTCTCCCCCTGCGTCCTGCCGCTTATCCCGCTTTACGTCAGCTATTTTGCCGGCGGCGCAAAAAAAATAGAAGAGGACGGAACCGTTACCTACCCCCGAAAAAAAGTAATGCTCAATACCCTGTTTTTTGTTCTTGGTATCAGCTTTACCTTCTTCCTCCTCGGGCTTGGATTCACGGCGCTCGGAAGATTCTTTTCCGGAAACCGGATATGGTTTGCCCGTTTCGGCGGTGTCCTCATGATACTTTTTGGTCTCTATCAGCTTGGTATCTTCGGCCGCTCCGATAAGATCGAGCAGGAACACCGGCTGCCCCTGCGCCTCGACCGCTTTGCCATGGGGCCTGTGCCGGCGTTTTTGCTCGGCTTTACTTTCAGCTTCGCATGGACTCCCTGCGTCGGCCCTGCGCTTGGCAGCGTGCTTTTGATGGCAGGCTCCTCCGCCACGATGGGAAAAGGATTTTTCCTCATCGGAGTATATACGCTGGGATTCGTTCTGCCGTTTATCGCAGTCGGCCTTTTTACCGGAGCGGTCCTCGGATTTTTCAAAAAATACCGCAGTGTGGTGCGCTATACCGTTAAGGTCAGCGCTGTTTTACTCATCCTCATGGGCTTCATGACACTGACCGGATTCATGAACAATATGACCGGATATCTTTCCAGCCTCGGAAACGGCGCTGTATCCTCGCAGGAAACATCTTCGGCAGATGACGCAGACCCTCAGGACAGCAACGCGTCCGGCAGCACCGGCGAAACATCTGCTCACGCAGACGCTCCCGACGCCGGAGGCAGCTCTTCACAGACTGACGAAAACGCTGCTGAAACATCCAAACCAAACAGCGGCGAAGCTGCCCCGTCTGCCCCCGAAACTGTTCCCGCACCCGATTTCACTCTCATCGACCAGTATGGGAACGAACACACGCTCTCTGACTACAAAGGCAAAACCGTATTTTTGAACTTCTGGGCGACCTGGTGCGGTCCATGCCGTTCTGAAATGCCCGAAATCCAGGAGCTTTATGAGAAATACGGTCAAAACGAAGAGGAGCTTGTCGTCCTCGGCGTAGCCACCCCGAACCTCGGCAGGGAAGGCTCTGCGGAAGATATCGCCAAATTCCTGAAAGACCAGGGCTATACCTTCCCGACTGTCATGGATGACACCGGATTTATTTCTGCCATGTATGGTATTTCTGCCTATCCGACCACCTTCATGATAGATGTGAACGGAAATGTATACGGCTACGTGGCGAGTGCCCTTACCGGAGATATCATGGAAAGCATCGTCCAACAGACAATGGACTCCGTGATCACGGAAACTCCCGAAGATATTCAATAATAAAAAGCGTTGTTTTTCCTCTTATTTTTCAAAAGGAAAAACAACGCTTTTTTCTTATATAGCAAAAAGAAACGTATACACGCCTCTCTTTGCTATATCATGTTCTCAATCAATACTCAGTTTAAAAACAACCGGACCAACGCTCTGATATTTTGTCCTTATCTTCAAACCTTCCTCGTCCCGGCTCCACTGCGGCAGCTCGTCTGTCCCGAGCACCTCCACTTTTTTAATGATGCCATTAAAATTCGCATGCCGGGACGCATCCTGGATTCCCAGCGACGTAATGCAATAGCTTCCTTCCGTATCGCATTTTAATGCGGTCGCGTACAAATACCCGTTTTTTGTCGTAAAACGAATGTCATGGGAAGTATAATTTTTCTTAATCCGGTCTGTAAACTGCCCTTCCTCTATCTGCGTCGGGCCTTCGCCGTATTTACGCCACGTCCTTGTGCCGTAAATCGCCTCACCGTTGACAGCCATCCACTCCCCGATTCCGGTCAGCACCGCCGTATCCTCATCTGAAATCGTTCCGTCTGCCTTTGGCCCCACATTCAACAACAGGCAGCCGTTTTTACTCACGATATCCACAAGATCACAAAGAATATCCTCATAGGGTCTGAACTCATTGTTTTCCGTATAGCACCATGAATTTAAAGCGATTGCCGTATCTGTCTGCCAGAAATAGGGCTTCATCTCAGCAAACTGTCCCCTCTCCACATCCGGCACTGCACAGCCAAAAGAAAAGGCATCATGCTTGTAATTGATCACCACTTCCATGCCCCATTCCGCAGCGCGGTTATAATAATATGCCGCCAGCTTTTTTAAATAGGGCTTCATTGCCGAATGCTGTATCCACCAGTCAAAATACAAAATCTTCGGCCGATAATTATCAATGATCTCACAGGTCCGCACAAGCCAGTCCTGCATATATTCCTCTGTCGGCTCCGGCTTACTGTACAGATCATGATGATTCTCCGGCTCCGGCATTGCGGGCCAGTAAAAATCGCCCCGCTCCATAGGATCCTTTACATCACTGTCAAAATCCTTTCCATGCCCCATGAAAAACCAGTGCTCCACCCGATGGGAAGACGCTCCGTTTTCCATACCGTGCCTCCTGAAGCTCTCCGTCAGCTCCCCGAGGACGTCACGCTTTGGCCCCATCTCATATGCATTCCAGTGCGAAATCCCGCTCTTATACATCTGAAATCCATCGTGATGCTCCGCTACCGGCACGACATATCGCGCGCCGGCTTTTTCAAACAGCTCTGTCCACTTCTCAGAATCAAACTTTTCTGCCTGAAACATCGGGATAAAGTCCTTATAGCCAAATTCCGACTGTTTCCCGTATGTCGCGATATGATGCTCATATGCCTTTGAGCCCTCGATGTACATATTCCGGGAATACCACTCGCTGTCAAACTGCGGCACACTATAAACACCCCAGTGAATAAAAATACCGAATTTTGCATTCCGGTACCATTCCGGCACCTGATATGCAGACAGCGATTCCCAACTGTCCGTAAAAGGTCCCTTCGCAATCACTTCATCAATCTTTCTCAGATACTCTGTCATATCATACATCATGATTTCTCCCCTACTGTTTTCCTGAAACAGCCCCGCTTTTTTCTGCCGGTGAAGTCTGCATGTCTGCCCCTCTGCCTTCTGCCGCATCCTTCTTGCATGTATCTGTCTTTGCTCGCCGCCTCACATCATCTCCCAACAACTTGTAACATGTTGCCGCCACAGGAACACCGATCAACATTCCGGGAATTCCCAAAATACCTCCGCCAATCGTTACTGCCGTCAGTACCCACATACCCGGAAGCCCGATGGAGCTTCCTACAACCTTGGGATAGATCAGATTTCCTTCCAGCTGCTGCAGCACAATAATAAAGACAATAAATAAAAATGCCTTCAGCGGATCCTGTGTCAGAATCATCACAAAACCTACGCCCGCACCAAGATAAGCTCCTACGATCGGAATCAGCGCTGTCGCCCCGATAAACGCGCCGATCATCGGTGCATACGGGAAACGGAAAATCCACATGCCAAGTGTACAGAGCGATCCTAAAATAACCGCTTCCGTTACCTGCCCTACAATGAAGCTTGAAAAGGTCTGATCTGCCGTTTTTACAATCCGTTTTCCCCGTTTGATCAGCTCAGGCTTCAGATAGGCATGTACCAGAGCCTTTGCCTGCCGTCCCAGCTTTTCCTTGCTTGACAGCAGATAAATGGAAAATATCAGGGAAATCACAAAATGGATCGTTCCGCCGATCACACCGCTTACGATCGATACGGTAGAATTGAGCACGCCGCTTAATCCGCTTTTCAGATACTGCCACACCGTATCACTCAGCGCATTCCAGTCAATCTGAAGATTTTCCAGCTCCTCTGCAGTCTTTGGAAATCCTTCCAGATTTTTCGCAAGCCAGTCCATCGACTCCTCCACAAGCTCCGGAACAGCCTGTCCGATCAAAACGACTGCATTTGCCAGCTCCGGCAGCACCACTCTCAAAATCGCAAAGGCAATCAAAGCCACTGCCAGAATAGAAAGCACGATGCAGACCGGACGGCGGGTTTTTTTTACGATCGCTTTCTTTGAATCGGGAAAATATTTTCCTTCAAACCACCTCATCGGCAGGTTCAGCACATATGCCATCACACAGCCCGCAATAAGAGGCATGGCAATCCCCCACAGATTTCCCGCACCTCCAAGCAGCACATCGAAATATCTGATTCCCAGAATCAATGCTGTCGCCAGTAAAAAATACTTTACGATCCTCAAATCCATTTTCCGTCTGTCCATTTAATCGTCCTCCGCAAGACTTCCGCGTTCCTCGATCCGATGTTCCTCAAGACCTCCGCGTTCTTCCTCACTCTCCCACCTTCTGCGCTCTATCATACGCCGGATTCCCTGCATCTGATTATCCACCTGACAGATAGTGTCCGCACATTTTTTCAGCTCGGCGGCAATCCTGTCCGCATCTTCAATATCCTGTTTGTATTTGAGTTTGTGTTCCAGGCTTGCCCAAAAATCCATCGCAATCGTGCGCAGCTGCACCTCTGCCCTCATATGCTTTTTCCGGTCCGACAAAAAAATCGGAATATCCAATATCAGGTGAAGGCTTCTGTAGCCGTTCGCCTTCGGATGTGCGATATAATCCTTGATGTCTATCACCACGATATCATCCTGCTGCATCAGCTCCTCTGCCAGCGTATAAATATCCTCCGGGAAAGAACATATCACCCGTATGCCCGCCACGTCAAAAATATGGCTTTCAATACTATCCGGCGAAAGCTCCCAGCCTTTTCTCTGCATCTTTTCAACGATACTTCCCGGACTTTTCAACCGCGTCTTTATCGTCTCGATCGGATTACGGTTGTGCTGCAAAGAAAATTCCGTATTCAGCACGCGGAACTTCGTTTCCACTTCCAGAATGGCGCACCGGTACTGCATCATCAGCCTCCGATACCGCGCATCCTCAAAAAAAACCTCCTCCGGATATTGTATCTTCTTTCCGTCTTCTGTATTTTCTGCCATAATTATCCCCTTACCTTACATTTTGTTTCAAAGGAAATCCCTGTTTCCTCTTCCTCCAGCCATATTCCCTCCCAAGTATAGGAGAGTTTTTTCCTAAAGTCAATCTTTCAGCCTTCTCCGGAGTCCTTTGAAAAATTCCTTCAGCGCCTGGCTGCATTCCGCCTCCAAAACACCTCTGAAAATGGACACCTGATGATTAAATGCCGGTTCCTGCAAAAGATTGTAGACCGACCCCGCGCAGCCCGCCTTCGGATTCATGCACCCGATAATGACCTCCGGAATGCGCGCCTGCACGATTGCTCCGGCGCACATCTGACACGGCTCCAGCGTCACATACAGCGTACATTCCTCCAGCCTCCAGTCCCCCAGCTTTTTGCTGGCGCGCCGTATCGCCGTCAGCTCTGCATGAGAAAGTGTGCTTTTATCCGTATTTCTCCGGTTATATCCCCTGCCAACGATTTCGCCGTTATGTACAATAACGCACCCTATCGGGACCTCTCCCAGCTGAGCCGCTTTTTTTGCCTGTTTCAGAGCTTCCTTCATATATTTTTCATGAAGACCAAGCTTTTCCTCCTGTTCCCTTATCCAGCTTTCCTTTTTTGCCTGCTTTGCAGCCTGCCGCGCCGCCTCTTTTTCCTCTTCGGTCCGCACTCTCGCCATATCTGCTCCTTCTATGTTATAAACTATCCTGCCGCTGTAAAGTCAATCCTCTATTTTTATAAAAACTTTTGTAATGTATTCTTCATCATCCGCAATCGCAAAATCATTCATCCCCGCTTCAAAAGCAAAGCCTGTCAGACGTACGCCCATCCGCTCTGCTTCAGCAAGCATTTTGGCGTATAATTCCGGGAGCTTTTCCCATGTTCCCCGATTATATCCGCACAGATACCGACCTGCCGGACGCACGAGCGCGCCCTTCTGCCCCTTCTGATCCAACGCCGGGGAAAACAGCCCGTCATATTCTTCAAAACATCCCTGAAAGACCTTATCAAGGGAAATATAACTCCCTATCCCCATACGACATTGCTCAATCCCCCACTTCTCCTTCACATATCGGAAAAAATCCTCTATTCCTTCCTCCACATCATCCATGGGAAGTGTCAGATATACCTGCCTCGGAAGCTCTTCCACGCCAAGCCACTGTTCCTCATCCTTACAGCACGCAAAAAGCTGTTCGCGCTTTGTCCGCAAAACCTGCTCCGTATACCTCAGCTTCCTTATCTGTCCCTCTATCTCGGCAAGCTTTTCATCCGCGATGCGCACAAAATCCTCCGCATTCGGCTTTTTCACATAAGAATCTATCTCTTCTATACTCATGTTCAGCTCTTTGAGCATACGGATATATTCAAAATCCATGCTCTGCGCCGCGTCATAATACCGGTATCCGTTTTCCCCCTTTGCGCGCGGAGAAAACAAGCCTATCGAATCATAATAGTGCAAAGTCCTCTTATTTACCTCATGAAGTTTCGCAAACTGTGCGGTCGTCATCCGTCGGCTGTTTTTCGGCATCCGTACCCCTCCTGTCTTCTGCGTAACCGGCCGGCACAAGCCGGACTGTTGCTAAAAGTATTATAGCAAAGCCGCCCTCCCTTTACAATTCCCGCATAAAAAATTCAGATTTCCACTCTCTTCATGAAATAACCGAAGTCTCCCGGCGCCGCGCTGTCTTTTTCCCCCTCAAACGCCTCGAAGCCGAACATTTCCGCTACCATTTTTTCCCTATGATAAAAATTTCCCGGCACGCCCAGATAATACTGCCATCCGTTTCCTTCCTTAAGCCGCCCCAATATCAGATGCCTGTAATTATAATAACCATGCAGCAAAAAGCTGTTGTGTGTCATTTTATGGTATTCCTGACGCAGCACTACAAAATCTGCCGGTGCGATAGAAAGATACTCCCGCCCGTCACCAAAGGGATGGATAACGGGATACATCGTACACAGCTGCTCCCATTTATCCCCCTTACACGTGCAATCTGACACCGGCGCAGGAACGTCGGGTGACGGCGGCGCTTTTCTCACTTCTGCCTGTGTCGCAGTCTCTTCGCCGGCTTCTCCCGCATCCTCTCTTTTGCCGGTTTCCTGCGCTGCGTCCTCCTCCACGGAACTGTTTATCCGCATTTCCGGTTCAAAAATCGCCTCCGCATCTCTCCATTTCAGCTCCGGATATTCAATTACCGGAACTATCTCCGATGCTCCTTCGTTCTTTTCCTCTTCTCCTGCGTTTTCCTTTTCTTCTGCCGCCTCTTCTTTCTGTACGAGCACCCACACCGGTTCCTTCCAAACCGTTTTCAACATCCTTCCGCCCGGAAGCTCTATCTGCAGGCCGCCGCTTTTTACTCTCTCAATCCCGCGCTCCTCCGTCTTTCCCTCCCAGACCAGACAGCAGCTTCCTGCTCCTTTATTTAAGCTGATGCGCCCAAGCTCGCCGCCGCCTTCCTCCAAAAGCGGGACTTCACCGCTGACTGCCGCGGGGAGATTTTTTACCCTCACCTCTATCCGTGTCTTCCCGTTGTTTTCCTCCGCTTTTACAAAACCGGCGTTTCCTGTTTTTTCACCGTTTTCCATATAGTCCAAATAGGAAATCTGTCTCTTATATCCATCCATGCCTGTCCCTCCCCGCCGCCCGAAGCTCTTTTCTGCGCAAAACGGCGGCGCTTCTTTCGTTACAGTCTATTCGGAAGCGACACGGGTTATGAACGGAATTTTCCCGAAGGCTTTAGAATATATTAGAATCAAAACCTTTTACGGAGCAGACTATCGTGGCAAACGCACTTGCACATCTTTCTGCCATCATTATCCCGTCCCTGATATTTTACATCGTGGGGTACGGGCTCATTCATAAAAGCAACGTCTACGAAGATTTTATCAAAGGAGCTTCCGATGGTTTAAAAACTGTCGTTTCCATCGTTCCAACGCTCATCGGACTCATGATGGCAGTCGCCGTTTTACGCGCCTCCGGCTTTCTGGATTTTTTCGGAAAACTCGCCGGAAGGATCATCGCGCCCACCGGCTTTCCGTCCGAGCTTACGCCGCTCGTATTCATCAAGCTGTTTTCCTCTTCTGCCGCCACCGGCCTTGTGCTGGATATTTTTAAAACCTACGGCACCGATTCCTATCTGGGACTTGTCACGTCCATTTTGATGAGCTGTACGGAAACATGTTTTTATACGATGTCCGTCTATTTTCTCGCGGCAAAGGTCACAAAAACCCGCCATACTCTGGCGGGCGCGCTGTTTGCCACTGCAGCCGGCATCGTGATGAGCGTCGTGATGGCCAAAATGATGATATGAGATATTTCTAAAAAAATTCTTTAGAAATTCATCAGATTATTTTCACTCTTTCCCCAAAAAGAGTTCACATTTACATTGTATGATAGTCCCATAAGGAGGTGATACCCGAGTCATAATTCTACATTACTAACGCACAACAATTACGCACTATACACTCAAAAACCCCGCCGTTTCTTCCCCCCTTTTGAAACGGCGGGGTTTTAGGGATATTCTCGAGTCTTATCACCAATGGATAAAACTCTTTACCAGTCTCATACAACATAGCAAATGACTCAAATCAATATACTTTTCCATTACTATTGCAGTGCCTGCGGGACATTGCTTTCCTTTTTTAATTAACAAAAAATGGAGTTCTGTTATCCGAATCTAACAGGCAGGTTACAGAAAAATAATTTTCTAAAAAACAAATAAACCTGTGTATAGCACTACATTAGGCGCTTACTTCAAATCCTTCTCTGCCCACTTTTTTTGACCTATTTTTTCTTAGGTCTAGTCTGTGACAACGCACTTCCAGCTATGGACTTTGATGTCTTGCTGTAACGACCGTCACGAAGAACTTTGCTTGCTTTTAAAGCTACCGGACGTGAAGTCTGTTTTGTGTTCTTAGCCATATTTATCACCTCGCTTTCTTCTAATTAAAATTATAGAAAATAGCACCTTCAGATACATGAACCTGGAATTACTCAAAATCACCTAAAATTTGCAATAAAAAAGGGGCTGTCGCTTTAACGATTAGTAAATCGTGAAGCGGCAGCTTCCTTTTTTCTGATTTTCTCTATATAGTTGCTCTGTTTCTATTGAAACGATAGCTTTTTCGTAAAAAAGTCGCACTTTAATACAATCCAAAACTGAATTTGAAAAAAATTTTGGATTCTCTAAATTTATGCACTCTTCAAAGGAAATAAATGCCTTCCAGTTTTCCCTTTTTGGATTTTGTTATGAAGTTTATTTACATTTTTTGCCATTGCCAGCAAAACACTTTCAGCAAGAACATTCGCTGTGCCACGACTCAAATATCTGCGAAACTGCATATCCTGTTTCAGTTCACCAAAAGATCCTTCTGCTTGGATGCTTCTATTTATTCTAAGAAGAATTCCTTCGTCAGAAAGAATCCGCTCCAAATCTTCCTCCCGATATTTCAAAAATGTTTTTGCTACGGAAAGCACTTTGTTTCTCTCTTCTATTGGTGTTTTACAGTTATTCCCCTTGATGCACTCTTTCTTGTAAGGACAATCTTTACATTCTTTACATTGATAAATGTTTTTTTCACTGATATATCCGGTTTTAGATTTAGAGCGACGGAGATGTGTAAAGGGCAGCTGTTTCCCATTTTTACAAATATAAGAGTCACTTTTTTCATCATACTTCATATTTTCTATACGGCCGATGTCGTTTCTATATTTTCTCTTTTTTGATATTTCATAATTCGATGGTTTGATAAATGCCAACTGCTGATTTTGATCTAGAAATACATAATTCTCTTCACTTTCATATCCAGCATCTGCAATGATTTTTTGATACTTAAATGTCAGATATTCTTCTGTTTCCTTTAAGAAGGGAATTAAGATGGTAGTATCTATGGGCTATGGTCCGATTGTCAGCCATACAATGTATTCAGAATCAACTCCATGCTGTAAATTAAATGCTGGCTTTAACTGTCCATTTTCCATTGCATCTTCTTTCATCCGCATAAAGGTGGCATCCGGATCTGTTTTAGAATAACTGTTCCTTTTTCCACAAATATGCAGTTTTTTTGTATATCCTTTTAAACGGTCCAGATAGTCTTCTAATGTTTCGATACTCTTTTGCAGCTGAGTTTTTCGTTTCCCAATACCATGTACAAATACAATGTTTTCTTCTTGTTTTAATGCGTACAGCTTTTTGCGTAACCGTTTTACGTGTTTCATTTTAACAGTATCACCGTGAACAATCCGAATACCATAAAGTTGCTCACATTCTGCAATGAGATCGGCGATTTTAATCAGCAACTTCGCCTGATTTTTGGTTACCGTCTTTTTCCATACAAATGTATATTTATTGGCGCAGGCTTCGATTTTTGTACCGTCTATAAAAATCGTTTCTCCCGAAATTTCTCCAAGTTCGTAAAAGAGATTAGACATTTCAGCGAGAATTCGTTTCGCACACGGAGCAAAATGAATACTTCGGAGACGGGCAAAAGTGGCATGGTCAGGAACTGGTTTTCCCTCTAAAAGATACATGAAATTAATATCTCACTTACAGTTCAATTCCATAGAGCGAGAGGAATAATCACCATTCATATAGGAATATAAAACAATCTTCAAGAGTGTTCTTGGCGATACTGTATTTATTCTTTCATAAGTAGAATATAAGTCCGACTGTCGAGGAATTCGCATATGTTGCCTACAATCATGTGCGTCCCCATAGTTTCAATGGTTATCGCATCCCTTTTGAAACACGGAATGCAGCATAATTGATTTATGATATTTTTTTAGCCACAAGTGTTACAAAAATGCTTGACCACTACATTTTACACCAACAGCCAGGCTTTTCGAAGCCTGGCTGTAATTTTTTGCATAGAAAAGAGGCTGCACACTAATTATTTAGTGCGACAGCCTCCCGCTGTTAAAATACATATTAAATTATTCTCTATAATCTAGTAGTAGACCGAATCTTCCCTTGCCTTCCACTCTCGAAAAAGGAATTAAGTTAGCGTCTTCATAATCAATATTCGGTATTTCATTTTCAAGAACAATGGTCTGTCTATCATTTCTGTGATCTACAAAATATCTGAAGAGGCCACTTCTCATTCCACTACTGGTTTTTTGTGTACCAATATTTTCTTCTTTTTCTTTTAAACTCAAAATTGGGGAATCTAAAAGCAAAAATTGTAATTGATGCCGACCTTCCTTTTCAAGCCACTCTTGTATTGCTATAGCCATAATCGTATTAAGAAAAGCCTTAAATCCTTTACCTTGAGACACCTTCTCACTACCATTAACCACAACATCACAGAGAGATGAATCAAAACGTGCACCAACAAAATTATCATAATCACACTCTTTAAGTATCTTCTCTAATAAATCTGTCATAGACGCTTTCATGTGATCAGATATTATTTTTTCAATATCTAGTTTTGCCAGTTCCGATGCATCTTTATCATCTTCCTCTTTTGTTATCTCCTCATACTGTTCCTTTAAGATTGAAGAAAACTCTTTTACCATTTCTGCAACTTTAGCCCTCTCCAATGCAGCAACATATGATGTCATGCTTTCTCTGAGTGTATCAACCCTAGGTTTTAATTCTCCTCTAATTAAACTTTGTATATCATTTCGCTCATTCACTATCTCGCTTTTTTGCAAAAGCAATCTAGAGATTTCTTCATCAATAGATAAATCAGCCTCTCTTAAATCTTTGATTTTCAAAGAGATTCTCTCCACCTCAAATTCGGCTGCCTCTATGCATGATGCAGATTTATCTTTTGGCAATTCACCGTTGCAGAATGGGCATACAGAAATTTTAGGAATGCTGTCTCGGTGTAAGTCACCCTCTGCAATAAATGTCAATCTTCTTATGTCTGACTCATACTGCGTCCTTAAAGATGCATATCTATCTTTTAACATCTTACTTTCGGCAATCTTATCATCAATATCTATGATCAGCACAGTTAACTCTTGATTCTTACTGATTGCATTGTCAAGCGAACTTTCTGCCGCTTCAATGTCTTGCAATAAATTGTTTATTTCGAGTTCAATTTCTGCAGCACTACGTTGGTCAGTCTGATCTTTTAAACGAATAAAATCTTGCTCTGCTAATGCACTTAAACTCCGGTCATACATCATTTGGACGGCAGATTTTCTTGCTGTGATAATTTTATCATCATCACCATCTTTGGACGGTTTCTCTGTACTAATTTCATCCTTAAAGTATAGTAATGACGAGATTACATCTACCGGAATATTATTTGTGTATCCAATTTGCTTTTTGAGTACACTATTTCCTGAAGTGATTCGGTCTTCATTTACTAAAAGTACATGTGCAAATGTTCTGAACTTCAACGCCTGTACGGAACCATTTGCATACTGGTGAATGAATATACCCTCATCATCAATTCCCATCAGCTTAAGCCATACACTGCTAATAGCACCTTTTTTCTTAGTAGGATTTCCTACAGTATATGTCCCAGATTCCACTTTTTCAGATCTACTTGAAATATTTATATCCGATGAGTCTATTTCTCTTGATAAAACAATTTCATCGCCATCGAGGTCAATAAGCATTGACACTACTTGTATCTTCAACTTTGGATCAGCAAGTCTATGATATGACTCACTTTCTAAGTTCTTATTCCCACTTTTATTAAAGCCTTTGCAACCCATAAGAAAGTTAATACAATCATACACTAATGTCTTTCCCGTATTTGATGGGCCGTATATAATGTTTAACCCCTTCTCAAGAGGAAGTTCTGATATAACATTATTTTTGGTTTTAATCTTTATATTCTTTATATGATACATCAAGCAATTCCCCCTTTCAGCGAGTTTACTGCATTCTCATTAATTGACTTCTCTAAATCATAATCTGTAGAACCACGAAATTCCTTAATAGCGGTAATCGCTATATTCCCATATTGCATCGCATACTCACTCTTAAATGTCTTTGCATACTTTTTCCCGGCATCAGATATTTTGAATTGATATCCTTCTTCAATCTTAACATCTACAAGTCCATCTAATACCAACTCTTTAATTGCAGCCTCAGCAAGCTCATTACGATTTGATAATTCTCCGTACATATAATCATTATCACCATTTGGACTTTTAAACGGAAGCTGAAATTCTTCTGCATAACAGATAATGAAATCCAATGATACAAGTCTACCAAGAGAGTACCAATTTCTTTTGCCCGCATTCAACAATAATAAAAGTCGGAGTTGCATTTCAAAAACAGAGTTAAATAGCTTATTTTTCATCTTTATCTACCCACTCCAATCTTTCATCATTTACCAACATGTGGCACACACCTTTTTTCTCTCCTGGTCCAATCCAATTAAAAAACGAATTTTGAGTATTTACCGATAATGAAATTGTTCCAGCTCTATCGAGAACCGTATTCGCTTTTTCAAGACCATTTGAATATGTATTATGGCTTATCTCATAAATTCCAGATTCAACTTCATCTTTTAGAGTATCAAACAGACCATCCTCGTCTTTTTTCACAGAATCTCTTGTTTTCCGGTCAATTGTTTCTGCCAAATAATAGTTCTTCCGCTGTCTGTCAAAATGCTCTCTACATCCAATAGAATCAAGATCAGCCGGAACGTTAATATGAATGCTATGTGCATCCTCGTAGGCATCATATAATGCAGTTACATAACCAAGCTCATCTGGTTGGATTTCATCAGGAACAACTGTAGTTGGTTTTTTCATGCCCCCACGAATGAGTTTATTAAACTCATCAATGGATTGGCTTTTTGCATCGGATGCACTTTTCTTTCTCTGTGGCGAATAGACCTTGTTATTCCCCAGTAAAGCCCTTTGAAACACTCGACCTAAGAATTCGCCATATTTACAGTCCGCGTAATATTTCATCAATTGCTGCTTCTTGGAATCTCGCAAATCACAATTCTCAACAAGTTCTTTCATTGCATCATACATTTCATCGGCAATTGCATCGCTTAATACTGGTACTACCGATGAATCGAAATATGTAATGATCTTCGTAAGCATTTCATTCTTTCCAACAGCTGCCTGTATTTCTTTAGGAATTGTTTTATATCCATTTCCCCAAGCGCTTGCGTTAGCATTATCCACATCGTATGGATTTAAGTTCTCGTCAAGAATATTCTTTTCTTCAAATATAGGATAAAACAGCAATCTAGCAACATCCGTAAACCCGTTGTCTGTAACACCGAGTTTAAACGCTTCATAATACGATTTGTAATTAAGTATTATCTTCAACCAGATCACCTCCTTATATAGCCAAATGTTAATTGTTGAAATTTCAAAGAAATATATCCTTGCATATCTCAGTGAACATGCCTCAGTTTAGCTCATTTTCTACAAATGCTGTATATCCTGTATTGTATATACAACATTATTTGCAAACTCATGAATCGATTGCAAAAATTTTTCACCACTCTCATCCCCTATATTGACGAAGCAAGCATATATTAATGAGGGATTAAAAATTTCGGAATTTAACGAGAGTGTTTCTGTTCTTCTATTGGTAAACGATGGGTATAACAACAATGCTTTTTCACTGTGAAGTAATTTTGCATACATCATAATCTGGTATATATCTGCATTTTTAAATTGTCCATATGCTTTATTTTTTACATCCAATACAGCATAAGCCGATGGCATATAGTCAAATGCTTCATCTTCCTCTTTATACCTATATATGATGTCCGGTTGATATTCTCTTCCAGAATATACGCCAGCACTACCTATTACATCTGCAAATCTTTTCTTAGCTGACCACGTAGTAAATTCACGTTTTTCTGGAATTTCTTTGAGAACTTTAGCTACAAAATCTTCAAACAGCCTATCAAAGTTAATCAAAAAACTGTCCGTTCCAACGGAGGATCCCTTATCACTATATGTTAATTGATCGATAATCATTGCTGCATACGTTAAAGTTCTCCTATATCTAGCAGTGTTGGAATTAAAAGTTATTTCTTGAAGTAACGCACTGCCATTTTGAACATTTTTGTCAGCTCCATAAAAATACATTTCCAACTGTGCTGCATCTGGGAAATATTGATCCGTATGTTTTAATTTTTCTAATGCAGATAATATCAGCGAATTAATATTATTCTTAATCGACAATTTTGATACTCTACTCATAACTGGTTTTCCTTTACCAGTAAGTACATTCGTATAAGTTCGAGTATAATTAACTTTACCTTGCAACGATTCGCTTCTAATATCTGTCTTTTGATAAGAACGTATAATTCCTTCTTGAATATTTCTTTTGAGATTCTTAATGAACATTGATGCAACATCTGCACTTGTTTCAGACTCAGAAACATCCAAAATCGCTGCGCTATCAGTTGGTCTGTACCCATACACGTAAAGATAAATTCGTATAATGTGTTCAAATCCAATTTCGTGATACTTAGGATTCAAAGATATAACCCTTGTTGGAGTTGTTATATAACCAACATACGACTTGCTTAAAGGAAGAATATTGTTCAGTTTTTCTTCTCTGGTCCAGCTAATCGCATACTTTTTAGTAAACTCTTCAAAAAAAGCAATTTCTTCTTGTTGGACAGTAATAATGTTTTGTTCAGCAGACTCCATTATTTCCATAGCATATCTCCTCATTCTCCAAATTCAGCAGAGAATGAAGCCATGAAATCATCTAAATCTTGTATTCCATCGGACAGGTTTTCTCCGACAATTGATCCAATGGTACTCGCATTATTAAAGCTGTATTCTCTTAATGTTGGTAACAAGACAAAATTAAATTGGTTTTTAAAATCATTTGCTTCCCAAATATATTTACCTGACTCATTAGCCTTCGGAATAAAATAGGACTGGCCTAAAATAAGCTCTGGGTCTTTTAAAGTGTCAATAATTCTCTGATTAATCTGTTTTAAAATATTTCCCAAATCAAAGTCTTGGAATATAACTTCCTCAGATAAGAAGTCATAGTTTGGTAAAAGAGGTACAAATGCAAATCTTCTTCTTATCGCTAAATCCAAGAAAGCAATATTTCTATCACTTGTATTCATCGTTGCCACAATATACAAATTGTGTGGAATTGAGAGAGTTCCTACATCTTCATATTCTTTTGACAAACTCACTTCATAATTCCTGTCCAAAGCAAGAATTGATTCTCCAAATATTTCTGCAATATTTCCACGGTTCAATTCGTCAATCACCAGCAAATATTTATTTGATTTATCTGGATCACTCTTAACCTTCTGAACGTATTTTAAGAACACTCCCTGTTTAGTAGTGACGTATGTACCTCCATCTTCTGATCTAAGAACTTCAGCACCAATAAAATCTTCGTATGAATAATTTGCATGAAACTGTATTGTTAAGCTATCCGCAAATTCCCCACTTTCTGTAAGAGTTTTTGTATATCTTGATTTTCCGACACCTGGCACTCCTGTTAGCACAATTTGTTCTTTATTCATCAAAATATCAAAAATATCGCTGTCGCTAGGATTATCACCATTTAATGCCAAGTAATGTGCCACTGTATCCTTATCATAGACACTAACTTGGGCATCTTCAGGTGCTGAAATCGCATTAACCTCAGGCATCTTTGTTGCGTCAAAATCGAACTGATTTCTCACTTCCTGCCCCGTAATACTGTCTGTATCTGGAATTAAGCGATAATTTGAAATATCATCCTCAAACAACCAAAGGAAATCATTTTTTGTTATTTTAAAATACTTCTTGATTGCTTTATCCAATACTCTTGAAAACTGCTTCTCATTTGGTATTGAATCGAACTCAAATGAGCTAAAACGGAAAGTCCAAGCTGCTAATTTAGATAATGATATTTTTTGACCCTTTAAATATTTTTCATCAATCAAATCCTTATAATTACTTCTAAGAGTAAGTTTTGAATCTACATCATTAAAAATAGGGACATTGATATTCTTCTTCTCAACAGTATCTTTCATTCTTCCGGGAATTTTATTAAATTCAGTTCCTGGTTGATAAAAGGCCAACTTTCTAAAAGCAGTTGGAAACATAACTCCTTTTGAGCTACACATTTCTTCAGAATCAAATAATCCACCAAGCAACCATAAAGAATTTAACTCTTCCTCCTTTTGCTCAACAGTTAAAGCACTGTTTAAAAATGTTACAGGGTAAGACGCGCTCACTCCCATATGCTTAGCCATTAAGAACAAGAACAGCATATCATCGGTATCAAATCCTGCATTTTTAAAGTATTCTATTGATTCATTAACCTGGTCTTTTTTTATGTAATATTTCATTTATTTTTCCTCCTCAAAAGCTTGCTTGTAAATAGCATTTGCTATCACCTCTGCAAGATGACAAGGTACAGCATTTCCTATTACTTTATACATTGCTACTATATTTTTAGTTGTATCATCAATAAATTTAAAGTCATCCGGGAACGTTTGAATTCGTGCAATTTCTCGAATCGTATAACGTCGATTCTCTGTTGGATGTGTTATTCCACAGTTTTCCGGCTGAGCAGATGCTGTAATCGTTCCGTTTATTTCATCTCTGCTAAAGCGTCTATAAAAATTTGGAGCATGATATCTTTTCATATCATCTCTAATTCTTTTGAATCTCGGAGAAAGATTCTCATATGGAATACTCTTCCACGAACCTCCTTCTGGAATCTGCTCAACCATATTTTGTGCCTGTGGAGAATATGGCCAAAAAGTCTGATTTGGTACATCCGCAGGAATGTCTAAAATATGTCGTAACGTAAGCTTGCTTTTATCACTCTGAACAGGTGGAAATTCAAATGTCTTTCCGAGATCCTTTCTCAAAGCTACTAGTATCATACGTTCTCTATTTTGTGGAACTCCATAATCTGATGCGTTTACAACCTTGTAATTGACGAAATAGCCCAGTCTTTCTAAGTCCTCCTTAATTACATCAATTAATTTTTTTCCGCTCTGGTGTTTGGAAGACATCAAACCTTTAACATTTTCAAACAATACTGCTCGTGGTTGCTTATGTTCTATAATTCTCAAACACTCGAGATACAATTCACCTCTCTCGTCATAAACGCCCCTACGATTACCAGCATTTGAAAATGGCTGACATGGAAATCCAGCAGTTAAAATGTCACAATCCGGAATATCATCTACAGGTACCGCAGTTATATCTCTTCCATCAATTTCGCCTAGATTGAGTCTAAATACCGCTTGGGCATCTTCATCAAAGTCATTTGCCCATACTCTAGAATATCCTGCATCTTCAAATCCTTTGTCCATTCCACCACAGCCAGAAAACAATGACACCAGTCTTGGTGAGTATGTTTTATGTTCAAGTTGAATCTCCGTTTTCTCACTTTCCCTTTCCTTTACTGAACCCAGTCCTTTTAATTCCACCACAGCATCCAAATCACACTGAAGGGTTTCACATATTTTAAGTAAGGTTGACATACTTACATTCTTATCCTTTCCCATATTCGCAATGGCATTTGTTGATAATTTTGCCATTGTTCTAAGATCTTCTTTAGACATTCCCTTTTCCAAAAGAGTATGCCATAAAGGTTTGTAACTAATTTGCATTTATTCACTCCTTAATCTATGTTTCAGCAGTTTCATTTAAATCAAACCTAGTCGAATTATTATACCACGAAATTTGAGCTTTATCAAGATACTCTATCGTTTTACAATTCCGTGAATGCTCATATTCTGTATACCAATATGAAACCGAGCACCTATTGAACCCCTCTAGGGTTCAAATCCTTGTTATCCACTCCCTAGTGTCAACCCTACCGAGTAGACCAGTTCCCACTTGGTTATTTTCAAGCACAAAAAAGGACTTCCACAACGACTTCATATACCTTGTAACGATAGCCCTTGAGAAAGTCCTTTGTTTTCTACACTATATTTATTTATTAGGGTTCACCTTTGACATCAATACTACCGTCTCGACTGTTGTTTCGTTGTCCCAACTCATTTCCTCTATCTCCTTTCCATTAAAATAGACAGGAAATCTGAATTTAATGTGCTTCAAGAAACGGCCATCCGGCTGCTCTTGCTCGTATATATCAACTCGTTCAATGAAGCTGTTAAGAAACTCTTTCTTTTCAGCATCCGTGAACTTATCATACAGTTTATCAAAATACAGAAGAAATTGATAGATGTTGTCACCGGAAATTTTCTGCTGACGCACATTATAGATTCTGGTTTCCACTTCCTCAATTTCTTCTTCCACAGAATCAATATCATCATACAGCTTATACAAGCGTTCTTCCATATCCTGATACTTGCGGTCATAATGCTTGTCTGTTACATCAAGACTGTCCATCTGCTGTCCCAACTTTGCTTTTGCTCCGTTTAGCTGATGAAGTTTCTTACGAAGCTGTTCCAGTTCGGTTTCCAATTCTTCTGTATCAATTCTGGAACCAATCTTCTGACGGATTGCCTGTTCAAACTTCGGGTTTGTAACCAGTTTTCTGATCACTTCTTCTACCGCAGCGTCCACCATTTCCTGTTTCCACTGTCGTCTGTATCCGCATTTATGACCATTTACCGTAGTACGGTGTTTGCAATGATAATAATAATAATCCTTATATAAGGTTCCGTCTTTTTTCTTCTTACGATTTACATTGCCGTACATCGCAGCCCCGCACACAGGACAACGAAGAATACTGGAAAGGATGTTTTCATGTTCCTGATTATAAATTTTCTCGCTTTTGACACCTGTTTCCTGACGTTTCCTTTGTGCCATCTGCCATACTTCTTCCGAAACAATTGCTTCATGTACTCCATCATAAACCGGGTAATCGTCCTGTTTCACAATATGATACTGATTACGGGTTCCTGCAATCTTTTCATTCTTACGGCGACCATAAGCGAGTTTTCCACAATAAACCGGATTGTCTAAAATTGACTTGATAAAATGTGCTGAAAACATATCCAGCGTGTTATTCTGGCGCTTTTTCTTTACATAGCCATGCTCATTCAAATACGTTGCAACTGCAGATGCTCCCATTGTTGTATTCACATACTTATCAAAAATAATGCGAATCACATCGACTTCATCATCTGCAATATATAAATAACCATCTACCAGCTTATATCCATAAGGAGCAAAACCGCCATTCCATTTTCCCTCACGAGCCTTCTGTCTGCGCCCCTCCATAGTCTGAACAAGGATATTTTCACGCTCAATTTCCGCAACCGCAGATAAGACAGAAATCATCAATTTCCCGCTGTCTTTGGAACTGTCTATGCCATCTTCTACACAAATCAGATTGACCCCAAAATCCTGCATACGCTGTAAGGAACTAAGTACATCGGCTGCATTTCTTCCGAATCGGGAAAGTTTGAATACAAGGACAAATTCAACCTTATCTTTGCCTGACTCAATATCTTTCAGCATTTGCAAAAATTGTGGACGACCTTCTATGTTCTTACCGGATTTTCCCTCATCAGAGTATTCACCCGCAACTACCATATCCTGAAATTCCGCATACTTTTTCAGCTTATCTTTCTGTGCATCCAAACTATATCCATCTACCTGCATCGAGGTAGATACTCGTGTGTATATGTAACATCTTCTTGTTTTCAATTCCTAACCACCTCCATCCATAGGGTGATATGTAATTGTGCCACGGCCTGTGGCACTTTTTACTCCAATTCTTTTTCGATTTCTTCAATAGACGGCAAGCTGCTTTTCAGTTCTTCCGGAAGTGCTTTTACCATCTGGTTTTTCCATTCTGCTACGCCAATTGGATTCTGGTATCCTGCAAGAGAATACTCAACTACCGTCTGATTTTTACCTTTAACCAAAAGCAATCCGATAGTCGGATTATCACTCGGATGACGCAGAATATCATTTACAACATTCTGATACATATTGAGCTGACTGATGAAACCGGGCTCAAAATCACAAGCTTTCAGTTCAATTACCACATAACAGCGAAGTTTCAGATGATAGAACAAAAGATCAATATAAAAGTCATCTCCGCCCACTTCCAGATGTACCTGTCTGCCTACAAACGCAAATCCCTGTCCCAACTCCAAAAGAAAGTTCTGGATATGCTCTGTCAGCTTACGTTCAATCTCAACCTCTCGCCTTGGCATATCAGTACCAAGGAAATCAAACAGATACGGATCTTTGAAAATCTGATTTGCCATATCGGAATCCGCAGGTGGTAAAGCAACAGGGAAGTTATTGACACTTTTTCCTGTACGTTCAATCAATTTGCTCTGAATCTGCAAATCCAGAATCGTACTGCTCCAACCGTTTTCGATGGTTTTATGTGCATACCAGATTCGTTCTTCCTGTGTATCCAATTTGTCAAGCAACATACGATTGGTACGCCATGGAATTTGTGCCACGACCCGTTGCACAATTTCAAAATCCGGCCAGCACTCTGCGAATTTTCTCATATACTTAATATTTCTTGGAGAAAAGCCGGACATATCCGGAAACGCATCTTTCAGGTCTTTTGCCATGCGGTCAATGACTTTGGCTCCCCAGCCTTCTTCCTCCTGCTTTTGCAGAATAGCTTTACCAATATTCCAATAGAGACAGATCATACTGGAATTTGCATTCAGTACAACCTTTAATCTCTGGTTCTCAATTTCTTTTTTGATTGCTTCTATAAAATCCAAATAACTATCACTCATTTCAGAAAGATTTGGAGCAACAGGGAAAATCACTCCATCTTTATCTTTCCCCATACGTTTTCTGCTATCCATGATTGCTGCCTCCCATTATATTCCATATGGCATATATCGAATTACTGTTTCAATTATTTGTCCCAACTTAATTATACCATTGATTTTCAGTTTTTCAATATATTCAAAATATAAAAAATGGATGCCGACATTTTCGACACCCATTTACGCTGACTTTGTATCTTCTGTTTTAGTTCTTGCCCCACCATCTTCATCTGCATTGATCTCATCGAGGAGCTCTTGCCCGTATTTCTCAATCATACGAGCCAGAAAATCCACACATCGTTCAAATGCTATATTCTGTTCCATGAGCCCCTCCTTTCAAATCACTTACCTATGCTCTTTCGTAGACTTGAAAGCCGTGCTATAATATTTAGCAGAACGCTTCCATCAATCTACACTCATTTTAGAACAAACAGTCTAAAGCTTCATTGAGCGTGGATTGAGCGTAAATTGACTATTTTTGAAGGAAGGCTGTCTATGGAATATTTAGATTTCAGTTCAGTCATCACCACCATTCGTAACTATATCAGTGATGCCCACAGTATGAATCAGATTGACATGATGTACCAGTTGTTTGTCAGCTTTTTAAGTTCAGACGAATCTCTGGATTTTGATTTTGATAATGGTCTGGTATGCCGTTGGTTCAATGGACAAGCAAAAATCAGTCCTCGTATCACCAGGTATTATATGGATAACCACAATCGAAACCGACTCGCTGCTGATATGCACAGAAATGTGCTTCCGTTGATGTATGACAGTACTATGGCGGTGCAAGAGATTTATAACATTCTGGTGCAGGATACAACCATATCAGATAAAACCAAGGCTCGGCTTCTCGAGAATTATCCTTGTGAAACAGAAATGGATGAAGCAGTATTTCTAACTTCTGCTTTATGCTTTGGCATGGAACGTACTTTTGTAAAGCGAGATGTAAATACTAAGAATCTGTTATCTGCTGGAAATCTTTCTCCGGCCGTGAAAGATTTTATCTACGATGGCGGTACCCCAAAGCCATGCCGTCATTTCTGTGGACGAGACAATGAACTTGTAACTTTACATCAGTTGTTATGTAGTCATGGAAAGGTATTTCTGCAAGGTATCGCCGGCATTGGTAAAAGTGAATTGGCAAAGGCTTATGCTAAAATTCATAGCAAAGAATACACAAATATTTTGTACCTTTCCTACACTGGCAATTTAAAACAAGATATTTCAGATATGGATTTTGCAGATGATCTGCCGGATGACGACAATGAAGAACGGTTCCGCAAACATAACCGTTTTCTGCGTACATTGAAAGAGGACACCTTATTTATCATTGATAATTTTAATACTACAGCATCGCAGGATGGTTTGCTGTCGGTTGTGATGAAATATCGCTGCCGTATTCTGTTTACTACCCGAAGCAGCTTTAACAACTATACTTTCATGAATCTGGAAGAAATTGGGGATACAGATGCTTTGATTAAACTGATGGGCTGCTTCTATTCCGATGCTGAAAAGAATCGCACGATTTTGGAGCAAATCATCCAAACAGTACACAGTCATACTCTTGCTGTAGAAATGTCAGCCCGTTTGTTGGAAAGTGGAATTATGGAGCCGTTGCTCCTGTTAAAGAAGCTAAAAGAAGAAAAAGTCGCCCTGGATGCCACCGATACTATCGGTATCTCCAAAGACGGCAAAAGTCGCAAGGCGACCTATTATGACCACATTCACACGTTGTTCTCTCTGTATCAGCTTTCAGAAGCAGAAACAGATATTATGAGAAACCTTGCGTTGGCTTCGTTTTCCGGTGTTCAAAACAGATTGTTTGCGAACTGGTTAAAGCTGCATGATATGAATACTGTCAATGATCTGATTGAAAAAGGCTTCATCAAGGCAATGGAAGGTCGTATGATTGCCCTTCATCCAATGATGCAGGAAGTGACAATGGAAGAAACAAAACCTTCTGTGCAGACTTGTCACACCTTATTGGAAAGCTTACAGCAGATTTGTCTGCGTCATGGAGAAGAAGTTTCTTATTATAAACAGTTGTTCCAGACCATTGAATTTGTGATAAATCAGATTGAAAATGATGATATGCCGGTATATCTTCGTTTCTTGGAAGATGTGTTCCCTTATATGGAGAATTACCGCTATTATCAGGGGATGGAATTGGTTATAAATAAACTGTCTGACTTGCTCAAGGACAAGGCTGTAGGCTCTATTGCTGACCGGGCATTGCTGCTCAGTTATCAGGCAGCTTATGAGAAGAAACCAGATAAAGCAATCAAGATGCAGAAAGATGCCATTGCAATGATTCCGAAAATGACTTCGGAGAATGCGTTGCTCCTGTCCAATCTGTATGCAAATCTTGGCGGTATGTATAAAATGAATGGCAAGCTGGAACTTGCTAAAGAAAATATGGAACAGGCAATCAGAATCATAGATGAGTATGGTCTGGCCTATTACCATGATAGCATTGTGCAGATTACAAACTATGCTGTATTGCTTACGGATATGGGACAGCCTGATGTTGGTTTGTCTGCTCTGCGAAAGCTCTGCCGTGTAATTCGAGAATATAATTCTGATACTGGTCTGGATTATGCAAGTGTTCAAGAAGCGATGGGAAATATCAGCCTGACTATGGGAGAAATTTCGCAGGCAACTTCATATTTCCAGAAAGCTATGGAAATCTATGAAACAGTATTTGAGTTTGAACCTGATATGATTGAAGCAAAGAAACAGGAACTGCTTGGAACGTATGCGCAAGCCGGATTATACTTAGGCGAAAAATTATTGACCAAAGAAGGGGATATATAACTATATGAACAATTTACTCGTTGGAAATGGTATAAACATTCAATTTAATAAAACTGATTATACTACGCAACAAATAGTATTGAGAATTCTAAAAAATTGTGATAGAGATGATTTTCCATCACATATCATTGTGAATTTCCCGTACCTGTTAAAAAATTATATAGGGCAATTATTTTTAGAAGCAAGAGATATTTTGGAGGACAAATACGATAATTTTACAAATTGTACTGCAGAAGATGAATCTTTGAAGTCTTTCAAAAAACAATATGCAGATAAAATTGATACATTACGAATAACTGATATAGGATTTGAAGACTATTATTTAATTCATGATTTAGTATGCCACAAGACCAATACTCAAAATCCCGAGCAATACTATGTCAGGGAAGCTCTGAGAGTTGCTTATCTATATGCAATATATAATGATGGTAAACTTAATACCTTGTATCAAGAATATCCGGAAAAATTCATCACCTATTTAGAGGCGTTCGACAACATATTTACTACAAACTATGATGCAAATCTCGAATTAGCAACACATAAACCGGCATACCATATTCATGGGCAATTTGATAAGAAAAGTGATGTGTATCTTCTCGATTCATTCAGAAACCAACTTCCCGATGCACCAATAAAAGAAATAGAAATTGATGAGAATTATTTCTATTTGTATTCAAACGCTTTGACAACACATTGTGGCGCATACAAAGAATTACAGATCAAACAAATTCCTCAAGCAAATAGTGCTGTTGAAAAAATGGCAATAGCCTATAATAATGACCCCAAAATCAAACAGGATGTTGATAGTTGGACGCTTAAATCGAATAAGTTGACTGCAAATATGGGATATGCCATTCAGCTTAAAGCCGCTAATCCTTCATTAACTTTTTCTGATAATTATCATTTTGATACTTTCAAAAATATTACGGGGACATTAGAAATATTAGGATTATCTCCGTGGAATGATTTTCATATATTTGAATCAATAAATGCATCTAATATTGACGAATGTGTCTACTATTACTTTAACGAAAGTGATTGTGACATGATTAAAGAATTACTTCCGACACTTAATGCTCAAGGGAAAATTCGATTTTTATCTGTAAAAACTTTTTGGGAGGATTGTTATGAAAAATAAAATAGTATTCAAATCTCAGAAAGATTTCGTGAAATGGGTAACTGTATCGAATATGTTTGCTAAAAGCAGGATTATGCCCATGGTTGCATTAAAGCAGTTTAATTCATTAAAAGCCAACCAGCGAACAAACATTAAGAAAGCTTTTGAAGAATATGACCAAAAGCGACGAATAAAAATTCCGAAAGGTGAAATTGATTCTGCATGGACAATATCAGTAATGGTAGATGCACACATTATTGCGACAGAATATAATGTTGATCCATTAACTGTGATAATGTGTCTTAATTCACCTTGTAAAATAAATGAACGAATTGTCATTAAATAAACAATTGTAGCTCTGTGTAATAGCAGAGCTATTTTTTATTCCACAGATAAATTTTGCTCAATTTCCGCTCAATCCACGCTCAATGTGTTTTGCGCCCTCTTTCAATAGAATGAAATTGCAATGAAAACAGCACCAAATCAGAAAATCCGGTGCTACTTCAACGCAAATCTACTGAAAGGGGCATTTTTTATGAACACGAACAAGCACAAGGAGGTACAGACCAAATGAGAGAACTGAACAACATCAAAATCATTGCTGTGGATCACGGCTACGGCAACATCAAGACCGCAAACACAGTTACCCCTACCGGAGTGACCGCCTATGAAACCGAGCCGATCTTCTCCGGCAACATTCTGGAATATGGCGGCATCTATTACCGCATCGGAGAAGGTCACAAGGAATTTATCGCAGACAAGGCTGTGGATGAGGACTATTACCTTCTGACGCTCATGGCGGTTGCCAGAGAACTGAATGTATACGGCATCCGTGAAGCAGATGTTCATCTGGCTGCCGGTCTGCCACTGACCTGGATTCGCAAACAGCGTGAAGATTTCCGAAGCTATCTGCTCCGCAACAAGGAAGTGAACTTCCGTTTTAATGGCAACGATTATTACATTCGATTTGTCGGATGCAGTCTTTTCCCGCAGGGATACCCTGCCATCATCAATCAACTGGGAAATTTCAAGGGAACGAATCTTTTGGCAGACATTGGAAACGGCACCATGAACATTCTGTATATCAACAATAAAAAGGCGGTAGAGAGCCGCTGTTGGACAGAAAAGTTCGGTGCCAACCAGTGCATGATTGCCGCTAAGAATGCGGTACTGGACAGCTTCGGCGTGAAAATCGAAGAATCTACTGTTGAGCAGGTACTTCGTTTCGGAACTGCTGATATCAGCAAGCCCTATCTGGACTGTATTACCTCCGTGGCTAAGCGATATGTGGCTGATATTTTTGCTACGCTTCGCCGCTATGAATACAATCCGGATCTGATGCGACTGTATATCGTTGGTGGTGGCGGCTGTCTGGTCAAGCATTTTGGACAGTACGATGAAAGCCGAGTGACTATTCTGGATGATATTTGTGCGACAGCCAAAGGTTATGAATATCTCGCCTCTATGAGCCTTCGCAGGAAGGAGTAAGCCATGAGCGAGAATATCCGCAGCACAAATCTTCGCTTCAATCTGGAAAAGGACACCCAGAAGCGAGCATGGCAGTATCTTCAGAACATGGACAAGCAGCAATTCAAATCCTACAGCAATGTGATTGCCGTAGCTCTGGTGGATTACTTTGACCGCTATTATCGCAGTCAGGATGATCCTTACTTTGAAACCAGGGAACGTGAGGAACGATTTGTGAATCAGATTATTTCCTCTGTAGAAAGCGCCATGGAGAAAACACTTCCGGTATTTCTTGCAGGCTGTATGGTGGGAATGTCGCAAGTGCCGGTTGGAGCCGTTTCGGTCACACAGCAGGAACTGGATGAGGAAGTGGATTGGGATTTTCTTGGAGAATAAGTTTGCTCCAAGCTGATCTCACAGAAGGGAGGTGAACACATGACACAATTTCTAACACAAAGCAGTCCGATACCGCCGTATATGGCGTTCCCAAGATTTTTACTGGACAAGGATGGCCTAAATGAAACTGCAAAAATTCTCTATACGATTTTGCTCGACCGAGCAAGGCTGTCCCAGAAAAATGACGGATGGACAGATGAACAAGGTCATGTGTTCATTTTCTTCCCCATCAAGAGCCTGGCAGAAACCATGCACAAGAGTGAAATGTCTGTCAAAACCGCATTGAATGCTCTGGAGAAAGAAAATCTGATCGCCCGTAAACGTCAGGGAGCAGGTTTTCCAAACAGGATATACGTTAAATATCCACCGGAAGCATTGAATCAAACGGACAGAATTTTTTCCGTAAAACAGACAGAAAACTGTCCTACAGATGGACAGAAAACTGTCTCTGTGACAGACAGAAAACTGTCCAGTAGTAATAAAGAGAAGAACAATATAAAAAGAACAAATTCAGAGAGTAAGGATGACCGCACCGCTTATGGCTCTTATCAAAATGTTTTCCTGAGTACGGAAGAACTGAAGGCTTTGAAGGACGAGGTTCCTCATTATCAGGAATACATTGAAAAGCTGTCCAGCTATATGGCATCCAGCGGAAAACAGTATTCCAGTCACGCAGCCACCATACGAAGCTGGGCATTGCGTGACCATCCTGCTCCTGTCAAACGAACCTATGAATGTAAGGAGGATGAAAGCCTATGAGACCAATCAATAACGCCGTGGATGAATTATTTCAGCCGAGAGAGCTTGCAGAGGATGAATATTTGAACGAAGCTGACGGACTGATGTATTGTTCCAAATGCCACACTCCCAGACAGCACCGAATTGAATTGAAGGAACGAGTATTCCTTCCTACGGTTCGATGCCGCTGTCAGCAGGAAATATACGACAAAGAAGAAGCCGAACGCAAGCATCAGGAATTTCTCATTCAGGTGTCACGCTTGAGGACAAACGGATTGCAGGACAAATCCCTGCATGATTACAACTTTTCCAATGATAAAGGCTACAATCCGGAAATGCAGAAAGCCCATGAGTATGTGTCCCATTGGGAAGAAATGAAAGCGAACTCGTTAGGACTGCTTCTCTGGGGAGATGTGGGAACCGGTAAATCCTTTTTCGCTGGCTGCATTGCAAATGCCCTGTTGGACAAAGGTATTCCGATTCTGATGACCAATTTTTCCAGAATCCTGAATACGCTGACCGGAATATATTCCGATGACAGAAACCAGTTCATTGACAGTTTTAATAAATACAGTCTGCTGATTATTGATGATCTGGGAATTGAGCGAAGTTCGGAATTTGCTTTGGAACAGGTATTCAATGTGATTGACAGTCGATACCGAAGCAAGAAACCACTGATTGTAACCACCAATCTAACTTTGGATGAGTTGAAACATCCGAAAGATCTGGCAAGAGCCAGAATTTATGACCGAGTATTGGAGCGTTGTGTTCCTTTGAAAATCAACAATCAGAATATCCGAGAGTTGAACGCAGCCGCCAATATGCAGGAAGCACGAAAAATATTAAATTCCGGTACTTAAATTCACAGCCGATGGTGCGGAACAATTCGCCTGTCAGTACACAGATAACTTATAACTTGCAAAACGAATTGTATCTGCACCATCTACACCGGATTACAGTACCACACCGATACCAGGAGATTTTATGGCAAATAACAGACCTATGACTGAAGATGAAAAGAAATTATTGCAGGCACAGCACAGAATGGAAGCGATTGAAGCACGCAACCGCCAGAAAGAGCGAAAGGCAAGAACCAGACGATTGATCCAGATGGGAGCCGTATTGGAAAGCGTGTTCCCGGAAGTTCAGACTATGGAGCTTGATGATGTGAAGATGGAGCTGAAAAGACGATTGAAGGCATAAGCCTTGGCAGCTTCGCTGCTATCCCGAAGGGCGCACTTACTCACCACCCATAAAATGGGCGGTGGTATCCCCTTCGGGGTCGTGCGCTCTGCGAGGCTTTGCGGCTCCGTTGGAGCCTTATGTACAATGCCACACTTGCTGTCATTGTCCACGCAGTTTCCGCAAGTACAAACGATACTGCGTTTGTAATCAGGGGTACAAATTGTACCCTACCTTGCGCTAACTGCCTGCGAAAATCTGCCACTACACAAGGTACGCCCTTCGGGTGCGGCAGTTTTATCGCAGAGATAGGCGCAGCATTCACCGCACCTATTTTCTTTTTCAAAAAAGAAACAAAAATTGTGCTGCGGCACAGGAAGGAGGAAAATAGTGAACTATTTCCATTTAGAAGCAAAAGTTGTGAGTCGTGGCGCAGGCCGTTCTGTGATAGCAGCTGCCGCTTATGCATCCTGTTCCCGACTCTACAATGATTATGACGGACTTACCCATGACTACACCAGAAAGCACGGGTGTCTGTATAGCGAAGTCTTTCTTCCGCAGTATGCACCAGAAGAATGGAAGGACAGACAGCTACTCTGGGAAGCTGTCGAGTCCGTAGAAAAGACAAAGGACAGCCGACTGGCGAGAGAGCTTGTGGTTGCTTTGCCATCAGAACTGTCTTTGGATGACTGGAAAAGTATGCTGAAGCGTTTTGTTCGTGAGCAAGGCATTGACCTTGGAATGTGTGCGGATGTGAACATCCATGATCCGTACCCTCCGGGGCATAATCCTCACAGCCATATTCTTTTCACCATGCGTCCCTTAGATGAACACGGCAAGTGGCAGACAAAGACTCAGAAAGAATACCTTTGCAAGCGTGGCGGCGAAGAACGTGGTTTTACTGCTGATGAGTTCAAGACCGCCAAAACACAGGGGTGGGAGAAACAATATATGTATCAGTTCGGGGAGAAAAGGCAGTATTTAACCCCATCTGAAGCTGAGAAAATTGAGGGATGTATCAGGACGTCAAAGACCCCTAAAAGCACCCGCTATGGGAGACAAAACCCACTTACAGCACTTTGGAACAGCGAAGAACAGATATTTGCATGGCGCAAGAGCTGGGAAATGATTGTCAATGAAGAACAGGAACGCCATGGTATTGCTGACCGTGTAGACTGTCGCAGTCATGCCGCCAGAGGACTAACTGAACAGCCAACCGTACACGAAGGATACCACGCAAGAAAACTGGAATCCATGGGAATTGTTTCTGACCGCTGCGAACTGAACCGCCAGATCAGGGCAGATAACAAACTCCTGCGTGAACTGAAAAAACAGGTGCAGAAGCTGATGAAAGCAGTCAAAGAAAATATTCCTGCCCTCGCTTCTGCATTGGAAACTCTGCGTGACAACATGATTTTTCTTCAGTATCAGTTGATCGTGAATACTTCTCAGCAGGAAGCTGTCACTTCCCAGAAAAACCTTTTGGCTGATATACTGGCTGAATACAAAAATGTTAAGGCAGAATTCAAAGCCAAGACCGCTGAGAAAAAAGAGCTGATTGCAGAACAGAAAAACTGTGGGATTCATTTCATTCGTGCAAGTAAGCTGGGTGAACAGATTGCAGCTCTGACCGAAGATATTGAAGAATTGAAATTCCAAAAGGCTGGATTGCTTTCTCAGCTTAATTGTCAGGATAACGGCATTGCTGCCAGAAAGCAGAATCTAAAAAAGATGGAGAACGCTCTGGAAACCTTGGAACAGCAGCGTGCTGCCCTGTCTGAACAGAAAGAAGCTGATAAGACAGAGTTTCTTGAAATCCGAGATGGTATCGCACCCGAAAATATGGATGCAGTTATGCAGGAACGTGAAAAACTCCGTCCTGATGGCAGAGTTGGTTTAGTACGAAAATTGTATGAAAAATACAAGAATAAATACAGTTCTGCTACTTTCGATGAAGCCAACAGGCAGATTGATGCCGAATTGAAAGAACAGCCAATTCAGAAGAAAAAGCGTTCTATCAGCGAACAGCTGAAAATGCCGAAACAAGAAACCCCACAACCAAAGAAGCAAAAGAAGAAAGAATACGAGCGATAATTGAAAACACGGCTGTTACTTCCGAAAGGTAGTAGCAGCCGTATCCCTCATTTGTTTTTGTATTTGTCTATAATCTCCCTAAATTTTGGATGTTCTCGAAGGTATGCACATTGTGGATCAGTTTCTAATCCATTGAGAAGAACTGGTATCAACTCATGGGATTGTATAGCTTTGGTTTCGGGTGCCATCCTGTGATACAGAACGGAATCAGTTAATGACCAATGTGTAGTGAGCGCTTCAAGCATTTGTTCCAGTAAATGAAGCGTTGCATCTGCATTTTGCTTTTGTTCCAAAATCTGATAAGAAGCAATATATCGGTTGTATTCCCACATATCAAATACATCTACCATGGAACTTGATTTTTCGGCAATTTTACAAGCAGATTCTGTGTTTCCGGAAGCTAATTCAGCATCTATCAATTTCGTTAGGAGCATCTGAACTCTGGTAATTTCTTTGAATAATGCCTTTTCCAGTTCTAATGCAGCCAATTCTGCTTTTTGTTGTTGCATATAAATAGATACCTGAAGCATAAGTTTATCCGGCAATGTGCTAATCAGGTCAGTTTTATCTTGAATTGTATCAAGAACCTCTTGTGCAGCATCTGTTTTGCCCTTACGAATATAGCGGTTAACTCTCATATAGTTAGCACTATTTCGTATCTTTTCATCATTGCTCTCAGCCAGATGTAAATACCAGTCTGAAATCTTTGTATCAAGGCTATCGATGGGTAAAGTATCATCGGCTGTCTGCAAAAGTATGGAATCCAAAATAATCGTGATGTTGAGAAGAAGCAGTTCGTTGTGTGGGTATTCGTGTATCTTTGCTTCAGCAGCATCAAATGCAGAAAGAATATCATTCCTTGCTTGTTTGGCGAGCTCGTTGCAGAAAAATCCAATTTCCTGTTCAGACAGATCCTCACTAAAACAAAACAATGTATTCAAATCAATTTTCAAAAGTCTGGCTAATGGAGGAAGAAGGCCAATATCAGGGCTTGTGATACCTTTCTCCCATTTGCTGACAGCGGGAGTAGAAACACCGAGATAATCAGCAACCTGTTCCTGTGTTAATCCAAGTAGCTTGCGCTGCTCTTGGATGACTATGTTCATAGGCATATCTTAATCTCCTTTGAGGATATTACAAAAAGCTCTTTGTTGTCTTTATTATAGCAAGCTGATATTCATAGCACAATCGAGCAGTTGTTAATCATGGAGATAAAAACTTAACCACAAGTTAAAAGCCACGGCTTTCACTCTGATATGGAGTGCAGTCATGGCTCTTTCTAAATGATGTAAAAGGGCGATAGCATTTTATGCTGTCATCCCTTATATTTATTGCAAAACCAGATTGAAGCGATGGATACAGGCCACTCTCTTTACGGTTGACTATTTCGACTGGTTTTGCTGTTTAGCTTTTTCTTGATTATAAACATAATAATCATATAAATAAGGCACACTATTACTCCAGAAACTGTCATTTTCAAAAGACCGATATGCCATGCGATTTGAAGTCGTGCCAGATAATAATCAGGGACTGCTCCGTTTAGAAGTACAGGTATGCCAACTTTCAATACAGGTAAACATGCCCCAAACAGGAAGCTGATGATTGCACCCAAAACAAAATTCATTTTTTGATATATGTTTATTTTTTTCAGATAATCAATCTCTTGCATTTTTGTAGCATTATTCCTGTTGGCTGAATTACTTAATTCTGCTTTAAACGTCCGGTATTCATTCTGACAATTTTGGCATTCTTCCAAATGCTTTTTAATAAATGAATTTGTTTCCTCGGATGTCAAATCATCCATGTATAAAGGTAGTAAATCATTGACTATATTGCACTGCAATTCTTTATTCATTTTTCTTCATCTCCTCAAATATTCTTTTTTTTCCACGATAAAAATTAACACGAGCCCAATTTTCACTTTTGCCTATTATTTCACCGATTTGAGCGAAAGATATTTCTCCAATCAACCGTAAATACATAACTTCCCTCATCGGTTCATCAAGATTATGTAGCGACTTCAATATCTCTACATTTTCCCACTGGATAAATAGTTCATCTTCAGCAGAAGAAATTGTCAACATGTCTTCATAATTTGATAAATCTTCAAATGATTTATTGTCTCTTAAATACTTGAGCCAAAGATTTTGAGCAATACCACAAAGCCATGTCAATACACTGCTATTTCCTTTAAACTTGTTAATACTATTTACAGCGCAAAAGAAAGTTTCCTGTGTTAATTCTTCTGCAAGTTCATGGTTACATGTTTTACTTAGTAGAAACGTATAGACCTTTTTTGAGTGGTTTTGGTATATTTCTTCCATTGATTCCATCGTACTTCCTCCTTTCTGCTAAGTTAGTACCCGGAAATCATCATTCGTTACACATAAATAAATAATTTGTAGAGCTTTGTATTTCCTTATGTGCATTTTAGTATATAAGCATAAATTTTTCTACAAAATCCCTTTTCATTCTCCAAAAGAGATGATATCTTCAGAATCGAGAAGGAGGGAATTCATCACTCCCTCCTTCTCGATTTAACAACATATCAATTCATTCAAAACAATTTCCTCTGCCGCATTTCGGATGTTATTGCAAGCACCAACCCATGCCATCTGATCACGAGCCTTTAATGCTTCGTTTATGCCCTGCTGCTCCTGCATTTGCAGGGTCAACAGTTCCATTCTTTGATTAGCGGTATCATCCACCTCATTCAGATGTTTGACCAGTTCTCCATCCAGCAAAAGTGTGTTGTACAGCATCTTATGGTGTTCTTTCAGATAGCGCAGACGCATTCTGCCGTACTTTCCGTAATGCGGTTCTTCCTCCGGAAGTTCCAAATCCGGATAATACATTCCATCTGCTCCGAGCGTATATGTACCGCCCATTTCTTCGAATAATGACTTCATATGCTATTCCTCCTTGAAATCAGCAATGACCTTTAGATCATCGCAAAATGTTCAAGAGCAGCTCGGATAGCATCTTCCTTTTCTTTCGGGCATTGTGGTACTTTCTGATTTTCTTTCTGTGAAATATTGTAATGTTCTCCTACATCAATACCACATTTGCGTTTAATTTGGGAAATATATAAAGTTGAAACCTTTAAGCCAAATTCTTTCAGCACATAATCCTTGATTTCCTGATAGGTAGCCTTTGACTCAGCAGCGGTAATATCAAGCTCATCCAAGTCTAAGTCGACCTCTATCGTATCATCCGGAGTTTTTCTGGACAAAAGGACAACCGTCTCCACATGTCCCCCCATCGGGAAATTATCAAACGCTCTCCCCTTCTTTACCTCATACCCTTCCCCGCAAAGATATTTCAGATCCCGCGCCAGCGTCGCAGAGTCGCAGCTCACATACACAATCCGCTCGGGCTGCATTTTCACGATAGTCTTTAAACATTCCTCATCACAGCCCTTCCGGGGCGGGTCGACTACTATCACGTCGGCAAAAATTCCTTCCGTCTCATACAGGCGCGGCAGCACCTCCTCCGCTTTTCCGACATAAAAGGCCGCATTCTCAACACCATTTCGCTCTGCATTTTTGCGCGCATCCTCAATGGCCTGCGGCACGATTTCCACACCGTATACCTGCTTTGCCCTCTGTGCCAGAAAAAGGGATATCGTCCCGATGCCGCAATACAGATCCCAGACCGTTTCCTTTCCGGTCAGTCCCGCATATTCCAGCGCCTGACTGTAGATATGCTCTGTCTGCACGGGATTTACCTGATAAAAGGACTGCGGGGAAATAGAGAAAACAAGCCCGCCTATCGTATCCTCGATGCGGTCTTTTCCTCGCACGGTGCGCGTCTTTTTTCCCATTATCACGTTAGTCGCCTCGGTATTCGTATTCACGGAAAAGCTGGTCATCCCCGAAACGCCGGCAAACAGGCGCTCTGCCAGCTCCTGCTCGCCCGGAAACCTTTCGCCGTTGATAACCAGACACACCATCATCTGTCCGGTCGAAAACCCCTTCCTGATGAGCACATGACGTAAAAGCCCCTTTCCTGTCGTTTCATCATAAGCTGCTATCCTTTTCTCCCCGCAAAAATCCAGCACGATATCCAATACGGTCTTATTCTCCTCAACGCCCAGAGCACAGTCCCGGTTTTCAATTATCGTATGGGTTCTGCCAGCATAAAATCCCGCTATCATCCTGCCGTTTTTGTCTGTTCCTATCGGCACCTGCGCCTTGTTGCGGTAGCGGAACGGATTTTCCATCCCGACCGGGCTTTCCATGATTTCTTCCACGAATTCCGGTGCAAATCCTCCGATACGTATCAGGTTGTTTTTCACCTTACGATCCTTGAAAGCAAGCTGCTTTTCATAGGATACCGCCTGAAGCTGGCAGCCGCCGCACTGACGCGCATAAGCGCAGACAGGCTCTACTCTGTCAGGCGAAGCCTCTAACACCTCCTCCAGACGCGCATAGGCATATCCCTTTTTTGCCTTTACGATACGCGCCCGGACAGTATCTCCCATCACCGCATCCTTCACAAAAAGCGTATAACCCGAACGGGCGGTTCCATCCGACTTTGACTCCTGACCCGTTTCCTCCAGATGACCGATACCTTCGCCATCCGTTCCCATATCTGTTATCTTGACCGTATAAATCTGATTTTTCTGTATGTTCACAGTATCCTCCCTGCTTTGTCCGTTTCTCCTGCGCGCCTCCAAAAACAACATTCGTCCAGCCTCAGGCTGAACGAATCCTGTCTGTCCCTATCCGATTTTTATTCCATCCTTGTCGGTCTCAGATTTGACTCAAAAAATCTGTTATAGCCGAGCCAGCCGTTCTCCTTTGCGCCCTCTAAGATTTCCGTAAAGGTTTCCATTTTTGCATCTGCGTTATCCGCCAGATTCAGCGCCAGCGCCTCCATCAGCGCAGGCTTTTTGGGCGAACCGTACTCATACTCTCCATGATGCGCCAAAATGCAATGCTTGAGCTCCGATTCCAGCACTGCCGGGAATCCCGGTATCGCACGCGCCTTTATCCCGACCATTTCCGTTCCTATTACGATATGTCCCAAAAGCTGCCCGTCATCCGTATAATCATTCTGCGGGAACAGCGAAATCTCCCGCGTTTTGCCGATATCATGGCACATCGCAGCGGAAAGCAGCAGGTCGCGCTTTAACAGCGGATATGTCGTGCAGAAATAATCGCACAGCTTCACAACGCTCAGCGTATGCTCCAGCAGCCCGCCCACAAAGCCGTGATGCACGCTTTTTGCCGCAGACGACCTCTGGAAATTTTTGATGAATTCCTCATCCTCCACAAAAAAGCTTTCCATCAGCTTTTTCAGCCACGGATTCTTCAGACTGCCGATATACCCGAGAAGCTCCTTATACATCACAGTAACATCCTTTTTACTCACCGGCAGATAGTCCGCCGGATTGTATTCACCCTCCCGGCACAGACGGATACGTTTGATATTTACCTGATTTGCCCCCTGAAAGCTCGTCACATCCCCGTATACCTCTATATAGTCAAGGCTGTCAAAATCGTCGATGCCCGCGCTGTTTGGATCCCATATCTTTCCGTCCACAGTACCGGTCTTGTCCTGTAAAACGACTGTTTCATACGGCTTTCCGTTCTTTGTCACAGCCGCCTGCTTGTGCTTGCACAGATAGATGTCAAAAACTCTGTCGCCTTCTTTATAATCTTTGATAAATTTCATTTTCTTCTCCTCGCTTATATTTCTGTCTTATGGGAGCGTCCGCCCCATTGCTTCCCCTGGTACCATTTCTCCCTTGCAGGGCGTCCGCCCATTGCTCACTCCAGTATCACATCCACCTGCATCTCCTGATAACCGTCCTGCCCCTGCCTCATGATAGTCACGCTCACCGTCATGCCGGGCGTAAGTTCTAAAAGAGCGGCATGATATTCTTTGAAAGATGAGATTTCCGAATCCTGCAGCTTTACGATAACATCTCCGCTCTGGATTCCCGCCTTCATCGCGGAGGAATCCATCACAATCCCCGTCACATATGCGCCCCGGGGAACATTTTTTTCCAAATGGACCGCTTCAGGCACATCTGTCCCGTTGATTCCCATATGGGCTATCTCCTGTCCATTTGAAAGCTTTCCTATGGTCGCTATCAAATCTGTTATCCCATACGCACTCATGGCACCCGGTCTGCAGTCCTCCGTTCCACCCTTTAAGATTCCCACAACCTGTCCGGACAGGTTCAAAAGCACGCCTCCGCTGTTTTGCATTTCTGTCATATCGGTTTTTAAAAGATGGACATTGTGATCCGTCAGGTTTTCAATAGAATCTGTAGATGTTACCATACCAAAAACAACGGTTTCCGTTCCCTGCGGCCGACCGACCGCAATGACCGGAGACGCCAGAAGCCCGATGCCGGAGCTTCCCACCACTGCGGGCTTTAGATTTTTCTTTATACTTTCCGGAATCCCTTCCCTCAAAATACTCAGTACCGCCAGCCCGGTTTCTTCATCCGTCCCCTTTATCTGCGCTTCCACCGTGCTCCCGTCTGAAAAAGTCACTTCCAGACTCTCCGCTTTCTGCACCATCCGGTTATCGGCGAGCACGAGGAATTCCTTCCCGTTGTCCGCAACGAGCAGTCCTGCGCTCTGCCCTTCGTTTTCATAGGTATTATCAAACCAGTCCACATCTGACACCGCGCCCGTGACCGTCACGAGGGAACGCTCTGAAAATCCCTTTGCCACCGTATACAGATTCCGGTACAGCTTTTGATAATCGCTGATTTCCAGCGGGACCTTCTCGATAACCGTCTGAGACTCCTCCGGCACTGTCTCCGTCTCCTCCAGAAGCATATCCTCCGGACGCATTTCATCCTCGATATCCTCCTCTTTCAATTCCACCATCTGCGGCTCTTCCTCCGGATACAGCAGATTTGAAAAAACAGGTTCCAGCACCAGAAATGTCAGGCACGCGATAAGCCCGAATACTACGGCCATGCTCGCCGTCAAAAGCGTCCTTTTCACGAGCTTTTTTCGGTTCAGCGGACGTTCCTTGACCTTCTCTTTGATAAATTCTATATCCTGATTCGGCAATTCCTGATTCTGCCGGTTATCCTCCATATGTCTATCGTTCCTTTCCGTTCGCACTTGCGGCACGCCTGTGCCATATCACTTTCCCAGTATACCCCAAACTGCCCCCGCCGCACAAGACCGGAACTGCGTTCTCCGCAAATTTCCCTACCCGTTTTCGGCGCAGTATGGTATGATGGAAAAAAGGCTTCGAGAACAATCGCTCCGCCTTCCGTTGGTTATAGACAGCGGAAGGCGAATCAATTTTCCCGCCGCCATGTTGCATTATTTCATTGACCTGATATGGAGGACATCATGAACGCAAAGGTTTTACGCGTACTCGAATATGATAAAGTAATCCGCATTCTGGAGGCAAAGGCAACCTCCGACCCGGGCCGCGAGCTGTGCCGCAGCCTTGAACCGATGACGGATCTTTCAGAAATCGAAAAAGCACAGACCGAAACCGCCGACGCCCTGACCCGTATTTTCCAGAAGGGCAGCATAAACTTCGGCAGCAACAAGTCCCTCGGCATGTGTCTGCGCTCTTTGGAAATCGGCAGCACGCTTTCGATGGAGGAGCTTTTACGCATTGCCGGTCTTTTAGAGAATACCGCCCGTGTCAAGCATTACGGGCGCTCCGAACGGGAGGAGGAACAGACAGATTCCCTCTCGGAATATTTTAACTGTCTTGAACCGCTCACGCCCCTTTCTTCTGAAATACGACGCTGCATCCTTTCAGAAGACGAGATGGCGGACGATGCGAGCCCTGCCCTCAAAAAAATCCGCCGCAGCATGACGCTGACCGGAGAGAAAATACACAACCAGCTCGCCGGTATGGTAAACGGCCCCGCCCGCAGCTATCTGCAGGACGCGGTCATCACCTCCCGCGACGGAAGATATTGTATCCCGGTCAAGGCAGAATATAAGAGCCAGGTTCCGGGCATGGTCCATGACCAGTCCTCCACCGGCTCCACCTTTTTCATCGAGCCCGCCGCAGTCGTAAGCCTGAACAACCAGCTACGCGAGCTGGAGATTGAAGAACAGAAGGAGATTGCCGTGATACTCGCGGAGCTGAGCGCCCGCGCGTCCGAACATTGTGTAGATATCGCGGAAAATCAAAAGCTCATGACGCTTCTGGACTTCATTTTCGCAAAAGCGGCAATGGCGATGGACTTAAACGCCACCCGTCCGCTGTTTAACGAAGAGCATTATATCCGCATCCGGCAGGGACGCCATCCTCTGCTCGACCGTAAAAAAGTCGTTCCGATCGACGTAGAGCTCGGCGAACGATTCGACCTGCTTATCATCACCGGCCCCAACACCGGCGGTAAGACCGTCTCCTTAAAAACAGTCGGACTTTTCACGCTGATGGGACAGGCGGGACTGCATATTCCGGCGCTCGACCGCTCGCAGCTCTCCGTCTTTACAGAAGTATTCGCTGATATCGGCGATGAGCAGAGCATCGAGCAGAGTCTGAGCACCTTTTCTTCCCATATGACGAGCATCGTTTCTATATTAAAACATGCAGATGCGGATTCCCTCTGCCTGTTCGACGAGCTCGGTGCCGGAACCGATCCGACCGAAGGCGCAGCGCTGGCAATCGCAATTTTAAATTTTCTGCACGACCGGGGTATCCGCACAATGGCGACTACCCACTACAGCGAATTAAAGATATACGCTCTGTCTACTGATTTTGTCGAAAACGCCTGCTGTGAATTTGATGTGGAAACCCTGCGTCCGACCTATCGCCTTCTGATAGGCATTCCCGGAAAGAGCAACGCCTTTGCTATCTCCAAAAAGCTTGGACTTTCCGATGATATCATCGCCGCTGCGAAAGAGCAGATAGATGAACAGGATGTAAGCTTTGAGGACGTCATCTCCAATCTGGAAGAAAGCCGCATTACGATAGAGAAGGAACAGCGCCAAATAGAAGCATATAAAAAAGAAGTGGAATCTCTCAAAAAGAAGCTTCAGGAAAAAAACGACAAGATCGACCAGGCGCGCGACCGCATCCTCAGGGAAGCGAACGAAAAAGCCCGCGATATTTTACAGGATGCCAAAAATGTGGCTGACGAAACGATACGCGTCTTCCAGAAGGCCGGGCCCGGCGCTTCCATGAAGGAACTGGAAAAGACAAGACAGAAGCTGCGCGGCAATATTGACGATAAGAACAGCAAGCTTTCCGTTTCCGCCAAAAAAGAACCCAAGGCTCCTTCCTTAAAGCCGGAGCAGCTCAAAAAAGGCGACGCCGTGCGCGTCGTTTCAATGGGATTAAAAGGAACTGTCAGCAGTCTGCCCGACGCAAAGGGTAATCTGTTCGTACAGTGCGGTATCCTGCGTACCTCCACCAATATCAAAGATTTGGTGCGTATCGAGGAAGCCACCATTACAGCGCCCAACCTGCAGAAAACCGGCAGCGGCAAGATACGCATGTCCAAATCCTTTTCCATCTCTCCCGAGATAAACCTCCTTGGCAAGACCGTGGACGAAGCTCTCGCCGCTCTGGATAAATATCTGGACAACGCTTATCTGGCACACCTGGAAAGTGTCCGCGTCGTACACGGAAAAGGCACCGGTGCGCTCCGTAACGCAGTCCAGCAGCATCTGCGCCGCGTCAAATATGTAAAGTCATTTCGTCAGGGCGAATATGGTGAAGGCGATGCCGGCGTAACGATCGTAGTATTTAAATAAACTGGAATGGAGAATCATATGGTAACCAAACAAAAAATCCTGATCGTGGATGACGATGCCAACATCGCCGAACTGATATCCTTATATCTTACAAAAGAATGCTTTGAAACGATGATAGTCGGCGACGGCGAATCCGCTCTCCGCGCGGTCGATACATTTGCTCCGAACCTCATCCTCCTTGACCTGATGCTGCCGGGCATCGACGGCTATCAGGTGTGCCGGGAGGTTCGCAGCCGTTCTGCCGTTCCTATCATCATGCTTTCTGCAAAGGGCGAAATCTTTGACAAAGTGCTCGGGCTCGAGCTTGGCGCCGACGATTATATGGAAAAACCCTTTGACGCCAAGGAACTCGTCGCACGGGTAAAGGCAGTCCTGCGCCGTTATAAGCCTGTCACGGCAGCTCCCGCAAAACCTGCTGTCGAATGCGTGGAATACGCGGATCTGACCGTCAACAAGACGAACTACTCCGTCGTTTATATGGGCAGGACCGTTGAGATGCCGCCGAAGGAGCTGGAACTTCTTTACTTCCTCGCTTCGTCCCCGAACCACGTTTTTTCCAGAGAACAGCTTCTGGACCAGATATGGGGCTACGAGTATATCGGCGATACCCGCACCGTAGACGTACATATCAAACGTCTGCGCGAAAAGATTAAAGACCACGCCAACTGGAAGATAGCGACCATCTGGGGCATCGGTTATAAATTCGAGGTGCGGTAATGCGTAAGACCCTTTATCTGAAATTTGTGCTCGGCTATCTTATCTTCGGTTTTTTCGGCTTTCTCGTCGTCGCTACCTTTGTCTCCAGCATGACTCTGGAGCATTTGAAACGTGAAAGAGCGGATTCCCTCTATAAAGAAGCCACTCTTATCGCAGACACCTATGCCTCCGACCTTTACAACAGCAGCGTATCCCTTGAAACAGTCAAAGGACAGCTGGACGCTCTGAGCGCCTATCTTTCCTCGCAGATATGGATAATCAACCCGTCCGGGCGCATCATCATGACGACCGATGCGCCTTTGGATGTGGAGCATGAAACTGTTGTGGAAAACTTCGACCCTACTGTCACAGCCGGATCCTTTTATACGGTCGGAGATTTTTTCGGCTGCTTTAACGAAGATATCCTCAGCGTTTTTTCGCCTATCACGTCAAACTTTACCGTGCGCGGCTATGTGGTCATACATACGCCCATGTCTGTAATACGGGCGTCCAGCGAAAGCCTGCTGAATATTTCCTATATCCTGCTCGTCATCTTTTTCCTGCTTTCCTTGATAATCCTCATCTTTTTTACAGAGATGGTCTATCTGCCGCTCCGTAAGATAACTGCGGCAACAGAACAATATGCCGCAGGAAATCTGCACTATGAGTTTTCCGTGGACAGTGAAGATGAAATCGGTTATCTCGCAGCTTCCCTTTCTTATATGGCAAGCGAGATAGCGCGAAGTGAAGACAACCAGAAAAAATTCATTGCCAACGTCTCCCACGACTTCCGCTCCCCGCTCACTTCCATCAAAGGCTATCTGGAAGCGATGCTGGACGGAACTATCCCGCCGGAACTGCATGAAAAATATCTGCGTATCGTTTTAAATGAAACGGAACGCCTTACAAAGCTGACGAACAGCCTCCTGACGCTGAATAATCTCAACATGAAGGGTATGGTACTGGAAAAAACCGCTTTTGATCTGAATAAAGTCATACGTTCCACTGCCGCATCCTTCGAAGGCACATGCCAGCAGAAGCATATCGGCATCGAGCTTGTCCTGACAGGCGAACAAATGCCTGTTTTTGCGGATAAAAGCAAGATTGAACAGGTGCTTTACAACCTGCTCGACAACGCCATCAAATTTTCCCACCCGGAATCCGCTATTAAGATTGAAACGACCGAAAAACACGGCAAAGTTTTTGTTTCTGTCAAAGACAGGGGAATCGGGATTCCAAAGGACAGCCTGCGCCTCATTTTTGACCGCTTTTATAAAACCGACCTTTCCCGCGGAAAGGACAAAAAGGGCACAGGTCTGGGGCTTGCCATCACAAAGGAAATCATTCAGGCGCACAATGAAAATATCAACGTCATCAGCACCGAGGGCGTCGGCACGGAATTTATCTTCTCACTTCCTGTAGCAGAAGAAGAATAGCCGCTGTGGCTGAACTGATAAACTGAAATTTGTGCTTGCATATTGAATACTTTTCAGCTAGAATAGAGATGTTGCAGAAATCATTCTGCTGCATGCTGGAGAAGTACCCAAGTGGCTGAAGGGTCCGGCTTCGAACACCGGTAGGCTGTAACAGGCGCGAGGGTTCAAATCCCTCCTTCTCCGCTTTTAAAAAGGCTGTGAAAATGATAAACCATTTTCACAGCCTTTTTCATATCTTCATATAATAAACCAAAAAGCAAAGCCAAGACTCCTATGAATACAATATTCTCGCTCCTTTGTGCCGCAATGTTCGCGCTTTCTCTTTCTCTCGATACCTTTGCGGCATGCTTCGCCTACGGCAGCGGAAAATACCGCCTGCCCTTTTTTTCCGGACTCATCATCGACCTCGTCACCAGCGCCGTTTTAGGACTTTCCATGTTCTTTGGCTCACTTCTCCAGCCATGGATTCCGCCGTCCTTTAGCCGGGCAATCTGCTTTCTCCTGCTCTTTTCCATGGGGAGTATTCATCTGCTGGACGAAGCTGCAAAAGCGTTTCTTCGCAGACACGACAGCTTTTTTAGAAATATTTCTTTCAGCGCCTTGAATTTCCGCTTTGTCCTCTCTGTCTATGCCGACCCGGAAAATGCGGATACCGATGATTCCAGAAGTATTTCTCCGAAAGAAGCGCTTTCGCTCGCCACAGCCCTGTCGCTTGACGGCGCTGCTGCCGGGTTCGGAGCAGCGCTTGGCAGCGCCAAACCTGCCGCAGTCTTTTTCGCTTCCCTTATCATTGGTGCAGGCGCAGTCTTTGGAGGCTTTTTCCTCGGCAACCTGACCGCAGCGCGGCTGCGTTTCCCGGTATCATGGCTGTCCGGAGCTATCCTTATCGCGCTGGCATTCGGGCAGATTTTGCAATAGGAATATTTATCTGAGCCTCTCTGCGACCGCGTTCCAGTTTACCACATGAAACCACTGGTCGATATAGTCCGCACGCAGATTTTTGTATTTCAAATAGTAGGCGTGCTCCCATACGTCCAAAAGCATGACCGGAGTAAGCCCCTGCGACAGCGGATTATCCTGGTTCGCCAGCGCGATGATCTGCAGACAGCCGTCCGCGTCCTTTGCCAGCCACGCAAACCCCGACCCAAACCGGCTCAGCGCCGCTTCCTTCATTGTTTTTTTGAAATTTTCCACGCCGCCAAAGGCCTCTGCAACCGCGGTGGAAACGCTCTGACCTGCAGGTGCCATGATATCAAAATACATGTCGTGGTTATAAACGCCGCCCCCGTTGTCGCGGACAGCATCCTTTAACTCTTTCGGCAGCTCCGCCAGACGCAAAAGAAGCTCTTCCAGCGTCCAGGAGTGATATTCCGGATAAGGCTCCAGCGCCTTGTTCAGCTTATCCACATAGGTCTTAAAATGCTTATCATGATGATAGTGCATCGTCTCTTCATCAATGTAAGGCTCCAGCGCATCATACGCGTAGGGCAGTTCGGGAAGCGTAAACGGGTAGGTGTTATTGATGATCATTGTGATTCCTCCATTTCTTCTGACCGCTTTAGAAAGCGATGTTTCCATACTGCATATCAGTTTATGCTCTACTGTAGGAATCTATACAACATATGTCTGTTTTTCCCCGCAGTTTTATATACTGCTTTAAATTCCTTCGGTCTCCCAGAAATCCTTCAGTTCTTCCAGCGATTCAAAACAACAGTCATATACTTTTTTAATCTCCTCGTCAGGCTGTACCATATCCGGTATCATGACAGCCAGCATCCCCGCAGCGGCTACCGAGCGTATCCCGTTAAACGAATCCTCGATGCCCGCAGCATTTTCGGGTTTTACGGAAAGCCTCCGGCACGCTTCCAGATAAATATCCGGTGCGGGCTTGCTTGCCTTGACCATATCGCCGCCTATTACCACATCAAAGTATCCGTCCAGCCCGTTCCTGCCCAGGTTTTTCTTCACCTGCTCCAGCCGGGTGGACGACGCTACCGCCAGCTTTTTGCCGGATGCCTTCAAAAAATCAAGAAGCTCTGTCACACCCTTCATCAGCGGAAGCTCCTCATCCAGCCTTGCAAAAAAGCGTTTATTTACCTCTCCCCAATACTCATCATATGGAAAACTGCCGTTTGGATACCACGGCTCCATGGACGCTATCACATGCGCCCGGACCGCCTCCTGATTGCGGCCGCAGCTTCCATATACCGCTTCCTCCGTCATTTTCAGCCCCATCTCCTTCGCCGTCTGAAAACAACATTCGCAGCTGATACGCTCTGTATCAAACAGCACTCCGTCCATATCAAAAACAACCGCTTCTATCATCCTTCTTTTCCTTTCTTCATCCATTCCGCCGGCAGCCGCTTTGGAAATTTTCGCTCTTTTTTCAATTATCTTTCTTTTTTATAATTTATTGTGTCTTTATCTTATTGCATCGGGCAGGCAAAGTCAAATTTATCCCTGCATCCTAAAACCCATTTTTATTATTTTTCATTTTTTTCAAAAAAACACTTGCAATTCTTTTTATCCTATGCTATTATAATATTCGTCGCTGAGACATACAGCAACAAACAAATGCGACAGTAGTACAGTTGGTAGTACGCCACCTTGCCAAGGTGGAGGTCGCGGGTTCGAGCCCCGTCTGTCGCTCTTCTTGATTAAGAAAGAACCTTGATTTTTCAAGGTTCTTTTTATTTTTCATACTCTCCAAAGAGCCGGAAGATATTCCGCATGCGGTCATCCTCCGACTCTTTTTCAGATTATATCCTTACTTCACATTTTCCAGCTTCATCAAATACCCCTTCCACGCTCTGTCCCATGCATGTTACGAGTACCTTCTCATATTTCTTTTCATACCCATCATGCACACGTGTCACGGTCAGCGTCCTGTCCTTTAACTCACAATGATACTGGTTATACACCCCGTCCCTGTAGTCAAAGCTTTCCCCGTCATCCTGAAAATGCTCCCAGCTTCCTTCTCCGGGATAAATTTCCAGCATCAGCACGCTGTCGGTATCCTTCTCTCCCACAAAGTTCTGCTTTGGCCATACGGGAAGGACAGTTCCCGCCTTCACATACAGGGGGCAGGTATCCAGCGGCGCATCCCGCACGATCCACTTGCCATCCACGCTTTCCAGACGCTCGCCCGTCCAGTAATCGTACCACTCGCCTGCAGGCAGATAGACAAGCTTTTTACGGTCACCCTGAACTACAACCGGAGCTGCAAGCAGATTTTCACCCACCAGAAATTCCGTATTACATTCCCGCGCAGTCTCATCCTTTTCATAATGAAGCACAAGCGGACGCATAACAGGCAGCCCGGTCTTTTCCTCTTTCCAGAAAAGATCATAATAATACGGTATCAGGTGATAGCGCAGCTCGACCGCTTTCCGATAGATACGCACCGTCTCCTCATCAAACTGCCATGGCTCCTGATAGCGCGTCCCCATCGCGGAATGATTCCGAAACAGCGGCGAAAAGCATCCTGCCTCCACCCAGCGGCATAAAAGCTCCTTCGTACAGTCTGACCCGAAGCCGCCCACATCTGTCCCGACAAATGGCATTCCGCTCAGTCCCATGTTGCACAGCTGCGGTATCACCATCTGCAGATGCGCCCAGATACTGTGATTATCTCCTGTCCATGCAGTGCTGTATTTCTGCGTGCCCGCATAGCATGCCCTCGTTATCACAAAAGGTCTGCGCCCGTCGCGCTCTTTTAACCCCTCATAGGTTGCCTTCGCCATATTGTGACCGTACAGGTTGTGCATCCGCGCATGGTCGCTCACCTCATCCTCATCGGTAAATACCACGTCCGACGGAAGCTGTCCGCGAAAACTTGCCGGCTCGTTCATATCGTTCCATACTCCACGCACGCCCTTATCTATCAGAAACTGCTGGTTTCTTCCCCACCAGCCGCGCACCTCTTCTTTGCCGAAATCCGGGTAAACGGCATCTCCGGGCCATACCTCATTGACGTAGATATCTCCCTCCGGCGTTTTGGCAAAATAATCGTTCTCCACGCCCTCATCGTAAACGGAATAACCCTCCTCGACCTTTACGCCCGGGTCAATGATAGTCACTATCTTGATTCCATCCTCCGACAGGTCTGAAATCAGTTTTTCCGGATTGGGATAACGCTCCTTATCCGGCGTCCATGTAAACACCTTATACCGGTCCATATAGTCGATGTCCAGATGTATCACATCGCACGGGATACCGCATCTGCGCATATTTCCCGCCACGTCGCGTACCTCTGCTTCCGACATATAGCTCCAGCGGCACTGCTGATACCCCAGCGTCCACTTCTGCGGCAGCGGAGCCGTTCCGGTCAGGTAAGTGTATCCGCTGACTACCTCCGCCATGCTGTCGCCCGCTATCAGATAGTAGTCCAGATTGCCGTCCGCCGCGCCATACCAGTAATAATCATCCGATTCCTTTCCCATATCGAAACAGGAACGGTAGGAGTTATCATAAAAAAGCCCGAATACTGCATCATCTCTCAGCGTAATAAAAAACGGGATGGACTTATACAGCGATTTAAAATTATCCATCTGCGGAGACGGATCATCCGTATTCCACATCACATATTCATAGCCGCGCTTATTCATAAATCCGGTCTTGTCGCCCAGCCCGTAGAAAGCCTCGCCGCCCTCCATGCACTTAACGACCTCGACCGCTCCTGCGCCCTCTTCTTCGACGCTGTGCCCTTCCGCTTCCTTTAACGCTTTCAGCTCATCACTCAGGCCAGCCCGTACCTTCCGCGCTTCCCGCCGGTCGCGGCACAGCACAGTGCCGTCCGCCTTATAAAAATCCACGAAAAATCCATCGCAGACCTTCGCCGTCACACAGTCGGTGGAAACCGTCACAACACCGTTTTCCTCTGAAGCCGAAAAACGTGTCTCCACCGCCTTTTCGCCTTCTATCGCTTTGGAACGATGCTCATTGCTCACTCTCCCGGAAAATATGTTCAGAATACGGTCGGTAACTACCTCCAGCCGCCCGCTCCCATTTTCAAATGTAAACTCGATACGGTTGCCCTGCTGTTCCCAGGAACACAGTCTCCCAAATTCCATCCCTGCATCCTCCTAAAACTGCTTTTTCACCACAGCTTTGATTCCGCACTGCAGCTTCTCCTGCAGCGCGCTCTATTTCCTGCGCCTCACACTCTGCCATACATCTGGCACAGCTTTTTGACCGATGCCGCCAGCTCCTTTGTCAGCTCCTCACCCGTCATCCTCCAGCGCCAGTTTGTGCCGAGGGTAGACGGGAAATTTATCCTCGCGCGATTATCCAAAAGCAGGTAATCCTGCAGCGGAATGATACATGTCTGTGCCACAGAAGAGACCGCTGCGCGCACCAGCTCGGATGCCAGCCCCTCATCGCTCTCCTCAGGCCGGTTCAGGTAAGCACGTATCATATTTTTTTCCGATTTTTTGATGCTGGAAAGCCATCCCAGTATCGTCTCATTATCATGTGTTCCCGTATAGGCGACGCAGTTCGGCTCATAATTATGCGGCAGATAATCTCCCTTGCCGCTGGAATCCCGTGAATCAAAAGCAAATTCCAGCACCTTCATATTCGGATAGCCGCTGTCCTTGACAAGCTTACGCACACTATCGGTCATGTAGCCCAAATCCTCCGCTATGATGTTGCGCTCACCCAGACGTTCTTTTATCACATTGAACAGCTCAATTCCGGGCCCTTTCTCCCAATGTCCGTTTACCGCGGTCTTATCGCCCGCCGGGATAGAATAATATTCGTCAAAGCCCCTGAAATGGTCGATACGCACTACGTCATAAAGCGTAAAGCATCTCTCTATCCGCTTTACCCACCAGTCGTATCCGGTATTTCTGTGATATTCCCATTTATACAGCGGATTGCCCCAAAGCTGTCCGTCTGCCGAAAATCCGTCCGGCGGGCATCCTGCGACTGCCGCGGGCTTCCTCTCCTCATCCAGCTGGAACAGCTCCGGATGCGCCCAGACATCCGCGCTGTCATACGCCACATAGATAGGAATATCGCCGATTATCTCCACGCCTTTTTCATTTGCATATGACTTTAATGCCTTCCATTCCCGGAAAAATAAATACTGCAGCCATGCGTAAAACCCTATCTCCTCTGCATAGTTCTCCCGGTAATAATACATCGCGTTGTCCCAGCGGCAGCGTATATCCTCCGCCCACTCATCCCAGCTTGCTCCTCCAAAAATATCCTTTACCGCCATAAACAGGCTGTAATCTTCCAGCCACCAGCCGTTCTCCTGCCGAAAGGCAATAAAATCCGCATCCTCCGTTTTCAAACTCCTGCGATATGCTTTTTTCAGCAAAGGCATTCTGTTTTCATACTGCTTTCCGTAATCGATATCCTGCGGGTCGTCCCCCAGGTCGCATGCATTGACTTCCTTACGCGTCAAAAGCTTCTGTTTTACCAGCATTTCCAAATCGATAAAATACGGATTTCCCGCATATGTCGAAAAAGACTGGTACGGCGAATCCCCGTAACTCGTCGGTCCCAACGGCAATATCTGCCAGTATCTCTGTCCCGCTTTCTTCAAAAAATCAACCCACTGATACGCTTCCTTTGAAAAACAGCCGATTCCGTGCTTTGACGGCAGGCTGAACACTGGAAGTAAAATACCGCTTGCTCTCATAATGCTCTCCCTTTATCTTCTTAATATCGTGACGGATATCTCCTCCGCCCAAACGCTGCCCTCCCGTTCTCCGAGGGCTTCCAGTTCCCGACCTTTTTCTTCTATTTTAAACCGTCTCCCGTCCGTAAGCAACTGCCACTTACCCTCCGGGAGCAAAATTTTCTGCGGAATATCGGACGCGTTGTAGATTACAAACAAAGAACCTTCCTCATCCCCAAATTCAAATGCTGCAGTCCCCTCCGGCGTCCCGGGAAAATGAATGCGCTCCATTACCGAAAGCCCGCTTTCCTGCCAGCCGGCAAAGTTTTTCCGCAGGAGGATAAGCCCCCGGTAAAACTCTGTCAGTTCCCGGTTTTCATACATCCTTCCCCAATCGATACGGTTTAAACGCGGCGAAAGATTATAGCTGTTGCCTTCTCCCCGTTTCGTGCGCGCACCTTCTTCTCCCGCCTGCAAAAATACAGTCCCGAGACAGGTAAAATAAATGCCCGCCGCCAGCCGGTTCTGCGACAGAAGCCTTTCCTCCCGTGCGGTAAAAAACAGGTTTTCTGCAGAGCACCCCATCTCTCCGATATCGCCCTCTGTCAGGTCGATATCCCTTTGCGTATACACAAGCTTATCCCAGAGAGTATAGTTGTCATGCGCCGATACATAGGAGACTGACTGCAGCGGCGACGAAAGCGCATAGCCGCCTTTTTTATCACACCATCCCAATACAGAGGAACGTATCTTATCCTCCATCCCCGGCTTTCCATTCACAAATCCGGCTTTTTTCGGAAAAAAGACGCTGCCCTTGATACTGTCGCGAATGTCATCGTTAAAAAATCCTATCCTCGTATCCAAAAGCTCTGCATTTGCCTTGACCGCCTGCACATTTCCCGGCTGCATCGCGGTCGCGCCTGCTGCCCACGGCTCTCCGTACATCATGATGTCCCTGCCGCCCGGCAGCTCATCCAGAGCCCTCCGGATGAGATTCATCGTTTCCACATCGTGCAGTCCCATCAGGTCGAACCGGAAACCGTCCACATGGTATTCCTTCGCCCAAAAGCACACCGAATCCACGATATATTTGCGGTACATCCTCCGCTCACTGGCTGTGTCATTGCCGCAGGCAGAGCCGTCCGACCAGCTCCCGTCCTCATTCTGCCTGTAAAAATAATAGGGGACTGTTCTCTGGAAACAGCTGTCCGTATCATAAGTATGGTTAAATACCACATCCATGACGACCCGTATGCCCGCCCGGTGCAGCGCCTGTATCATTTCCCGGCACTCCTTTATACGCACCGCGCCGTGGAACGCATCCGTGGAATAGGAACCTTCAGGCACATTATAATTGACCGGGTCATACCCCCAGTTGAACTGTCCGTCCTCTCCCGCTTCGTCCACCGAACCGTAATCGTACATCGGCAGTATCTGGACGTGCGTCACCCCCAGCCACTTCAGCCATTCCACACACGTCGGTTTTTCCGGATTGCCGTCCAGCCCGGTATTTTCACAGGTAAACGCCTTGTATTTTCCGCGGTATCCTTCCGGGACGCCGCACCTTTCGTCATAGGAAAAATCCTTCACATGGACTTCCCATATCACGGGAGCTGTGCTGCCCGCCCTGTTCCCGCGCGCTTCCTCCCGCAGCTTTTCGTCAAGCGCCGTCCGCTCGCTTTCCCATCCCTGCGGCGCAGCTTTTTGTAAATCGACCACCATGCTCCGGCGTCCGTTTACCCCCGCCGCTTTCGCATACGGGTCTGCCGTCTCCCGCTGCTGCCCGTCCGCCGTCACCAGGAATGTATAGTAAATGCCGTCCAGATCCCCCGTCTTTTCCGCGCGCCAGACTCCTTTTTCTCCCTTATGCATTTCGATGGTCTCAAAAGGCTTTTCTGCCCCCTCCACCGCACTTCCTTTTTTATAAAGCCTCAGGCTCACTGCCTCCGCCGTCGGCGCCCAGAGGGCAAATCCCGTCTTTTCCGGCGAATATACCGCTCCCAGATCATCGCCTCCATAAAAAAATTCCGTTTCAAACTGCTCTGAACAAAACAGCGCCCTCCATTCGGAAGGCGCCCTTTTTACCGTATACTCCATATCCGTTCCTCCGTTTTCCTTCCCTCAGACCTATTGTAGCAAACCGAAAGGAACGGACAAATATCGGAATTTTTGTATTCATATCGTTTTTTCATGTATTTCCGGCATCTATGCTCTCTTCTTCCTGAATAAACATGATCACAAAGCTAAGCAGAAGCAGAACGCAGCAAATCCACACTGCACGTACACCGATCCTGCGTGTTGCAATTCCTCCCAGCGCAGCCCCCGCAGCAAATACAGCAATAAAGAAGTAATACTGCATACTCTTTTTCCGCAGTTTTTTATCTTTCGTCTCCGTATAAGCACACAGAAGATCTGTTGCGCTTCGAAGATTGCCGATGCACATCGTTGTTGCCATCGCATTTCCCTGTATCTTTTTAAAACTGTCCACCTGCAGCGCACAGGAAAAGGATACAAGCGCATTAGCCGGCAGACTCATTCCCTCCGGCCAAAATCCAACGATAAACAATACAAGCATTTCCAGACTCACCACAAGCTGTCTCCAGTGCAGTACACGATCCTGTCCAACACAGCGATATCTGATCTTCTGCGCCAGAAAAATGCCTGCCGCAAATGCAATGATCGGAATCGCATACCGTATACACAGCATCCACTCCCCCTGCGCCATATGGTTTCCCAAAAGGACAATATTTCCTGTCTGTGCATTGGCAAAAACCTTATCCCGGCCCATGTAGGTATAGGCATCCTGAAACCCGCCGCATAAGGACAGCAGAATCCCGACCGCAAAGGACTCCGACATCTGCCCGTGATATCTTTTTTTCATGACTGCACCGCCTTCCGAATTTGATTCGCTTCCAAGCGTACCCCATTTCGCGGTGTAAGTCAAATTTTCCAGACATTTCCGAACAAGATTTTACTCTTTTCTTTTCCTATACGCTCCATATACCTTTAATGCGTTCGTATAAGCCAGCTTTTTATTACCGATAATCCTTGCCGCTCCTAAAGGATACTGATCCGGCACAGCCTCCCGCGCCACCTCCGGCTCCCAGTAAAAAACACCTAGCCCTTTTTGCTCTGGCACCGCCAAAATCGCTTCGACTGCATCCCGGATCACCCCCGAGGTTTTTTCTTCCTCACGATCTTCACCGCCAGTTTCTACCACCATCACAGGTTTGCCATATCTTATTGCATATTCCCTAAGGCATTCCGCCAGCTCTTCTTGATTGCTTTCTACAGAAAACCAATAAGGATAATAAGAAAATCCGAGAATATCCGTTTTCCCTCCTCTTGCAAAAAACGTATCCAGAAAAGGAATCAGATACTGCTTCATCTGTACAGCTGATAAATGCGTAATGACCTGGCATTGCGGATAAGACTCTTTTACCGCCCGATATCCCTCATTCAAAAAATGGACAAGCGTATCCGGATGTTCCTTCATACTCCCATATGGCAGCAAAATTCCCGGATTGATCTCGTTTCCAACCTGAACCCACTCTACAGAAACTCCATCCTCCTTCAAAAGACTCAGCACTTGACTCGTATGATCATAAACATGATGTGCCAGAGCAGTTACATCCGCCAGACTCCATGCTTCCGGAATATCCTGATACATCGGATCTGCAAAATGATCGCTATAGTGAAAATCCAGCATCAGCTTCATTCCGCTGCGCATAACCCGTTCCGCCATTCTCCGCACACTGTCTGCATCGCAAAATCCCAGCATACAGACTGTCCCATCCTTTTTCATCCAATAGCCTTCTTTTGGCGGATTGACAAATACACGCAGCCGAACTGCATTCGCTCCCAGCTCTTTTGCTGCCTCAATCGGATCTGTCTGCCTCCCATCCTGATCCATCCATGTATATCCTTCCGCTTCCAGCTGGGAAACCCATCCCAAATCCACCCCCAGTATCAGATTCCGTTCCATACACTCCGCCTCCTTCCGTTTTCTATCCGACTTTCGTACAATATTCAGCTTCGGTTTCCACTGAAAAAAGACTGCATCCTTCCTTTACCGGAAGATCATAATACACCTGATTCCCATAGGGATTTGGTAGCGGTCTGTCCGATGGATAAATACGCAGCACCAGTTCATTCGGCCACCCAAAGCGTTTCAGCGCCATGTGCCACTGCTCTCCGGTCGTAAACCAGTCGTCCACCAGCCGTCCGTTTATATATACCTCTGCACGGTCACCTGCATAGTCCGTCTTTAAATAAAGCTGCTGTAAAACAGTCTCCTGCCTAGGTTCTGTTTTTTCCCATTCCACCCTGATCAGGTACTCCTTCCAGGCCACAGCGCCGCAGCTTTCCGTTTCCTCCCGCAGCAGCTCTGCAGATACCGGACACAAAACCGGACAGTTCCGAACGCATATCGTTTCTGCATTTCCCGTTTCTCCATAAACAACCAGAGTTTCCTGCTCCGCTTTAGAAATCAGATATATCCCTCCGTCTTTTTCTATCAGACAGCTATCCGGGCGCTGTGTCAGATAAAGGCGGTTTCCTATCAGAAATGCCCTATCTGCCTCTTCTCCAGTCAAAACCACAAAATTCCCCGGTTCTCCCTCCCATTCAAAGAAGGGATGCTCCATATCGGAATAAAAAAAGATTCTTTTTCCGATTCTACACAACAAAGAGGCATTAGTACGCTTCGGCAACACTCTTGTCTTACACGATCCGCCCTTGCCAAAGCGAAACGGCAGAATCTGACATTCCCCGTCCTGCACCGCAAGATTCTCCAGTATTACCGTTCCGCCTTCCTCCCCCATTTCCACGATAACCGTTTCTTCTTCATGCGAAACCATCATCCGCTTCCTCTGGTGATTGTTGACAAATAAAAACCCGAGTCCCATTTTTTTATCAAGCCGCGCTGCGACTCTCAGCGTCTCCATATCTTCCGGAGAATCCGGCTGCTTTTCCGGAAAATACGGCAATGTACAAGCCAGTTCCTCTCCAAAAGAATTCAGCAGCAAATGAAGCCGTTTCAGCTTGCCAAAGCTTGTATTAATCTCCCCGGATTGTCGGATACATGTTTCAAAATCATAGCTTTTTACCGGGAGATCATTTGAATATCCGGTAGCTCTCGATTCCTGCAAGGTAGTATATTTACCGTCTGGATTGATTCCTCCGTGATACATATAATACCCCAGCAGATTTGCCCCTCCGCCCAGCATGCACACGGTCTGCGCCAAAATATCCTCCGGCCACGGATAAATTCTCCGATGCGATGTCACCTGCATCCCACTGCCCAGCTCAGCGGTCAGATACGGATTTTTCCCCAGATCAAAAGTAAAGCTTCTGCTCTCTTCCCGTTTCAGATCCGATCCGATATTTTCATCCTGCTTATAAGAGCCAAACAGGAAATTGGCGCTGGCCGGCATTTCCTGCACATGTCCAGCCCACGGCGCATCGACATATCCGCCCAGCACCGGCAGCGTTTCACCATCCACTGCTACACCGCCGCCCCAGCCGGTCGAAGTATAATATGGAACCTCCATTCCCTCCTCCAGCGCCATTCTTTTCAACATCAGCAGATGCTCCTGGCATTCTTTAAGAGTAGCTGGTCCGCCTCCGCAATGTCCGTATTCATTTTCCAGCTGAATACCCAGCACCGGTCCGCCATCCTTAACCATCATCCCGCGGACCCGCACGCCAATTTCATGATAAAAACGCGCTGCTTCCTTCAGATAAAGCGAATCATTGCTTCTAATCCGATCGCCGCATTCCTCAACAAGCCAATCCGGAAATCCTCCGTTCCTGCACTCTCCGTGCGCCCAAGGACCAATCCGAAGCCACACCTGCATTCCACAACGCTGACATGTCTCCAGAAATGCCCGCAGATCTCTGCGGCCGCTGAAATCCCATTCCCCCTTCTTTTCTTCATGATGGATCCAGAACACATAAGTAGCTACGATCTGCAATCCTCCTGCCTTCATTTTCAAAAGTTCAGACTCCCAGTTCTCTTTCTCCCATCTGGAATAGTGAAATTCTCCCATAATAGGAAAAAAACGCTTCCCGTTTTTTAAAAAACCGATATTATCCACCTGATACAAGTTGCCCGCCGCATCTCGCCCCTCCATCGGCAAAAGCGCCGGTTTTCTCCCATCTCCGGTTGCCATGATCCTATTTGATATCGTCATTTCCATTTTCCTTTTCTGCCAGATTCTCTCTCACCCGAATCTGACGCTCACCGTCTCTCCTGTCAATCCTGCCGAGCTTACGCTGACCACACATTCTCCCACTTTTCCCACAGATTTTACTACCGCATATGCCCGTCCCGCAAATGCACGGATATGATCTGCCTTCATACTTTCATGGCTGGTAGGATTTCCGTTATCCACTCCCACAACACTCCCGCTCCCTTTCGCCGTAAAGAAAAGCTCGCAGTCTCCCAGCGGACAAAAATTCCCTTTTTCATCCACCAGCTCTGCCTCAACCTGGCACACATCCATTCCGTCAGCTGCAAGTCCGTTTCCATATACCGCAAGCCGAACTGCCGCAGGCGCTCCAGCAGTATATATCGTATACCTCGCTATTTCTCTTCCATCACGATAACCGACCAGCTCGATACCCCCCGGCTCATACGGAACATCCCAGCTCAAAAACAGATTATCCGTATTTACTGCCCTAGGTTCGCGGTCATAATGTCCATATCTCTGCGTCATTCCATATGCCGGGTAAGAATACGCCTTTTTCCCGTATGATTTTCCATTCAATATAAGCTCCGCAAAATCACAGTTGGTATATCCAAGCACCTGTACGATACTTCCCGGCTCCAGCGCAAGATTCCAATGCGGCAGAAGATGCACCATCGGCTCTTCCCTGTTCCAGATGCTCTTGTAAAAATAGTAGCTGTCCTTTTCATAACCGCAAGTATCCAGAACTCCGGCTGATGATGATCTTGCAGGCCAGTGAGCTTCTCCCAGATAGTCTACCCCTGTCCACATAAAATCCCCTGCCACATAATCGTGCGTCATGGTAAACCGAAGAACCCTCCCTACTTCTACCGGAGCCGTATAATAAGGATGCGTCCACCATCCCGCTTTTTCATCCACCGTCATCTGATAATGCCCACGCACCCCTCCCGGGCTGCTGTTTTCCGTGCCGATCATACACCATTCCGGATGTGCCCTCCTGTCGTCGTCATACATGGTTTCCGCCCGCGTTCTCCAGCGATTCACATAATTATATCCCACCACATCCAACTCTTCCAGAAAATCTTCCCGCGCGGCCCTCGGCTCCGCACATATCTGATCATTTGCCTGTGTCACCGGTCTGCTGCCATCCAACTCCCTGCAGATTGCCTTCAGTCTGCGCGCCGTCAGTCTCCCCTCTTCCACAGTCTGATCTGGGACTTCATTTCCGATACTCCAGATTACAATGCTCGGATGATTCCTGTCCCGCAGCAGCATCGACCGAATATCGGCCTCATGACACTGGTCAAACCATTCCGAATACCCTCTGCTTTCATGTGTATTACTGCCGAGCTCTTTTCCTTTCAAAATCCTCCACTCGTCAAACGCTTCGTCCATCACAAGAAATCCCATCCTGTCACACAAGTCCAAAAGAGCAGGATCCGGAGGATTATGGGACATCCGCACTGCATTTACTCCCATTTTTTTTAATTTTTCCAAACGTCTTTCCCATATTCTGGGATGAACCGCCGCTCCTGTACAACCTCCGTCATGATGTACACATACGCCATTTATTTTTGTGCGAACCCCGTTCAGCAAAAATCCGCAACTGCTGTCAAATACTGCACTCCGAAACCCGATCACATTCTCCTGTTCGTCCTGCAGCCTGTCCTCAAGGTAAACCCTTGTAACGGTCCGATACAGCCAGGGATGCTCTGTATCCCATAGGCAGGGTTCTTCTACAGTAAAATCCTGGCAAAATACAAGCTCTATCTCCTCCGCTCCCGATTCCGCACACTGAACCCCCGACTTTTCCCGAAAACAACTTACACCCTCGGGATCGATCAGCTCTGTTTCCACATACACCTTCCCTTTCTGTCCGTCCGGAATCCTAACCCGTGTTTCAGCAGTCAAAAGCGCCTGTTTTTCGGTAACATTTTTTTCTCTGAGCCACACACCGCCAAACGGGATATGTACGGGATTAACGCTGCAAAGCCATACATTTCTTGTAATACCGGAGCCTGAATACCATCTGGAACTGGGCTGCGCAGAATTGTCAACCTCTACCTCCACTATATTTTCACTTCCGTCTTTTTTCAAAAGCTCCGTAATATCCCATTCAAACGGCGTATATCCATACACATGTTTTCCCGCATAAATACCGTTTATCCATACCCTTGTCAACATGTAGGCTCCGTCAAATTGAAGGAAAATATGTCGTCCCTCCTCTCCCGGAGAAATACAGAAGGATTTATGATAGGTTCCTTTTCCTGCTATAACATATCCGCCCGAGCCACATGTAGGCGCCTTTTCATCAAACGGATATTCCAGACTCCAGTCATGGGGCAACGTCACCGGACGTTCCCCTTTCTCCCTGTCATCTTTTTCATGTATAAAAAACCAGTCCTTGTTAAAATTTTCTTTTTTCCGTACATTTTTTCCTGTCAGATACATACTCATACCTCATACATTTTTCCGATCGATTTGCGTAAAAGCAATTCAAATCCAAGCGTTGTTTTTTGAACATACTCTTCTCCCTGAAGCTTTGCGATCAGCTGCTTTCCAAGCGTATATCCTACTTTACGGGCAGAAATGTTTACCGCTGTCACCGCTGGCGAAAAACACTCCAGTGTATCGCTATTATACAGCGATACAATAGAGATATCGTGCGGAATCCGATATCCCTCTGCCTGCAGTCGAGACATCAGCCGTGTACAGATCACATCGTCTCCACAGATTACGCACTCTGTCCGTTTTGCCATCATATCGTCAATGATACTGTCCATCAGTTCCATATTTGTAAAGTTAGGATAAAATGCCATCATATCATGGTTCAACCCAAGTTTTTCCATCGCGGCATAACAACCCTGACTCCGGCTTCTATTTACATAATAAACCATTTCACCCAGCACCATTGCAAACCGCCGATATCCCTGACCAATCAGCAGGGATAGCATTTTCTCTGCCGCCGCCCGATTGTCCGTATCCACCTGGATTACCTCTTCATGCTCACAGCATCCCGCAAGCCCTGTAGGAAAACCGGTTTCTATCAGATATTTTAATGTCCGGTCCCCATCCACGCTGCGCAACAGGACTACTCCGTCCACCTTGCTTTTTTCTACCAGCGCCGCTACTGCAGAGCAGTCGTTTACAGAACCAATCGTAATCATTGCCTGATAGCCCGTCAGCATTGCCGCCTCGCTGACACCCAGAAGACATTCCTGAAAAAATGGAATGCTGTTGCTGTAGGCGTCCGTCGGGATCACAACCGCAATATTCCCGGTTGCCTTCTGTAATGGCGCAACGCCGTTTTCCTTCCACCCTCCGGCTGCCCGTGCAAAAGTACGAATCCGCTCTCTCGTTTCCTCACTGAGCCTCCCCTTCCCGGAAAGTGCTCTGGAAACCGTGCTTTTAGAAACCCCCAGCTGCTTTGCCATTTCTTCAACTGTCATCGGTTTTTCCCTCCTGAATCGCTTTCTTAAAAGGGTCGGCCCAAAGGCCGGCCCTTTTGATATTTCATCTTTTTCGTTCTATACTGCGTTCCAGCTTCCGACAAGTCTCTTTTAGCGAGTCGCTTTCCATGCGTCATACTGCGCATAAAATTCATCATAGATATTCTGCAGTCCTGCATCATAGCATTTCTGGATCATTTCATCCAGCGTCTGGTCTACATCATCCACCAGCCCAAGCTCCAGCATCGGAACATAATCTGTCAGAACTGTATTGACTGCAGATACATAGGATGTTACGGCAACATCATCAAACACAAAGGTAATCGTCGGATTCATTACGACACGCTCCTGCCATGCATCCGTAATGGCTTTTTCCCGCTCGGGGATTCCCGCTTCCTCCAGCTCTCCATTCTTAATTGCCCAGGATGCTGAAATCGCAAATGCCGAATAATCTACCGCCTTTTCCAGCTCCGTATAAGCATTCTGATCGTCTATGCTGTAATGAACGTCCTGTTGGCCCAAAATGAGCAACCGGTTCAAATACGTATCAAACTTAATCAAATCAAGCACCATGGCCGCACGCTCCGGATTTCCTGAACCGGCTGCGATCGCCATATCATTATTGGAGTAAGCCTCTGCCCCCACCAGATGGTCCTTGGTCAAATCATATGCCATACAGGATACACCCTCTGTTTTTTCCGCCTGCTCCATATAGGTAAATACAGAACCGTTCCACGCAATAGATGCGCCCTGCAGATTTCCAAAAGCATCATCATCCGTTACCGTGTTGGTCAGCGCACTTCTGCTCCAGCAACCAGCATCTGCCATTTCCTTCATATCCTTTGCATAATTGCGGAAAGCATCCGATTCATAAGCCATCTTGATCTGCTCCTTCTCCGGAATACCATCCTGATACTCATACATCATATCAAGATAACCGCTGTCTAAGGCAAGAAACGTATCTGTCTGCTGCCGATACACATCCCACAGCTCATTATTATCCCCGGCAGCTGCCAGTGCATAGACACCACTTTGCGGCGTTTCCTTTTCCGCAATCGTAAGCATAAAGTTTTTGTAATCCTCCCAGGTATCCAGCTGCCCGATTCCGTACTTATCTGCCAAATCCTGACGGATTGCCACAATCTTTCCCATCGGGGCAGCAACATTAGACGGAACAGCAACCGTTTGTCCTGCGATGGTCGTCTCATCCCAGCTCTCTTCTGCCTGATACCTTTTTGACAGCGGCATATAATCCGCAATAAATTCATCTGTCAGTTCATAGAAAGACCCCTTTGCTGCTTCTGTATACATATAACACCACGGAGCCGTGAAAATCAGATCCACCTGTTCTCCTCCCGCCAGTACAAGAGAATACATGGTCTGATAATCACTCCAGCTCATAAAGGTTACTGCCAAATCCGTATTAAAGGGTTCCAGATACGTATTCACCTTTTCCAAAACGGAGTCCCAATCATTAGGCTTATCTCCGATCAGATACATATTTACCGTATACGGATCGTTCATATCCGTATTTGGATACATTTCCGGCACTGCAACAATCTCACCTTCCCCAATCGCTTCAGGCAGCTCTTCCATTGCAGAAACAACCTCAGATTCTGCAGAAGCGCCCTCTTCCTTCTGCGGTGCCGCACCGGTATCCTCTTTTCCTCCTCCACAACCTGCCAGCAAGGATGTTCCCATACACATTGCGAGCGTCAGTGCCAATACCCTTTTCTTCATCATGTCCTTTTCCTCTCTTTCAAAATAATCTCTCAGCAGAAAACAAATCCGCCTTTTTCCTCATCCCTTAACTGCACCAATCGTTAGCCCCTTTACAAAATATCTCTGTACAAAAGGATACAGAAGCACGATCGGACCCGTTGCAATTACCGTCATCGCCATCTTCATACTCTCCAGCGGAACAGACGTCAATGGCAGACCGGATTTTTCTGCCACGATCCGCATCGCCTCCGCGCTTCCCAACATTCTCTGCAAATAATACTGCAATGTAAACATATTTTCGTCCGTCACATACAACATACAGTTATACCAATCATTCCAATATGCCAAGGCTGAGAACAGGCTCAACGTTGCTAGCAGCGGCTTACTCAACGGTAGAATCAATCTCACAAAAATTACAAAGTCATTCGCCCCGTCTATTTTTGCCGATTCACTGATTGCACTTGGAATCCCCGCCATAAATGACTTTGCGATAATCATGTTCCAAACAGAAAACATGAGCGGAAGCAAAATTCCCAGATAATTATTCTTAAAATTCAAATAACGAACGCACATCATATACCATGGAACCAGTCCCCCCGAAAAAAGCGTCGTGAAGAAAAAGAAAAAAGAAAATTTATTTCTCCACACAAAATCCTGTCGGGAAAGCACATAACCTGTCATCGTTGCAATCAATACAGCCATCAACGTTCCTACTAACGTCACACCGATCGTTGTCGCATAAGACCTCAGGATCGCCGTCGGGTTTTTCAAACACAAATGATAGCTTTCCAGACTAAGTTCCTTCAGGAAAAGGGGATACCCTTCCCTGATCAGCGTACTGTCAGATGTAAACGATGCAATAATAATCAAATAAAATGGTATCACACAGGCCAATGCAAACAATCCAATCAGAGCGTAACCGACTACATTCACCACGACTACATCCACGCCACGTCTTCGGTGGTGCTGTTGTTTCTGAGCCACCATAATCATACTCTCCTCTCTGCTTCCTTAATACAATGCATAATCCGGATTTGCCCGCTTTACCAGCCTGTTACAAATTGTAATGGTGGCAAAACACAAAAGGGACTGATACAACCCGGCTGCCGCCGATACACCGATATCACTGTTTGTGATCAAAAGCCGGAATACATAAGTATCAATTACATCCGTTACCGGCTGCAGGATCGCGCTGCTCTTTACAGTTTGATAGAAAAGTCCAAAGTCACCTCTGAAAATATTTCCAATTCCCATCAGCACCAGAATCATCATCGTCGGTCTCAATACTGGAATCGTGATATACCTGATTTTCTGCCATGCATTCGCTCCATCGATCGATGCCGCCTCAAACATTTCCTGATCCAGTCCTGTAATCGCGGCAAGATATACGACTGAGCCATACCCTGTCTGCTTCCACAGCTTTAAAAAAATCAGGATTACCGGCCAAGCTCCTGGTGAATTATACAGGTCAAACGGCTGCGCACCCAGCATATTCAAAATACTGTTGAACACACCCTTTTCATAATTGAAAATATTGTACATGATCGCCCCGGCCACTACCCAACTGATAAAATAAGGCAAAAACATCAGCGACTGTGCTATCTTTTTAAAACATTTGGAAAACAACTCGTTCAGTAAAATCGCGCTTCCCATTTCAAAGACCACGCCCAGAAAAATAAAAGCAATATTGTACAGTAGCGTGTTCCGCGTTACTTGCCCCAGCTTCCCGGCAACCATAAGCGCCTTAAAATTATCCAGCCCAACCCACGGCGATCCGTAGATGCCTCCGGCATATTGATAACGTTTAAAAGCCAGTACAAGGCCGCTCATCGGAATATAAGAAAAGACAATGACATAAAGAAGCGCCGGCAGCAGCATAAAAAGAAGCATCCAGTTTTTCCGTACTGTTTTCCAGAAAGGTGTTTTATATTTGCTTTTCTGCACTGTCCCGCTTTTTGGTTTCTTCATATATTTTTCCTCCTTACTTTCTGTTGCTCATTTTTGCGCAATCTTTCCCCGTTCCGTTTTGTATATTTATCACGTTTTTGATGTTAATGTCATTATATATTTGTTCGTTTTTACTTTCAATTCGCATTTTCACTTAATATTATTTGGGATATCTGTTTGAATTTAATAATTTTTTTATTTTTAGTTGCGCAACAAAGAACAACGTGCCAGAGCATTTTCTGGCACGTTGTTCTCTCATCCTATATTTATTCCATTACCTCTCCATTTTCCGTCACGATTGGTGCAAGCTCCGTTGCATCGCCATACAGATCCTTTCTCGCCAGCAAATATTCCTTCAACTCATCCCTGCTTTGAAATCTTGTTGCCTGAAAGGGCGCCATCGGTCCATACTTTTCTACAAATAAAATCCCGTTCTTTGTCTCCGCCAGTATTCCTGTATGACCGACAAACCGCACCTTATCCTCGGGCGAATGCAGATAAACACAAATCAGAGAAAGCTTATCGCCTGTTATTTCCACCGCTCTCTTTTCCCACGCCTCCTCAATCCGTTCCTTCTGATCCTCCAGCGTATCTGCATCCTCTACAGACACCTGATTATAAAGCGTTACAAAATCCGTCCGTTCCTCCTCGCTCATCTGATATTCCGGAACGGTATCAATTGCTTCCACATCAAACATCAGCCATACATCCGCATCGTTTCCTGTTCCCGCCGTGCTGATCTGGTCTTTCAGCAGAAAAAAAGCAGTAAGACGGCAATTAAGCCACTGCAAATAGGAATAGGCTTCCGCTGAATCATTCAGCATCACCCCGCTGTAATCCACCCCTTCCTCCGGAAGCTTCCCAAACCCTTCCGGAAAGGAAAAATTTTGTGCAGTCGCATTAAAATCTGTTATCCACTTTTTGACCCTTTCCGTCTGCTCCTGTGTTATGCCGCAGCTTTCCAGCTCTTTCAAAACTTCATTTTCTGAAGTCTGATCCGCCATGTTCGTATACTCACTCTCTTTTTTCCCGCAGCCTCCCAACGATAACATAAAACATAACACAACTGCCCATACTAAAATTGTCTTTCTCATCCTGATTCCTTTCTTTTATTAATAGACTATCTGATCTCTACGCCTTCATCCGGCCTCACTTTATAGATAAAAATCTTTTAAAAAAAGTTTTACCCGAATGCAACCTTCTCATTCCAAAATACGTTATAATAGGTACAGGCGGCAGATACAGTATTCCTGCCGCCGCTCATTATCATAATAATCAAGGAGAACATCATTATGAAAAAACTTATCGTACTGCTTCTTGCGGCATCCATGACCGCATCCCTTACTGCCTGCGGCGGTTCTTCCACCCAGGGCCCGACTGCTGCCAATACCGAATCCTCCGTTGAAAGCGAGATTGCTTCCGAGACACCAGCTCCTGAAGAAACCGTTACGGAAAGCCTTTCTGAAACAGAAACTGCTGCAGGAGAGACCGGCACGGATTCCTCCGAATCCATTTCTTCCCCTGAAGCAGATTTGCTTAACTCTATCTATACTTCCTTTGCAGAAGATCAGAAATTCCCCATCGGCGGCGGTGATTCCGCAAATCTTGTAATGGATGCGCCCGGCGCTTTTGATATCACAAATGTTGAAGAACTGGAATCTTCTCTTGGATTTCCTTCCTCACAGGCTGCCAACATCGACGGTGCGGCTTCCATGATCCATATGATGAATGCCAATACCTTTACCGGCGCGGCTTATCATCTGATCGACGGCGCTGACGCAGACGCCTTCGCCGAGGCAGTAAAGGAAACTGTTCTTGCAAAGCAGTGGATCTGCGGCATGCCCGACACGCTTGTCATCCTTTCTGCAGACGGTTACATTATCACCGCCTATGGCAATGCCGAGCTGATAGAGAATTTCAAGACGACCGCCCTTTCCGCAATCAGCGGCTCTGAGGTCATCCTCGAAACCCCTATCACCGAATAATACTCAATTCTTTCAGGCTTTCGCAAGATTGAATCGCTGACGCAGCCTTCCGGTTCCGGAGCTGACTCAGAGATGCTTTCTGCGGAGGCCTGCTCTGAAAGGAACTGTCACCATGCTTTTTTCCAGTATCCCATTTCTTTACTACTTTTTGCCGCCTGTTCTGGCACTGTACTTTTTTGCCCCTAAAAAATGGAAAAATACGGTGCTCTTACTGGCAAGCCTTATTTTTTACGGCTGGGGAGAGCCCAAATATGTGCTCCTCATGCTCGTCTCCGTTTTACTCAGCTATCTGTTCGGTCTTCTCATTGAGCGGTTTCGGACTACTCCCGCCGCAAAGGCGGTCTGCATCCTTTCTGTTGCGGTCAGTCTGTCCTTTCTGCTCTATTTTAAATATACCGACTTTTTTATCGAAAGCTTCAATGCCGTTACAGGACAGAGCATCCCTCTATTAAAGATAGCGCTTCCTATCGGCATCAGTTTTTATACATTCCAGATAATCAGCTACACCATCGACGTTTACAGAGGCGTCCCCGCGCAGAAAAGCTATATCCGTCTGGCGGCGTATATTTCCATGTTCCCTCAGCTCATCGCCGGGCCCATCGTGCGCTACTCCGATATCGCGGCGCAGCTTGAAGAACGCTCTTTTTCAGTTTCTGCCGCTGCCAATGGTATCCGGCGATTTATCCTCGGCCTTTCCAAAAAAATCCTCCTTGCCAACCAGCTCGGGGAATTCTGCGCCGTATTCCGCGCCTCCGATGAAAAATCCGTGCTCTTTTACTGGCTCTATGCCGCCGCCTTTGCCCTCCAGATTTACTTTGACTTCTCGGGCTACAGCGACATGGCCATCGGGCTCGGCAAAATACTCGGCTTCGATTTCCTTGAAAATTTCAACTATCCCTATATTTCAGCCAGCATCACCGAATTCTGGCGTCGCTGGCACATGTCGCTCGGCACATGGTTCCGCGATTACGTCTATATTCCTCTGGGGGGAAACCGCAAAGGGCCGGCGCGCCAAATCCTCAACATCCTTATCGTCTGGGCGTTAACGGGTTTCTGGCACGGTGCGGCATGGAACTTTGCCGTCTGGGGGCTTTTGTTCGCAGCCCTTCTCATCGCAGAAAAGCTCTGGCTTTTAAAGCCTCTGAAAAAATGCCGGCTCTTCTCCCACATTTATGTGCTGTTTTTTGTAACGATCAGCTTTGTTATCTTTAACGCACAGGATATGGCGCAGGCAGTCTCCGATATCGGCGGCCTTTTCGGTGCAGGCGCACTCCCTCTTATTTCCGGGGAAACTCTCTATTATATGAGAAGCTTCGGCATCGTCCTTGGCGCTGCTGCCATCGGCGCTACGCCTCTGATAAAGAGCCTTGCCCTGAAAGCTTCCTCCTGCCCCAAAACAGCGCGTATCGTCACTATCGCGGAACCCGTTTTGCTCATGGCTCTCCTGCTTGTCATGACCGGATACCTCGTAGACGGCTCCTTTAATCCATTTTTATATTTCAGATTTTAAACGGAGAGACAGATATGGACAATAAACGAAAAAACATCATCACCTGCGCCCTGTTCGGCACATTTTTTGCGGCAGCCTTCCTTGCCTGCGTTTTTCTGCCCAAAAAGACCTATTCGGATTCCGAACGCAGACCGCTCGCTTCAATGCCCGAATTTTCTGTGAAAACAGTCGCAAATGGACGCTTTATGAGCGGCTTTGAAAGCTATTCGCAGGATACTTTTCCGCTGCGCGACCGGTTCCGCACGCTCAAAGCCCTTTCTGCTACAAAGCTTTTCCTCAAAAAAGACAACAACGGCATTTACGAATCCGACGGATATGCCGCCGCAATGGAATACCCGATGAACCAGGCATCCCTTCAGCGCGCCGCAGCCCGTTTCCGTTATGTATACGATACCTGCCTTGATGAAACGAACCGCATCTTTTTCTCTGTTATCCCCGATAAAAACTGTTATCTGGCAGAAGAAAGCGGACATCTTTCCATGGACTACACCCTGTTTGAACAGGAAATGGAAAAGCTTATGGATTTTGCGCAGTATATCCCTGTTTCCGACCTTCTGGAAAAAGAGGATTATTACAAAACCGATACCCACTGGCGTCAGGAAAAAATAACCGATGTAGCACAGCGTCTCCTTTCTGAGATGTCCCCCGGCCAGATGACAACAGCTGCGCCCGACTATCGCCCTGTCACTGCCACTGAGACCTTCTCCGGCGTATACACGGGTCAATCCGCCCTTCCCCTCAAGTCAGAGCCCCTTATCTATCTGACAAGCGACACCCTGGAAGGCTGTCGTGTTTATGACTGGCAAAACAGCAGAGAAATCCCTGTCTATGATACTGACCGGGCATCAGGAAAAGACCCCTATGAACTTTTTCTCTCCGGCTCACTGTCGCTCATAACGATCGACAACCCCAAAGCAGTTTCTGACCGCCAGCTCGTCCTTTTCCGCGATTCCTTCGGTTCCAGTATCGCTCCTCTTCTCATTGAAGACTATTCCCGCGTTATACTAGCCGATATCAGATATATTCAGCCTGCTTATCTGACAAAATTCGTGGACTTCACAAACAGCGATGTGCTCTTTTTATACAGCACCCTCGTCCTCAACAACAGTGATACCTTAAAATAAACTGTCTTCCCCCGCTTAGGAGTTTGAAAAAGTGTGCGCCTTGGCGCACACCCGCGCCGAGCGCGATCGCGTCAGCGATAATTTCGCCGCGCGCGAGTGCGCATAATCGTGTTTTTTATTCGATAGGAAATAATCTTTCCTATCGAATAAAAAAGCCGTATCAGCATCAAGCTGACACGGCTTTTTCAATACTCTGTTATATCACCTTAGATAAAAATTCCTTCAACCTTTCATTTTTCGGATGATCGAAAAATTCCTCCGGTGTATTCTCTTCCTTTATCTTTCCTTCATCCACAAAAAGTACGCGGCTCGCAACCTCACGCGCAAATCCCATCTCATGCGTCACAATTACCATCGTCATTCCCTCATGAGCCAGGTCACGCATAACAGAAAGAACTTCGCCTACCATTTCCGGATCGAGCGCGCTCGTAGGCTCGTCAAAAAGCATTACATCAGGATGCATGCACAGAGAACGCACGATTGCTATCCTCTGCTTCTGACCGCCGGAAAGCTGCGCCGGATAAACGTTCGCCTTTTCTGCAAGTCCCACGCGCGCAAGAAGCTCCATCGCCTCTTTTTCCGCTTCTTCTTTGGACTTTTTCAGCACCTTAATCGGCGCCAGCGTCATATTATCCAAAATCGTCTTATTCGCAAACAGATTGAAATGCTGGAATACCATGCCGATTTTCTGGCGATACACGTTGATATCGCTCTTTGGATCAGTGATCGCTTTTCCCTCAAAAAGGATTTCCCCGCTCGTCGGCATTTCCAGAAGATTCAGGGAACGCAGAAAAGTGGACTTTCCGGAACCGGATGGACCGATGATAGCCACTACCTCTCCCTTACGGATCGTCGCGTCAATATGATCTAAAACCTGCACCTTCCCGAAAGATTTGCAGAGCTGTTTAATCTCAAATAATACCTCACCGCTCATTGACACGCAGTCTCCTTTCCAGTCTTTCCATCAGCGCGGATAAAAAGCTCACACTTACCAGATAGATAAGCGCTGCTGCAAACAGCGGCATATACGGATCGTACGTCTGGCTGCGTACCGTATTCGCACCGTGCGTCACATCTGTCAGCGCAATATAGCCACAGATAGACGTCTCCTTTAACAGCGTGATAAACTCGTTTCCAAGAGCCGGGAGCACGTTCTTTAACGCCTGCGGGATAACAATATGCCACATCGTCTGCACATAAGTCAGCCCCAGACTTCTTCCCGCTTCAAACTGTCCCTGATCCACCGACATGATACCGGAGCGGAAAATCTCCGCAACATATGCACCGGAGTTGATACCAAATGTCAAAATAGCGACAAGACGCTTGCTCACATCCACTGAACCGAATACGATGTAATACATGATCAAAAGCTGTATCATCGCAGGAGTCCCTCGGATAACCGTCAGATACAGCTTACACACCGCATTTAAAATTTTTACGACAAGCGGAGGACGCTCCAGCTTATCCGCCGAAGAGCGCACCACTGCGATGAGGACGCCGATAACGACGCCCACTATCACCGCAAAAAACGATACGATGTATGTTGTTCCCAAGCCTTCTGTAAAATATCTCCACCGCTCGTCCGTTATGAAATTGGCAATAAACCTTGCTTTAAAATCTTCCATTTTCTATATGCTTTCTAATCTTCTCTTATTTTTTTACGATAACGACCTGGCTTGCAGTCGCATAGGTATCAGTAAAATCAACGCTCAGCTTACGCTCTTCCGTTACAGTCATGCCCGCAGCGCCGAAATCTGCCTTGCCGGAAACGACTGCGTTGACGATCGCGTCAAATTCCATATCTTCAACCTTTAACTCATAGCCTAAAACATCACATACAGCCTGCGCGATATCAGGGTCGATACCAACAACTTCCTGATTCTCATAATATTCATAAGGCTCAAAGGTCGCATTGGTTGCCATTACCAGAGTGCCGTTGGAACGGTCAACGCCTTCGGGAGAAGTATAAGGATGCTGTCCTGCCTCATCGCCGATATAGTTGGAAATGATGGAATCCAGAACGCCGTCCGCCTCAAGCTGAGCCAGCGCCTCATTTATCTTTGCCGTCAGGTCGCCGTTATCCTTATTTACGCACATCGCGTATTCTTCAGAAGAAAGCTCCTCATCCAAAAGCTGCAGGTCATCATTCTTCTCTACAAAAGCCTTTGCCGGATTGTAATCGATGACTACGCAGTCTATCTTGCCCTGCTTGAGCGCCTGAATAGCATCCGCGCCCTTGTTGTAACGCTCTACGGTCGCGCCGTCGTTCTTCTCATAATCGGTAGCCAGCTGGTCGCCTGTCGTTCCCAGCTGAACGCCTATCTTCTTGCCTGCAAGATCAAATGCTGCTGCCGCCTCTGTACCAGCTTCTGTTTCTGCTGCCGCGGTACTTTCCGCTTCCATCTCTGCTGCTGCGCTGCTCTCAGCTGCTACTGTACTTTCCACTGCCACGGTGCTCTCTGCCGGAGCCTCAGAACCGCACGCTGTCAAAGAAAATACCATGGCTGCCGCCATTGCCGCTGTCAGTAATTTTTTCATTTTCATCTCTTTTTCCTCCTCATGAAAGGTCCTGTCTGCAGGGCCTCTTCTCACTGCATAAATATTCGATATTGCTTTCATCGGATATCTCGTATTGACTATACTTATAATACCATATATTTTTTAAAAATCAAGTATAAATTTTCACATATTATTCACTTTTTTAAAGATTTTATGCATAAATATTCCCAATTGTACTGTATATACATCAAAATATGCATACCTTTAAGGAAATCCCTGTCTGTCCGGGATTTCACACTTTTTTCGCAATTTTATCGCAGATTCATCACAGCTTTTCAACAGTTCCAACACAATTTCCCCTTATACTGCAAAGCATAGAAACAAAAAAACGCAATAAGCTTTCAAATAGCAAAAGGAGTGAATTTTCATGTACGAATACGAAAATCAGAATATCAACAACGAACAACAAACCTATCAATATCAGGATATCCCGTCCGGCAGCCCGCTGCCCCAGCCGCGCCCTCCTAAAAAGAAAAAGGGGAACGCCGCCCGCATCGCCAAAAAGGCCGGGGCCATCGCACTGAGCGCCGTTTTATTCGGCGGCATCGCTTCAGGAACTTTTCTTGCTGTCAACTACGCCGCAGGCTATACTCCCTCCGCTGCCAAAGCTGTAAATATGCCTGATACCTCGGCAAATCAGACTGACAATCCCCAGCAGGCAAGCTCCCTGCTGAAGGCTTCCAGCTCTCCCAATAGTCAGACAGCCTCCGGAACTCTCGATGTTTCTACCGTTTCCTCCTCTGTCATGCCCTCTATCGTTTCCATTACGAACAAATCCGTTCAGGAAGTGCAAAACTATTTCAGCATGTTCGGATATGGAGGACACAGCCAACAGGTTGAAAGCGAAAGCGTCGGCTCCGGCATCATCATTGGTAAAAACGACAGCGAGCTTCTCATCGTGACAAACTACCATGTCATCCAAAACGCCGACACCCTTTCCGCAAGCTTTATTGATAACTCTGTCTGCGAAGCAAATTTAAAGGGAACCGATCCGGATAACGATCTGGCGGTAATCGCAATTCCGTTATCCGGCATTTCTGAAAGTACCATGGGACAGATAAAAGTCGCGACCATCGGGGATTCCGACACTCTTAAGGTCGGTGAACAGGTTGTCGCTATCGGCAACGCCTTAGGCTACGGCCAGTCTGTTACCACAGGCATCGTAAGCGCCACAAACCGTACGATCAACACCTCTGTTACAAAAAATGCGGAAAACGTTCCTTCCTATATCCAGACAGATGCCGCTATCAACCCCGGAAACTCCGGCGGAGCCCTCGTCAACATGAACGGCGAAGTCATCGGCATCAACTCCGCAAAGCTTGCCAGCACCGAAGTAGAAGGCATGGGATATGCGATTCCCGTATCAAGGGTTTCCGATATCATCGAAACGCTGATGAATGAAACAACCCGCAGCAAGGTTTCCTCTGATCAACAATCGGCCCTCGGCATTTCCGGGCTCACCGTTGACGCCACCGTAACAAATGCATACGGAATCCCTTCCGGAGTATACGTTGCAGAGGTTACAGAAAACGGCAGCGCACAGACAGCGGGCATCAAAGCCGGAGATGTCATTACCAAATTTGATGGAAAAACCGTTTCCGATATTCAGGAATTAAAAGATATGCTTCAATATTACGCAGCCGGCGAAACCGTCACCGTTACCGTAAAAACTCCCGGTCATGCAAATACCTATGAAGAACGCGAATTCTCTGTGACCCTCAGCTCCGCGCTGAGTACAGAGGCAGAAACAGAAACAGAAGATTCAGCTGTTAACAGAGGAAATATCATCATTCACTGACTGGAAAATATAATTTTTAGAAAAAATCGCCGCCACCCGTTTTTCGGATGACGGCGATTCTACGCTTCTCTCACAAAATTATCTTCTGCTATCTTACTTTTTCTCGTCTTTCTCTTTTTCCCACCAGCCTCTGCGGCTTTCCTTTTCTTCTTCCTCCTGCTCGTCTTTTTCAACGATTATCTTTTTCACAAGAGCAGTATCTACCCGCTGGTCCTCCAGCTTCTCCACATGTATCTGCAGCCCGTTTACCTCAACATCGAACTCGCTCCCGTCTGCAGGAATCGTCCGCAGGCAGCTGAATATCATACCGCCCAGCGTATCATAATCCATATCCTCCGGCAGCTCGATATCCAGCGCCTCCGCGATATCTTCGATATAAGCGCCGCCCGATATCCGCCAGAGATTCTCTTCCAGCTGTACGATTTCCGGAGGCTCCGTAGGATCAAATTCATCATAAATATTCCCGACGATTTCCTCAAGCAGGTCTTCCATCGTTATCACGCCCGCCGTCTGACCATATTCATCGATGACTATCGCGATATGCACCTTTCCTTTCTGCATGTCGCGGAACAAGTCGTCCGCATGGATGGTATCAGGGACAAAATAAGGCTTTCTTAAAAGTCCCTTCAATCCTTCCGGGCTGTCACTTCTTCTATCCAACAGATAATCCCTTGCATTTAAAATCCCGACAATATCATTGATATCCTCATCGTAGACCGGATATCGGGACAAACCGCTTTCACGAATCGTTTTTAATATCTCCTCATCCGTCTCATCAATCGAAAATGCTACCACATCAGGCTCGCGCGTCATCGCATCGCGCACTGAAATATCATCAAACCGGAACACATTCTGAATCCATTCCTGCTCTTCCTGATCTATTGTTCCTTTCTCTCCGCCCAAATCTACCATCATGCGGATTTCTTCTTCCGTTACAGCTTCCTCTTCTGACTCCGTTTTCATATGAAGAAGACGCAGCATCAGGTTTGTCGATTTTGATAAAAACCAGATGACCGGACGCATCACAACTGCCAGCCCGCCTACAACACCGCTTGTAAATCTTGCCACTTCCATAGGTTTCTGCATCGCGATCCGCTTAGGAACAAGCTCGCCGAAGATGAGCGTGAAATATGACAAAATAATCGTTATCACAATGACTGCAAGCGCATCGAGCACGGCAGGGCTGATCACCGTAAATCCAAGGTCCTCATAAATCCAGTCTACCAAATACCCTGAAAAACTGTCTGCCGCAAACGCACTTCCCAAAAATCCTGCCAGTGTGATGCCGACCTGTATCGTCGATAAAAACGCATTCGGCTCTTCCACCAGCTTCAGCAGCCTTCCCGCCTTTTTATCCCCTTCTTCCTCCATCTTCCTCAGCTTCGCACTGTTCAGCGAAACGACTGCTATTTCTGATGCCGCAAAAAATGCGTTCAGAAATATCAAAACTACCTGTACCAATAACTGTCTGGGTATAGAACTCAAAATAACTCTCTCCTTTTTCTCGTATCAATGCTCATACCATACAAATTGTATCATTCTTCTCTTTTCTGCGTTCTCCATGCAAAAAAACACAAAAAGACATAACCCGTCAAGGATTTCTCAACAGGCTATGTCTCTTGTTTTTATATTCGCAATGTTATCCAGAAAATTCGTTTCCCCGTCTGGGTCCGCGTTATCCATGAAAACTGTATCCTTTCTTATCGTAATATGACTTTTTCAATTATAACTGTATAGAAGGGATTCTGTCAAGAACATTTTCACTTTTCAGTTTACAACAAAAAACCCCGAAAAATCAATTTCCGAGGTTTTGTCAGAGGCGCGAACCGGATTTGAACCGGTGATAAGGGTGTTGCAGACCCGTGCCTTACCACTTGGCTATCGCGCCATATCTAATTATATGCTTTACACTTGTAAAAATGACTCCAACGGGAATCGAACCCGTGTTACCGCCGTGAAAGGGCGATGTCTTAACCGCTTGACCATGGAGCCGTAGCTCCCCCTGTTGGACTCGAACCAACGACACTGCGGTTAACAGCCGCATGCTCTACCGACTGAGCTAAGGAGGAATAGACCCATCTAGTGGATCTTCTGCCTGAAAGTATTCTGTCAGTTGCCTTCCTTTATACCTTCAAAACTGAACACTGAAGCTCTCTTGTATCTTCCATTCAACATCTTCC